>Ga0302315_10005030_pt1 | contig 11395 bp, 20 predicted proteins | sample III_Palsa_N3_1_FD_200532 | JGI IMG/M metagenome (GOLD analysis project Ga0302315, IMG submission 200532) | Peat permafrost microbial communities from Stordalen Mire near Abisko, Sweden - III_Palsa_N3_1 | ecosystem: Environmental > Terrestrial > Soil > Palsa > Peat permafrost | place: Sweden... | reverse complement strand
GCGCCAACCTCATGGACGCCAACCTCATGGACGCCTACCTCACGGGCGCCTACCTCACGGGCGCCTACCTCGCGGGCGCCAACCTCACGGGCGCCAACCTCACGGGCGCCAACCTCACGGGCGCCAGTTTTCGGGCCTTCAAAGCCGACCTGTGGATGACCCTCACCCAGAACGCGCATGAAGTTCACGCACTCGTTTCGGCGCTGCGCGAAGGGCGTGTCGACGGATCGACCTACGAAGGCCCGTGTGCATGTCTCGTCGGCACCATCGCCAATGCGCGCGGTGTGTCGCACGAAGACCTGGATCACAGCGCCACGAACCCGGCGGAACGCTGGTTCATGATGATTCGAAAGGGCGACACGCCCGATAAAGAAACGGGCGGCGGCTACGCGGCGAAGTGCGCGCTTGAGTGGGCGCTGGAATGGTGCGAGCTGAATGGCGTCGAGGTTCCCGCGCCGGGCATTGTTGCATGAACGCTCCCACCGCTACCGTTCTGCGCGGATTCTTGAAACTTGCTAAGCAAGTCGGCCCGAAGTGTCGGGTGTGCAATTGACTCAAGAGTTACCGACCAAATGCCGGGATCGCATCCGGCCACTGCCACCATTCACCCACCCAAGGAAAACCCATGGCACAGACACGCATCTACTCCGTCACCGGCAAGACCACGCGCCTCGTGCGCGCCGCCAGCCAGTCCCAGGCCTTGCGCCACGTCGCTCAGTCCGAGTTCGGCATCCGCGTAGCCACGCAGGATGACATCGTCGCTTCGATGCAAGCAGGATCGGTGATCGAGGTGGCGGGCGAAGAGGAGAAGGGCGAGTGAGCGACACCCCATACACGGCGGTCATCCACACCGACGTTCCCGCCGAGGAATACCACCTAAAGGCATTGGGCGTCGTCAACGTCGGCGCGCTCAAGATGCTGGCCAAGACACCGGCGCATTACCGCGCATGGTTGGACGAGGTCGAGGACAGCGACACGCCGGCAAAGACGTTCGGCCGCGCCTATCACGATCGCGTGTTGCTTCCTGAGCTATTCGCGCAGCGTTATGTTGGCGAACCGCTCAATGCGCCAGGCCGACCCACGGACGCCATGCGCAATGCCAAGAATCCCAACGAATCGAGCATTGAGCGCGTGAAGTTCTGGGATGCGTGGGAGGCGCAGAATGTGGGCAAGACCGTCATGTCTGCGAAAGACTTCGCCGTGATCGAAGCCATGCACGCCGCGCTGATGAGCAACCCGGACATCGCGGATCTGTTTGCCGAGGGTGACAGCGAGGTCACGATTCGCTGGATCGATGAAGCGTCCGGTCTTTCCTGCAAGGCGCGCGCTGACCGCTGGAACCGTCGCGATCGAGTGATGATCGACCTGAAAACGACCGAAGACGCCAGCCCTCGCGCATTCGCTCGCTCGGTCGTGACCTACGGCTACGACATCACGCATGCGCACTACGCCGAGGGTGCGCGCGCTTGTGGTGAGCCCGTCGACCGCTACCTGATCGTCGCGCAGGAAAAGAAGGCGCCCTACCTCGCGGCCGTCTATCAGCTTGACGATGCAGGCGAGGCCCGCGGCTACGAACTGCGTCAACGCGGCATGGAAACGATGGCCGAGTGCATGGCAGCCAATACGTGGCCAGGCTACCCGGCAGGCATTCAACAGCTGTCGCTGCCTGGCTGGGCGATCGCGGAAGAGATGGAGATTGGCTATGTCGACTAGCGTGCGTGATCTTCGGGACACCATTATTCCGAAATCGGACCAACTCAACGCCGAGCAACTTCTCGGCGGACCCATCACCATCACGGTGACCGATGTGAAGCGCGGCGGTGGCGAGGAGCAGCCCGTCATCATCCACTACGAAGGCGAAGGCGGCCGGCCCTACAAGCCGTGCAAGTCGATGCGAAAGGTGCTGGTGTTCGCGTGGGGTAGCGATGGGCGCGAGTGGGTGGGTCGGAGCATGACGCTGTACAACCGGCCCGACGTAAAGTTTGGCGGCGAGGAGGTTGGCGGTATTCGAGTCAGCCACCTGTCACACATCGACCGCGACGTGGCCATCTCCCTGACCGCCACGCGCGGCCGCAAGGAGCAGACGCGCGTCAAGCGGCTGGACGAGGCTGACACCGTGCAAGGGTCGCGCTCACGCCTCGAAGCGTCGGCGCGCGGTGGCATGGATAACCTCAAGGCCACCTGGTCAGTGATCCCGCGTGAGCATCAAATCGCGCTGGGTGGCGAGAAAGGCTGCCCGGACGAGTTCAAGAAGGCCGCAGTGCAAGCCGACGCATCTACCCCTTCCAAGGGTGCGCCACCTTCAGGGATGGTCGCTCAGGAAGTCAACGACGCCATGGTGTCCGCCAAGACGCCGGCCGAACTGGATGATGCCGGCGCGATGATCAACATGGTAGAGCCGCCGAGTGATCGCGATGCGCTGATGACTCTCTACAACCAGCGGTCGATGGAGTTCGACAAAGCCGCCGGGAAATGAGCGATTCGTTCTACTTCGCACTTCACATGTCGGCCATTCAAAACGCCGAATATTTCCGCCAACTCAAGGAAAACACCATGAACGCACAAACGTTTGGCCAGGACATCAATGCGGCTAACAAAGTCTATGCAAGCGTGGCTGCAGGCAATGCTCCGCCACCGCCACCCAGCGAGCACTCCGACGCCATGAGCGAGTTGGAAGGCGAGATTAAACAGCTCGGCGCGACGGTGAAAGCCTTCATCGCTCGGCTGGAGCCAGTCAGCAAACCGCCGCAGCCGTCACCGATTACGGATGGTGCAAAGACGAATGGAAGCGCGATCCCGGTCGTGCAAAAGGTCAACCGGCTGAAGAGTTTCGTGCACGGCCACATGGTCGATCTCGAAGACGCGATGCAGCGTCTGGGCATCTAAACCGCTTCACCCACGCAAGGAGAAAACCGATGTTTCTACTGGATCGCGTGCAGGCCAAAATCTGCAGCGTTACCCCGCACGCTGAAAAGCACGGCAAAGAGAACGTTCCGTGCATCAGCGTCAAGTTCGAGGCCAAGTTGCCGGCGATCGTTCTGGATGGCCTGGACAAGACACTGCGCAAGATGCTTTTTCGCAAGCCAGGCAAGGATGAAGTCGCGCAGGGTGAGTTGCCCGGCACCGACGAGACCGAAGGCCTCACTGCCAAGAAGTACCCGAAAGTTCCCTCGGTCAATTGGGACGAGAAGTTGGTCGGCTATCAGCTTCTGATTGGCTCGGGTCTGCAGTCCACCGATCCGCTGCAATGCGACTCGGTGAAGGTATCCGGGTTCACCATCCAAGCCTTCGATGGCGGAAGCATCGGCCTGTCGTTCAAGTGCGATTTTCCGACCGATGCCGAGTTGTCCGGTCCCTTGTGCTCGATGGTGCAGGAGATGGCGGAAATCTCCCTACTGCCGCCGGAAGAATAGCCAGCGCCATGCTGGTGACGGATGGACGTCCGAGCGTCTATCGCGGGAACCGTAACCCGCACCACCTACTGCCAGGGAACACCATGAACATTCTCGTGTACGACACGGAGACGCAATGTCTCCCGCAATTCAACCTTCCCAGCGAGCATCCCGACCAGCCGCACATCGTGGAAATCGCCTGCACACTGTTCAACGACTACGGCGTCGAGCTGGGTCGATTCCAATCCATCGTCAAGCCCGATGGGTGGATCATCCCCGACGACGTGGCGGCGATCCATGGCATCACTACCGAGCGGGCGATGGACGAAGGCGTAGACGAGTCGAAGGTGCTGGCCGAGTTCCTTGACATGCATGTGCAGTGCGATCTGCGCGTGGCGCACAACGAGACCTTCGACCAGCGGATAGCGCGGATCGCCATCAAGCGGTTCTGGCGCATTGACGAACCGGCTATCACGGCGGCACACCGCGACACCTACGCCGACCAGTTCAAGGCGTTTCCTGCGTTCTGCACCATGAACGCAAGCAAGCCCATCCTCAACCTTCCACCGACCGAGAAGATGCTTGCCAAGCGGATGAAGGGACCGAAGTCACCCAATCTCACCGAGGCCTATCTGCACTTCACGGGCAAGACGCTGGAAGGCGCGCACCAGGCTATGAACGATGTGAACGCATGTGCGGAGATCTATTTCGCGCTGAAGGGTCGGGTGAGCTCATGAGCGCCGAGGAAGACAAAGAATTGGCCGACAAAATTCCGTTAATGTTGTCGCTCGCTTTGGACGTTGCCGATCACTCTGCGCGCTCCGACATCGAGATCTATGCCTATTCGACCGTGGACGGCAAAGGCAATGCCGTACTCGATACCGGAAGGCCCGGACAGGCCATTGACGACGGCGACGGCGACTGGCGGACGATCGTCAGCAACGCGGTGCGCTACGTCGAGCTTCGGCAGGAACTGAAGAAGGACGCGCTGCCGTACACGATGACCCACATCGATGGTCTGGTGTGGTTCGAGGACCGGACGTGACCGATACCATCCTCCCGCCGCAGTGCCCCTACTGCCATGCACCATCGAAGCTGGTCACTGGTCGCTCAGTCTATCCGCATCGTACCGACCTGCATGCCAAGAAGTTCTACCGCTGCGTGCCCTGTGACGCCCTGGTTGGCTGTCACGAAGGCACCGACAAGCCGCTAGGCCGTCTGGCCAACCCGTCGCTGCGCAAGGCCAAGCAGCGCGCACACGCAGCCTTCGATCCGTTGTGGATCGGCAGCCCTGGATCGAAGCGTCGCAAGTGGTACAGCTGGCTCGCGATTCAGTTGGACATCCCACGGGAGGAGTGCCACATCGGCATGTTCGACGAGGCGATGTGCGCGCGCGTGGTTGAGGTGTGCAACGACTACCAGAGGAACTCGAAATGACAACCCCACCGAAAGACACTACCGAGCGGGATGAGCTGGCGAAGGCGCTGCTGGCTGCGATGGTTCGCTATGGATCCCCAGGTACGTTCAACAGCGCTGCATCTGACGCATTCAAATATGCCGACGCCTACATGGCAGAAAAGGAGAGGCGCAATGGGTGAGGCGTACTACAACGAAATCGATCCGTACTGCGCCGCTTGGCTGCAGAACCTCATGGATGCCGGCCACATCGCGCCAGGTGTCATCGACACACGGAGTATTGAAGATGTCCGACCCGACGAACTCGCCGGATACACACAGTGTCACTTCTTTGCCGGCCTCGGCGGCTGGGCCTACGCCCTGGACCTTGCCGGATGGCCGCGTGATCGAGAGGTCTGGACAGGGTCATGTCCATGTCAACCATTTAGCGCCGCTGGAAAAGGTAATGGAACAGCAGACTCCCGCCACTTGTGGCCGCATTTCTTCCGGCTCATCAAAGCCTGTTGTCCCTGTGTCGTATTCGGCGAGCAAGTTGCGAGTGCTGACGTCCTCGGACGGACGACGGGAAAGAAGGATTACCTGTCGTATCTGCAACGTCGAGAAGATCTGCGAGGAATACCGCACGGCTGGGCCGCGCCAGAAATTCAGAGGTACTTGCAGGGATTGTCAGAACGAGCAGGAACGGAAAAGACGTTTTCGGAAGTGTTACTTGACTGCCGACCAGCGCAAGAAGTGGAGATTGAACAATCGAGGCAGTGCGTTGGTTTCATCGGCTCGTTGCCGAGCCAGGGCGCGGTCACTGGACTTCGATCTGGATGCGAAGGCGATTCAGGCTCGGATCGACTCGGGATTCTGCGAACTGACAGGGATGCCTTTCGACCTGAAAGACAAACAAAATTCGCCTTCGCTGGATCGGAAAGACCCGAACAAGGGCTACACGATGGACAACACGCGAGTCGTGTTGACGTGCGTAAACCTCATGCTGAACACATGGGGAGTCGAGAAGATTCTTCAGATCGCGGACGCACTCAGGAGCAATCGGTAAATGACCAGCGAGGAACTGCAGATCAGGTTGACCGTGTCGATGATGCGGCGGACGTTGAACACTGGATCGACCTTGTACTCAATGACTTGGAAACCGCAAATTACGCCGGGGCAGCGATTGCTTTTCCGGCTGCGAGCGTCGGTGCGCCGCACATCCGAGACCGCAACTACTGGGTGGCCTACGCCAACGGTAGGAAACGCGAAGGGCTCGCAATCATGCAAGGGAATGAGTGCCACGGGCAGAATGCCCGACGGGCGAAAAGTATCGGTTGCACTCCCACACGTAGCGAAGATGTCGGGTTGGCCCACGCCGACATCAACGGACGCATCGCGTGGAGTGCTTCCGCCTCGACCGCAGGACACGGGGGTTCCATTGGGTCAGCGCGTGGCGATGATCGCAATGGACCAGCCGGCGCGGTTAACAGCTTCTGGTCAGCTGCTGACTGGCTTGGATGCACGGATGGCAAGTGGCGGCCAGTTGAACCCGGCACATTCCCGCTGGCTCATGGGGCTGCCAGCCGCGTGGGACGACTGCGCGCCTACGGTAACGCGATCAACGCGCAAGCCGCGGCCGAGTTCATTGGCGCCTACATCGAAGCTCGCGGGCTGAATGCATTGGAGAACGTGGCATGACCAACTACACGGATGGGCAGATTGAAGAATTACTTGCCAAGTTGCGAAGTATGGCAGTAGAGGTTCATCAACACATCGGGGCTGATAGCGAACACCAGCGCGTTTCACGGCTGTTAGTTAGTGCATCACTTGCTCTGTCTGATCTTGCCGAGCGACAGGCGGCTAAGGCTGGGGTTGTGACGGATGAGGTTGTAAACCGCGCACTAAGGGCTTCAATGGATGTGCAAGACGGCGCTGTAGCCACTTGCATAGGAAGGAAAGCCATGCGCGCCGCCTTGGCGTCAGTCTGGCCGACAGCGGGAGGGGGTGTGCGGGATACGAAGGTTGCATCTTTGGTAAAGGCTGCAACATCTGCCCTTGACGTGTTTTCTCAGTACCGATTTACAAATACGTACGCAAAACTTGAATCGGCACTTGACGCCATCGCCGCTGCGGAGGGAGAGAAGTGATACCTATCGAGCTTGAGCCATCATCTGTCATAGATGAATTTCCAAACGTCATTGAGCGTTGCGTTTTCTGCAATAGGGGAACTCGCTACTGGTATCTAAAAAAGAACAAACCGGTTTGCCCCGTTTGTTCTAAAACACATCGCGTTGCTGACATCGTCTCATCAAGGAAAAGGATAACCCCATGACCTTCACCGTTGATCAGATTGAAGCCGAGGCACGAGAACTAGAACTTAGCGGAAAATGGCCATTCGCGAGTAAGTGCATGCTGGACTACGCCGCGATGAAGCGCAGGGAGGCGGAGACTTGCTGGACATGCGGCAACCAAAAGCATGAGGGTTCATGTGTTGACCCTAAATGGGCTACCGCTGCAATGTGCGACAAGTTGCTAGCTCAATCATCCCCACCCTCCCATCCATCGACTGGCGTGCCGGATGGGTGGCAGTTGGTGCCGATTGAGCCGACATACGAGATGTTGTCACAGATAACCCTGATCGAAGGATTTACACATCCTGCAATGACAGCACGTTACAAAGCCATGCTAGCAGCCGCCCCGAGGTCGCCATGAACGAAAAAATCACTCGGGGTAAGGCGATGACTGTTAAACAGTTTTGTGATGCGCTGACCTATGCAATCGATATCCTCGAAGCCGAGGCAGAGATTCGCGACAATGATGGCAATGGAAATCGCATCATGAAACGCCATACGAAAATTCTTAAGCGCGTTCTATCCGCCATGTCCGCCGAGTCACGGGAGGGGAAGTCGTGAGAAAGTATATAACGCTGGATCAACTACGAGTCGCCATGGCTATGGAAGCCATCCCTGGTGTTATCGTCAACCGTAATCGAATACTTCAGTGGGTTTCTTGCATAGATGCTCACCTCGCCGCGACCAAGGCGCAGACGGTGGATGTTGCTGAAGACGCGGATACGCTAGTTCGATTCATCTTCTCTTACTTCGGTGACGTGTCGATGTCACACCACCTAAGCGACGAAGTGGTTGCTGCCGTTCGTCGTATCGAAGCAATAAGGACCAACCCATGACCCTCAAGCCCGAAGTGCTGGCGGCGATGGATCAAGCGGCAGCGACGTACGACGAATTGCGCTTTGAACGAAGGGACGATCCGACGATATGCGAATTCTGGACAACCCGTATTGCACAAATAAATGCAGCCCGAACCGAACTCCTGGCGATGGATGCGAGGTTGAATGGAGTTGACATCTACAACCCATCGTCGTCGTTAAAGACCATCGAAGGCTACGTTGTTCTAGTGGACGGATCAGTGCTTAAAACGATTCACCCGACGCTGGAAGCGGCCAGGGAAAGGGCGATGCAGTGCTACGCCGACAAGCACCTTGTCTCCATCGCCACGATTGGCGGACCTACGAAGCTAGCTTAGGCTTCTCGGCGATCGGCGCCGGACACGCACTGACGTGTCCCGGTGGCGTCGGGTCTTTCCAGCACTTCTGCTGCACCCCGTGACAGTCATGCCCAAGGATCTGCTTGGCGGTCGAATCCGATAACACATCGGTCTTGCTGGCATAGATCGGCAGCCATCCCGCACAGGGATCGGACTTCACCGCGACCAGCTTAGGGCTGCACCCAGCCGCCAGACTCAAGCTTGCCAGCAGCAGTATCAGGAGCAGCGGTCGGGACAGGCTGCGCGGGCGCTTCAGGCAGCGCGTTGATGGCTTGGTCAGTTGCATCGCGTGACTCCACTTGAGCGGTATTGGCGGCGGCTACGTCGGCCTTGACGGTTATGTCCTGCACCTTTGCCTCGTCGGCCTGCTTGCCCTTCTCTCGGCCGTAGAGGATGGCGCCGAGGATGGCTAGGACGATAGCACCCGCGCCGGCGAGGTAGCCGTAAAGTTTGGTGAACATCAGGATACTCCGAGAGCATGTTTGGCAGCCGCCCAGAGGGTACACCGATCAGCGTACCCCGTGAGACCGCCGTTGATCACCTTGGTGATCTGCATGAAGTCTCCTTCGTCGGCCAGTGCGTTGAGTCCGTGCGTCGCCCACCACCAAGCGGCGGACACCGGAGCCCATTCGTCGGAAGCCAGAAGATCGGGGTTGTTCGTGCAATCGAGACATAGCGCATCGCCGACCTGGTCATAGTTGGCGCGCCCAGTGATCTGGATGAAGCCCCGACCCCGGAACAGAAAACCGTCGCCCGGCTGCGTATTGCCCAACTCGGTCGCTTTGGCTGAAGGCGGTTCGTAGAGTTTTTGCGCATCGGTCGGGCCCCAAATCTCCGTAACCCATTGCAGACCGCCGCTCTCATGGCCTATCTGGGCACAGAACGCCGCCTGACGCTCTGGAGAGTCTATCTGGTAGTTAGCCATGGCTACGGTCAAGGATGGCGCGTACAGAGCGGCGCGTGAGGTCGTGGCACCTGTGCAGGACGATAGCGTGGAAGCGTCCATCAGGGCTTCGGATCGACAGGTGGCGGAAGGTTCTGCGCCTGCTTGTGAATGCGCAGGAAGAATCCCAGAACGGCCAGCGGTGGAGCGATCGATGCGGCCCATTTGGGCGGAAGCATGGCCTGCAATTCAGGTGAAGATAGCCAGACCGTTGGAAGCACGGCCAGCGCCGCGAAAACATACGTGCTGTGCCACTTCCACCAATTGCGCGCATCAGAGACCAGTTTCATTCGGCAAACCCCCTCAGTCGTTTCACGTTCGATAGCTCGCTCCGTTCCCGCTCAAGGATGGCAATGCGGCGTTCCATCTCGATCTGCGAGGTCTGAAGCGTGGCCACCTCCGTTTTCAGTTCGGGAACACCTTTCATCGACTCGGTGAGATTGGCCAGTTGAACCTGTATACCGGCAATGCTGACGTTCTGGGCACTCACCGATGTGAGAATCCATATAACGCCGGACAAAATAAGCCCCTGTAAAATCATTCGCACCGAGCTACTCCGGTCTTTGGGGTATTCGTCGTGGTGTAGAGAATTAGTCATGGGCGTACTGCTCGTCAGGGAGCCCCCTTAATCCCGCACTATTTACGCTAATCGCTGCGTGAAGTACATAGTTCTGGTGCTCAGCACCTACGGTTCGGGATCTTACCCGCTAGGAAAGAAATACAGAAATTCCTATGTAGCCTGTCGTGGTGGCGGCGGTCAGGTTTACGTAAGGCGCTGTTCCGGTATTAGCCAGCGGTATATTCAAATCACTCATGCTATATGCGCCGTACATGGTCGTCGAAGCACCGGTTACCGGAAATGTGTGCTGCCACACCTGATTATTGCTGCCATCGAAAATCCGTATGTTCACGGCACCCGAAACAGTAAAGGCAACTAAATCGATAACGATGGCGCGTATTTTCGTCGATGCAGTGGCCGAAGCGCCCGATAGGGTGACAAACGCTGAGTTGGCCGTTGTGGTCAACGACAAATACCCGCACCCTTGCATGGGAGCGGGTAATACACCAACCGATGATTGATCTGAGGCTAGTACTACAGGAACTGAGCTAGCCGAAACCTTCTGACCTAACGACGTGGCAGTACCGCCCCACTGCGCGATATTTTCATTCCATGGAGTGGCATTAGCGGTCCCCTGATTTACAGTACCTATAGTATTTGATCCAGCAGACAGTCCAACGTTCCACGTACCTGACTGGGTTGATGGGAAGGTTCCTCCCGTTCCTGTAACTAACCAGGCCGTTGTATTAGCCGTGTTGCCTGGCTGGACTGTCCACGCTCCCGACTGCGTCGCTGCCACAGTGCCAGAGACAGGCTGCGTAGCCTGGAAAAATGTACCCGTGACCGCCTGAGAAGAGGGGAAGTTTGATACGGAAACCGAGCCTATCGCGTTGGCGCCTGCCGGAAGGGCAGAATTCACCGTGACGTTGAACGTATCGACACCCGTGGCGACGATCTGTGCGCCGCGAGACGTAGCTTGCCCATCTACGGTTTGCCCGGTCGTAACGGTCGGCTGCGTGGTATTGAAAACGCAGCCTACTTTTACCGGATTGCCCGCATTAGCTGCACCTGATGCGCTATCGCCTTGAATCGTCCACGGGCTTGTGGATTGCGTGACAGCTACTGTTCCAGTAATAGCCGTGGAGGCCAATGAAACGACCCACGGCGATGTCCCCTGATTCGCTGTTACGGTCCCCGATACCGGCTGGGTCGCCTGAAAAAACGTTCCCGTGACCGGCACGGTATTCGTGATGAACGCATTGACACCTTGAACGGCCACGGCGCCTGGGGAGGTGCCGTAGTTCGATGGAGCTCCCAGCGCTACACCGTCGAGCTGTGACAGGTTAGTTGAAGCGTTCGATGGTGGAGTCGTAGTTACCGTCCAAGCTCCCGATTGCGTCACGCCGCCCACTACATTCGAACCGGCGGGGATGGAAGGGAGTGAAGTAACGCCAACGGTGCCAATCGCGGCGGAGCCGGCAACGAGGGGGGGTAGAGTCGACAAACTGACCGGCTGCGTCACCCCAGAGCCGTCCACACGCA
>Ga0302315_10005021_pt1 | contig 11411 bp, 6 predicted proteins | sample III_Palsa_N3_1_FD_200532 | JGI IMG/M metagenome (GOLD analysis project Ga0302315, IMG submission 200532) | Peat permafrost microbial communities from Stordalen Mire near Abisko, Sweden - III_Palsa_N3_1 | ecosystem: Environmental > Terrestrial > Soil > Palsa > Peat permafrost | place: Sweden... | reverse complement strand
ACCAGCACCGATAGTCATGCACTGCTTTACGGGCACACAGGTAGAAGCCAAACGCTGCCTCGACGCCGGCTGCTACCTGGGTATTGGCGGAGTATCCACCTTCAAAAAATCCACAGACATCCGAGAGGCCATAGCCTACGCCCCCCTGGACCGCCTCCTGCTGGAGACAGACTGCCCCTACCTGGCCCCCCAGAGCCACCGTGGACGCCGCAACGAGCCCTCCTACCTGCCGGAGATCGCCGCCACCGTAGCAGCGGCACGAGGCCAGTCCGTGGAAGAGATCGTCGAGGCCACTACACGCAATGCGATGGGATTGTTTGGTCGGAAATTTGAGTGGGCTCCGGCCTCCTCGCCCCATTCCTATGTGGGAGAGGATTGAGGTGAGGGGTGCGGCCTGACAGCTACGTACAGCTTAAACGGTTACAGCCCTGCGCTTGGCTGATGTACGTTTGAGTGAGCGTAATTGCAGCGTCCGAAGGACCCCTCACCCAAACCTCTCCCGCAGGATGGGGAGAGGAGCAAGAAGGCCCGGGCCTAATTCGGACTAATGAGGTAGCTCTCTCCACGCTTCACATCAAACCCAATCAAATGAGCCCCCAAGTTAGTAATCGTGACCTCTTGGCCACCACAGCTAACCTTCACCGCCTCCGCCGTCCTCAAGCGCACTACTCCATCCACCGTGCTATGCAGCGCCGCATTCTTAAGCTTCCCATTGCTCCAGGCAATATCCACAATAAACCCGCCTCTGGCTCTTAATCCGGACACGCTGCCTTCGGGCCACACAGAAGGCAGTGCGGGCAGCAGATACACTTCTCCCGACTGGCTCTGCAAAAGCATTTCTGCGATTCCCGCGGTGCCGCCAAAATTGCCGTCGATCTGAAAAGGAGGATGTGCGTCCAGCAAATTGGGATAGGTCCCGCCGCCATCCATGTAGTTTACTCCTGTGGCGCCCACCAGACGCAAATCGTTGTGCAGGAGCTTATATGCATGGTCTCCGTCCAGAAGACGCGCCCACAGGTTGATCCTCCAGGCCATGGCCCATCCTGTGCTTTCGTCTCCCCGCTCCTCAAGAGCAACCTTTGCCGCCGCGGCCCAGGCCGGCGTTCCTAAAGGAGTAATCTGATGGCCGGGATAGAGCGCGACGAGGTGTGAGACATGGCGGTGGTGCTCGTTGGGATCGTCCCTGTCTTCCATCCACTCCTGCAGTTGTCCTCGCTTGCCGACCAATGGCCCAAGCAGTTTGGACCGCATAGCGGCAATCTTCGCTCGGTGCGGAGCATCCGTGTCGAGCAAAGTGGACGCCGCAATGTAATTTGTGAACACATCCCAGATAAGCTGTTGATCGAACGTAATGCCTTTCTCCGTGGGTCCGTGTTCGGGAGAGAAGTCGTCGGGAGCTACAAAAGTTCCATCGGGAAGGGCGATCAAGCGATCTTCCCAGAACTCACACACTTCATTCAGGATGGGATACAGCTTCTTGAGATAGGCCCTGTCCTGCGTGTATTCGTAGTGGTCCCAGAGGTTCTGGCAGATCCAGGCGCTAAAGCCCGGAATCCATTCCCAGGTAGATCCGCCGAAGATGCCATTTTCCGCGCGTGACGTCCATCCGCGGGCCATGAACTGATCGTAAGTCTGTTTCGTGTGGACCGAACGGGTGCTGTTGACCCAGTTAAACAGAGGAGGGAAGCATTCCGAGAGATTAGTAAGATCTGTCGGCCAGTAGTTCATCTCGACGTTGATGTCCCCGTGATAATCGCTGCGCCACGGCGGATTGTTGCTATTGTTCCAGACACCCTGCAGGTTGGCGGGGAGCGCATCCCGCGACGAAGAAATCGTGAGGTAGCGGCCATACTGGAAAAAGAGGGCCTCAAGCTCAGGATCCTTTGCCCCGGCGGCATAAGCCTGGAGACGCTCCAGTGTGTCCTCTCCCGCGTTGTTCACGGTTGTGCCCAAATTAATGCGCACGCGGTTGAAGAGGTTCTGGTAGTCGGCGACGTGAGCCGCGCGCAGAGCGTTGTAACTCTGCCCTGCCGCAGCGTTCACCTGAGCGGCGACACGTGCGTGCGGATCATCGCCCCGCCATCCTTTATCCGCCTGGTTCAGATAGTTTGTCCCTGCGCCCACAATAATCGTCAGCGAATTGGCGTTGGTAAAGTGAACGCCGGATGGGTCGGAGGTTATGCTCCCTCCGTCATTAACCACCAGGATCTGCGCCTCATATTTCAGGGAATTGGGAAGAGCCCCGGCATCGGTGATGCGCCCAGAAGCAACAGAAATGGCCCCACTGTGCGCATCCGTCATCCGGACCGTGCCCGAATACTGCCCAGGCCTATCGGCAGTCAGACGAATGACCAGGACTTGGGCCGGATGGCTGCAGAATTCCTCGCGGGTGAAGTGAACGCCGTTGAGCGCATAGGTCACCGTATGAACTGCTCGTGAGATATCGAGTTCCCGACGATAGTCTGTCGCTTTGCCATGACCAAGATCGATGTAAAGGTCGCCAAAGGCCTGATAACTCCCTGTATCGTTCTCATCACCAGTCCAGAGGCTGTCTTCGTTGAACTGGACATGTTCTGTGTCCAGACCGCCGAAGACCATACCGCCAAGGCGCCCATCTCCAATGGGAAGCGCTTCGGTCATCCAGTCCGAAGCCGGCTGCTTATACCAGAGATGCAGCTGGCCAGTCTCAGACGAAGGTTTTGACGTCTTCGCTTCAGCGACGAGCGGAATGGTCAATAAAAAAGCGGAGAGAAACAATACTATGGCAGCATTCGTCATTGAGTCGTACCTTTGATACGGTGGCTTTCGGCCACCGACCTGTCACTTTCTAAGCCGTTAACAAACAATAAACACTTTCATCACTTATGTAAGCGCTTGTCCTAAGTATATCATACATCAGGGATTTTTGACCTTCATGAGCTCCGCGCATTCTACAAAGCCAGCCTCATGACGTGGTCTCGGATGTCGATTGGCCATTCCGCGATGAGATCGCCCAGCCGATGCGGGTCCCCTGCGAAGAGAGCCCGGGCGGCTTCTTCGAATCCCGGCAGATCTCCGGCCATGGCCGACATAAACCGATATGTGGCCTCCTGTATCTGCCTGGCCCGGTCCTTATCCGCGCTCGATCGCCGCGCGTCCTCGACCAGTTTCCGAAGCGCAACAGACGCGCCCCCCGACTGCGTATTTAGCCACTCCCAGTGCCGCGGCAGTAGAGTAACCTCACGCGCGACAACACCAAGCTTAGGACGCCCCGGTCCCTGCGGACCTTCACGCTCAGTCGAAATAAATTCAGCCGCAGGAGTAGTCTCAACGTTGCGCTCGGCAAGCCTTCGCAGCACATCCTCCGAAGTACCCCGGAAATCCACTTCAATCGATTCGCTTGTGGCATCATTGAAAATCAGCAATGAAGCCTCTCTGTCGGAATCGACCACCCCTTTTGCTGCCACAGCCACATCCTGCAGCTCCCCGGCAGCGACACATACCAAACCGTTAAACGCGGTACATCGTGTCGTCATCCACTCGCTCATTTCTAATCCCTCCCTAACTCATAAACGAATTTTACCCGGGTAAATTGATTGTGTCAATATCACCCGGGTAAAATTCATTATAGATTTTTGGAAAGGGCTGACCCTCTAATTGGCGTAAGGGACAACATAAAGAGTTATGCTCTGTGCCGGAAGGTTGGCCAGAATGCTGCCTGCCGACACAGAAGCATCGGGGAGCTGCGTTATTCTGTTAGCCGAAGTAAGCTGCCAGACCTGGGCCGATTTACCTGGGAAGTGGGACAGGGCAAGGGAAACAGATGCTGGACCAGCTTGCGATTTGTTGATTACGATAATCGTCAGGGCGTGGTCTTTGGAGCGGACGCCGGCAAACGATGAGACTGTATCCGGATCTGGAACGGTATCCGACACACCGATATCGCCGAAGCCTGAATCGTGGCCGTCGTAGTTGCGATAGAGTTGTATCGCCTTAAAGGTAGGCGTGTCGGTGCCGGGCGTAGTCCAGCGGGTGGCGAGGTCTAAGCCCTCACGGCCAAAAATGCCGAGCAGGTCGGCCTGCGCCGTAGCACCGCTGATGTTCTTTTCCGCGCCCCAGTTGTATTCTGTAATCCCAATTTTTGTCCCCGGATAGTTCTGGGCAACCCAGTTTTTCAGCCTTGGGATGAGCATGACTTTATCCTTGATCCAGCTTTCATCCGTGTATGATGGATCCCACAGGGATCTGGTGGACCGGTTGCGCAGAGCGACGATTTTTGCCGAGACGTCATCCCCGCCCTCCCCACCCTGCGGATAGATGTGCGCTGTCAGCATATCCAGCATGCGGGTGCCGGTCTTTTCATCGTGCTGGTGGATCTGGCTCAAAAGCCACGGATAGACATCCTGCCCGCCGTGTGCGTCTTTGTCCGGGTGACCCTGCCAGTTGTGCAGCGAGGCGTACTTCTGGTCCGCTCCGCTCGTATTATAACCAGGCCATCCCCATTCCTCGGGAGCGGCGATCTTTGCACCGGGATCGATCTTCTTGACCATGCTTCCATAGGAGAGGATGTCGCCAAGGATCTCATCCATGGTTTCCCCCTGTGGATGCATGTCCCGATGCGTGCTGTTCCAGATGCTTGGCTCGTTGTCCATGATGTACCACTGTACGCCGCCATGAGCGGAATTACCCCACTTATCGATGAGATGATGGACAAGGCCCGCCTCGAAATCGGGATCAGACTTCACGTAGGAATCATTAGGATCATTGCCGGTTATAGGCGTTTTACCGTCCGTCTTCATTCCATTGCCCGAATCGGAATGGGAAGGGTCGGTCTTTTCCTGCGCTCCGTATTTCGCCACGGAAAAGCTCGGAATAGTCTCACGGTTCGGACCAATCTTGCTAACCCATCCAATGGTCGTCAGTGTCATCATTGGGGTTGCGCCGCCTGCCAGACTGTCCCCAATAAAGCTATCTACAGAATCGGCAGGCGCAGAACTCTTTTCCGCGATGCTCTCAAAATACCAGTCGTTGGCATGGTTTGTAGAGTTGTTTTTCCAGTTATAGCCCGTCGCGCTATTGCCGCCATACCGGTTTATAGGCGAGTTAAGCAACGCAAGCTGGTCTTTGCTGCCAAAACAAACCCCATAAACCAGCGGGCTAATCGGGTGGCGTCCGGCAGCCGCATCAATGTGGATCACGACCGAAGCAGGCCCAGGTCCGTTGTTCTGAGCCCTGGCGAAGGAAAACCCGGTCAGCATAACAGCCCCAGACAAAAGTCCGAGGCAGCATTGCATTGCGGTAGTGTGAGCGTTCTTCATTGTTACCCCCAGTAATTACAGAAAAAAGATCAAAAAGCCTTAGCCTCTATCATACCAAACCTCCATGATTTACCGCTAGTTCGAGCGATATTTTCAGGAATTTACATTTATAAATTGTTTTGGTTTACCAAATACAGAGAATAAAAGTGATGTTTGGCATGGCCCTTGAGATGGAATAACATTTTTGAACTACGTACTCCAATCATCATATAGAGAACAGCCAATGCCCACGCAAACACCTCTTCACAAGCCGGTCTATTCTCCTTTACCGACCGACATCGACGGATTTGATTCCCTGGCCGAGCTTGCCCTTGATTTACGCTGGTCGTGGAACCATGGGACAGACTCCGTCTGGCGGCAGCTTGAGCCCGAACTCTGGGGGCTGACGCATAACCCGTGGGTTGTCCTGCAAACGGCATCCCGTGACCGGATCGAGAGCGTGCTCGCCGACGCCGGGTTTCGCAAAAATGTCGACGATCTCGTTCAAATCCGACGCCAGCAGGCGGACTCGCCTGCCTGGTTTCAGAAAGCTCACGCCGGCAGTCCGCTAACCTGCATCGCCTATTTCAGTATGGAATTTATGCTGAGCGAAGCCTTGCCCATCTACTCCGGCGGCCTCGGCAATGTGGCCGGGGATCAGCTCAAAGCTGCCAGCGATCTGGGCGTGCCTGTGGTTGGCGTAGGCTTGCTCTATCAGCAGGGCTATTTCAGGCAGGTGATTAACAAAGACGGAGCGCAGGAGGCCCTCTATCCGTATAACGACCCAGGGCAGCTTCCGATTACTCCCTTGCGCGACGCGGACGGCGAGTGGCTGCGGCTGGAAGTCCTACTGCCCGGCTACTCGCTCTGGCTGCGCGTCTGGCACGTTCAGGTGGGCAGAGCTACCCTCTACCTGCTGGACACCAATGACGCAGCCAACTTCCCCGCCCACCGCGGAATCACCAGCGAACTGTACGGCGGAGGTCCCGAACTACGCTTAAGACAGGAGATGGTCCTCGGAATTGGTGGATGGCGATTGTTGACCGCGCTTGGCCTGCATCCGGAAGTCTGTCACTTGAATGAAGGGCATGCGGCCTTCGCCGTGCTGGAGCGCGCCAGAAGTTTCATGGAAGAAGCCGGGCAGCCGTTCGATGCCGCCCTGGCCGCCACTCGCGCCGGAAATCTATTCACCACCCACACGGCCGTGGAAGCCGGCTTCGACCGCTTCCCTCCGGACCTTATCCGGCAGTACCTTACGAATTATGCCGAGCAGAAGCTGCATATTTCCGTCCAGGACTTGCTTGCTCTTGGACGAAGGAATGCCGACGATTCGAACGAGAGTTTCAACATGGCGTATCTTGCTCTGCGGGGGAGCGGCGACGTAAATGGGGTAAGCCGCTTGCACGGGGATGTCAGCCGCCGCCTGTTTACGCCTCTCTTTCCACGCTGGCCGGCGAATGACGTTCCTGTTGGACATGTCACCAATGGAGTCCACATGCCAAGCTGGGACTCGGCGGCCGCAGACGAGCTCTGGACAGCAGCCTGTGGAAAGGACCGCTGGCTGGAACCGGCGGATGCAGACCTCCAGGGCATAGAGAAGGGTATACGTAGTGTTCCGGATGCCAAACTTTGGGAAGTCCGCAATACGGCCCGAAGATCTCTTGTTGATTTCGCGCGCGCACGGTTCTCCAAGCAGCTGGCCGTCTCCGGACAGCCTATGGATGTCGTGGAACAGGCCAAGCACATCTTCGATCCCGACATACTGACACTGGGCTTCGGCCGCCGTTTCGCGACTTACAAGAGGCCAAATCTCCTGTTGTACGATCGGGAGCGTCTGCTGCGCCTGCTCACCAACCCTGAACGCCCCGTGCAGATCATTATCGCTGGCAAAGCGCATCCGGCAGACCAGCCCGGCCAGTCGCTGATCCGGGAATGGACGCAGTTCCTCCGCAGCCCCGAAGCCAGACCCCATGTCATCTTCCTGAGCGACTACGATATGAACTTGACCAAAAACCTGGTGCAGGGTGTCGATGTTTGGCTGAACACCCCCAGACGGCCGTGGGAAGCAAGCGGAACTAGCGGCATGAAGGTCCTCGTCAACGGGGGAATTAATCTCTCGGAACTCGACGGCTGGTGGGCGGAAGCCTATACCCCGGAAGTGGGATGGGCTCTGGGAGACGGCAAGGAGCACGGAGACGACCCCGCGTGGGACGCAGCAGAAGCCTCAGCGCTTTACGAGCGCCTTGAACAGGAAGTGATCCCAGAGTTCTACAACCGAAATGACCAGGGAATTCCCACAGCCTGGGTGGAACGTATGCGCGAAAGCATGGCAAGCCTTACGCCGCGATTCTCCGCGAATCGGACGGTTCGCGAATACACCGAACTGCACTATCTCCTAGCCGCAGCAGCGTATCGTGAGCGTGCTGCAGACAAAGGCGCCTTCGGCGCGCAACTGCTCAACTGGCGGCGCACCCTGGATCAGAAGTGGAGCGGCCTGAGATTCGGTGAAGTCAACGTTCAGACACAGGGTGACCAATACCGCTTTGAGGTCCAAATTTATCTCAACGGCCTCGACCCCAACTCGGTCCGGGTGGAACTCTATGCCGATGGCGGCAGTGCTCCTATTCGTGAGGAGTTGAAGCTGGAACGCCAGGCCGATGATTCCTCGAGCAATCACCTGTACTCAGCAACCGTGCCCACAACGCGTCAGGCGAACGAGTATACGGCTCGTGTTATCCCACATATGGAAGGCGTCGAAGTCCCTCTGGAAGATGCCCGGATCCTGTGGCAGCGATGATTGTGGACGACAAGGCCGGTGGGACGTCCGGAGTGATCTAGGGGAAACAATCCGTCGCCTTAACCAGAAATCACACCCAATCCAGGAGGAATGACGCCGTTTCACATCGAATCAGGAGAGCAAGCTCTATAATGTGAACGAGGGTCTTATGTCGATCCACCACCGCAGGATTCCCACCCTGCCCGTACGACCGCGCGTTCATCCGACCGCCCATAAAATATTCCGCTCTTACCCGGTCGGCCGGCAGAACTTTTCCCGCGCCTGCCAGGGCAAGGTTCTCACGCTGACCATCACCATGGATGACCCCGTTCCCGACGGACTTCAAGTAAGTCTCGTGACTACGTTGAACTCGGATGAGAACGACACCTGGACCAACATCCCCTTCGTCCATACAAGCGAACGAACCCTGACCTGCAATGTAACTCCCAAGTGCCCTGGCTTCCATTCCTTCCGGGCCGAGTTCTCGATGGACGGAGGCGAAACATGGCGCCGCGACAACGTGCCCGACGCCTGGGTTCTGGTTGATCCTCCGCAAGTGGACGCCCTGCGGCTCTACTCATTAATCCCCACCGTCTCAGGAACCATGGCCGATTGGAAAGCCGATCTTAAGCGCATCCACGGCATGGGTTTTAACGCCATTCACCTTATGCCGGTGACGTCCCTGGATACGTCCGAAAGTCCCTATGCGGCCAAAGACTTGTTTGCTGTCGATCCTAGCTACGTCGTGGAAGGAACGCATCACAGCGGTCTATCCCAACTGGAAGACTTTATCAAAGAGGCGAAGTCGCTCAATATCCAACTCTGCTTCGACCTGGTCCTCAACCATGTGGGCGTGCACAGCACGATGGCGAATCGCGCGCCGGACTGGATCGTTCCGGACCAGAAGCAGCAGGATGGGCTGCAGCGCGCGGGATACTGGTCCGATAAGGGCTTCCTGCCCTGGGATGATATCGTCCTCATCAACTACGAGCACCCGTCGGAAATGATCCGCTCGGAAATATGGGCCTATATGACCGACTATGCTCTGTTCTGGGCGAAGTACGCCAACGATACCGGTGGTTTCGTTCGCTTCGACAACCTGCACAGCAGCAACACGGATTTCGTTCAAGCCATTACTACGACTTTGCATGCTGAGTATCCTCAGGTAGGCTTTCTCGCAGAATATTTCACCGATGAACGCACCTTGCTGCGCACCACGCCGCAGTGGGGTCTCAACCTCATCCTGGCCACTCCGTGGAACTACAGATTCGTGCCCCAGCTTCGGGAATACCTGAACTACATCCACCGTATTTCCGAGCAAGTCCGATACTTTATGCCGATAACATCGCACGATACGCTTGCTCCCGCGCAGGAGTTCGGAAGCGCCGAGTCTACGGTCCCCCGCTATGTCGCCGCTGCCCTGCTGGGCACGGGAGCCACGGGAATTCCGCAGGGCGTGGAATTTGGCGAGGAGGAGCGCATCGAATTTATCGGCAGAAAACCGAAGATGGAGTACCCAGCCGAAGCAAAGTACGCACGCTTCATAGGCCAGGTCAATGCCATTTTGACCGACTATCCAGCCTTCCAGCACGGAGGAAACTGTGAGTTTGTAGACGACGGACACCAGGCTGTCATAGCGGCATATCGCAGAGACACAACGACACAAGCCCTGGGATTTCTCGTAGTGTGCAACTTCGACATATTCAATCCCCAAACCATCTCCGTCGATCTAACGTCTGTCCTTGGGACGGAAGGCCCCTTTTCCAGCTCCGAACTACTAACGGGAGAACCCGAAACTCATTCCAGCCCACGCATTGAGGTTCATCTGGAACCGTGCACGGCCCAGGTGCTCATGGTTCACGGGAATGGGGACGACAAATAAACGGGCCGATCCCCCATATGCGGAATTCGGCCCGTTGTTACAACGTCTCTAGCAATCAAGTCCTGCGGGACTAGTGGTTGTGATCGTGATTGTCACCGCCCTTATTTCCGCCACCCTTATTCCCACCACCACTAGAATTGTGGGAACCGGAGTTGCCGCCGCCGAAGTTGTGCGATCCGCCGCCACCGGAGAACTGAGGGTGGTTGTTACCACCGCCGCCGCCCGAGAACAGCGGGTGGCTATTGCCGCCGCCGGAGAAGTGGGGGTGGTTGTTGCCACCGCCCGAGAATAGTGGGTGGTTGTTGCCACCGCCACCGAACTGCGGATGGTTATTGCCGCCACCGAACAGCGGGTGATTGTTGCCCCCACCGAACTGGTGCTGCCCGCCACCAAATTGATGTCCGCCGCCGCCAAATTGATGTCCGCCGCCGCCAAACACTCGGCCGCCGCCAGGACGGCCAGCCCATCCATACACCTGCCTGTTATGCCAGCCTGTACGGTAATTTGTCGGGTGTCCGTGCCAGTAGGAATAGTAAGGCTGCCATCCATTATAGTTATGGCCGCCGATCAGAAACGACAGCCCAACTGCCAGGCCAAAAACGGCTCCTGCGCCGATGTAGTCATTGCTGTAGTAACCACCATAGCACGCCATTCCTGGATACCATCCCATACTGTCATAGTCCGCAAAGCTTGGAGCGAAAGACATGTAAACAGGATGGGGAGGGTTGTACCCATGAGCAAATGGATACCAGTATGCGCCGGACACCGTCGCATTTTCCAGATAGCCATTTTCCGGGACATACAACACGGGATAATCGCCCCTGTTGACCATATACATGTCGCCAGTACGCGATCGCTTGAATTTCATGACGCTAAGGCTGTTCGACGTAAACGGGATAGCGATGATTTCGCCTTCCTGATCGTAAAGCTGGTAACCTCCACGGTCAAACAAGGCCCGTGTAATCGGGATATGCTGACTCTGGGGGACTTCACTCCAACTATAAACATTGTCTTGACTTTGTGCGTATACCGCCCGAACATTCGAAGGCGCCGCAACGACCAACCACATTGCCGCCATCACGACCGCCAATGCTGACCAAATTTTCATTAATTTCTCTTTCCAGTATAGTGAACCGCTATAACGCTATACCTCATCAATAGTATTGGTGTTCCCATTCCATATCACTCACAAACCAAGCAAACAGCGTGTCTTTATCTAAAACGGACAAAGGAGTGCACAAATCTCACGGATATGAGCAAACATAGCCTCCCTCTACGAAGTGGGGGGATTGAGGGGGGTCTTACTCCGAAAACCTGGGTGGCGAGGTCAAATAGACCAGGAGCCAAACCACGTAACTCTTCACACTTGATGTTATTAACGACGCGCTCGCTACACTTCGGACTGAAGTCCTACGCTGAACGGGCGAAGACGCCCACAAAGTCCGCACAAGGCGGACTCCACGCACTAGCACGCTTG
>Ga0302315_10005020_pt1 | contig 11413 bp, 11 predicted proteins | sample III_Palsa_N3_1_FD_200532 | JGI IMG/M metagenome (GOLD analysis project Ga0302315, IMG submission 200532) | Peat permafrost microbial communities from Stordalen Mire near Abisko, Sweden - III_Palsa_N3_1 | ecosystem: Environmental > Terrestrial > Soil > Palsa > Peat permafrost | place: Sweden... | reverse complement strand
ACTGGAGAATTTAAACTAACCTAAATGTGATTCAGATGTTATTTTTTTGCTACGATTTTCATACGGATTTCAATGTCGTCCGAAACAGCATTATCAGCTAAATTATCGTAAAACTTCCCTGACCTATAGCGGATGCCCCATTGTGTCCGGTCAATGACCACTTTGCCATTGGCCTTGACAATCCCGTCTTTGACTTCTATTTCGGCCGGAAAAGTAACTGAGTTTGTAATACCTTTAATGGTTAGGTTCCCCGTAACTTTTATTGTTTTACTTCTCACATTCACAGATTCAACCTTAGTAATGGCAAATGTAGAAATGGGAAATTTTTCGACATCAAAATAATCAGGCGACTTTAAGTGTTTAACAGGCGTGTTTTTCTTTTCCTTGTCTCCATATTCAATTGTATTCATATCGATTACAACAGTACCACCCACAAGGCTATCTTTTTCAATCATCAATTCACCTTTTGATATATAAACGTATCCCACATCCCCCTTATCAAAATCAAATACCATTGAACCTTTCCATGTTAAAACACTTTCCTTCGTATCTATCGTATATTTTTGTCCCGGGGATACGGAGCTTGCCGATGCATTATTTGTATTTTCCTCTTTTACAGGTCCACGGCAACCAAAGGACAAAGAAGCAATAATTATAATTAAGTAATTGATTGATAGCTTGTTGTTCATAATACAGAAATGATATTGATTAATAATTGACAAATGATCTTAAATCAGCAATACACATTATTGCTGACCATCTTTACTTTAAAGTCTTTTAATGGTCTTTCCATCATAACGATAGACCCCATCAGAAGCGCCAACCCAGATACTTCCGTCACGGGCTTCTAATAGCTCAAAAAGACCGTTTCCCCCTGACATAATTTCGGTTACCGTTGGCTTTTTATTAGACAAGGATTTCTCATCATAACGCGAAAGCGCCCAAACTTCGCCATTATCCCTTTCTGAACTAGTCCAAATGTTTCCTTTCCGGTCTTCGTAGACATAACCAACAGAATTCCTGGTGAAACGGGTAAATGTTGTTCCGTTATAGCGCCAAAGGCCACCACCTCCACCGAGCCATATATTGCCCTTTTTATCTTCGATTATCGAACGAACTTTTGTAAAAGGTTTTCCGTCTTTATTGGTTATAGTGGTAAATGTCTTTCCATCATAAACGCTGGCATAGCCCCATGTTCCAAACCAGAATTTCCCTGTTTTGTCTTCAATGATAGTATGAACACGATTATTGGTCTCATTAACCATCCAATAAAGTTCTGGGTGCTGAAGCTGTTTGTGGTAACCTGATACGTGGATAGAATCAGTTTGAATAAGGGGGGGAGGTACATTCATTTTAAAATTTCGAAAAGATTTCCCATCGTAACGGCTTGCTCCACTTCCGGTGCCGAACCAAATAATGCCGGCTTTATCTTCATAAATTTCAAAAACGGCGTTGCTGGCAAGCCCCTCGCTGGTTGTATAATGGTGAACTGACTTCCCATTGTAGTAATAAACACCTGAATCGATAGTAGCGAACCAAATATTTCCGTGTCGATCTTCCAGAACATCCCATATTCTGTGCGAACCTACTTTACTTGTGAGGTTAGTAAAAGATTTTCCATCGTAACGGATAATCCCTTCGATTGAAACAAGCCACATATTGCCCTTTCTATCTTGCTTGATAGTACGAACAGAGGTGTTAGGTCCGTGGGAAGTGGATACGTCTTTGGTTTCAGACTTGATAGCGCCATTTTTTTGTTGAGCCTGTACGGGAAAATAGATGACTCCCGCCAGCATGATGATCAGGCTGTACAAAACATTTCTTTTATTTTTCATATCATATCAAAGTTGATGCAACGAAATTACTTTGATATCTTTCAGCGCGGGGAATTTGGATTGTAAATAAAAATGTAAACTTTGTAAATAAAAACTTGACACTATGCATCTTAGTCGAAATCTCCTCGCCGGGAAACGCAAATACCTGTTCGGATTGATATTACTCTCGTTTATCTCTGTAATTTGTGCGGCTTTCAGTATGACCGGCAATGACGACTTTGATATCGCCAGGAGGGAAGTGTTGCTTCGCAGGATTGGAGATGAACTACTTTCACAATCGGGCGACCTTACATCAAGGGTGCTCCCGGTAAAAAAGCTCGCAGAAAATGAGTACCAGATCAGGTTTGAAAAAGATCTTACTTTTCTACCAGATTCCCTGGTGAATATTACCCGTCGTTTGTTGGCCAAAGACCCGCTCGCAGGTGATTATGTGGTCAATGTTTTGAACTGCGTCAACTCCAGTGTAGCCTATGGGTATGCTATATCGAAAAATAAAAAAAATGATATTATAGCATGTATAGGAAGGAAGCAACCGAAAGGAGCATACATGGTCAACATTAAATTCAAACCGACAGGAATAAGTACAGCAAAGAATGGATATCTTTTGGGCAGCCTGCCGTTTTTAGCACTTGTTGGTTTTGTTTTTTTGAGATATGCTACGCCACGGAGATCCTTACCTAACGATCAGCGCACCAGGATATTCACTTTTGGCTCGGTTTTATTTAATGCGCAGGAACGGCAACTGGTAATAAATAAAAAGACCATAGACCTGACCGGAACTGAAACGCGTTTGCTGCTCATTTTCGCGTTGTCTCCTAACCAGGCTATAGCGAGAAGCCGGTTACAAAAAGAGATATGGGAAGACGAAGGTGTTATTGTGGGGCGTAGCCTGGATATGTTCATATCAAAACTTAGAAAAAAATTGGAAGTTGATCCGAATATCAACATTGTTGTTATACGCGGTAAGGGATATAAGCTTGAAGTTAGCTCATATAGAGAGCCGGTATTATAAATAAACAAAGCCCTGATATTTCTATCAGGGCTTTGTACTCAGAGCGGGAATCGAACCCGCACTCCGTTTACGGGAACAGGATTTTAAGTCCTGCGTGTCTACCAGTTCCACCATCTGAGCAGGTGTTATAAAAATTTGTGGCGGGAATCGACTTGTACCCAGAGCCGGGGTCGAACCATTGCCACTTTAAAGCTAAACAAAAATATAGCTTTCTCAAAAAAAATCCCCTCTGTTTTAGAAGGGATATGGAGCGAAAGACGAGATTCGAACTCGCGACCCCGACCTTGGCAAGGTCGTGCTCTACCAACTGAGCTACTTTCGCTTATTTTATTTATAAGAGCTTCAATATACTTTCTGCTCTTTTTTGCTTTTATTTCTAATTCCCGGCGGTTGGCTTCTAACTTGGTCTCATATTCTTCAAAATAAACTAACACCCAAGGCCCCTTGTTTTTTGTTGCCTTAACCTTACCATTATTGTGATAAGATAAACGTATTAGTATATCTTGAGTATGACCTATATAATATCGCTCACTTTTTTGTGATTGAATTATGTATGTTATAAACATCATCTAAAGAACCCCTCGCTCACCGCGACCCTCCCGAACTTGTTCGGGATGCTCTACCAACTGAGCTACTTTCGCTTATTTAGCAACCGCATCCTTTAAAACATCCGTTTCTCGTTTGCGGAGTGCAAATATAGGCAGAAATGCATATTCTGCAAGGAAAAATTACATTTTTTGCTAAAAAGTTTATAACCCGCTCTCTTTCAAAACATCAATTTACGCTACATGCCTGATGTTGTCATTTTATAAATGATTATTTTTGTAGTCATATCATATTTGTGTGTATAGCATAACCGGTAAATTTTAACTAATAAAATAGCAAGAAGATGATCACAGGTGCGCATTCAATTATTTATAGTTCTGACGCTGCGGCTGATATAGCTTTTTTTAAAGATGTACTCAAATTCCCCAATGTGGATGCCGGGCGCGGGTGGCTTATTTTTGGCTTGCCACCCTCAGAAATAGCCGTACACCCGGCAGATGAAAACGGGCTACATGAATTTTATTTGTTGTGCGATGATATTAATTCGTTTGTTAAAGAAATGGCTGAACAGGGTATAACCTGCAGCGAAATAAATGAGCAGCGCTGGGGATCGATCACACAATTAACCTTGCCCGGCGGCGGTAAAATAGGCGTTTACGAGCCAAAGCACCCGAGGCCGTAGTTAGTAATTATCCTTTAATAGTTCAGCCACTATATCACTTTCAAACCCACGCCCTAAAGCATACTGTTGCAATTTATAGCGGCGTTTAAACGGATCTTTTTCGGTTAACAGTCTTGATTTTTTATGCAGGATGTTTTCCAGCATCCTCAAATAATCATCTCCATCAATGCTTTGCAGCGCTTTTTTTATCAGTACATCAGATACTTTTTTAAATTTAAGCCCCTGCTTTATTTTAATCTTTCCCCAGCCTTTCTGCCTGAACTTACCCAGCGCATATGCCTTGGCAAATCGTTCCTCGTTTAAAAAGTTATTGCCGAGCAATTGCACAATGATATTTTCAACCGCTTCGGGCCATAAACCCCATTCGTATAGCTTATCGCGCACTTCCTGCTGGGCGCGGTCCTGGTAAGCGCAGTAGCGTTCGGCTTTGGTGAGGGCGGTTTTTTCGTCGGTTATTTTCTGAGTTTTGGGGCTATCCATCAAACCAAAATTCGACAAAAATTCTTCTATTGGCAGAAATAATCATCAAATTAGCACAATGCTCAACGGCCACTACCTCATATCAAAAATAAAAGAAGTCATCAATGCCAACGGTGTTATTGTAAATGATACTTCGGTAGGCACACTGCTTACCGATAGCCGACGCATTAATAATGCCCCTGAAGCGCTTTTTTTTGCCCTGAGCGGCAGACGCAATGGCCATGAGTTTATTGCCGAGGCCTATGCCGCCGGTGTACGCAACTTTGTAGTGCGCCACGGCCCAGAAATAAAGATGCCCGAAGCCAATTTTTTATTGGTGGATGATGTGCTCATTGCCCTGCAAACCCTTGCCGCCTGGCACCGCAGCCAGTTTAGTTTGCAGGTGATAGGCATTACCGGCAGCAACGGCAAAACCATTGTAAAGGAATGGCTGTACCAGCTGATGGCCGCCGACCATAACATTGTGCGAAACCCAAAAAGCTATAATTCGCAGATCGGGGTGCCGCTTTCGGTTTGGCAGATAACAGATAAGAACGATCTGGGCATATTTGAGGCAGGCATTTCCACCACAAAAGAGATGGAACGCCTGGAAGCCATTATCAAGCCGGACATTGGTGTGCTGACCCATATCGGCTCGGCACATGACGAAGGGTTTAAGAACCGTGATGAAAAGATTAGCGAAAAGCTACAATTGTTTAAAAATACCAAACTGCTCATTCATAATTATGAACTGCTGTTGGACTACCAGGAAGGCTTAAAAAATACCAAATGCTTTACCTGGAGCCAGCATTTTAAGCAGGCCGATCTGTATGTTTTCAGCGAAGCGATCATCAGCAAGAATTTTTACTTAAGGGCGAGGTTTAAGGGGCATGAAATAGAATGCCTTGTGCCGTTTACCGATGATGCCTCGGTTGAAAATGCCATTACCTGCTGGGCAACCATGCTGGCTATGGATTATAGCCCGGTTGAGGTTGATAAACGCATAGAGCGGCTGGCGCCCGTAAGCATGCGGCTGGAGTTGAAGAATGGCACCCATAATTGTTCCATTATCGACGACTCGTATAATTCCGATATACAATCGCTGGAAATAGCACTGAATTTTTTGAACCAGCAAAATCAGCATGATAGAAAGACTTTGATCCTCTCGGACATCTTTCAGTCAGGGTTAGAGGAAGATGTTTTGTACCGGCAGGTGGCCGGGTTGATATCGGCCAAAAAGATCGACAAGTTTGTAGGAGTGGGCAACGCGCTCATTAATCATCAGGATTTTTTTAATGTGGCCGAAAAGCATTTTTTTAAAGATACCGCTTCGTTATTGAAAGACCTGGGCAAGCTGAATTTCAGGGATGAGGATATTTTGATAAAAGGCTCGCGTAGTTTTGAGTTTGAACGTATAAGCCGTGCACTGGTGCAAAAAGGCCATGAAACGGTAATGGAAATAAACCTGAACCGGCTGCTGAATAACCTCAATTTTTATAAAGCAAAGCTGAAGCCCGGCGTGAAGATCATGGCCATGGTAAAGGCGTTCTCCTACGGTAGCGGCACGTTCGAGGTGGCCAATATGCTGCAATACAACAAGGTTGATTATTTGGCTGTTGCTTATATCGACGAAGGCGTGGCCCTGCGGCAGTCGGGCATTACGTTACCCATTGTGATCATAAACCCCGAAGCCTCGGCTTTTGACAAGTTGTACGAATACAAGTTGGAACCGGTAATATACAGCTTTGGCTTGTTTGATGATTTTGTGCAGTTCGCACAGTCGATGGGTATTACTAATTACCCGGTACATATTAAGATAGATACCGGTATGCACCGGCTGGGATTCGAGGGATTTGAGATTGAAATGCTTTGCGATTTCCTTGAGGTAACGAACGCTATGCAGGTAAAATCGGTATTCTCGCACCTGGTGGCAAGCGAGGCTGCCCAGCATGATGAATTTACTTTGAAGCAGATATTGCGGTTTGAAGCTGCATGCAAGCAGATAGAAGAAGTACTCGGCTATACTTTTACCAGGCATATCAGCAATACATCCGGCATTACGCGCTGGCCTGCTGCGCAATATGATATGGTACGACTTGGAATAGGTTTATACGGTGTTGATGCAGCTATAAAGGCAAGTGATAGCGGCCTGCAGCCTATTGCAAGCCTTAAAACAAGCATATCGCAGGTAAAAAAAGTGCTCGCCGGCGAAACCGTAGGTTATAGTCGTAATGGCAGTTTACTAAAGGATGGCAAAATAGCCACGGTACGCATAGGCTATGCCGATGGCTATTTACGCGCATTCGGCAACGGGGTAGGGCGAATGATGGTGCGCGGTGTATTATCGCCTACAGTGGGCAATATTTCAATGGATATGTGCATGATAGATGTAAGCGCCGTGCCCGATGTGCGCGAAGGCGACGAGGTGGTTGTTTTTAATGACGAATTGCGGATAGAAGAACTTGCGACAGAAATAGGCACCATCCCCTATGAAATACTAACAAATGTTTCGCAAAGGGTGAAAAGGGTGTATTTTTATGAATAACTTTTAATCATATGAGGGGCATAAATATTAATATACTTACCAGTGTGATCAAGCAAACAGAATAAAGCCACTATCAATGGGCAACGTACTTAATGCCCCGGTGCAGCAGCGGCTATGGCACCTATGCCTGGTATATTAAGCCTGTTTTTTTCATCTTTTAATTCCTTTAAAGGAATTGGTAATGCTTGTAAAGAAGCATTATTAATAAAACCCGTAATTTGAGTTAAGTCGTTTATAGCTTTTATTCTGATTTTTTCTGTTGTTTTATTTTTATAGGGGTTATAGATTAATAAAAATTCAGTTAATTTTTGGGATATAATTTCAAAGTCATTGGCAGTTTTTTTATGTTTTGCAGACTTTTCAGAAAATTTTAATATCGAAGGTAATGCTGAAAAAACCGCAGCAGATAACGATAGTAAACCAGTTATAATTCTCAATGTATTAAAAGATTTATCATTTTGATTAAATTTAGATAAGGCTGTAAATATTGAAGTACCTACGATAGTAGATAAAATAGCCACTGTAACATTGATATATTTATTATATCGGTCATATTTGTCTGCAAATTTGTAATGCACGTTGTTTTTTAATAACGCTTCCTTTTTTGAATGCAGTGCACTCAATATAATATCCCTTAAATTGTATTCTTCTTTTTCAGATGCAGCTGTCGCAATTGAAGGTGGCTTTGTTTTCATTGTTTTAGGTTTTAAAGGTTTACAAATAACAAAAATTAATTAATATCTGCTATCATTGGTGTTTTCGGTATAACCTCTTTTTTTATGTCATGACGCGAACAACAACACAAGGCCCGAAATTATTGTGGCGTTTGGTTTTGAACGTTTGTAAATCTTTAAATATGCGCCTCACCAACAGGCCTATATCAGCTATTGCATGTAAAAGTATAAATTAGCAATCATTAGTATATAACATATTGCTCATCAATATTAAAAAAGTGTTTGCAGGGTTTTTGTGCTTGAAAAAGCAACATATAGCTAAAGCAACTTATATTTACACTTATCTTGAGTACCTTGATTGATATATACCATGAAAAAGATATTCGGCATACTGCTTAATTATTTTGTTAAGGGGCTATTGATAGTAATGCCGCTGGGCTGTGTTATCTTTTTAATTTACTGGGCGGTTTCGCGTATCGATAATGCGCTGAACCTTAGTAATATATTAATTACCGACAGCAAAGGCAAGGGAATCTATATCCCTGGTTTGGGGATATTGAATGTGCTGCTTATCATTCTTGTGGCAGGCGAGGAGAAGAAATTCAATGAGCCGGTTTTGGTAGATGTGAACGAGTTTGGGCTTAAGAAAATAGGCTTCGTGGTTAAAAAAGACCTTTCTGCTATCAATCTACCGGGCGAAGTGGCTGTATATTTCCCCCTTTCATATTCATTTGCCGGGCAGGTGGTTATCATTTCGGCAGACAAAGTACACCCGATAGATAAGAGCGCCGCCGAGGTAATGAAATTCGTTATCTCTGGTGGTGTTAGCGGGCTGGATTAAGCCAGCACCGCCTTTGGTTGTTTGCGCCATAAAATAAATGACGATATTACAGCAACGATAGTTCCCAATGCGCCTATCATCAATACCATTGCCATAAAATTGTACAACGGGTTTTTATATACCGCCATATGTTCCTTCATTTCCTTCACTTTAGCGCTGAAGGCAGCCGGCGAAAGTGTTTTGCGGTACAGATCAGCCTCGTTGCTCATAATGCGCTCATAAAAGTGCGGATCGAGATAAATTACGTAAACCGTTTCTATCAGCGCGTAGGAGAGGGTAGGGATAATAACAATAAGCAGGCCTACCTGCAAAGCTTTTAGCAGTGTTATGGTACCGCCATTAACATTGTCGCGGTAATATCTTATGCCGAAATAAACAAATATCATCGGGCAAATGATACATACCCAGCCCAAATTGCCCTGTAATGCCGGGTCTTGTACTTTTGCAAGGCCGAAGATGAGCCACGCCAGTATAAAAAATATAAGCTCAAAAAGCGCGGCATACCAGCCGTAACGGTAAACAATCTTTTTCATGATCGGTTAAATTTTTGATCAAAGCTAAACGCCACGAGTGTAAATTCCAATAGAATTTGAGTGGTAATGCGCTGTAAATGTGAAAAATACAACTTTAGTAGTAGTGGTTTAACTAACAACGGATAGCTCGCAGGCTTTTCTTATCGCTTCTGTTCGGCGTTCTACACCAAGTTTTTGAAAAATGTTGGATATATGCTTTTTGACCGTACTTTCCGAAATAAAAAGTTTATCAGCGATTTGCTGGTTTGAAAGCCCCTCGTTTATCAATATTAGTATTTCGGCCTCGCGTTTGCTCAGACCTGCCTTTGCTAATCCTGACGGGTTTATAATTGTTGAGTTGGGTTTGCTGATGACTTTGGTGCGTACAAATAATTTCCGGCTTAAAATGATGCCGATCAGCAAAAATAACAGGCTGAAACCGGCTATCCAGGCGTCTTTCCCGTTTCCAAAAGCCGGGCTGTACATATCGGCTGCTTTAAACAGCACCAGCAAAGCGGTAATAAGCAATCCAAAGGCAATTGCAACCTGTTTCATTTTTGTTGTATGCTTTATTGTAAAGTTACATCTTTTTTAAAGCTGCGGTATACCAGTGCTATACTGATAAACATAAGCAAAGCGCCGAGTATATAAGGCGCACCGGGGAAATAAACCGAGGTGTTTTTAAGAGTGAAAAATTTGAACGAATAACCCATTAACACCGGCCCTATTACAAGGCTTAAGCTGGACAGCAGCGACAGTCCGCCCTGTAGCTCACCCTGTTCGCTTGCAGAAAATTTCTTGGTAATAAGCCCCTGGAGTGCAGGGCCTGAAATCCCCCCGAAACAATAGGGGATCATGTAAACATATAGTTGCCAGCCATAGCTTGAAAATGCGATGAGAAACAATCCAAGCGCGTACGAACCCAGGCCAATGAAAATGTTTTTTTTCAGGCCCCATTTCGGTATCAGGTACCGGATGAACCAGCCTTGTATAAAAACCAGCAAAACGCCAATAAAAAGGCCCAGGATGCCAACGCTGGGCAGTGTCCAGTTAAATTTTTCATAAACATAGAATGGTAACTGGTATTCAACCGCTTTCTGGGCAATATAAACCAGCAAAAAAGCTATAGCCAATCCGAACAGCGATGAATATTTGGCCAACTGTTTAAACGAACCGATAGGGTTTGCGCGTTTCCACTCGAATTTGCGGCGGTGTGCTTTGTCAAGCGACTCGGGAAGGACGAAATAACCATAAGCAGCGTTAAGCAAAGCCCCGGCAGCGGCTGCCATAAAAGGAAATTTAATATTGATAGCTCCCAGGAAAGCACCACCTGATACCCCGATAATAAAACCCAGTCCTGACGCGGCACCCACAATACCGAAATTTGCCGCGCGTTTATCGCCTGTGCTAATGTCGGCAATATAGGCCGTACCTGTGGCCATGGTTGCCCCGGTTATGCCTGCAATGGTACGCCCGATGAACAGCCAGAAAACTGTTGGCGCGAAAGCCATAAAAGTATAATCGACGCAAAAACCTAATAGCGAGATCAGTAATACCGGCCGGCGGCCAAAGCGGTCGCTCAGGTTGCCGATAATAGGCGAAAAAAGCACCTGCATGGAGGCATAAATAAAAGTAAGCCAGCCATTGATCTCGGCGGCCCTTGAATTGCCTACATGGGCAAGCTGTTCCAACAGTTTTGGTATAACGGGGATAATAATGGCCAGCCCCATTACATCAATAAATATGGTGACGAAAATGAAGCGGAGCGCCGCAGAAGTTTTAATTTTTGGTTGATTATCCATCCGTTGAAGAAATACTGATAGGGGCCTAATTGTTTTGCGGCGATGTGGGTGAATTCTTTTTAAAACTCCTTATTGCCAGTAATGCACTTAGCAGCATTAATACGGAGCCAATTGCAAAAGGCATTCCCGGGAATTGAAAATAAGGGTTAGGCTGTGTAAAATAATGGAATGCGCCCAGCATAAGCATCGGCCCGAATATTGAGCTTAAACTCATCAGGCTTGTGAGGCCGCCCTGTAATTCGCCCTGCTCGTTAGGCGGTACATTGGCGCTCATATAACCTTGCAGGGCCGGCCCCGCAATACCCCCAAGACAATAGGGTATTAAAAAGGCAAACATCATCCAGCCTTTTGAAGCGAAGGCAAACAAGATCATTCCCAATGCGTATAAAAGCAAGCCGATCCAGATACTACGTTCCTGCCCAATTTTAGGAATAATAATGCGTATTAAGCCGCCCTGAACGCCTGCAACCAGCAAACCTACAACTCCAAGGGAATAGCCTATCAG
>Ga0302315_10005011_pt1 | contig 11425 bp, 10 predicted proteins | sample III_Palsa_N3_1_FD_200532 | JGI IMG/M metagenome (GOLD analysis project Ga0302315, IMG submission 200532) | Peat permafrost microbial communities from Stordalen Mire near Abisko, Sweden - III_Palsa_N3_1 | ecosystem: Environmental > Terrestrial > Soil > Palsa > Peat permafrost | place: Sweden... | reverse complement strand
AAGTATTGATAACTGTGTTTGTTTTAGTATCAATTACAGATACACTGCCACTAAATTCGTGGAAATTTGAGTTTGAAACATAGGCGAGGGTGGCATCACTATTTAAGGCAATACATATTGGATTTGGCCCAACAGGTATAGTTGCAATAACTGTGTTAGTTAAAGCATTAATTACAGAAACATTATCGGAATTATGATTGGCAATATACACCCTGCTGCCGTCAGGGGTGACGGAAGCCCACTCAGGTGCCTGCCCTACCGGAATGGTTGTAACTAATGCATGGGTAGTTACATCAATTACCGAAATAGTATTTGCGCCTGCATTTGTTATATAAGCATTTTGTGCAGGCACAGGTGTACCTGTTATAGTAGCCGTAATTGCGGTGCTTCCGGTATTCACCGCAGTAAACGAATATATATCGCCCGTACCGCTTGCCGCTAAGCCAATAGCCGGGTTGTTGTTTACCCAGTGATAAGTGCAACCTGAGCCGGTAAAGTTTACCGCCGTTGTTGAAGCGCCATTAGTAACCGTTTGATTGGATTGCGCAAAGGCCGGCAATACCAATACCAAAGAGAATGCAATAAAAGTTACAGCAAGTAAAAATCTCCTCATTCAGTTAGGCTTGGGTACATCTCTCTAATCAATAGTATCCCAAATTTATGATTATTTAATTAGGGTTAATAAAATAATTGAATATAACAGTTGCGGGAAATGGAGGTTTGAGTGTCCAAAAGTGGCCTGCAGGGATCATCTATGCAACAATAGCATTACAGTTAAGCAACATTTCTATGACAAAGATATTTGCTTACAAATTCGATGTAATTTCATAGCAAAACCAACGCTTTGATTTCATTAGATCAAAGCTGGTAGTCTTTAATTGAGATTTTAACCGGTATGAAAAAACTATCTTATAGCATAAAAAAAACGGTGTTTACGTTAATGTTTATAAGTGTTTATAGTACGCTTATAGCTCAAAAACCTCAAAGTGTGCAGGTGGGTAACGCATGGGCACCGGCAGGAGTAAAAGTGGATGGCAAATTAAAAGAGTGGGGCAATATTTTAAAAGCCTACAATAAAACAGTGGAGCTTTGGTATACAATAGCTAACGATGACAAAAACATTTACCTGGCCATAGCATCAACAGACCTGGATAATAACAATAAAATTTTAGCCGGTGGTATAAGCTTTACCGTGAATACGGAAGGAAGGAAAAAGGCGAAAAACGCATTCATAGTTACTTTCCCGATGGTTAAACGCACGGGCGGACGGTCAGGGCGTGGCGGCAGAAGAGGCGGCTTTGGGCAGGATGACACACCGGATACTGTAGCAATTGTGCTTCAGCAAAATCAAAACCTGGCCACAAGCAAAGAAATAAGCGCGATAGGATTTGCAGCTATTACGGACACTCTTATTTCCATTTACAACGAATATGGTATAAAAGCAGCCACCAGCATTGACAGCAAAGGTGTATTTACTTATGAACTGGCGATCCCGCTTAGTTTATTGAAGATCGCTATTGGAGATCAAAAAGAATTAGCTTATAATATTAAAGTTAATGGCCTGCAACTAAGCCCCAGCGGCGGCTTTGGCGGGGGGAATAGTTTTGGCGGCGGCGGTCGTAATGGTGGTGGCAATAGTGGCGGTGGCGGTTTTGGCGGCGGCTTCGGCAGCGGCAAAAGCCCGGATGCAACCGATATGATGAGCCCTACTGATTTTTGGGGTAAATATATGCTGGCCGTTAAAACGCCTAATCAATAACGGGGGGTATATGAAAAAATTATACCTATTGCTATCCGTGATGTTAATTACGCTGCAATTGTTTGCCCAGGGGGGGCGCGGCGGCGGTTCAAAAAGCAGGGTGGCAGGCCCGCTTCCGCCACCTTTGCCTTTCAGGGAGGTGAGCGGTATTGTAAAGGACACAACTGATAGCCCGGTTGCAGGCGCAGCCATTACCTTAACATCCAAAACAGATACACTGCGAACAGCAACAAATGTTGACGGGATATTTGTGCTTAAAAATGTAAAAGCGGCCACATTTATTCTTTCTATTACCCAGATCGGTTATGTGCCATCAACCCGCAAATACCTGAATAATGACGCAGTGAAAAGAGTAGTACTTGACCCGATAGTACTGAAATTAGCATCCTATATGCTAAAAGGAGTGAAAGTGAACGGCACACCAAGCATCACCTATAAAACCGATACGGTTGAATACAAAGCGAGTGACTATAAAGTACGTGAAAATGCTACTGTTGATGACCTGCTACGGAAAATGGAGGGAATGGAGGTTGGATCTGACGGTACGTTAACACACCAGGGGCAACAGGTGATGAAGGCGAGGCTAAATGGAAAGGATTATGCGGGTGGGAATGTAGCACAGGCTATTCAAAACCTGCCGGCTGATATTGTTGATAAAATACAAATAGTTGACGATTACGGCGATGAGGCCGCAAGAACAGGTGTTAAAGACGGAACCCCACAAAAAGTGTTGAACATAACTACCCGGGCAGACCGTTCGGTAGGTAATATTGGCCGTATTACGGCGGGTGCGGGTAGTGACGATAGGTACGACGAACGTTTATTTTTACAAAGGATAGATGCCAATGAGCAGATTGGCCTGATAGGCAGTTTTAAAAATACAGTGAATGGTGTAGCAAGCACGGGTATTAATAGCAGCGCAAACGGCACCTATGGCAGCTCGAGCAGCAGTGCAGGTAGCGGCGGGACTACGAAAACCGTTACGCCAACCTTTAATTACCGGGATGATTGGGGCAAAAAAATAGAGGTTAACATGAGCTATGGCTACAGCTATACCGACGTTAACGCGATTAACGAAAGTGATGGGGTACAGCTATATGCCCCCGGAACCATCAACCCCGAAACGGGAAAACCCTATGCATCCGGTGCGAAAACTGATTTTACTAATAATAGTATAGCCAATAACCTCACCAAAGCGCATACCGCAAAGTTTGATATGGAGTATAGCATTGATAGTGCTAACTATATGCGGTTTACGCCTACTTATAGTTTCTCAGGCTCAAATAATGATAATATCTCCCAGTATTACCAAACCGGTGTTATCCATCAAACATCACTCGGTAATACGGATGCCGGCAGCACTGCGCCAAGTTATGGAGCGGTACTTTTTTATCAGCATATATTTAAAAAGAAAAGACGGAATATTTCGATGCAATTGAGTTATACGCATACCAACCAGGAACAAACCAATCAGCAGGATAATCATATTTTGTATTATAACGATAGTACCAGCATATCCACACCATTTTTAGATTCATTGGTGCACCGGGTTGTTGAACGCGGAAATATATCGAATAGCTTTCGCGCCAGTTTAACTTATGTTGAGCCATTGAGCCCGGTTTCGCAACTGGAATTTAATTCGCAGCTTATTTACAGGGGATATGACAATAATGCTTTTACCAATAATATTGACAGCCTGGGCCACGGTACGCCGATAGATAGTTTAACCAACATTTATCATTACTCCTTTACCGAGGAAAGAATCGCCCTAAATTACCGGCTGAATAAAACTAATTATAACTTATCACTCGGCGTTACTGCAATTCCTACACTTTTACAGGGCGCCCGGCAGGGATATACAGGCAAGGTCGATCATTCAGATTTTACACTGATCCCTATTTTTAGGTACCAGTATTCGTGGTCGCGGCAGGAAAAATTTTCAATTTATTACACCGGCACACCCACTGAACCTACGTTTAATGAATTACAGCCCTATACGGATCTGACCAATCCGCAAAACCCGGTGATAGGCAATCCAAACCTTAAACCATCGTTCACTAACGCGATAACGGCGCAGTATAACAACTACATCGCCAATTCGCAAATGAATTTATCGGCTAATGTAAATGCATCCACTATAAATAACCAAGTGGTGACCAATAATATACTGGTGCCGATAAATATTACCAATGGCGGCAAAACCACTAAAAGTTTTATAACAGATACCCGCTACCTAAACCTTAGCGGCGCTTACGCAGTGGCCGGTAATTATAATATCGCGAAGCAGTATGATGACCGCAAATACAACCTGGAATTAAACGGTACCGTTAACTACGGTTATAATATAGCTATGACCAATAACGTGGAGAATTTTTCTACTTCGTGGACCTTCAATGAACGCCTGGGGCCGCGTATTGATCCGAATGACTGGTTTGAGATCAATCCTTATATTTCCTACAATGTAACCAAGTCTACGAATACCTTACCTGATGCACCCGACAATAATGTTAAAACCGAGGCCCTAAGTGTGGATGGGAAAGTGTATTTTTTTGAGACCTGGCTGGTGGGTTACAGCGCGAGTAAAAATTATGTAACGGGCATCAGCTCCAACATCACCAAAAACCCATTTGTGGTTAATGCTTATTTTGAAAAGGAACTGTTCAAAAAAAGAAATGGTATTTTAAGTGTACAACTCTTCGATCTGTTCGATCAGAACAACTTTGTTACCCGTGTAACCACGCCAACGGGTTATACCGATACCAAATCGAACGCGTTAAGCAGGTATGCAATGGTAAGTTTTCGCATCAATCTGCAAAAATGGAGCGGCGCGCCCAAACATCATGGCCAGCTAATGCAGCGCCGGGGCGATGGTAGTTTTATTAATAATTGAGGATAAAATAATCAAGGTGCATTTTAGCAACGACTTTTTGGGATGTGTCCTTAAGAGCTGCTATGCGTTAATATACCTGCAAGCCTTACAGATTGCAGATGAATATTACTACTTAGAGCGCTTAAGCGTAGGTAATGCAAATGTATTGGCAGTATAAGCTAAAAGCTGAGCTACCGTTAACTGTAGCATCATTCCTGCTTTTTAAAAAAAACGTTTGATCAATATATCAATTGGCCTTGTTGCAGGATTATGTTGTAAATATGTTGATTATTAGTTGTTTATATCAAAAAAAACTTTTTAATTAGTGTAAAAATTAACGGCGTCTATTTTATAGCAGTTCAATCCTAACCTTATTATCAATTTTATGAAAAATTCTCTCAACCTGAAGGGATTTGTCAATAAATCAATAATCAAGCCGATAGCCGGCATCTTTAAGCACAGCCTTATTTTTTATAAACAGCCGGATTTAAAAAAATCACGACGCAACAAGTTATGCGTGGAATTTTATTTTGATCATATACCACGGTACTCCGGCAACTCATTATTTACTCAACTGAGCTTTGCTAACAAATAACCTGCATTTAAGCTTAGCACCCTGATATAAGATAAATAATTAACCTAAACATATTGATCATGACAGCTAACAACCAACCCGCAAAACAACCATTTGAAATTGGCCTTACCCTAACCGGCAGCGTATCCGCAGGCGCTTATACCGCCGGGGTGATAGACTTTTTACTGGAAGCCCTAGAAAACTGGGAAAACAAAAAACAACAAAACCATGCGCAATTCGGCGATGATTATAGCCAGTGGGATACCCCGTGGCACAGCATAATTGTTAAAGGGCTTTCCGGTGCCTCGGGCGGCGGGGTTACCTGTGGTATGATCCTGAATGCTATCGGTGGCCAAATTGATCCTGTTTCACAACCTATAAGTGGTAACGCGCCCAATAATGATTTTTATAATGCCTGGGTCAACGGTATCGGCATAGACCAGCTTACCCAAACCGACGACCTTACAAATGGATCATCCGCCAGCATTCTTGATGGCAATATCATTCCTAATATTGCCGGTAATATCCTGCAGCCGGCTAATTTTGGAAACAAGCTTTACCGTAATTATATTTCTGAAAGTCTTCGCGCTACAATTACCATTACCAATTTGCGCGGCATTCCTTATTATCTTAAAAATGAAGGCATCGGCGCTAATCAATTAGTTTATTACCGTAATGCTGATTATGTAAAATTCGCACTTAATCGCAACGATCAGGCAGGTACAGCAGATGCTGTTTCTATACCCTATAATACGGCCGACCCCTGCTTTTCGGGTGGTTATGCTGCGCTTAAAGCCGCCTGCCTGGCAACTTGTGCTTTCCCGGCAGCGTTTCCGGCGCAGCCGGTAACACAAAATACTAACATGTACTTTCTGCGGGCTAACAGCAATAACCTGGCTCTTACCCCCAACCAACCCTACACTTTTTTAAGCAGCGATGGCGGGATCTGTAATACCAATCCTTTTGAGCTGCTCCATACTGATATGCTGCCGGTAGGGGAAACTTCAAATCCAAGAAATGGTACCGACGTTGAAAGATCCATTATTATTGTTGCGCCGTTGGATACAGATATGACAGTTGACTCATACGACATGACCAATAATGGTTTGCCCGCCGTGTTGGCACAGGTAATTGGCGCCATACGTAATGAAGCTGAGTTTACGGATGAACAAATATCGCTTGCATTAGATGAAGATATTTATAGCCGTTTTATTATTGCACCAACACGCTATGACGTAAGCGGTACACAGGTACAAACGCCGGCCATTACGGGCACAACACTTCAAGATTTTGGCGCCTTCCTTTCGCAGGATTTCCGCCAGCACGATTATTTTCTGGGAAGGATGAATGCGCAGCTATTTTTTAAAAAGCATTTTGCTATACCTTATGATCAAATTATACAAAACCCCATTTTTATCCCCCTGAATATACCCAATAATAGGCAAAAGTTCCAAAACCAGTTATTTACAGATGCCGGTGTGGAATATTTTTGCATCCTGCCTTTAGAAGGCAGCTCGGCAGCTAATTTATATAACCCGCAGTGGCCAACCGGCAAATATGATGCAGATAAAATTCAGCAGGAAATTACAACCAGGTTAACTGCATTTACTAATAATGTGGTTACCAGCCTGGGCGGCAATTGGTTTATGCGATTTGTACTAAAAGCAATAGTGCAATCCAAAGTTGTAAAATACCTGATGAATGCGATAATAAGCGGCCTGTCGGCTGCAAAATTATAATTAACAATGGCAACTGAAGATAAAAAAGTCGACCTGTTCGCCGACCTGAGCGATCATTACCTGCTCATTTTGGCCGGTGTGGTATCACTTACAACATTTGTGCCGCTGTTTATTAATGCGGTAACCGATATAGTGGGCTTGGAATGTATACGGTTAGCTTATTACCTATTTGTATTTATCTACTTTATTGTTCCCTACGCCCTTTATTATCTCCATGGCAATTCCAAATACCTTAAGGATTATGAAAATCTTTTTCCGCAAAATCGAAATCTGAAAGGGATAGCCGTTTGGATAATGCCTGTTGCATTGATCTTTATGGTGATCCCTATACCGTACTTTGATACAGTTTTATTTTTTTGCCTGCTTGCAGCAGGTATGGTATATGGGTATATGGCCTGCCGAAATATTGGCTATGGCGCCAGTTACAGAAAAGAGGCCCGGGTTGTATTTGTTGTGTTAATAACGGCTACTTTGTTTGTATTAATACCGGGTTTTAAAACCTCATGGCAATACAATTATAAAAGCCAGGATACCGCCTTTAATGATTACAAAAGTAAGGACATCTTAAACAAATATTTTGCGCGGTTAATGGATAATGCCATGAATGAAAGCGGAAAATACAGGATGCAAGTTGTTGCAAAGCATCCCGTCCCACCGGTATTGAAACCGGAGATAGATTATTGCCAACTATGCAATATTTCAATTGTGTTAACAGAATTGCAGCAGTTAGATAATGATAACTATATGCCATCAGACTCGCTATCCAAAAAATGTGAAAAACTGCGTGATGATGTTAGAAGCGTTTTAAAGTACGATAGCCAGCAGTTAAACTCCAAAGAAAATAATGCTTCAATCAGGGTTTACCAAATAGATGCATCCTTTATAGCTCTTGGCAATTACGCCAGTTATATTCAACAAAAAAGGATGGTAGTAATAGATAAGCACTGGGCTGACTTGTTAAAAAGTTTACAGTTTAACAGTGTTTGCTGGAGCTTTGTACTCATTATACTTGGTGTGGGCAGGTGGTATGCCATGAGTGAGCGTTTAAGGACAGGGGAGTTCGGAATCCGTTATAAATTGAATATCGCTGACCGGCAAGAAAACCTGGATCAACTAAAATCATTCATATTATTATCGCTTATACTGGTACTACCCTGGTTCAGGCCGATAGACGCATCAACCGTAAACCTTTCAAGGCCCTTTATTAATTTTAGCCTGGCAGACCTGATGCATACAGGCAGTGGCCCTGTTAACTACGATGTTGCCGAAGGTGTAAAGCCAAAAGCAGATTCCACGAAAGCCGTGAATATCATTATTAATAATCCGGCACATATTACTGATACCGTAAAGATCATCGACAGCGTAAAGATCATAACCAATTCGACTGTTAAACTACCGGATACCAATTTTTATAAATGGTATTCAGCATATCCTATACCTTATGTACGTGATACGATATTGGACGATATGAATAAAAAACTTATAAAAATCGATAAGACTGTTGGCCATAACCAGGAACTAATCAGACGTCTTATCCCTGATCCAGCTGACAGACAATAATATGAACACATGAAAAAAATCATTATCATTTTACTGATACCAATGGTACTTTTTGCGCAGAGAACCTTTGGTCAAACTAATAAGAATAAGACTACAGATTTATTAGTTCAAAAAACACTGACTGACATAAATAATCTGGACACAGGCATTGTTAGCTTGTCTATAGATTTGACAATGTTACATAGCGCTATTCCTTTAAGAGATATTGACCGTAATAAATTATATCGTGATAGCACTATTGATAAACATATATTTGATACCCTCTCTACAGATGCAAATAGGTTAAAAAATGATCCGGCTTTTAATGTTAAAAAGAATGAACTTAATATATCATTACTAGCATTGTCTCGAAATTACAAATCCCTTGTTTGGTGGATGAAAGAGTTATCGATTAATAGGAAAGACACAATATACTTTTCACAAATTACAGCGACTAAAGACGCCGCGAACTCATTATTGCTCTCCATCAAGAAATTCGAAGAAGATGTAAAATCGCTTATCCCACCCATTTTGGATCATTCATTAGAAAATATTAAGACGCAACTTAATGAAATTGAAAATTGTCAATCCAGAGACGAGTTAACTACTGATAGCCTTGGCAGAGCGATTGCTGCACAATTCCCACCAGTTAATAATCAGCTAAAACAAATAATCGGGATGTTACTGCCCGATAGTATTGGTAAGCAATTTTTTATTGTTTCCGCATATCAACAAACTTTATTTGGGTTGGCTTACTTCCACCAATTTGGAAGAACCCATTCCAACGGAACAATGGACTTTGCCGGTGCGGAGTATGTGGCTACCTGGGCATCGCCCAAAGCATCTGCGCCTGCATTTTTTGCCTATTATGGTATACGTAACCGGCAGGTGTTAGTACAAGCAGGGCTGGGTTACCTTGCGCGCGGTAAAGGAAATGAAAATATATCATGGAAAGCGGGAATACTTTACACTCCCGATACAATCGGGATCGGCTTTAGTTACTCCCCACTAACAAAAGCAGGCTTAGAAATAGCTTATAAATTGGAAAAAAAACATAAGTCGAAGTAGACGGCCTATTTCATTTGCCATTCTATTGTCATCTAAAATTAAATTGTATACAATTTAATTTTACACAATGTATATTTGTCCCATCAAACAATAATAAATGGATTATTTAAAGTTAGAAAACCAAGCTTGTTTCCCGGTGTACGCCTTATCAAGGGTGTTGACGGCGCATTATAAGCCCATTTTGGATGAGATCGGCATGACCTATCCGCAATACCTGGTGATGCTGGTTTTGTGGGAGCATCAGCAACTATCGGTTAAAGAGATAGGGGAAAAGCTGTTGCTTGACTCGGGAACTTTAACTCCCTTGCTTAAAAAACTGGAAGCGAGAAAGCTGGTTAGCCGCACAAGAAGTTTGGAGGATGAGCGGGTGCTGATGATAAGCCTTACTAAAGACGGCGCGACTTTAAAGGAAAACGCGGTGAATGTGCCTTACTCTTTTAAATGCAGCCTTGGTTTGAGCGAGGATGAGATGAGGGGCTTAAGAGACAGCATCACTACTATATTGGAAAGAACTAAACAAAATAATAAATAACAAACACAACAAATATCATGTCAGTAAAAGCAATTTACACAGCAGCAGCAACCGCAACAGGCGGCAGAAATGGCCACGTAGTATCATCAGATAAAGTATTGGACCTTGAAGTTAGGATGCCAAAAGAGTTAGGCGGCACAGGCGGCGCTTATACTAATCCTGAACAATTATTCGCGGCAGGCTACTCGGCTTGTTTTGATAGCGCGCTTAACCACGTTATTAAAAATGAAAAAGCCACAACCGGCATTACTGCTGTAAGGGCTCACGTGGGTATTGGATCGAACAACGCGGGCGGTTTCGCTTTGGTAGTTAATTTGGAAGCCAATGTGCCTGATGTTGACCAGGAAACAGCGAATGCTTTGGTTGAAAAAGCACACCAGGTTTGCCCGTACTCTAATGCTACAAGGGGTAATGTAGAGGTATCACTTACCACCACTATTTTAAGCGCGGAAGAGTTTGCCGCTGCTAATTAATTAAAATCATCTACCCAATAAATTAAAAACACACAACAATGAAAACTATTAAAATGCTGGCAGTACTGCTGGTTATACTAACAGGCGCCTTAAATGTAAATGCACAAGCGGGCAGTAAACCAACTATTATTTTTGTTCATGGTATTTGGGCAGATGGCTCATGCTGGACTTCGCAGATAGAAGCGTTGCAGGCTAAAGGCTACCCGGTTATCTCGGTTCAAAACCCGATTACTTCATTGGCTGACGATGTTGCGGCTACCAAACGCGCCATTGCAAGGGCAAAAGGAAATGTAATATTGGTTGGCCACTCATGGGGTGGTTTTGTGATCACCCAGGCAGGGAACGACCCTAAAGTGGTTGGCCTGGTATATGTTGCCGCTTTTGCACCTGACTTGGGCGAAACTGTACCCACCTTATCAGCCAATGGCCCGGCAGGCGAATTAGGCAAGTATTTTGAGCCGCAGGATGGTTTCTTCTTTTTATCAAGAGCAGGTGTAGGCGCTGTATTTGCACAGGACTTATCGGCTAAACAACAGGATGTGATCTATGCTACCCAAATTCCGGCATCGCAAACTGTATTTGGTGATAAAAGCGGCGAGCCTGCCTGGAAAACCAAAGCAAGCTGGTACATCGTATCCAAAAATGATAAAGCGATCAGTCCTGTTTTGGAACGTTTTATGGCCAACAGGATGAAAGCAAGAACAACCGAGATAGAATCAAGCCATGTGGTAATGCTCTCTCATCCAAAAGAAGTGCTGGCAGTTATTGAAGAAGCAGCTACTGCAACTTATAAATAAGAGTTTAATATTTTTATAAAAGAGGCTGTTACCGTAAGGTGGCAGCCTCTTTTATATTCGGCTCGAATGAGATAG
>Ga0302315_10005005_pt1 | contig 11432 bp, 11 predicted proteins | sample III_Palsa_N3_1_FD_200532 | JGI IMG/M metagenome (GOLD analysis project Ga0302315, IMG submission 200532) | Peat permafrost microbial communities from Stordalen Mire near Abisko, Sweden - III_Palsa_N3_1 | ecosystem: Environmental > Terrestrial > Soil > Palsa > Peat permafrost | place: Sweden... | reverse complement strand
TGGCATCTTAAGCTCGGTGGCAAATTGCTCTACATTGTTACTCGCCATTCAGTCCTCTTTTCTATGTGACGCGGTGGATGACAATGAACTATCGCGGATCATTTTTGCTCCGTGCTGGCCCATGCCTTGGCCAACAATGCCTTGGCACGTTCGTCGTACTTGGCATCGATCAGTTTCATCTCGTCATCTGTCACATCTTTAAATTCGTCTTTGATCAACTGCCGTGCGCGCTCTGACTGCAAAGCCAGAATCGCGCCGAATTCGTCATAAGCCAAACCGGCAAATGCTTCCAGCGTCTTTATCCCTGCCAAACCCAACTTACCAGCAGTAACGCGATCCATTCCGTCCAGGTTGACCAAAGCGTCATCCATCCCTTCGAGTCCTTCTTCCGAGGCAATTGCCTCGGTCACCAATGCATCGCGCGCACGATTGCGCAATTCATTGACGGTATCTTCATCAAACGACTCGATTTCCAGCATTTCGCTGATCGGAACGTAAGCAATTTCTTCCAGGCTGGCAAAGCCTTCTTCCACCAGGATGTCAGCCACTTCCTGGTCGACATCGAGCTTTTCCATGAACAGGATGCGAATCGCCGCAGTTTCCACTGCCGATTTGTCGGCCGATTCTTCCGCTGTCATGATATTGATTTGCCAGCCGGTCAATTCTGCCGCCAGACGCACGTTTTGGCCGCCGCGCCCGATTGCAATCGCGAGATTTTCCTCATCGACCACGACATCCATGGCGTGCTTCTCTTCGTCCACCACGATCGACGACACATTGGCCGGGGCCAGGGCGCCGATCACGAATTGCGCCGGATCTTCCGACCACAACACGATATCGACGCGTTCGCCGCCCAGTTCGCCAGTCACTGCCTGCACGCGCGAACCGCGCATGCCGACGCAAGTGCCGATCGGGTCGATGCGCTTGTCGGCCGTATATACGGCGATCTTGGCGCGTACGCCAGCGTCACGCGCTGCCGACTTGATGATCAACAAGCCTTGTTCGATTTCCGGCACTTCCAGCTCAAACAACTTCATGATGAACTCGGGAGCGGTGCGCGACAAAATCACTTGCGGACCACGTGCATTGCGGTCGATACGCAGGATAAAGGCGCGAACGCGGTCGCCGATACGCAGATTTTCCTTCGGGATCATCTGGTCGCGCGGCAAGCGGGCTTCGATCTTGCCGGATTCGACGATTGCGTCGCCGCGTTCCATACGCTTGATCGTGCCGGTCACCAGCGAATCGCCGCGCTCCAGGAAATCGACCAGGATCTGCTCACGCTCGGCATCACGAATGCGTTGCAATACGACTTGCTTGGTATCTTGCGCAAAGCGGCGGCCGAAATCGACTGACTCGATCGGCTCTTCAATATGATCGTCGACTTCGATGTCGGCAATTTGTTCTTTGGCTTCGAAGTGCAAGACTTCCTGGTCCGGCAATTGCAGGCCTGCCTCATCCGGCACTACGTGCCAGCGACGGAAAGACTCGAACTCACCAGTCTCGCGATCAATCGAGACACGGATGTCCACATCGCCTTCATAGCGCTTCTTGGTCGCCTGACCAAGCGCATGCTCGAGCGCTCCGAAGACGATCTCTTTATCGACATTTTTTTCACGCGCTAGCGCATCGACCAACAACAAAACTTCGCGACTCATGCTTTGCGACTCCTAAAGTCCACTTTCGGCACCAAACGTGCCTTGTCCACATCGGCTAGCGTAAATTCCAGCACCGCCGGCCCATCATTTCCTTCGAATTCCAGTTTCAGCTTGTCGCCCTCGGGCGCATGCAACACGCCCGTAAACGATTTGCGGTTTGCCGCTCCCGGCATCGGCATACGCAGCTTCACAAGCGCTTCATACCCAGTAAACCGCACGTAATCGGCAAACTTCGTCAACAGACGATCCAAGCCCGGCGAGGACACTTCGAGCCGCTCATACACAGCGTTTTCAACGGTCAGCACATGCAACAACTGATGCGTGACCTTCTCGCAATCCTCAACCGTAATATTTCCTGTGTCTTCATCTTGCTGTGCAAAATCGATATACACACGCACCAAGCCACGCGCAGCTTGTTCGAACTCGACAAGCTCGTAGCCCATGCCAACAATCGTTTTTTCAATCAAATCCCGCAACAACAAGGCAACTCCCTATTCGTACGTAACACCAATTTCAATACGCATGATTGCGCCGCCATCCGCGCCCAATCCGTGCCACACAATCCGAGAAACAAAAAAAAAATGGGCAGATGCCCATCTTCTGATAATTCTCGCGATCTGCTTTGTTTTCGCACAGAAAGTCCACTGAAGGCGACTTTTTTGTTAACTGGCAAATTGTAATCGATTACTTCATCTACCGCAATGCCGGAATCGATACAAAACCACGCAGAACCCGCCATTTCTGTGCGGAAAAAGCAACTATTGCGACTAAACCGGCGATTGCGCTGATGACAATCGCAGCTTAAATTACCAAACTTACAAACAAATAATGCTGTGCCGAAACGACCGACCAATTAACCTTTAGGGCGCCGACGCGGCATGCCTTGACCACCGTGCGCGTTTTGGCCACCGTGACCGCCCTGCCCGCCTTGACCACCGCCACCGGTACGGCCGCCATAACCACCCTGACCACCGCCTTGTCCGCCACTACGGCCACCGTAGCCGCCTTGGCCACCGCCACCCTGTCCGCCAGTGCCTTGCTGTCCGCCTCTAGGGCCGGAAGCGCGACGTGGCTGGCCCATGCCCGGGAAACCCAATGCTGTTTGCAGTGGGTCCGGCTGCCGGCTACGCGCCTGCCCTGATCCCTGACCTTGTCCCTGCCCGCGACCTTGACCGCGTGGCTGCCCGTCCGGGTTGCGCGGCGAAGAGGGGCCGGTCCATTGACCCGCGCCTTGCCCGCCGCCTTGGCCACGACCTTGCCATTGATTCTGGCCTTGTCCGCGTGGCTGCCCTTTGCCGAAGTCGCCGCGCTCATTACCGCCGCGACGCTCGCCGTGCTCGGACTTGCCTTTTTCGCTGGCAGCCGGCTTATCCAGCCCGGAAACGCTCAGCAAATCACGCACCGCGTGTTCATCCATTTCTTCCCAACGCCCGCGCTTCAAATTCGCCGGCAGGGTCAGCGCGCCGTAACGGGTGCGAATCAAGCGCGAAACCGTGAGGCCGATGGCCTCGAACATGCGTCGCACTTCGCGATTACGACCTTCGCCGATCACCACGCGATACCATTTATTGACACCTTCGCCACCGCCATCGGCGATCTTGGAGAAATTTGCCGGACCGTCTTCCAGCTCGACGCCTGCCAACAGCTTTTGGCGCATGCCTTCTTCCAACTCACCCAGAGTACGCACCGCGTATTCGCGATCGATACCGTAGCGTGGGTGCATCAGGCGATTCGCCAAATCCCCGGACGTTGTAAACAGCAACAAACCTTCGGTATTGAAATCGAGGCGACCAACCGCCAGCCATTTGCCGGCCTTCATGGTCGGCAAGCGATCGAATACCGATGGACGACCTTCCGGATCGTCGGTGCTGACGATTTCGCCTGCCGGTTTGTGATATACCAAGACGCGTGGCGGCTTTTTGCTGACGCGGCGTTGAATCAATTTGCCATTGATACGCACCAGATCGGTCGGCAGGATACGTTGGCCGATATGCGCCGGCTCGCCATTGACCGAAACCCGCCCGGCAATGATCAATTCTTCCATATCGCGGCGCGATCCCAGCCCTGCTTCAGCCAGCACCTTGTGCAATTTCGGCGCGTCGTCGTCAGCCGTCAAATCGCGGCGTGGCGCCTTAACCGCATGGCGGCCCCCGCGCTTGTCGCCTGCAGCATCTTCATCGCCGGCAGTCTGGTCGAACGCTTCCGAAGTGACAAAGGAAAACACGGCATCGGCATCAACCGCAGTCGGCGCGCCTTTTGGTCCCTTGCCGGTACCCGGCCCCGGTTTCGCGCGCTGCCTCGGATTTGCATTCGCCCCCTGATTTGGAGCTTGATTCGGCTTTTGGCCTCGACCACCTTCGGCCCGCTCACGCGGCGGATTGCGTGGGTTACGTGGACTACGAGGCCGTTGCTGAGCGGCATCAGAATCGGCAGGATCAGCATCAGTTGCAATCGGCGCCGCCCCCTGTGTTTCAACAGCGTCAGCAGCTATTGCCGGCGCGGCTGCGGTCGCTGCGCCCGACTCATCGTCGCGCGGCTCGGATCGCGCACGGCGCAAGGTGCGCGGACCGCGCACACCGCGCTTGGCCGGCTTCGCTTTCACGGCGCCCTCAGTGGCGGTGCCAGCAGTATCCTTGGCGTCTGACTGAGTGGGTTGATCGCTGGTGATCGCTTCGACCGCTGGTGTTTTATCGGGGTTAGACTGATTCATTATTCATTTCGTGATTTTGCTGACCGGTTGCGTCATCTGACGCGGGGTCGGGGTGGCGGACTTCGGCAGTTGCGATAACGGCAACGGTCTCGACAATAATTTCTGGTTCAACTGGATCGCCGTCTGCGATCACTGCTTCCATCTTTGCTTCTACTGTTTTTGCTGTTTCTGCTGTTTCTATTGCTTCTTCTTCCAGCGCTTCTTCCATCATTACTTCTTCTTGCTGCTCGGAACCGGCAATCTGAACCTGGACCGCATCGGCACTTTCGGCAAAATCGATTGCCGTTTGGTCCGAATTCGCAGTCAATTCGGCTTCCAGCGCCCGCAACTCCAGCAAGGTGCCCGATGCATCGCCTTTTGCAACTTGTTGCAGCGGCGGCAATTGATCAAGTGCGGACAAACCCAAATCGTCCAGGAATTGCTTGGTGGTAGCAAACAAGCCTGGGCGCCCCGGCACGTCGCGGTGCCCGATCGCCTCAATCCAGCCGCGATCCTCAAGCAATTTAATCGTTTGCGAATTGACCGTAACGCCGCGGATTTCCTCGATATCGCCACGCGTTACCGGTTGCCGGTACGCGATGATGGCCAGGGTTTCCAAGGTCGCGCGCGTATATTTTGGCGGCTTTTCCGGATTCAAACGTTCCAGGTACATTTTCATTTCGGGCCGGCTTTGAAAGCGCCAGCCGGTCGACAGGCTAACAACCTCAATGCCACGGCCCGACCAATCGCCGCGCAACTCCAGCAGCATTTGCTTGATGGTATCGGCGCCAACCCCATTGCCGCCCTCGTCACCATAGAGCTTGCGCATCTCGTTGATGCTCAACGGCTCATGGGCGCATAACAATGCGGTTTCGAGGACTTTTTTCGCCTCTGCAGTATTCATGTGCGTATTGCGCTATCTGTGCGATTTTTTAGTTACAGTTTGCAGAAATCATGTTCAACGACAGCCTCACAGCGCTGCCCGGTTTAAGAACCCGTTGATGTTGCGTTCCGTCGCCCGTTTTAGAGGAGGTGTAATGATTGGGCGGGAAAAATGTAAGACTTGGTTGCGGGGGCAGGATTTGAACCTACGACCTTCGGGTTATGAGCCCGACGAGCTGCCAGACTGCTCCACCCCGCGTCTGAAGAGATAGACTATACATGGTATTGCGGATTTACGCAATTGCAATCAAACAATCGATCAGCGGTGAGTGATACACTAGCATCTCCACCGGCGTTATGCTTGTGGCAACCAGCATGCGTGCGTGGTTTTCCGTGCTTGCAATTCGATCAACCCCTGAACATCGCCTCTTATGAAATTTTGCTCCGAATGCGCCCAGCCGGTTTCGTTCATTGTTCCACCGGACGATAACCGCCCTCGCTATGTCTGTACGCATTGCGGCGCTGTTCATTATCAAAATCCAAAAATGGTGCTTGGCTCGATCCCGGTTTGGGAAGCGAACGGGGAATTGCGCGTTCTATTGTGCAAAAGGGCCATCGAACCACGCCACGGCTATTGGACCTTGCCGGCCGGCTTCATGGAAAACAATGAAACCACATCGGAAGCGGCAATCCGTGAAACAGTGGAGGAAGCCGGTGCGAACATTGCGTTGCAACCATTATTCACCTTATTGAACGTACCGCATGTTCATCAGGTGCATATGTTCTATCGGGCCACGCTGCTGGACCTCGATTACAAGGCCGGCGTCGAAAGCCTGGAAGTCAAGTTGTTCGCCGAGAAAGATATCCCCTGGGCCGACATAGCCTTCCCGACCGTCAGTCACACTTTGAAACTGTTCTTCAGCGACCATGAAAAGGTGCAGCACGGCGGCAGCTATGGCTTCCATACGCACGACATCCTGAAATCGATGCGCCAATCGGACTAGGCCAGCGAACACCCAACCGATGATCCCGTGGCTACACCCAGATTCGCCGTTTCCTGACGTAACCCATGCTTTGACCGAGGCAGACGGCGCCTGCGGCCTGTTGGCGGCGGGCGCCGATTTGTCGCCGGAGCGTTTGTTGCTCGCCTATAACCAGGGTATCTTCCCGTGGTTTTCCGAAGGGCAACCGATATTATGGTGGAGTACCGACCCGCGCATGGTCCTGCTGTGCGCGCAATTCGTCATTTCTCACAGCCTGAAAAAAACCTTACGAAAAATTGCCTTCAGCATGCAAACCGGCGGCGAATGGGAAGTACGCTTCGATAGCGCCTTTGAAGCGGTAATGCGCGCTTGCGCCGCGCCGCGCCGGGACGGCACCGGGACCTGGATTTCGGAAGAAATCATCGCCGGCTATTGCGGCTTGCACCAACGCGGCTATGCGCATTCATCCGAGCTGTGGCATCGCGGACAACTGGTCGGCGGCGCCTATGGCGTCAGCATCGGCCGCATGTTTTACGGCGAATCAATGTTTGCCAAGGTGACCGATGCCTCGAAAATCGCGCTCGCCTATTTGATTGCCTTCCTGAAAAGCCAGGGCGTTACGATGATCGATTGCCAACAGCAAACCGTTCATTTGTCGACCCTGGGCGCAAAGCCCATCTCGCGCACTGACTTTATCGCCCACCTGCGCGTTGCCACGGCGCAAGCGCAGATTGAAGACTGGAAGCCCATAGTCTAGCTCTCGAAGAATTTATCTTCCTCGAAGAACCGAGGCCCATGCAGAATTTATATTAATATAGCTATTCATGGCTTTTGCAAACACCGTGTTTCTCTTGCACCCAGAGAGGAAAGCCGGTTTGCCTGGATGTTGCGGACGGGATTTACATGACGCACCTTAAGGACCTACCCTTTTCAACGCTGCAGTTCTACGCAACTGCACCCTACCCTTGCAGCTATCTGGATGGCCGGCAGGCCCGCTCACAGGTTGCCACCCCCTCGCACCTGATCAACGCCGATGTGTATTCGGAACTGGTCAAGAACGGTTTCCGCCGCAGCGGCATTTTTACCTATCGCCCCTATTGCGACGGCTGCCAGGCATGCACGCCGGTGCGGGTAAAGGCCAGTGCCTTTACCCCCAATCGCAGCCAGCGGCGTGCCTGGACCAAGCACAGTGATCTGGTGGCTTGGGTGACGACACTGACTTACCTGCCGGAACACTACGAACTGTATCTGCGCTACCAGGCCGCGCGCCATGCGGGAGGCGGCATGGACCAGGACAGCCGCGACCAATACGCGCAATTCCTATTGCAAAGCAAGGTCAATACGCGGCTGGTCGAATTTCGCGATGCCAGTCGCATCCTGCGCATGGTCAGCATCATCGACGTGCTCGACGATGGCTTGTCGTCCGTATATACATTCTACGACCCCGATTTCGACGGCGCCTCGTTCGGCACCTATAACGTGATGTGGCAAATCGAGCAAGCAAAGCAACTCGGCATGCCCTATGTCTATTTAGGTTACTGGATACGCGAAAGCCAGAAGATGGCCTATAAAATCAACTTCAAGCCTCTCGAAGCGCGCCGCCATCACAAATGGGAAGCGCTGTAAGTCCGCAGGAAAAAGCGACTGGGAAGTGGTGTATTGCCTTCGCATTACCTTAATAGGCGCTAAATCCCGGTAAAATAACAGGCATTCGCTTCGAACTCGGTTTGGCATTTCGCCATGACTGACACATTCTTCCGGCGCAGTAGTCACGCCGGATCGCATTCATTTCCGCCTTATGTCTAACAAATTACTCTATGCGCTGGCACGCCCGCTGCTGTTTTCCCTGGATGCGGAAACCGCCCATCATGCCACCCTGCCGGCGCTCAAGCGCGCCGCTGCATGCGGCCTGACCAAGCTGCTCGGCAGCATCCACGCCGACCCGCGCAAGGTAATGGGTATTACCTTCCCCAATCCGGTCGGTCTGGCGGCAGGCCTGGATAAAGACGGCGCCTACATCGACGGCTTGGCCGCGCTTGGTTTCGGCTTCATCGAAGTCGGCACCGTAACGCCGCGCGCCCAGCCCGGTAACCCGAAACCGCGCATGTTCCGCCTGCCGAAAGCGAATGCGCTGATCAACCGGATGGGCTTCAACAATGGCGGCGTCGATGCTTTCGTCGCCAATGTCCAGGCATCGAGATTTTATCAAGACAAGTTAGGTGTGCTCGGCCTGAACATCGGCAAGAACGCCGACACGCCGATTGAAAATGCAGTCGACGACTACTTGCTATGCCTGGAAAAAGTGTATCCGTACGCCAGCTACGTCACAGTCAACATTTCATCGCCCAACACCAAGAACCTGCGCCAACTGCAAGGCGAGTCGGAACTGGACCTGTTGCTCGGCACCTTGAAGGATGCGCAGCGCCGCCTGGCCGACAAACACGGACGCTACGTACCGCTTACGCTGAAGATCGCACCCGATATCGACAGCGTGCAAACCCACACCATCGCCGGCGCATTATTGCGGCATCAGATCGACGGCGTAATCGCCACCAATACGACAATCGCACGCGATGCAGTGAAGGGCTTAGAGCATGCCGAAGAAACCGGGGGACTCTCCGGCAGCCCCGTATTTGCGGCATCCAACGCGGTAATTCGCGCCTTGAAAGCAGAACTGGGCGACACCGTGCCGATCATCGGTGTCGGCGGCATCCTGTCCGCGCAAGATGCGCAAGCCAAAATTGATGCCGGTGCGGCGATGGTGCAGCTGTACACCGGGCTGATTTATCGTGGCCCGGCGTTGGTGCAGGAATGTGCGGCGGCGCTGCGGGGTTCGCATTCGGGCAGATCGACCACAGTAATGCGTTAGAACTGCCATATTCAATTGAATATGGCAACCACCAATGCAGGAGGGCCTGGACGATGACAAAGCGACGCAGCGTTTGTAGCACGCCGCGGTTATCGGCGGGCCCGGATCTTCACGCTAGCCCCGTTTAAGAATTTCACATTGCAATGCCAGTTCAAGATCGGCTTGACTGGCGGCAACGCGTCGACAGCGCCAATTTGACGTTTTTGAGTCTCATAGTTGGCAACACATATTCGCCATGCGGCGCAAAATGACGTTCGATTTCCCAGCTTCGCGCACCGTATTCACGCGGACAGCAATTTGAAGGGATATACTGACGGTCCGTGGTTGGCATCACATCATCATTTTTTGGAATTTCTTCATTTTGAACACCGTAAAACCCAAACGCTGGAATGGCAAGATTGAAACCCTGTCGGCGGAATATCTCAATCGCGTCTTGGAACAAATGCTCGCGTATGGCGATCGCGTCCAATTCGCGCTTACCCGCGGAGGACAGTGCCCGCACTACCAAGTTATCAACGCCACTGAAAAGAAAATAGCGTTCGATAGCAACCACCTGCTGACGTCTGGCGCCAATGAGTTTGTCGCCGGCACCACCTCACCTGTCTATGCGCTTGGGCAAATTGAAGCCGCCATGACTGGCGTCGGCGTTAAAACTGTCAGCACACGCGTCGTTGGCGGCGGCGGCACCCGTACGACTGCGGCCCAGAAGATTGCCCTGGTTGACGCCGAGAAATATGAATATTTTAAGAAAAATCGTTCCACGCTTCCTGCCGACATTGGGAAACATGCGCAGGAAATCACAGCATTGATGATGAATGGAATGTCGGTGGAAGATGCATTTGCCGAGGTAACCAAGCCGCGCTTTTAAGCTACTTTTTGCAAGATTCAAACCTGATCGTCCCGATCTGCGGCGCGCACCTTATGCATGCACCATGTCATTCACGATGTGGTCGTCGAAGATCGGGAGTAAGGCTAGAACTGCCAGGCAGCGTGTAAAACCGAAAAGGCCTGGGATCCACCATGTCGTCTCGGCAGAATTCAGCGGTGATTGTCTGCTGTAGCCGGAAATTTGGGAGGTTCTTTCAATGTTAAGTGCCAAGGTAATCTTCATAAAGCGCCTTCGCCGCGATGTTGGCCTTGCTTGGTCCATCGTAGCCACGATTGTTTTTGCCAATACGCCCTGCATGACGGGAGAAGCAATTCCCTATGTCATTGCATTCGCACTTGCATTGTTTTTTTTAATTGTTTTGTTTTTGCAAACATACAAAATGACGATGCCTGGGGCATCGGCGAACACGCAATTGCAACCGATCCCGCCTGCTATTTCGGCCATGGTCGTAAGAGTAGGAAACAATGCAATTCCGCCTCCCTACTCTCGCGACAATCCGCATTGATGTACTGCGGGAGTTGCGACCTATAAAAGCTTAAGCCAGCGCCTGCTCGACAAAATGCAAGCGATCCTGTCCCCAATACATCTCATCGCCAACAAAGAAAGTCGGCGCGCCGAATACGCCGCGTTCGACTGCCTCGGCAGTATTTTTCTTTAACTGATCCTTGACCGCTTGATCATTGATCGCCGCCATGAATTCGGCGGGATCGAATCCTGCCTGCTGCAATACTGTGCCAATTTCTGTCGGCACATTCATGTTACACGGATGCTCGAACATGGCACTGAACACCGCCGCCAGGTAGCGCTGTAAATCGGCATCGCTACGTCGCTGCGCCGCGACTGCGCCACGCATCAAGGGCAAGGTATTGATCGGGAAATGCGGATTCATCTGGAAATCCACGTCAAATTGCTTGGCCCAGCGCTGCAGGTCCACATTCAAGTGCTTGCCCTTGAGCGGGATCTCGACCGGGCTGTGATTTCCGGTAGCCTGGAACACGCCGCCCAATAGGATCGGGCGCCAGATAATTTCAGCTTGTCGTGCCTTGGCGATCTTCGGTAATTGGTGGTAGGCCAGGTAGCTGTAGGGGCTACCGACATCAAAATAGAATTCGACTTGTTTGCTCATTTTATTCTCTTCACTTATGGTTCGTTCAGATGGGTTTTCGATCGGCATTAACCTAGGCGGCAGCCCCCCTCCGTCATTCCCGCGAAGGCGGTAATCAATTGTGAATCCGCTGTATCGCCGGGCTTATGGTTTGCCGCCTTCGCGGGAATGACGGAGGTAATTTTTTCGCCAGCTTGCAGGTAGACGTATTTCTGAACACAGAAACTGGAACAATCTCATTTAGATTTAACTACCAGCGCTCAATCCAAGGACGCAAATCCAATTCGTGCGTCCACGCATCGCGCGCCTGGGTATGTAAATGCCAATAATTTTCCGCAATATGATCCGGGTTCAAGA
>Ga0302315_10005003_pt1 | contig 11433 bp, 11 predicted proteins | sample III_Palsa_N3_1_FD_200532 | JGI IMG/M metagenome (GOLD analysis project Ga0302315, IMG submission 200532) | Peat permafrost microbial communities from Stordalen Mire near Abisko, Sweden - III_Palsa_N3_1 | ecosystem: Environmental > Terrestrial > Soil > Palsa > Peat permafrost | place: Sweden... | reverse complement strand
GATTCTTGCGAGAAACCCTGCACGCACTGGTCGATTGAGTGCTGCAAGACCACTCATCCCGGCAAGCTTAGTGAATCGCCTTCTGTTCATCATCCTCATTAGGAAGACATTGGAGCCGAAGCATGCCCGGCACCATTTTTATTAGAACGTGTTAGAAAAATATACTTACGGAAAGCTGGATGATTCTTGCGTCAGATGTATTGGTCCGCAAAATCAAGTCTCCTAATTGTTCCGGCCGGGCTCGTAAGATTTGACGTGGAGGGCTGGCCCGCGTCGGATGGAGATAGAGGCACTCTTGCAGCGACGACCTCGAAGTCTTTAGGCAGAGCAATTTCTCAAACGACTCCATACGCTTCGCATCTGGCCCATACGGCCGCGACCTCCAATATTTCGGTACCCTCATAACATCGCAATGTGCTTAGCTGACTTCCTTCCCAAAAAAACAATTCACTTAAAGATACCGGTTTCCACGATGGGTTTAGCATCATTATCGAAACGTGATGATGGTACGAAGAATCTTTGACTGATGTCAAGAGAAATTGTGAACTTCTCATTATTGCATTTAGAGGATCGTTTTCTTGGTGTAAGAGTGCACATATCACCCAGTCCATCTATCTAGGAAATCCTGCAAATTTGTGAACTTCATCAGGATTTCCGGTGTAATTTCCCATGTATATGACTATGAAAGTCAAAAAGATGAAGACCTTCCTGGGTACCTATATTTTTATAAACCGCTAATCAGTCCAATCGCTTTCTTGACACGTCTTACAACCACATGTACGCTTGCTGGCGCTATGAGATACCGATCTCTCTTCATATTTCGCTGTTTGCATTGATCATTAAATTTCTTGGAGAATATTGAAATGGCTGTCACTACTGGCACATCGATAAGTGCAGCCGTGCGTCGAGCGCTAGAAGACGGAGAGGGTCTTTTACGTCTCGCGCCAACGTGGGTACCTCGGCCATATATGATCCCTGGCCGTCGCATGAAGCTCGATACGCGCGACCTCTATGCCTATGGCGCACATCGTGGAGGAATCGACGAGCGCTGGATTGCTTCCACCTCCATAGCGATGAATGAAGGCCGTGCACCGGATGAGGGGCTCAGCTATGTCGTCCATGGCAAGGAGCATTTCCTACTCAAAGCAGCCATAGAAGCTGAGGGAGAATTGATTATCGGCGATGCTCTCTGGTCGAAGTACAAGCGCTGGCCTGTCTACAGCAAGTTCTTCGATAATATGGGACCGATTCCCCACCATCTGCACCAAAGCGAAGAGCAAGCTCAACTAGTTGGTCGCGAAGGCAAGCCGGAGGGATACTACTTCCCGCCGCAATTGAATCTTACTGAGGGGCACTTTCCGCATACGTACTTTGGTCTTGAACCTGGTACAACTAAGGCTCAAATTCGCACCTGCCTTGAACGCTGGGACTCGGGCGACAATAACATTCTTGAACACGCAAAGGCCTACCGATTGATGCCTGGGACTGGCTGGCTGGTTCCCCCGCGAATTCTTCATGCCCCCGGCTCTCTGCTGACGTATGAACCACAATGGGGTAGCGATGTGCTCTCCATGTTTCAGTCAATGGTGGACAGTCAAGCCATTAGTCGTCGATCTCTCGTGCAGGATGTGCCAGAGAGCAAGCACAATGATCTCGATTTTCTCGTTGATCAGGTCGATTGGGAGCGCAATCTCGATGCGAACTTCAAGGCGAAGCACTATATCGAGCCTATAGTTGCTGCGGGTAGCGAAGAGGATGGCTTTGTGGACCGTTGGGTGGTATACGGCACAATAAGTGGCGAACAAAAATTCAGCGCGAAGGAGCTGACCATCGCCCCAGGACAGAAGTGCATGTTGCGCGATGGTTCTGCTAGCGGCGTCATAGTTACGCAAGGGCATGGCCGGATCGGCAAGCTGGATATTGATTGCCCCAGTGCGATTCATTTCGGACAAATGACAAGCGATGAACTCTTCATCACCGCGGAGGCCGCAACGCAAGGCATCCTGATTGAAAACCACTCACAGACTGATCCGCTGGTGACACTTCGCTACTTTGGTCCTGATGCACATCCAAGTGTGCCCGAAGTTGGTGACCACTCGCGCTAAAGGAATATCAATGAAACAGCAAAATTTCGAAGTAAAAAATGAACTCATTCGCGAAAAATTTCTTGCGCTGAAGAAGAGCTCTCCTGAGCAATTGAAGATACGGCTCAACCTCTCCTGGAGTAACTGGGAATTTGGGTTGGAAAGTCTGGCTGAATCGGCCAAGCGACTGGAAAAGGCAAAACTATCGTTTATTGAGCTGCATGGCAATCACTACGGCCACGACCTTGGATACCATGTTGATAAAACACGAACAATCCTCAACGATCACGGTCTTAAAGTGTCGGGCGTGTGCGGCATGTTTTCCGCAGACAATGATATGTCAAGCAACCGCCCACAAGTGCGGCAAGCGACTATCGATTACCTTCGCCGCGAATTGTCATTTACACAGGCAGTTGGTGGCAGTTATCTTCTCGTCGTACCCGGTGCGGTGGGCCGTCCAAAAGCCTACGATGCGATGGAATTCTATCGCTCCGTCGAAATCCTCAAGCAATGCGCACCCTGGTTTGTTGATCACGGTGTCAAGGGAGCCATCGAGCCTATTCGCGCAGCAGAAGTCAGCCTGGTGCATAATTTCAAAGACGCGAAAGAATATATCCGCGCCGTAGACTCACCCGGCATACAACACATCAATGGCGATGTATACCATATGCAATCGGAAGAGAGCCATATCGGCGAAGCGATCATCGATGCAGGCGAGATGCTTTTGAACTTACATTTTGCGGACAGCAACCGGTCGGCCCTTGGCGAAGGCTCACTCGACACGACAACGATCATCCGCGCGCTTTATGTTATCGGGCACAATCAGCCTGGGCGTTATGTGAGCTTTGAACCGCTCGGTCCTGGCGGCGATCCCTATCCTGCGATGTATGGCCGACCGGATAAAGCGAAGCTAGACGCACTCGTGATGAACAGCATTCTTTATTTTCGCGAGTGCGAAGAGCTAGTGCTCTCTGAATAAACCCTTTACGCGGATAGATACCATCACGATGAAAACATTTTGCCTAGCGCTCGATCTGAAGGATAATCCCGAACTCATTAGCGAGTACAAGCGCTACCACCAGCCAGATTTGATCTGGCTGGAGATTGTCGAAAGCATCAAAAGTCACGGAATACTCAGCGAAGAGATATTTCTTCTCGGGAACCGCATGATCATGATTTTGCGCACAGATGATCACTTTACTTTCGAAGCAAAGGAAGCGACAAACAGCGGAAATCCCGTGATGCAGGAGTGGGGACGGCTGATGTGGAAGTTCTAGCAGCCGATTGCCGAAGCAAAACTTGGGCAGCAATGGGTGCCGATGGAAAAAGATCTTCGAGGTCTAGCAGACAATTATGGCAATCGCGGCGAGAATTGATTCCATGGGCCATATACTTCCTCAGCTGTGGCAAATCGCAGATGAATCTATAGCTTCCTCACTGTTGTAGCCTTCGACTGCCGATCAAAAGGATAATTGACCATGTGGCTTTCGCATCCATCTCTATCAACGTTAGCCATTTGGCAAGCGAGCGGCAATAGACTTATTTCGTTGGCGCCAACCGATATCCTAATAATCATCCTCTATTTTGTGATGGTGCTTGGCATTGGCATCTATCTCAAAAACTTTTCCAATACATCGGACGACTTTTTCATGGCAGGCCGCGATATGAGTGCCTGGGTTGCCGGTTTGAGCTTTCTCTCAGCTAATCTTGGCGCATTGGAACTGATGGGTTGGGCGGCAGCGGCCTATCAATACGGCATTCTCGCCACGCATTTTTATTGGATCGCCGCATTCCCGGCAATGGTTTTTCTAGGGCTCGTGATGATGCCCTTCTATTACATTTCCAACACACATTCGGTGCCAGGTTATCTGCAATTGCGATTTGGCGAATCGACGCGTGCGTTGAGCGGAATCTCCTTCGCGTTTATGACGGTGCTGATGTCCGGCATCAATATGTATGCTATGGCCCTGGTGATGAAAGTCGTGCTGGGCTGGAACATCCATTTCAGCATTTGGGTCTCCTCATTAACCGTAGCCGTATATGTGACGCTGGGCGGCCTATATTCTGCGATCTTCAACGAAGTGCTTCAGTTCTTCCTGATATGGCTGGGCGCACTCGCAATTCCTATCCTCGGACTGATTGAAGCAGGTGGATGGAACGGGCTTGTAAGCAAAATTCACGAACGCGTAAGTGGCGACTACGTCCACCTGTGGGCTCCGTTAGGGAGCTTCTCAAGCAATCCTATGGGAGTGAACTGGGCCGGCATCGTACTTGGCCTTGGCGGTGTGATCGCTTTCGGCTATTGGACAACGGACTTTCTGGTCGTACAACGTGCGATGACAGCAAGGGATCTTCGTTCCGCCAAAATGGCCCCTATTATCGCGGCATATTTCAAAATGTTTGTGCCGTTGATCGTCATTCTCCCGGGATTGCTTGCGCTTGGATTGCTTCCGTACAAGCTAGTGCCACAGAGCGCAACTGGTCCAGGAATGCATAGCTACAACGAAGTGCTTCCGTTGATGCTTGCTCGCTATTGTGGGCCTGGGCTACTGGGACTTGGCGTTACCGCATTGATTGCAGGTTTTATGTCTGGCATGGCGGGTAATATCAGCGCGTTTGCAACCGTATGGACTTATGACATTTATCGCCCGTACATTCGCAAGCGCGAATCCGATCAGCATTATCTGCGCGTCGGGCGCTGGTGCACTATCTTAGGCGTAATTGCCAGCATCGGAACTGCTTATTTGGTGACTCACTTCCAGAGCATCATGGACTACATGCAGGCCCTGGTGAGTTTCTTCATCGCTCCTCTTTTTGGCACGGTGATCCTCGGTATGCTTTGGAAACGAGCGACAAACAAAGGCGGTTTCTGGGGCTTGCTTGCCGGAACAGTCTCCTCAATTGCAATGTACACCGCCGCGTTGATCCATCCAGACTGGTTGCGATATATTGCTCTTTCGTCCGATGCAAAACCGATGGCGGAAAATCTTTATCGTGCTCTTTGGTCATGGCTCATTTGCGTGGGCGTGACCGTCGTGGTGAGCTTATGTACAGAAGCAAAACCGGCTGCCGCATTAAAGAATCTGGTATGGGCGTATACGGACATATCCAACGACCACGATCAGCCACTCTATAAGCGTCCGTTGATTTGGGGTATCGGCGTCGGTGTAATTTTTGCTGTACTGCAATACATCTTCTGGTAGCGAGGAAAGAGTATGGATCAACCTTTAAAGGACTCACCCGTACATCACATACACCACAAAATGTTGCCGGTATGGTTCTTCATCGGCATACTTTTGCTGGTCTACGGCATCATCATTTTATACGTCGGAATCCGCGAATTTTCACATCCTGCTCCAGTAGTGCTCGCCTCCTATCACGCCAGTATTTGGGGTGGTTCGATTCTCATTTTTTTGGGTGGGTTCTATACGCTTCGCTATTGGCCACGACGCCAACGCTAGTATGTCCTAGCATTCATGATCCCCTTGTGGGATGATTCCGATATACTTTGATCACCGCTCCTAGCAGCCCGCGTCTTTCGAGTTGCGCCTGAATGCGGCCGAGGATGACTCTTGGATATCCGGGAAATTGCACGTCGCGCGAAGGTATCGCACTCCACCGTTTCACGCGTTATCAATAAGGTAAGCACAGTCGATCCTAAACTTGTGCGCCGCGTGCAAGCTGTCATTAAGGAAGTCGGTTACCGACCGAATTATCAAGCACAAGCACTGGCGCGTGGCCGCAGTCATACAATTGGATTGATCGTTTCCGAAATCAGCGGTGGCAACCCATTTTTCGCTGAAATTATCCTTTATTTCGAGCGTGCTGCTGTAGAAGCCGGGTATGAGGTCCTCATTAGTTTTGCCGACACCGAAACCGACCCAAACCACGTCGCCATCTGCGTAGACAGGATGATGGAGCGACAAGTAGAAGGAGTCGCCATTCTGACCTTCGGGATGGAACAGGGTGTGCATCCTGCAAAAGGAGTGGCTTTGCCAATGGTCTATGCGGGCGCTGACCACACAATGGATGGCATCCGCAATATTCGTATCAACTACCTATCAGGTATGCGTGACGCCGTGAAGCATCTTGCGGACTTTGGACATACACGTATTGGCTATCTCACCGGTCAACTGCAATGGAGCAGCATGCGGATGCGTTATGACGCATTACGCAAGGCGATGAAGATGGCCGGAGTCTTTTGGAACAAAGATACGATCGCGGAGTGCGACCACACCCTAGAGGGCGGGGCGCACGGTATGGCAAGACTTCTGTCTTCTCCGAACCCTCCTACGGCCGTACTTTGTTGTAATGATATGGCAGCGATTGGCGCGTTGAAAACCTTGAGCGCACGAGGTCTTCGGGCAGGCAGAGATATCTCGCTTATTGGCTTCGATGACTTGCCTCTTTGCCTCTTCACGCAGCCTTCTCTGACTACCATTCGATTCTCGCCACGCGAGTTGGCTAACCTCGCATTTCACCGATTGATGGACGAAATCCAAGGCAAGAAAACCGAGACGGACTATACCTATAAAACGCAATTCGTTCTTCGGGAGTCGACTGGGGCTCCACGAAAATAAAGAAACTCGAACGCACTTACTGCGATAACAACTTATTTAGCTGACACTTTCTCAAGCTTCTCTTGCGCGAAGGATTGTGTAGTTTTCGACGGGTAAGCTTAGTGCTTTGGAGACGGGCCCATTGTAAATTCCAGTCTCATACCTTGGCGTATATCTTCGTGCCGTATGACGTAGCCGTCTACTATTTTGTTGTTAAGCTTGCAGGATTGGACATAGACATTCTCGGCAGTGTTGTTTCTGACCTCGATGATATTCTTCGTACCATCTGCTGCGGTGAGCGTAATGCGGTCGAAGAGCGGACTGCCCAGAACATACTCCGCTTTACCGGGGCAAAGTGGGTAGAAGCCCATCGCACTCAGGAGGAACCAGGCCGACATCGAGCCTGTGTCCTCATCTCCTGCATAGGTATCGGGAGTGTATAGCTCCGTCATCACACGGCGCACCCAGTACTGCAGACGGTCCGGCCTTCCTGCAAGCGCAAAGAGATAGAGCACATGGTGCACCGGTTGATTGCTATGGGCATATTGGCCGAAGGACACGGCGGCCATCTCGGACATCTCATGGATCTCGCGACCGTAGGCTCCAGTCCTGAAGTAGGGCGGCTGCGTGAGCATCCGTTCCAACTGCGCTGCCGCATAGTCTTTACCGCCCATGGCCTGCATCAGCGACTCCGGTTGATGCGGTACATCCCAGCGGTGCTGCCAGGCCGAACCTTCTACATAGGGATCGCCCCAGCGTAGTGCATCGAAGGGTTCCAGCCACGAGCCGTCTGCCTTCTTTCCACGCAAAAATTTCGTGCCGCCATCGAAGATGTGCTTCCAGTTTCCGGATCGCTCTTCGAACATCGTTGCATCGTCTTTTTTGCCCAGCGCGCGTGCCACCTGGGCGATGCAGAAATCTCCATAGGCCGAGTCTACCGTCTCCGCGACCGATTGCTTTGTCCTTTCGGCAGCCACATAACCAAGCGCAAGATAGTCCTCGATGCCGCGCCGTCCATAGCCCGCCTCAGGATTGCCGGGTTGGGTCGCATGTTTTTTCAGCAGCTTGTAAGCAGTTTCCAGATCGAAACCCTTGATATTCTTTGCCGCCGCATCGCCAAACACGGCATCGATCAAACTGCCCGTCATGCAGGCTCGATAGCCTGGGCACGGAAACTGCGGAAGCCAGCCACCTTCCTTGCCGGCATTAACCCAAGCCTGCAATATCTCGGAGAGCCTTTCAGGAAACAGTATCGACATCCAGGGATACCAGGCGCGGTACACGTCCCAATATCCGTGATCGGCATACATGACTCCTGGCGTCACTTTACCCGTGTAAGGGCTCCAGTGGACAGTTGCACCGTGCACATCCAGCTCATGCCAGATGCGTGGAAACAGCAGCGCGCGATACATGCCTGAGTAAAAGATCCGCTGCTGTTCCCTGGTTCCACCCTCTACGATGGCCCGAGCCAAATGGTCGTTCCAAACTTGCCGTCCCGCGCTCTTTATTTCGTCAAAACCCTTACCTTCGATCTCGTTTTCTAGGTTTCTAAGGGCCTGCTCGTGCGAGATAAAGGATGTGCCAATTTGCAGGTTCACAACAGGACTTGATTCGCTGCTACTTGAAAACGGCACCTTCGCTACCCGGCGTCCGCTAACATTTTCTAGAGTGAACTCGCCAAACGGAACATCCGCTTTGACGGCATAATAGGTTGCGAAGCCCGGGACCACACCGCCACTATTGGCATACACCGTTGCCAGCAGTGTACCGTTCTGCGGCTGCAGCGATGCCTTGCCGCCGGGAAGGTCGATGATCAGTCCACGCCCGCCTGCTGCATCGAAAGACAGTCGAAGAGCGGCACAGCGCTCTGTCCCGGAGAGTTCAAGACGGATGCGATAGCGCAGCAAGTTCATATCCAGCAGATGCGGGCGTAGCGTCATGTCCTCAGGACGATACGAACTAGCTCGTGTCGAAGCATCCGTACTCGTTTCGTCAGAGTAAGGGAGGAAGACGGCACTGCCGTAATCCGACAACCATGGCGAAAGCTGGTGTGTGCAGCGGATGCCCTCCATCCGACGTTTCGTCGGATCGAAGAACCATGCCCCGCTCTCGCTGTTCTGCAGCGTCCAATGCGCCATGCCAAAAGGCAGTGTGACGATCGGAAGCGTATTGCCACGGGAAAACACGGAAGTCGAATCGACGCCCTGCATCAGATTCACCAGATCGACAAGCAAATCAGGTTGAAGCGGTTGAGTCTCTGCTGGCCGCGGAATAAGCCGTTCCGCTTCAGCAGAAGACGGCAACGTGACCGCCACAAAACCGGCCCCGGCTGACTGTAAAAAACTGCGGCGTGTCTGTTTGAGCATTGTTCTTTCTCTTTTTCATTCTGAGACTTTGATGTGCTTTTCTTTGGGATAAGCAGGGATCTAAGCGCTTTCCGGTAGTCACTCCATATATAAGCAGTGGCGCTTGCATCGTCTCACACCAGATGAAGATCCGCACAGCGCCACCATAAGCAAGGTCAGTGTGTCAGGGAAATATCATCAATATATCCACCATAGTTGCCGCTGGCACCGGGTTGGTCGTAGCCAATATCGATATGGGCAACTGCCAGCCCTGAAAGACTGCTCAAGTTGACGGTCACATAGTTCCATTGGTCCGGTGTTGCAGGTGATTGCACTCGTTGGACGGATTCAGAGTGTTGCCAAACTGATCTTAAACGCCCAGATTGCGCAGAGTCGTGCCGTTAGTGAACGTGATATCAATGGCAACGCGTGCAATGCGCATGGGCGATCACGGCCCCGGAACGGTCCTTGACCGTTCCGGTGATGCCACCCATATCAATGCCCGCCTGGGCGAAGATTTGGCCTGGAAGAACAAAAAGAAGCATGGCGAAGATCAATATCCATATCGTTCCAATACCGCGTCTTTGGACACTTGGTTTGTAATCTTGTGGTTTCTTTTGATTCATTTTGCGTGCCTCCTTAGCATGGCGCTACTACCTATGCAGTTCCATCAAAATGACCGCCGAACGCGCAGGTATTTGCAGCGTGCCTGTACTCGGCTTCGCCTCCAACTCTTCCGGCGTGGCTGTGACGAGTTTGCCGGCGTTAGGAATGCTCACGGTTACCGTGAACGCTTTATTGGCATCATTGTTGATGACCACAACGGCGCGCTTTCTTTCCTCAGTCATAAAAACCGAGTAACGGCAAGGCCCACCTCCGCTGACCACGGCACCGACAGTCTCTCGATATTCGCCGTCCCAGAGATATTCCTTATACTTGCGCCGCAACGCGTCAATTTTTTGGCCATAGCTAGCGTCAGCGGAAAGTCGCTCAGGTGTCCCTTATAGAAGAAGGGCTCATACTGAATGACATAGCGATACATCAAAATCTGATTGAGTTTTTCTCTATCGTCAAAGCCGCTAACGCCGGCTAGCAAGAGACAATGTGGATCAATGTACTGGCAAATCGGAGTCGCGCTTACGCCGGTTTCCGAAACGGGGAAATACTGCATCAGCCAGTCTTGTGGACCCTCGCCCGAGAAAATGAAATCGGGATTGACCTTATCGGCAGCCGTGCGCAACTCCGCGGACAATGGCAGGTCACCCGCATACATATAGCCCGGAGAAGCATAACCATGTCCCGGTGCGAAGTTATATAGGGCCGATCCGTGATGGCAAACCTCATCCCACAACCAGCCTGCGGCCCCGAGCGACAAAATCTTCTGGAACTCTTTCACTGCAATGTCGCGATACCTTGGATCGAGAAAATCCATAATGGCGCGACGACGGTTATTGATCCCGGCCAGTTGAGTTGGGGTGACATAACTATAGCCACCGTGCTCATAGGGAATTCCGTAAGGATCTGTGGCTTGGTATTTATACAGTTCGTTGTCCGGTCGGCCCAGTTGAGTTTGCCGAACAGAATGACCTTGACTCCTAACGTCTGACCCTCGGCAATCGAGTCATGAAATTGCTGCCAACTACCAAGATGTGAGTCCGTGTCCTGCGAAGGATCGTCCCGGTCCTGGCCTCCGACGTTCCAGCCGACCAGTTGAACTGCTTTAACACCGTTAGCCGCATACTCCTTGCAGTACTCGGCAAACTTCGAGTAGGAAATCGAATAGTCTTCTTCCGGCGTGTTCATTCGCAACATGGTCCACGAATGGACTTCCCTGCACCACTCCGGCAAACGCGATGGCTTGAACCATGTGGCGCGCCACTCTTTGTAAAGATTAACCCCTGTGTGCCAATCTCCTTGGTAGGAACGCATAACAATCGGAGCCAGCGTCACGGCAGAATGAGGGCGGGCAAAGAGGAAGTGACACGTACGAAATTCGAGGTGAACAGGAAAACCGGAGATTGCATCTGTTTCCGGAACTGTGCTTCCATAAAGGACCCCAGGATGTTGCTCGAACGTGTACTCGAGGTAATAAGGCAGGGATGGATCGGACATTTCAACATAAAGTCCCGCCTGCGGAGCCTGTATAAGACAAAAGAAGCTGCGATTAGAGCCAAAAGTTTTCGTTGGGCAATCCACTCCCCAATAACCTTTTTCGCTGCCAAAGTTCGGATAGATGTCATCAGAACCAAGGTTGCCGTACCACATGGTTCGCACCGACATCGGCGTGGCGCGAGTTGGGGGCTTCAAATCGCCGAAATATGGATAGTCAACAGTCTCTACTGTGAGTGATGTGCGGTTTTCCAGGGTCGCATGAAAGCTCAAAGCGCCATTGGTCAATGTAACAACGGATGTAAATGCCACCTGCAAAACGCCGCCGTGTTCGCT
>Ga0302315_10005000_pt1 | contig 11438 bp, 8 predicted proteins | sample III_Palsa_N3_1_FD_200532 | JGI IMG/M metagenome (GOLD analysis project Ga0302315, IMG submission 200532) | Peat permafrost microbial communities from Stordalen Mire near Abisko, Sweden - III_Palsa_N3_1 | ecosystem: Environmental > Terrestrial > Soil > Palsa > Peat permafrost | place: Sweden... | reverse complement strand
TTATCCTGCGCTACTACCGGGAAGATGCTTACTGAGGATATCAATAAAAGGAGAAAGATGTTTTTTTTCATTGCCCGACGAATTTATTGGCACAATGTACACACCTTTGGGTCATGGAAACAACAACGAATGAAATTTTTGCCCGGGGCGATAAGGCCTCTGCCGACTATTTTACGGGAAGTGCCTGGGTCAATACGCTGGTACCAAAGGATGAAACGGGTAGTTATGTTGTCGCGAATGTGGTATTTGAGCCGAAAACGAGGAACAACTGGCATACTCATCCTGCAGGGCAGATACTTTTGATCACCGAAGGTAAAGGCTATTACCAGGAAAGGGGTCAGTCAGCCCGTTTGCTTGCAAAGGGAGATGTAGTGGTCATACCGAGCCATGTGGAGCATTGGCATGGCGCTGCCCATGACAGCGGGTTCACCCACATTGCCATTTCCAATATCAAGGACGGCGTGCCGGTAACGTGGCTTGACCCGGTAACCGACCTGGAATATAATGCGCTGCCCAGACACTGAATCAAGGCGCGGGGCCGAAGGCATGCGCCGGAGGTAGTTGGGGATCGTGCGGTGCGGCCGCATCATTCGGTACGTAAGGCTTTGGAGGGGTTAGCAGAGGCGGCACGCAGCGTTTGGGTACTGATAGTCAGCAAGGCGATCGCGAGGACGAGTAATCCCGGGATGATGAACATCCATGCAGTAATAGTAATGCGGAAGGCGTAGCTGTCCAACCATTTCTGCAGCACGTACCAGGCGACGGGGATGGCGATCACGAAGGAAATCAAGACGGGCCGGATGAAGTCTTTAGTGAGCAGGACGAGGATATTGGACAGGTTGGCCCCTACGATCTTGCGGATACCTATTTCTTTGGTCCGCTGGTTGACGACGAAGGCGGCCAGGCCGAGCAGTCCGAGGCAGGAGACGAAGATGGCGAGGCCGGCGAAGATGCCGAAGGTCTGGCCGAACTGCTGGTCGGCCTCATATTGTTTGGCGAAATGTTCGTCGAGGAAGAAATAGTCGAAGGGGTTGCCGGGGAAAAATTGTTTCCATTCCTTTTGAACAGATGCGATGACGCCGGGCCAGGTGGCGGGATCGCCGGTCAGTTTGAGGGAGTAATAGGAATTAGCATCGGGGATATAGCGGAAGATATGGGCGTCATAGTCCTGCTGCAGGGATTCCTGGTGGTGGTTGGCGACTACGCCGACGATGGTATATTGTTTACCCCAGAAGTCAATGCGTTGGTTGAGGGCTGCCTCGGGTTTGGGGAAGCCCATTTTTTGTATGGCGGCTTCGTTGAAGATGACGGATTGGGAGTCGACGAGCCCCGGGTAGAAATTGCGCCCCTTCAGGAGCTTCAGACCGAAGGCGTCGAGGAAATCGTGATCGATGCCGATGATGCGGTACTGGTTGGATTTGGTGATGTCGTCAGAGATACGCCTGATTCCTCCTGCATTCCATCCGACTTTGCTACCGGGCACCTCGGTGGAAACGGTCACCTCTTTAACACCCGGAAGGCGGAGGGCTTCGGTCTTGAAGGCGGTCAACTTATTATCATACGTAGAGTCGAGTACGCGGGGACCATTGAGGACGAGGGTCTGGCTGATCCGGACGCCGAGGTCCTGGTCCTGCATGAAATGCAACTGGCGGTAGACGGCAAAAGTACCTGCGATCAGCACGACAGAGGCGGCGAACTGCAAGACCACCAGGGATTGACGCAGGAGGGCGCCGTGGCCGGTCTTGGCCAATCTGCCTTTCAGCACGACGATAGGCCGGAACGAGGACAGGACGAAGGCGGGATAAAGGCCCGAAAGAAAGGAGCCGGTCAGGAACAAGCCACTGAGGATGAGCCAGAAGACAGGGTCGCTGAGAAGGGAGAAATGCAATTCCTTCCCCGCAAGGAGGTGGAAGAAGGGGATGCAGAGCAGGATGATCGCAAAGGCCAGGATGACGGCCAGTGTGTTGATCAACAGGGATTCGAGGAGGAACTGTTGGATCAACTGACGTCGGAGCGACCCGAGGACCTTTCGTACGCCCACTTCCCTGGCCCGTTCGATCGAGCGGGCGGTGGCGAGGTTGATATAATTAATCCAGGCGATGATAATGATAAAGCCTGCAATGATCAGCAGGAAATAGACGGTCTTACCGTCGCCGTTGGCCTCTGCCTCGAACATATAATGGGAGGTGAGATGGATATCGGGCAAGGCCTGCAGGTGGACAACCATTCCATCATGCGTGGACTTCATCTCTTCGCCCCATTTGGCGTGTACCACTCCTGCGATCTTTTTTTCGAGTACGGCAGGGTCGGTGCCGGGGCGGACAAGGATATAATTAAAGAACCCATCCCAGTCCCATTTGGTATTTATGTTAGGACCTGCCCATTGCACCAGGGTTGCCCAGGACAGGAGGATGTCGAATTTCAGGTGGGTGTTGGGGGGAGGATCTTTGACGACAGCGGTGACGCGGAAGTTGTCTTTTTTGTTCAGGCTGAGCATTTTACCCACGGCGGATTCCGTACCGAAATATTTGTGGGCCGTTGATTCGGTGATCACGGCGCTGAATACGTCTTTTAGGGCGCCGCTTGCGGAGCCCGCCACGAACTGGTAGGAGAACATCGGCAGGAAGTTCTCGTTGGCAAAATACATCTTTGATTCCCTGAACTGGTGGTCTTTATAGGACATGATGCCTCCCGTATTACTCAGACGGGCGAAGGATTCCACTTCCGGCAGGGCGTCCTTAAAGGCGGGGCCAAGACCGGTGGCGCCGGCAGCCCAGCGGGTGCTCAGCTTGCCGTCGTTATAGCGGTCGAGCTGGAGGCGATAGATACGCCGGCTATTGGCCTCAAACTTGTCATAGCTCAACTCATAGCGGGCGTATTCTATGATCAGCAGGCTGGAGGCGATGCCGAGGGCCAGCCCGAATATGTTGATAAAAGAGAAAATCTTGTTTTTAAACAGATTTCTCAGGGCGATCCGGAAGAAGTTGGAGATCATAAGCGGCTTTTATGATGGGTGAGTCTTAAGGGTCGCTCTCTTTCTTAAAAATGTTGCATTCCCGGGCTGGCGGGGTATGAGTGATTGGCCCGGCGGGATTGGAGTTTTGCGGTGCAGGAAGGCTCATTCTGCCGATTTTTTCCTATTTTGGGGACCAATTTCGCTTAAGAACATGTTATTCAATTCTTTAGGTTACGCCATCTTCCTTCCTGTCGTGTTTTTAATCTATTGGTTCGTTACCAATAAGAATCTGACCCTTCAAAATGCTTTTTTGCTGGCGGCGAGTTATTTTTTTTATGCCTGCTGGGACTGGCGTTTCCTTTTCCTGCTGATGTTCTCGACGCTGCTGGATTTTTATACGGGGATAAAAATAGCGCAGAATGAAAAGCGCGGCAGACGATTGTTCTGGTTCTGGCTGAGCATATCGGTCAACCTTGGATTCCTCGGAGTGTTCAAGTATTATAATTTCTTTGCCACTTCTTTTGCGGAGGCGGTAAGGCATGCAGGTTTTCAGGTGAACCCATGGACGCTGAAGGTGATTTTACCGGTAGGAATCTCGTTCTATACCTTTCATGGGCTGTCATACGTCATCGATATCTATAAAAAAAGGATCGAACCGGAGAGGAACTTCATAGATTACGGGCTTTTTGTCGGTTTCTTCCCCTTGCTGGTGGCGGGACCGATTGAAAGGGCCACGCATCTTTTACCGCAGATAAAAAGACCGCGGACATTTGACTACAATAAGGCGGTTGACGGGCTGAAACAGATCCTCTGGGGGTTGTTCAAGAAGATCGTCATCGCAGATACCTGTGCGGCCTATGTCAACACCGTTTTCAATGATCCTGCGCACATGCCGGGAAGCGCACATGTACTGGCGGCTGTATTTTTTGCCTTTCAGATCTATTGCGACTTCTCGGGGTATTCGGACATTGCGCTGGGGACGGCCAGATTGCTGGGGATTGAACTGCTGCGGAATTTCGCGTTCCCCTACTTTTCGAGGGATATCGCCGAGTTCTGGCGGCGCTGGCATATTTCTTTGTCGACATGGTTCAGGGATTACCTATATATTCCGTTGGGTGGCAGTAAGGTGGGGACCTGGAAGAAAATCAGGAATGTCTTCATCATTTTCCTGGTCAGTGGTTTCTGGCATGGGGCGAACTGGACGTTCATTTTCTGGGGCGGCCTGAATGCCTTGTTTATACTGCCTTCGGTGATTTTCAAGACGAACAGGAACAACCTGGATATTGTGGCCAAGGGAAGGCTAACGCCTACATTCAGGGAACTGGTCTCCATGGTCGTTACCTTTGGCCTGACGGACCTTGCCTGGATATTTTTCCGGTCTAAGAATATCAGATCGGCCTTTCAATTCATTGGGACAATCTTTTCGCGGTCGTTGTTCTCACGGTTCCCGAAGGAGCAGCTTCATACGTACTTTATCATCCCGCTGGTCTGCTTTTTATTGATAGAATGGATGGGCAGGGAAGAGCAGTATGCGATTGCGCGGCTGGGGTTGCGATGGCCGAAAGCGGCAAGGTGGGCTGCGTACTATATCATATTCTTTTATATCACGTATTTTATTTCGGGCGCACCGCAATCGTTCATTTATTTTCAATTTTAGAATTGTAGTTCATGCGACTTTTTTTCAAAAGATTCCTTTTTTTCCTGATCCCTATACTGCTGATGCTGGGTCTGGCGGAGCTTTATCTGCGTCATGTACCTACGAGCTATAATATCAAGGAGGCACAGTTGACTGCGAATTCGTGGAATATTGAATTGCTGATCCTGGGAAATTCACATGCTACTTATGGGTTGGACCCGCGTCTGTTTTCGCTAAGTGCGTTCAATATCGCGTCGGTGAACCAGTCATTGTATTTCGATAAGAGGATAACATTGAAGTATATAGACGAGCTGCCGAAATTGAAGTACGTGTTGATCAGCGTGGACTATCATTCCCTCTATTTTTCGGACGAAGGTTACAGGGATACCTGGTCCTATTACGGCTATGGGATCAATTACAAGGATTCCCTGTCGATTGCCACGAGGCTTTCCTACCTTTATGGCTATAAGGGCGCTTTGGCATTGGAATTCATGAAGCGGTCATTTCAAAAGAAGTATAGGATTATCCGGTCGGTGGACGTGGACTTTGACCTGGACCTGGATCACCCTTATACGAAGGGTTTTGTCGGCAAAGTGAATGGTCCGTACCTGGCTGAAACAGACAACCGCGACAGAGCGAAGTTTTTCAATGACATCGTTCGCACCTCGAATGAAAGGGAAAGCGTCATCGCCGACCTGGAGGATTTTATCGATACGTTGAAAAAAAGGAATATCACCCCGATATTGATCACGCTGCCCTGTTATGGTCCTTATCGGGCCTACCTGGACAAAACGGTGATGGCGCAGAATACAATCGATATCCAGGCTATCTGCAGTAAGGAACAGGTCCGGTACTGGGACTATTTTACGATGCCGCTGGATAGCATTTATTTTTACAACTCCGATCACGTGAATGAGAAGGGGGCTGCGATCGTTACGAAGGATGTGAACAGGCGGATTGAAGAGTTGGAGAAAGGGGAACAGGTTGCGGGTGTTCTCAGGAAGTAGATAATGAAAAAAGCATTCTATATTGCGATTGCCCTGATTGCCATTGTCCTGACGCTGCCGTCTCAGGCAAGATTATTCGCACAGGCTGTCCACCGGGACATTCGCACCCCGCAATACCGGCAGCTGCAGGAAAGGCTGGCGAGCGGCTGGAATACCTGGTACAACAACAGTGTAGCTTCTGAAGTCCTGCTGCCGGAGGCATTTGCGATCAATCTCTGTTTCTCCCGGCCGGGGAGTGAGGACTATTTGGATCAAATCCTCAAAGCCTCCGAGCATGCAAAGCGCCCGGAGGCGGTCAAATTAGGGCTGCGCTCCGATGACGGTTACTATACAAGTATGCAGCTGACGTACAAAGACGAGGATTTCACGATTGAAACAGCCACTGACGGAAATGATGAATTGATCCTCGTCACTCCTGCGAAAGCCGAAGCGGACATCCAGAGGAGTACCCGGAATAACCTCGTGGTGGAAGCCGGCATCCTTTGGGGGCGAACAGGCGCCATCAGCGTGCACCAAAATACGATGGCGGGTACCTTCCCCGGCCGGAGCATCGCTGTTCATTTTACAGCGCCCCCTGTGAACGATGCCTACGTCGTCACTACCGCGCCCCATCTGACCTTTTCCCTGAAACAGGAAATGGGTATCTATACAGGAAGGCCAAGGACCCTGGCGGAGATCAAGGCCCTGATCGGCCATCACCGGACAGAACAACAAGCGCGGCTGGATCGCTATGGTGATCTCTCGGAATCCTTTAAGGCGATGCAAACCATCCTGGCCTGGAATACGATGTATGACGCAGCCAACCAGCGGGTGATCACACCTGTCAGCCGCCTGTGGAACAAAGGATGGGGCGGGTTCGTGCTGTTCGACTGGGATACCTATTTCGCCAGCTATATGTGTTCGCTTTTCAACAAAGACCTGGCTATGGCCAACGCCATCGAGATCACAAAAGCTATCACCCCCGCCGGGTTCATTCCCAATTACCAGTCTCCATTCAGGCAAACGTCCTGGGACCGGTCACAACCGCCGATTGGCAGCACGGTGATCCTGAATATATATAAACGCTATCCTGAAAAATGGTTCCTGACCGAGGTATATGACGAATTATTGCGGTGGAATCGCTGGTGGCCCGGGAACCGGGATGTAGGTGGTTATCTCTGCTGGGGTTCGCAACCTGTCAGCGATACGCTTCCGACTATTGAAGCCCATAATTTGCAGGCCGCCAAATATGAGTCAGGGCTCGACAATTCTCCGATGTATGACAGCGTTCCCTTCAATCCTTCCACCAACGCTATGCAACTGGCCGATGTGGGGCTGATGAGCATTTATATCGCGGACTGCAATGGCCTCGCCGACATAGCGGACATCCTTGGGAAAGCCGGCGACGCCGCGGAACTGCGGAAAAGGTCCTTATCGTACACGCAAACGCTGGGCAGCATGTGGGATGACAAGGCTGGTATTTTCCTTAACCTGCGTCTCGATACCTGGCAGAAAAGCTACCGGCTGTCGCCTACGAATTTCTATCCCATGCTCGCGAAGGCCTGTAGCCAGGCCCAGGCAGTACGGATGATTAAAGAACACTATTATAACCCCGCCGAATTTTACGGCGAATACGTCCTGCCGTCCATCGCCCGGAACGATCCGGCGTTTAAAGACAATGATTACTGGCGGGGGAGAATATGGGGCCCCATGAATTTCCTGGTTTATCTCGGGATGCGAAACTATGACCTGGCGGAAGCGCGGGCGGACCTGATCGCCAGATCGAAAGCGCTATTGATGAAAACCTGGCTGACCAACGGCACGGTATTCGAAAACTACAATGCTATCACCGGCGAAGGCAACGACGTATCCAATGCCGACGGATTTTATCATTGGGGGGCGTTGCTGACCTTTATGGCCTTCCTGGAAAGGGGGAAGTGATCAAAATTACAGCATATGAAAGCAGCAGTGATGTATAGCCCGGGGGAAATGCCGCAGTACGTTGATTTCCCGGACCCCGTTGTGAAAAACGATGACGAGGTGCTTGTGTCGGTGAAGGCCGTTGCCTTAAAACATCTGGATAAGAGCCGCGCCAAAGGGACGCACTACTCTACGAGCGGCGATCAGGCGAAAGTTGCGAGTGGCGAACTGGCGAAAGCTACTAGTGGCGAACTGGCGGAAGCAAAAGTCGTGGGTGGTGACGGGGTATGCCTGCTGCCTGACGGGACGAGGGTGTACGCGTTGGGCGTCAACGGTATGGCGGCGGAAAAGGCCATCGTAGAGAAGGACAGGATCGTGCCTGTACCGGCAGGGCTGGATGATGGCACTGCCGCAGCGCTGCCGAACGCGGTGTTTGGTTCAGCAATGGCCCTGCGATTTCGGGCTGGAATCGAGCCCGGCGATACCGTGTTGATCAATGGCGCAACGAGCTTCACGGGCAGGGTTGCCATCCAGATCGCCAAGTATTATGGCGCCAAAAGAGTCATTGCCACCGGCCGGAATCCACAATCTTTACAGGCATTGCATGAGTTGGGTACGGACGAGGTTATTTCTGTCCAGCAGACGGACGAGCAATTCCTTGCCACGCTGCGGCATATCCACCAGGCTACTCCTATCAATGTGATCATCGATTACCTGTGGGGTCATACGGCGGAGATGATATTGGCTTCGCTGAAAGGTGGAGGGGCGTTTACGCCAAGAATACGTTTTGCGTCCGTTGGCAGTATAACGGGGGACCTGATCCAGCTTTCTGCCGCCAATCTTCGCAGCGTTGACCTTCAACTGTCAGGTTCCGGCCTGGGCAGCTGGACACGGGGCCAGGTGAAGATCCTCCTTACTGAGATCCTTCCCGAAATGTTCCAACTCGCTGCGAACGGGAAACTGACTGTCGAGACGATCAATGTTGAACTGAGGGATATTGAACAACTGTGGGATGCGGAAGTTTCGGATGGGAAACGGGTGGTGGTGAAAATATAATACTATGAAGACAATCCACTGCTATCTGTTGATCTTCTTACTGATCATCGGTGAATTAAGTTTCGCGCAGGTTACGCTGCCATCCGGCAGGAGCATACAAAAAGCTTATGAGAAAGGCTCAAGAAGCCGCACGGGGGCGCCGGGTATATCGTATTGGCAAAACACCGCGAATTACAGGATCAGGGTGAGTTTTAATTGACAATCATCTACAAGGATGGAACGCAGGAGATGGTTTCCAGAAATATCGGGGTCTGGTCAAACAACGGCATCAGGTCTGATCACCGCAAAACTCTTACGTTGACCTTCCGGGCGAAATCGCCGGTCAGGGAACTGGTGCTTGGCGATGGCTATGACGTTGACGTCAATCCGGGGAACAATCATTGGAGGCCGGGGTGACGCCGTTGAGACAATTTGGGCAAAAATTCCTTATCTTATTGGTCTAAAACTAAATTATTATGACAAAGTTTGCCATCCTTTTATCCATCGCTATTCCTGTGGCCTTTGTGGCCTGTCATAGCGCTACAGAAACGCCTGCTGCATTTGATCCGTCGTCTGTCAAGGCTGAGATCATCGCCGCCAACCAACAATTCGACGATGCCTTTGTGAAAGGTGATTCCGCCGGTATTGCTGCTTTGTATCATGCTGATGCCAAAATCTTTCCGCCGAACATGCATTCGTGCAACAGGGAGGAAATGAGCGGTATGATGAAGACTATTCCCCAAATGCATCTTAAAACTATGAGGCTAAATACGGATGAGGTCACCGGAGGGCCGGATGAAATCGTGGAGACAGGGAACTATGAGATGGATGACAGCACAAAAATGGTCGATAAAGGAAACTACGTGGTGGTCTGGAAAAAAGATGGCGACAAATGGAAAATATTCCGCGACATTTGGAATAGCAGCGCTATGCCTGCAGCCATGAAATAAACCAGGTCAGGTTGTGAAACGAATACTCTTTTTATGGGTGCTGTTGTTGCTGGCTGCGCGGCCGGTGCCACAGATGGGCGATCAGCCAATCGTCACGATGGGCGACTTCCGGGTCAAGGCTTTTCATCTGGACATGCGTATCCAGGTCATGACCATGCCAGCCCTCATGGCGTTCGTGCAAATGCTGCACGAAGGTGGCATCAACACGCTGATCATGGAATACGAGGGGACTTATCCCTATGGTAAACATCCCCTGATCCCGAATGAATATGCCTATTCCAGGGCAGAGATCCTTTCCTTCGTCGCCTTTTGCAACCAGTTGGGAGTGGACGTGATCCCATTGCAACAGAGCTTCGGGCATGTGGAATATATTTTACGGCAATCCCGGTACCGGTCGCTGAGAGAGGACGCCAAGGACCTTTCCCAGGTCTGCCCGCTGAAAACGACCGAGGACAGCCTCCTGTTCACAGACCTCTATACCGAACTCGCCGCTACGCATACTTCTCCCTATATACATATCGGGTGCGACGAGACCCACCTGCTGGGGCATTGTCCCGATTGCCGCCGCAAGGTGGAAAAAGAGGGTGTCTCGAAGCTGTACTTCGACTATGTGCGGATGCTTTGCAATATCGTCGTGAGGTTGGGCAAACGCCCTGTCCTGTGGGCTGACATGGCGCTGAAATATCCCGAAGCCATCAAATCGCTGCCTAAAAGCACGGTTTTCGTGGATTGGAATTACGGTTGGCGTATGGACCGCTTCGGCAATCATCAAAAATTACTGGAGAGCGGCTATGAAATCTGGGGCGCACCGGCCATTCGGAGCAGCCCCGATAACGATTACCTGACCGAATGGCAAAAACACCTGGACAATATCCGGGATTTCGTGCCCCAAGCCCGTCAAATGGGCTATCAGGGGATGGTGCTTACCTCCTGGTCTACTTCCGGGACGTACTCTTATATCTACGATTCGGAAAATGACCTCTCGGCGCTTGCTGCGATCCGCCGGGTGTATCCCATTACAGGCTTTCATCTTCTGATCGCCGCTTATATGGAAGGCCTTCGCACAACCGGGCCTCTGGATATCAACCGGTTTATCCATCAATATGGCGCGGATCGTTATGGATTCGATTCGAGCGAATCCCGAATCTTCTGGCAGGCGCTGAAGACGGCACCTTACGAAGTGAAGGAAGGATCTGTCGAAAGCCCGATGCCCATGACCCTGAAGGCGCTGGCTGACAGCACTGCAGTTGCCGCTCAAACCCTGCGGACGCTCCACCCGGTGAGGAATGAAAAGGAGTTCGAGCACTTTAGGCTGATGGGCGACATCCGGGTTCAGCACCTCCGGTTCCTGGAGATCGTGCAGGAAGCCAATACGCAAGACTTCACCCGGGATAGTATTCTTGCTGTTCTCCAAAGGCTGGAGGCATTGATTGGCGCAAACGCTGTCCTTTCGCAAAGGTTCATCGATCTGAACCGCGACGACTTTTACCTCCCGGAGCTCGAGGAGGAGAACCGGCTTCGCTCTGTTACGCTCATGGATTTCTACAACCGGCTGAACAGGTTGGGACGATAGCTATGAGGGGAGGAGCGACTGGTGCCTTAATGAATCCCAAGTCGCTAAAGCGGGTTTGGGAGCGAAGTTAGTGTCGACCAGTCCGAGGAAAGCAAAAGGATATAATTCAGCAGCGTCGTTGCCGGGCCACGCCGACAGGGACAGGTCGGTAAAGGTCAGTTGAAAAAGTGCCGTCCCCTTTGCCTGCGAGAGCATCTGGGCCTGCCGCCTGATATAGGCCTGCTGCTGGGACGGGCTGCTGGTGACGGAAAGGGCGGGCAGGTTCACGGAGGTCCAGCCGCCTTCTGAAACGAAGACAGGCAGGGTATGTCCGGAGACCAATTGGGAGTAATAGTCCAGGGGGATATCGGCCGGAGATTGAAAACTCATATAGGGGTACGAG
>Ga0302315_10004997_pt1 | contig 11440 bp, 5 predicted proteins | sample III_Palsa_N3_1_FD_200532 | JGI IMG/M metagenome (GOLD analysis project Ga0302315, IMG submission 200532) | Peat permafrost microbial communities from Stordalen Mire near Abisko, Sweden - III_Palsa_N3_1 | ecosystem: Environmental > Terrestrial > Soil > Palsa > Peat permafrost | place: Sweden... | reverse complement strand
AGCCGAAATCCTGCTGCACACCATCATCGACCCGCGCCTCATCATCGGACTCCGTTGCGCCCACGCCGCAAGCCGCGCAACCAGTCAACGAGCTCGGCGTGCCGATGATCTCGCTTCCCGGCGGACCATTCCTCATGGGCACCGATTCACCCGAAGGCTTCCCCGACGACGGCGAAGGCCCAATCCGCACCATCACCCTCGATCCCTTCTCGATCGACCGTGACCCTGTCACAAACGACCGCTTCCGGAAGTTCATCGAGGCAACCGGATACCAAACCGAAGCCGAGCGATTCGGCTGGTCCTTCGTCTTCTGGGGCCTGATCCCTCCCGCGAAGTTCCACACTCTCGTCGAGGACACAGTAGCTTCCGCTCCCTGGTGGTGCAAAGTACCAGGCGCCCGCTGGAGCGAGCCCGAAGGTCCCGGCTCAACCCTGAAGGACCGCGGAAACCACCCCGTAGTCCACGTCTCCTGGCAAGACGCCACCGCCTTCGCCGCCTGGTGCGGCAAACGCCTCCCAACCGAGGCCGAATGGGAATACGCCGCCCGCGGCGGCCTGGAGCAAAAGCTCTACCCTTGGGGAGACAAGCTCCGCCCCAACGGAGAACACCGCTGCAACATCTGGCAAGGCGAGTTCCCAAAAACCAACACCGCCGAAGACGGCTACGCCGGCACGTCGCCCGTCGACGCATTCCCTCCCAACGGTTTCGGTATTTTTTCGATCACCGGAAACACCTGGGAATGGTGCTCCGACTGGTTCGACCCAGACTTCCACCGCACCGCTGATCCTAACAATCCGCAAGGGCCACCAACAGGCACCGGCCGCGTCATGAAAGGCGGTTCTTTTTTGTGCCACAAGTCCTATTGCAACCGCTATCGCGTAGCGGCCCGCACATCGAACACGCCAGACAGCTCAGCCTCGAACATCGGTTTCCGTTGCGTTTCGGGCTGGCGTAACGACGATGGATTTTGTCGTGATGAATCAGCATGATTTGCAAGGCCAGCAAACAAAACGGCGTCCACCGAAGCGGACGCCGTTCTTTGATTGAGGTGAAGTTAGAAGTCGAAGCGACCGCTAACCTGCATCTGGCGGGCATCGCGATAGCCTTCGACCGTGCCGAAGAGGGTTGAGGTAGCCGTCGTTCCGATGGTCTGAACGTTCGTGTGGTTGGCCACGTTGAACGCCTCGCCGCGAAGCTGGAAGGTAAGACGGTTGTAGATGCGGAAGTTGCGGAAGATACCGACATCGGCTGTCTGGAATCCAGGTCCGTTGATCGTTCCGCGCTTCGCATTCGCCACAACTGTGCTTGTCGGATCCGTCGCCTGGAAGGCGCCGGTGTTGAAGTAGATTGTTGCCGGCTGCTCGAATTTCTTGTTTGGGCGGAGAGTGGCGCCATAGCTGGCGTTGGGATTGGCGATCTGGTTGACGCGAAGGCTGGCTCCATCGCCACCGAGGATACCAATACCCGCGTTGTCGTTTACCACGTTGTTGGGGTTGTTAGCCGGCGCACCGAACTTTGAACCGAAGTTGTTCTGGACCGAAAGGCCGCCGCTGGCGCTGACCGTCAGAGGAAGACCGGAGTTCGCGGCATAGATTGCCGAAAGCTCCCATCCTCCGACGAGGCGACCAACCAGACCATGCTGCTCCCGATACCAGGGCAGCTCGAAGACACCGTCGATCGTCATGACCAGCTTGCGGTCGTCGGCTGCCCGTCCGTAGTCGGCATTGATGTTGTAGACGTTCTGAATGAAACCGGAGTAGTCCGCCTGCGAGTTGGTAAGGTCTTTCGACCAGGTGAAGTTCGCGTCGATGTACGACTTGCCCGAGAACTTCTTCGTGACCTTTGTCTGCAGACCGTTGTAGTTGGAAGAGAAGATGGTGCGCATCGCGTTGATGGCGTTGTAGCCCAGGTACGGTTTGATCTGATTCAACACGTTGTCGCAGGCAGTGGTGATGAACGCCGCGCCGGTGTAGCCAGGCACGACGCAGCCCGCGTTTGCCGTTCTGGGATCGACGACCCCACGGAACGCATTCGGTACGGCTTGGTCGATGTCGACCGCGCCGGCCAGGTGTGTGCCATGAGTGCCAAAGTAGCCAAGATCCCACGTAAAAGACGGGGTGAACTGGTGCTGGACATCGAGCGAGTACTGCTGGATGTAAGGCGTCTGGAGATGCAGCGGAACCGCCTGGATGGTGCCGGGCGTGACAGAGGGAGTGCTTGCCGTCGCGCCGCCTGTTGGGTTGTCGAAGTTCGCATAGGTCTGCGAATAGGTTGAAATGGAGGGTGGATTGCCGTAGTCCGTGGTTTCCCAGTAGCTGGTTTCCAGCGAATCATAAGCCCAACCGTAGCCGCCGCGGAAGGATGTCTTGCCGTCTCCCAACAAGTCGTAGGCCCAGCCAACGCGCGGAGCAAGATTGATCTTCTGGACCGTGTTGATTGCATTGCCGTACGGCGAGGCCTGGTTGTTATTCGCTGCGCTGGGATAGCCGAAGATCAAGCCATTGATGTAGTTCGGCCCAAGGTAGTCGGCGCCGGCATTGGGTGTAGTCGACTGGCCTGCATTGCTGCCGGCCTGCGTGCAGTTGGCGGCCGTAAAGCAGATGAAGCCGTCGTTGTTGATCGTGGGAGCCTTCGACGCCGAGTACGTTGCCGGGTCGAAGTTGTTTCCGAGACGCGCCATGTCGATATAAGGAGTGAGATAGCTGTAACGGACGCCGAGATTGAGCGTCAGTCGCGGCGTGACCTTCCAGTTGTCCTGTGCGAAGGCCTCGAAGATGTACTGGTTGATGTCAACTACATCGTTGGTCGACGTCTGCGAGAAACCACCGTTCGCGTTGCCCGTCAGGAAGTTCGCGTAGCCCTGACCTTCGGCAAGGGAGGGAGATGTTCCAGGGACTCCAGTCGGAGGCGTTACGCACACCGCTGGCGCCGTGCAGGTGTTGTAGAGAACGTCGCTCGAGAAACCAAAGCTCCCCTGGTTGCCGCCCGTAGCGTTATTCTCCGTCTTCTCGTAATGATCGATCGAAACCCCAAAAATGAATGTGTGATTGTGGAAGATTTTGGTGAGATCAGCAAAGCCCTGGTGGTTGATGCCGTGATCTGTATAGATAGCACCGCCGCCAAGCGTCGACAGACCGCTGCTGGCAATGGTCGGGATGAGGCCGACGACGTTGGTGTACGGCAGCGAAACCTTGATGTCCGGCGACGAAGAAGACTGCAGGGCGCCTTCCGGGTGGGTGAAGATGGAACCGTTCGAGTATGCGTACCCGACGTTCAGGAGCATTGTGGGCGAGATTGTGTAGGTGCCCTTTGCGAGCTGCTGTGTGCTCGGGTTGTCGTTGATCGTTGCCGAAAGGCCAGGGATGGTCACTGCGGTGAACGTACCCCCACCTACGAATTCCGGAAAGGTGTCGTGAACGTAACGGTAGAAGACGCTTAGCTTGCTGCTGACCTGCTCATCGATGCGAATGACCGTATCGAGGTTCGGGTAGCTGTTATTCACTCTGCTCTGAAGGATGTGCGGGTCAAGTCCGTGCGCGATATTATTTGCTTCATTGGGTACCGGAATGACGCTGTAGAGGTCCTTCAGATACTCCTGAGCTGTGGGCGAGATATTCGTGACCTTGGTGCCCGTTGCCGTGCAGACGCTGCTCGTCGCCGTATTGGTGTAGGCGGTGCAGACGTTGACCGGTCCCTGGACCCAGGTGCCGGGTGTGAGGCCGGGATTTGAAGTTGCAGTCGATTGATACCACTCGTTGGAAAAATCGCCGGCGCGTTCCTCAGCGGTCGGCACGTACGCTATTGCTGCGTTCTGATCGGCGATCTCCTTCAACCAGTTTTCCGAGAGGAAGAAGAAGGTCTTGTTCCTTCCGTTGTAAACCTTTGGGATCCACACCGGCCCACCCACGGTGAAGCCGAAGTCGTTGTAGCGATAAGGAGACTTCTTGTTCCCGAGAAAGTCGTTCTGGTAACCCGCGGCATCGAAGGCGTCATTGCGCAGGTATTCGTATGCGCTGCCGTGGATGCTGTTGGTGCCCGACTTGGTGGCGACGTCAATCTGGCCGGAGGCGTTGCGACCATACTCGGCGCTGTACTGGCCACGCAGGGTCTTGAACTCCGAGATCGCGTCAAGGCTCGGGTAGACGTACAGCGTGAGGTTTGCGCCGCGATCGACGTTGTCCGCGCCGTCAATGGTCCAGTTATTGGAGGTGTCGCGTCCGCCGTTCACGGAGAAGTTGACGACCGAGGAGCCGCCGCCGACGCCGACGGGGCCGCGCAGCAGGTTGTCGCTCCCGCCGCCGAAAACAACGCCCGGTTGAAGTTCTACGAGGCTTTCATAGTTACGCGTGACCATGGTGAGTTCTTTGATCTGCGTGCTGTTGATCAGGCCGGCAGAGGTGGCGTCCGTGAGATTGATCGAGGGCGCCTGGTCCGTAACCGTGACCGTATCGCTTGCGCTGCCTGGATTCAGCTTCTCATTGACCGTGAGAGCGTCGGCCACGTGCAGTGTGATGCCGTTCGTGATTATTGTCGTAAACCCAGAACTTGATGCCTTCACCGTATAGTTGCCCAGCGGAAGTGAGGTAGCCGTATAGGAGCCTGCGCCATTTGTCGTGAGCGTCCGTTCGATCTGATTGCGGTCCGTGTTGGTCAAAACGACGGTCGCACCTTTAATGATCGCGCCCGTCGAATCAGTCACCGTTCCGGTGATGCTTCCTGTCGTCGCATCCTGTGCGCGTCCTGAAAACGCGAGCGCCGCAAAAATTGCCGCCGTAAACACGCCTCTGACCCATCCCGATGGAAAATTCATAGCCTTTGACTCCTCGTGAAAAAGAAAATTGTTGCGCGCACCACGAGCCCCGTGGCACCCCCTACACCTCACAACTACAGCTCTAGCCTGTCGGTCCGATTGAAATTCAATGGCTCAGCGGATGGACAAGAAATGAAGCATTTGTTTCACGCGGTACAAACTTTTCAGAATAATGTGACGTTATTCTAACGCTAACAAGGTGTCAAGAAAATTCTGGTATGGCGAGATCGCAACACCCTTGATTCACGGGCCTGTTTCGGCTCTTTCCAGTAAAAACAGGCATCGATAGTATTGCCAGCGACTCGCTTAGAGCCAGCCGATTGCAACCAACGCAGCATCCGCTATAGTCCTGAAGCTATTTGTAAAGATGGATTCTTTGGTCCGAACGGTACGATTGTTTCGGGAAATGCTGTACCGTTGATTCACGTCATTCAGGTACTCCAAACGCCGTTTCGCTGATTTCCTGATGTTCCTTAGATTGGGGGTTGCTGCTTCTCGTTCCCCCTTAATTCAGTTGAATGGACAGAACTCCCTGCGGTTAACAATCCGCGCATCTCGGCTCTACTTTGTGAGGAATATTGCCATATGCCACCCAGAAGAGAACCCAAATCTTTAAATTTTCATTCCGGTTCGGGACTGCGGTTGAATGAGTTGAGCGAAAAACGGCAGCAGCTTATCAGGCCTGTTTTAGAGAGCCCACGCGAGTTCGTGCTCTTGAACATACGTGATATGGCCCATCGCCTCGCAACTGCACCGGCAACGGTCGTTCGTATCGTGCAGGGCCTGGGATTCGATAGTTATAAGAGCTTCCAACACTATCTCCATGATCTATCCGTCACCAGCGCCACCATTCTGGACAGCATGCAGTCGGCCGGAACCACGACCCAAACGCCGAAGTTTCTAAAGGGCACCAGGAAGCAAATCCAGGAGAATCTCGCGTTCGTCATGGACCAGGTCGACCTGCAACAGATTCTGAGCATCGCTATTCGCATCCACGAAGCAAAACGCATTCTACTGCTGGGTGGCGACATGGCGTCGGCGCTTGTCGAATACATGGAGTATCACCTGACCATCGCGGGTCTTCCGGTGATGGCATCCGTAAACCCGGGCCGCGCGACTCACCTCGTGCGCTCTATGGGCGAAGATGACATCGTGATTGGCATCAGCTTCCGCCGCGGACTTCGCATGACGATCGAAGGCATTCAAAAAGCGAGAGAAAACGGTGCATACTGCATCGGTATTACCGATTCAGTGCTTTCTCCCCTGGCACGTTTTTCGAATGAGCTGGTGATCGTGCCAATCAACAGCCTGTCGTTTGCTGCCAGCTATGTGGCTCCGATCGCCCTGATCGATCTCATCACGGCGGGCGTTGGGAACCTGCGCCGAAAGCAGGTTGTTGACCGCCTGAAGGACGCGGATCAAGAACAAAAACATGGCTATCGGTGGTACCAGGCCGAATCATAACGCTCCGGCGGCAGCTTCCCTTCTTGAGCAAGCTGCCGCCGCGGAGAGATTACGCGCGCCGCTTTCTCAATGGGCAGTGCCCGGCGACGACATGCCTTTAACGCTTGCAGGCCAGGCACTTAACCCGTCAGGGCTCCAAGTCGAAATGACTTCCCGGGCGATCTTTGCAATGGTCAACTCGCCCTCCTGCTCAGCTCCCCACGACTGGTCCTTGTTATCAAACGTGAAGCACGAAATCACCACGAGCCCATTCTTCGTCGAAATCGCCGCCACGTCGTTGCGAACCGCGTTGAGCGACCCTGTCTTGTTCGCGATCGAATCGCCCGTGGCGCCGGGCAGACCCTCGAGATACCGCGGTACCGCACTCCGATAGAACTGCCAGTGCAGCATTTTCAGCGCAACGCCACATAATGCCGCATCACCAGCCTGCTCCGGTGCGCCCGGCTCCGCGAGCTGGCAGGTAACGATTTTCGTCATCAAGGTCGCCATCTCCCGCGCAGTCGTCTTTCCCAGTCCAAACTTCTTCTGATCCGCCGGCATCGTCACGCCAGCCGGAGCCGGCTGAAAAATCTTTTTATAGAGGTAGGTATCTTTCAACCCCAGCATTGCGATCCGCCGGTCGACATTCGCAATCCCCAGATGATCCATTGCCAAATTGGACGCGCTGTTATCGCTCATCACAATCATCATCGTCAACACATCCTTCAGTGTCAGCGAAAGAGGCGCATCGAACATCAGCAGCACACCGGATCCCGGCACCTGGTCCGGCGCAGTCAGTGTTATCTTGTCGTCGAAATGCGCTTTCCCTTCGCGCACTTGCTCCAGAGCCTCGTATAGGATCGCCAGCTTGATCACCGATGCCGTCTGAACTGGCGTATCGGCCGATATGGCCACCGTTTCATGCGTCTTCAGGTCTTCGGCAAACAGTGCAACATCTCCGTGATGCTGCGCCACGATTGCCTTCACACGCTCTGTCAGCGAGATGGGTGTAGCAGGCGTCTGCGCCTGAACCGATCCAACCGAAAGCACAACGAACATAAATCCAACATAGGACGCTACAAAATTAAGTCGCATGGCCAGTATTCTAAGGCATGGCAAAATCAGCCTTCTCGAATTCAAAGATCGTCGTGCTGCAGCGTGCGATAGCGATTGCGAAGCCGCGCTTCCCCGGATGGCATAAAATCCAGAGCTTCGACCGCAACCCTCAACCGCATCCCGCACTACCGCCAAGAACAAAGAAGCAAGCCATCGCCCGTCACTGCCCAGCCTGTGAGATCGCCCCCGTCACTGTCAGGTCCCATGCAGGAAGTCGAACGTGTAGTCGTGCCCTGGACACCCGAATGCTGGATGTTCCTAACGATCTTAGGAATATCACCCCAATAACCTTCAAAATGCTCTTCATAGAGTACATACCGGTTCGCTAACCTTGCATTCCAAGTGTTGCCGGAAGATTTTGGCTCCGGCAAATCGGGGAGGGGTGTGAGATGAGTACAGCGACTCAATTGGAACCGAACGTTGCGACGGACTTCCTTCCGCTAAAGGGCACAGACCATGTGGAGTTCTTTGTAGGGAACGCGAAGCAGGCTGCTTACTTCTATCGTGCCGCCTTCGGGATGTCGCTGGTTGCGTATGCAGGCCCTGAAACAGGACTCCGCGATCGCGCCTCATACGTCGTTCAGCAGAACAAGATTCGTTTTGTCTTCACCACCGCACTGCGCGGAGGCAACGAAATCGCCGAACACGTTCGCCTCCACGGTGATGGTGTGCGTGCAGTCGCGCTTTGGGTCGACGACGCGGCGAAAGCCTGGAGAGAAACCACAAGCCGCGGTGCGCAGAGTGTAGCCGAGCCGCATGTGCTCGAAGACGAACATGGACGAGCAGTTCTTTCGAGCATCCGCACATACGGTGACACAATTCATACATTTGTGGAGCGCGGCGACTACAACGGCCCGTTCCTTCCCGGTTTTCGCGCGATGGAACCCGACACCATCGCGCGACCCGTCGGCCTGCTGCATGTTGATCACATGGTGGGCAACGTCGGCTGGCACGAGATGGATCAGTGGGTCAACTTCTACGCCGATGTGATGGGCTTCTCGTTGTATCAGCACTTCGACGACAGCGACATCTCTACCGAATACTCGGCGTTGATGTCGAAGGTCATGGCCAACGGCAACGGGTATGTGAAGTTTCCCATCAATGAACCGGCTGAAGGCAAGAGAAAATCGCAGGTGGAAGAGTATCTCGATTTCTACAGCGGCCCGGGCGTGCAGCACATTGCTCTGGCGACCAAGGATATTGTCGGCACAGTAACACTCCTGCAGGAACAGGGCATCGAATTTCTGCGAGTCCCCCATACGTACTACACCGAGTTGCAGCAACGCATTGGCAAGATCGATGAGCCCGTTGAAGAGTTGGAGAAGCTGGGAATCCTGGCCGATCGTGACAACGAAGGCTACATGCTGCAAATCTTCACTCGTCCCGTAGAGGACCGGCCTACTCTCTTCTTCGAAATCATCCAACGCAAAGGCAGCCGCAGCTTTGGCAAGGGAAACTTCAAAGCCCTGTTCGAAGCTATCGAGCGCGAACAACAGGCGCGCGGAAATTTATAGATGAGCAAAACAGCTCTCCTGAACGAGACAAACCTGTTTCGGCGAGAGCACAATGCTGGGCGGATGATATCTGACCGATCGAACGGGAGACACGATGAGCGCAGCAACGATTCAGTACCAATCAGGCTTCGGAAATGAGTTTGCAACAGAAGTAGTTCCGGGTGCGCTTCCTATCGGTCAGAACTCTCCGCAGAAGTCTCCGCTGGGTCTATATACCGAGCAATGGAGCGGCAGCCCCTTCACTGCACCGCGATCCACCAACCGCCGAACCTGGACCTATCGCATCCGTCCTTCCGTAACCCATAAGCCTTTCGAAGAAATTGCGTCGCGCATGATCCGTAGTGGACCATTCCTTGAGGTGCCCACTACGCCGAGTCAATTGCGATGGGATCCGTTGCCACTGCCGACTGAGAAGACCGATTTCGTGGATGGCATTGTCACTCTTGGTGGAAACGGCGACCCGGCGATGCAGAGCGGCGTCGCGATCCACTGGTATGCGGCGAACGCCAGCATGGAGGACCGCTTCTTCTACAACGCCGACGGCGAGCTTCTCATCGTGCCGCAGGTAGGCAGTCTCCGAATTCATACCGAGCTCGGCATCCTCGAAGTTGCGCCAGGTGAGATATGCGTGCTGCCACGCGGCACAAAGTTCCGTGTGGTGTTGGCAGCGGACGCGGTTCGCGGATACATCTGTGAAAACTACGGCGCACCGTTTCGCCTCCCCGATCTCGGGCCAATTGGGGCCAACGGCCTCGCGAATCCACGCGATTTCAAAGCGCCTGTTGCAGCCTTCGAGGATCGCGAAGGGGATTTCCATGTCACTGCGAAGTTCCTTGGCCGGTTGTGGTCTGCCTCCATTGATCATTCGCCGCTCGATGTCGTCGCATGGCACGGTAACTATGTTCCTTACAAGTACGATCTCGCCACTTTCAACTGCATCAATACTGTAAGCTTCGACCATCCTGATCCATCCATCTACACCGTTCTCACAGCCCCCTCAGTAACACCCGGGACAGCGAATTGCGACTTCGCGATCTTCCCTCCGCGCTGGATGGTGGCAGAGCATACCTTCCGCCCACCCTGGTTTCACCGCAACCTTATGAACGAGTTCATGGGCTTGATACGCGGCAGCTACGATGCCAAGGCAGAGGGCTTCGTCCCCGGCGGCGCAAGCCTGCATGGCTGCATGTCCGGCCATGGTCCGGACGCGGAGACATACGCACGCGCCTCGCAGGCTGATCTAAAGCCGACGTACCTTGCCGACACACTCGCCTTCATGTTCGAGACACAATTTATTGTGCGGCCCACTCAGTTCGCCATGGATACGCGGATACTCCAACACGAGTATTACGAGTGCTGGCAAGGGTTGAAGAAGCACTTCGACGCAGGAAGCAAGTCGGCTTGAACGCGGTTCGTGATCTTCATGCCCCGGGGTGGCTATGACTCAGCAGATTGCGAAGAGCTGGATTGAATCGGCAAACGATTCCCTTTCCGACTTTCCATTGCAGAATCTTCCATACGGCGTGTTCTTACACAACGGCGAAGACCGTATCGGCGTAGCCATCGGCGATGACATTCTCGACCTCGCGCAGTGCGCATCGCAAGGCTTGCTCGCTTCACTAACTCCAGAGCTCGTTCATAGCTGCGCCTCACACACCCTCAACGCTCTCATGGCACTCGGTCCAAAATCGGCTAGCAGCCTGCGATCCACGGTGACACGCTTGCTTCGCGAAGACGTTGGCTCAGCAACGAAAGCGTTGATTCGGCCGATGCTCATCCCAAGGCGCAGCGCTGTGATGAAGCTGCCCGTCTCCATCGGCGATTACACTGACTTTTACGCTTCTATCCATCACGCAACCAATGTCGGACGAATATTCCGCCCTGATAATCCGCTAATGCCCAACTACAAACATCTCCCGATCGGCTATCACGGACGGGCTTCTTCCATCGTCGTTAGCGGTCATACCGTCCAGCGTCCGTGCGGACAGCGCAAAGACCAGAAGGCCGACATCCCTGAGTTTGCCGCAACTTGTGCTCTCGATTATGAGCTCGAGATAGGCATGTTCATCGGCACACCCAATGCTTTAGGCTCCCCAATAAACATTTCAGACGCAGAACAACACATCTTCGGGGTCTGCCTGTTGAACGACTGGTCCGCTCGCGATATTCAGGCCTGGGAATATCAACCGTTGGGGCCATTCCTCGGCAAGAGCTTCGCCACGACGATATCCCCGTGGATTATTACGCTCGAAGCACTGCATCCTTTTCGAGTAGCCGCTCCACGCTCGTCCGAAGATCCAACGCTGCTGCCATATCTCACGTCCGCGGAAAACGGAAACGAAGGAGGAATAGATGCGACACTCGAAGTTCATCTCACCTCTGCGCGAATGCGCAAGGATGGCCTGACGCCTCTCCTCATGAGCCGCGGAAATCTGCGAGACCTCTATTGGACATTCGCCCAGATGGTGACGCACCACGCCAGCAACGGATGTAATTTGCGCACCGGCGATCTCCTTGGAACCGGAACCATCTCGGGTCCCACAGACGATGCGCTCGG
>Ga0302315_10004994_pt1 | contig 11443 bp, 9 predicted proteins | sample III_Palsa_N3_1_FD_200532 | JGI IMG/M metagenome (GOLD analysis project Ga0302315, IMG submission 200532) | Peat permafrost microbial communities from Stordalen Mire near Abisko, Sweden - III_Palsa_N3_1 | ecosystem: Environmental > Terrestrial > Soil > Palsa > Peat permafrost | place: Sweden... | reverse complement strand
TTGCCAACTAATTCACACCCCCCTCTCCTTTTTTATAAAAGTTCTTTAGAAAAGAAATAAATCTCACCTTCCGAACACCCGTGGTGCTTTCACTGCACCACTAATATTTTTTTCTTTCCGCCAGCAAATCGTCAATAATATAAGCGATAGCTAAAAATTGATTTGCAAGATCAGCAATATCATTTTCAATATTATCATCATCAATGCTAACCCAACCTTCCATCAGCGTTAGCGGGCCAAAATTTACGCCCACATTGGGCCAGCTGTTTTCAAAGGCCTTAAACCGCTGCCTGAATGCTTCGGCAAACTCCCTGCTTTTTATGGTGTAGCCTGTTAACTCCCGCAATTTGAGGGCATGTATATTATAAACAAGTTTATTTTGCTTGATGAGTGCATCGCTTATCCAGATGGAAAAGAATATTGAACTTTTAAATGGTATTGCAGTTTTGTTTCGCCAGGTATCCTTCTGGATTTTTAGGACTACGGAATTCATCCAAAAACCAACTTTTAATTCCAGCTGTTGATTGCTGAATTTTTCCCGCTCAAGCAGATTGAGGGCGGTATTAAATTTATCAAGATAATGGCTGTTATCCATATCGTAAAGTTAATTGACTTGTTTGTGAAATCAGGCGGCAACCTATCGCGCTCCGTTTACTCACCCCGACTACGCTTCGCTCGTCGACCCTCTCTTCGCCTGCGGCGGAAAGAGGGTAAAGCAAATTTTGTGTTGATAATATTATATATCAGTTTCCCCTAGACACTCATCGTACAAAGCCAGGTATTGCCGTGCAGTTTCCTGCCAGTCGAACTGCATGGCGTGGGCAATAACTTTTTGCTGCCAGGCTTCGGTATAAAATCTTTCTATTCCTGCGGCAAAAACCTGTTGCATGGCTTCGGGCTCAAAACTGTCGAAATAAAAAGCCGCGTCGCCGCCAATTTCGGGCAACGAGGTATAGGTTGATAAAAAAACCGGCTTGCCAAAGTGCATGGCTTCAATAACCGGCAGGCCAAAACCTTCGGCTACCGATGGAAAAACAAATGCCTCACAATTTTTATAATACCAGGCTTTATCCTCTTCGCTTATGGTGCCTGTTATTTTCACACGGTCTTCGCAGCCAAATTTCCGGGCCTCTTCCATAATCTTATCCTTATACGGTGTTTCAATACCCGATATCACCAACTCATAATCATTCCCCGCCAGCAGGGCAGGCAACACATGGAAGTTTTTTTTAGGGGCTACATAACCTATGGCAAACAAAAACGGCGCTTGCGGTAAATATTTAGGCGTATGGTTTTCATCAACCTGCAAAATATCAGCGCCATTGTATATCACGCTCAATTTGCCTTCGGCCTCGGGGAAATATTGTAAAATATCCGCAGCCACAAAATGCGATATGGTTACTATTTTATCGCACACCGCAATATAGCCCCGCAGTTTGGCCAGGTGCTTTTCTATTTTTCGGGCAGGCTTGCGCTGCTCGTGCACGGGGTTAATATCATGTATAGTGAGTATTTTTTTGCCTTTTACTTTTTGCGGTTTCAGGCGGCAATACTGATCGGTAAAGTGTACCAGGGCAAAACGCTTAGGTTCGGGGAAAAACAGTTTGTGGATTTTCGACAAAAAAACCAAACTCACTTTTTTATTAAACAGGTAATTGGCGCGCTGGTGTACATAGTAATATAATTTATAGCGCCCCATGTTTTGCTGTATAACCGCATCGCCCAGGCTTTTCCCGAAGGAAAAGAAACCCGAGTTAGGGTATTTCATCGAATCGAAGGTGAGTAGTATGGATGGTTTTGTGTTTGTCACTTTTGCTGTTTTTGCCTGGCGAATTTATGTTAGCTGTAAAGATTACATAATAAATCCGAAATTGAAATTCACAAATCCGAAATGAAGATGTAATTTAAGGGCAAATATTAAATATCTTGTGATAATTTTATCCTTTATATAGATAATAGCAATTGACAAGCCATCCCGGTAAATTAACAAATCTTAATAGCGACGATTTTAAATCGGTGGCGCGGGCTTTAACCGTTGTTGAAAATGAGCTTAAAGGTGCTGATGCGCTTTTGAAAAACCTTCACTTTACAACAAACACACCTGTAATAGGCATAACAGGGCCGCCGGGGGCAGGTAAAAGCACATTGGTAAATGCGCTGATTGGTAATTTAATTAGCGCCGGCAATAAAGTGGCTGTTTTAGCTATCGACCCTACTTCGCCTTTTAATTTTGGCTCGCTGCTGGGCGATAGGATACGGATGACGGCGCATTTTAACGACCCGCGGGTATTTATCCGTTCGCTGGCTACCAGGGGTTCGCTGGGAGGGCTATCGGCAAAAACCATTGAAATGGCTGATGTGCTGCGCGCGGCAGGGTTTGATTATATATTTATCGAGACGGTTGGCGTGGGGCAATCGGAAGTAGAGATTGCCGGACTGGCCGATGTTACGCTGGTAGTACTGGTACCCGAAAGCGGCGATGAGATACAAAACATTAAATCGGGCCTGATGGAAATTGCCGATGCCTTTATCATTAACAAAGCCGACCGCGCCGGCGCCGATACCTTTGCCAATAATTTAAAAAAGCTGGTGCAACAAAAGCACAAATCCGTGCCTGTTTTTAAAGCCATAGCTACACAAACCGGAGATTTTGATGAAATAATTAATTTTATTACTACCGCCCGCCCCCAAAACAGCCGCAAAGAAATATTGCTGACTGAAAAAGCCTACAAATTAATACAGCAAAAACGCATGGCAAGTATTGATAAAAAGCAGTTGCAGCAGCAATTAGCAAAAGCAATGACTGAACCGGGCTTTAACCTGTATAACTTTATAAACGCACTAACCGAGGAATAATAAAGCGGCGTTTCAAAAACTCCCCCTTCAGGGGGCCGGGGGGTTAATTCATAATTTCTTCAATCTCATCACCTTCAACAGGTATATCCGCCATCAGGTCGATATTACCGCCTTCGGTTATGAGTATATTATTCTCCAGGCGTATGCCTAAGCCTTCTTCGGGTATGTAGATGCCGGGTTCGCAGGTTAGTATGTTGCCAACTTCAAATGGCTTGTAGCGACTGGCAAAATCATGCACATCTAACCCCAGGTGGTGCGAGGTGCCGTGCATAAAGTACTTTTTATATAAAGGCATTTTAGGGTCTTGTTTGGCAACGTCATGTTTATCCAGCAGGCCAAGGCTAATTAGTTCGCCGGTCATTATTTTGCCAACCTCATCGTGGTAATCATTCCATACAGTGCCGGCCACTATTAGTTTGGTTGCTTCCTTCATTACATGCAGTACAGAATTGTATACATCGCGCTGGCGTTTGGTAAAGCGGCCGTTAACGGGTATGGAGCGGCTCATGTCGGCATTATAATTAGCGTATTCGGCGCCAAAGTCAAATAGTATCACATCGCCATCATTACAAACCTGGTTATTTTCAATATAATGCAGCACTATGGCGTTTTTGCCCGATGCTATAATAGGGCTATAACCGTGGCCGGTTGCGCGCTGCCTTAAAAACTCGTGGGTAACTTCGGCCTCTATTTCGTATTCGGTAACGCCGGGCTTTACAAATTTTAAGGTGCGTATAAACGCGTCGCGGGTAATAGCGCATGCTTTTTTAGTCAATTCAACTTCTATATCCGATTTGATAACCCGTAAATCGCGCAGTATAGGCGCCGAGCGCTCGTAGTGATGCAAAGGATATTTTACGCGTAAATCATTAAGTAAGCGTAAATCGCGGTAAGGCACGGAGAATGAGAAGCGGTCGTTCTCGTTGGTGTTTATGTATATGTTATCAGCGTAGTTAATAATACTGTGTAAAATAGCATCAAATTCACTCAGCCAAAATACACTTTGTATGCCTGATGTTTGCTTTGCTTCCTCCTTAGTGTACTTATGACCCTCCCAAACAGCAATGTGTTCACTAGTTTGTCTTAAAAAAAGTACTTCTCTGTATAGTAGATTAGGACAGTCGGGGTATAATAATAATATACTTTGCTCCTGGTCTATCCCTGTAAGGTAAAAAAAGTCGACATTTTGTTTAAAAGGGAAAGTTTGGTCGCCGCTGCGCGGAAATTCATCATTTGAACTAAAAATAGCTATAGAGTTCGATTTTATTCGCGAAACGAAATTTTTTCTATTATTTGTAAAAAGGCGCTCATTTACAGGTAGATATTTCATTATTTATAGTTTTATTAATTTTATTTAAACTTTTTTTTCAGTTTATTTGTATTAGTAATAGACTTTTGGAACAAATTTTGGTATTGGTTTCAAACATAATTACTAATTTTGAAAAAAAATCACAATTAAATTGTTTAATCTTAAAACTATGAATTATTCTACATTAAAAAAAGCAGTAGCATTATCAGCTGTTTCTCTAATGGCTCTGGGTGCAGCAAAAGCCCAAACCACAGATACAACGAAGATGTCTTCTGCAACCTCTACTGCCAAGGTATTTGGTGGTATTGACCAGTACAACCACTGGAGCGTTGGTATAAATGCCGGCGTTACTTCAGGCTTTGTTAACTTTTTGGATAATGCAACCAATCACTTCCCGGCGGAGTTAGGTTATGGTGCATCATTAAGGGATCAATTATCACATTTCTTCGGCTTACAATTAAATTACCAGGGCGGTAAAGTTGAAGGTAGTGACGATCCGGGCACCTCTAAATTTGGCGCTACTTCATATTCAACCAAATTTAATTCAGTAACCCTTAGCGGCTTATTAGATTTTGGTAGTGTAAGCTTTGGCCACCGCGAAAATGCAGTTGACTTTTATGGTACTGCAGGTGCTGGTTTAAGCTTCTACACGCCTACTTTTACCCCGCTTGGTGGTTCTCCTTTTACTTATACTAATACAGTAAAAGAATTAGTTACTCCGGTAGGTGTAGGTATTAAATTTAAACTTTCTGACGCGTTAGCCCTTAATATTGGTTATACTGTTAATGTTATACAAGGTTATAACTTCAGCGGTTTCCATACTGTTAGCCCTAACAGCGGTACTTCTCTTGACCATTATGCATACACTTCTGCAGGTCTTGAGTATACTTTCGGTTCAAGTGCAAAAAGGAATGTTGATTGGGTAAACCCTATCGCCATGATGTATGACGAATTATATGACGCTGCTTTACGCCAGGAAGTTGAAGCTTTAAAAGGCCGTGTAACAAATGTTGAAACTGCTGTTGCTGACCTGAAGAAAGATTCTGATGGTGATGGTGTTTCTGATCAATTTGACAAATGCCCTAACACTCCTGCAGGTACTGTAGTTGATGGTTCAGGTTGCCCAATTGTATTCCCTAAGGATACTGTTAGAGCCGATACTGTTGCTGCTAAAGCTGCTGCATATTCTAACATCCAGTTTGAATTTGATAGTTCAGTATTAAGGACTTCATCTTACCCTGTGTTAGATGCAACTTCAGCTGATCTTAGGTCATCTGGCAAAACCACTACTTTAGCTGGTTATGCTTCATCTGAAGGTACTGCTGCTCACAACTTACGTTTATCTAAAGACCGTGCTAACTCAGTAAAAACTTACTTAGTTAACTCAGGTGTTGAAGCTAAACACTTAAAAGTTAAAGCTTACGGTGAAACTCACCCAATAGCTGACAATTCAACAGAAGCCGGCCGTATATTAAACCGCCGCGTTGAATTTCACCAATAATTATTAGATAAAATAAATATTGAAAAAAGGCTTCCCGTTATGGGAAGCCTTTTTTGCGTTAAGACTTTTTTGCTTTCTGCTTTTACCTTTCAGCTTTTACCTATATTTGTATATGTACTTTTTCCGCAAAAAAGATCCTAACAGGCCAACCAGCTTTAACCTGAAGGTTATGCACGTTATTAATGCTATAGCAATAACTGTATTCCTGCTGGGCATTATATGGAAACTGATAGACTGGCTGATATTAAAACACTAAACGCATAAATGAAAACAGTAATTAATACCGCCAAGGCGCCCGCTCCTATTGGCCCGTATAACCAGGCAATACAGGCAGGCGGCTTTGTATTTCTTTCAGGACAGGTAGCTATTAACCCTGCTACCGGTAATTTGGTTTTGGATGATATAAAAACCGAAACCAAACAGGTGATGGAAAACATTAAAGCGGTTTTACTGGAAGCTGGCATTGATTTTAGCCATGTAGTAAAAACCACCATTTTTTTAAAAGATATGCAAAGCTTTGCCGATGTTAACGAGATTTACGGATCATACTTTACCGATAATTTCCCCGCGCGCGAAACGGTGGCGGTGGCAGGTTTGCCCAAAAATGTAAATGTGGAAATTTCAGTTACTGCCATAAAAGCCTGATAATTTAAACCCTGTTTATTTGAACCCTTTTCAAACCCCCATTGAGTATTTAAAAGGCGTAGGCCTTAGCCGTGCCGAGGTATTGAAAAAGGAACTTGGGCTTGCTACCTTTGATGATTTACTGCGGCATTTCCCTTATAAGTATATCGACCGTACCAAGTTTTACAAAATAAAGGATATTGAGCCCGATATGCCTTATGTGCAGGTATTGGCACGCCTTACCCATAAAGAAATTTTGGGCGAAAAACATACTAAACGCATTGTTTTACAGGCGCAGGATGATACCGGTATTATGGAACTGGTGTGGTTCCAGGGGATAAAATGGGTTGAAAAAAGCCTTGTTATCGGCAAGGCTTACATCCTGTTTGGCAAACCCACTTTTTTTAACGGCAAGGCCCAAATGGCCCACCCCGAAGTAGAGGTTTACGCGCCCGGAGCATTGGCAAAGCAAGGTAATTTAACCTTGCAGCCCGCCTATAACTCAACCGAAAAATTAAAACAGTTTTCGCTGGATAGCAAAGGCATCCAAAAGCTTACCGCTCAACTGCTGGACCAGCATGCTAAGGATATACACGAAAACCTGCCCCTGTATATCATCAACCGCTTTAAACTGATGCCCCGCCGTGAGGCTTTTCGCCAGATCCACTTTCCAGAAGATGCGAATATGCTAAACGAGGCACGCAACCGCCTAAAATTTGAGGAGTTGTTTATCCTGCAGCTTAAACTGCTGAAAACAAAACTGCACCGCACGCAAAAATTTAAAGGCAATATATTCAGTAACGTTGGCCATTATTTTAATGAATTTTATCACCATAAATTACCTTTTGAACTTACCAATTCGCAAAAAAAGGTTTTAAAGGAAATAAGGCAGGATACCCAGCGCGGCGTACAAATGAACCGCTTGTTGCAGGGCGATGTAGGCAGCGGCAAAACCGTGGTGGCGCTAATGAGCATGCTAATTGCCATTGATAATGGTTTCCAAACCTGCATTATGGCGCCTACCGAAATTTTGGCCAGTCAGCATTACGCCACTATAAAAAGTTTGGTTGGCGATGATTTTGTTGAAGTTGCGTTGCTAACAGGTTCTACCCCGCAAAAAGCCAGGAAGGTACTGCACCAGCGGCTGGAAAGCGGCGACCTGAAAATATTAATAGGCACCCATGCGCTTATTGAAGATAAGGTGCAATATAAAAACCTGGGCTTTGTGGTAATTGACGAGCAACACCGTTTTGGGGTTGAGCAAAGGGCAAGGCTATGGCGAAAAAATAATATTCCGCCGCATATTTTGGTGATGACAGCCACCCCCATACCCCGCACGCTGGCCATGACCTTATACGGCGATTTGGATATTTCGGTAATTGACGAATTGCCGGCCGGGCGTAAACCCATACAAACCCTGCACCTATATGAAAACCAGCGCCTGCGGATGTTTGGTTCTATGAAACAGGAAATAGCAAAAGGGCGCCAGATTTACGTGGTATACCCTTTGATACAGGAAAGCGAGAAACTCGACCTGAAAAACCTCGAAGACGGCACCAATGTAATGGCAGCCGAATTCCCGCTGCCGGATTACCGCATCAGCATTGTGCATGGGAAATTAAAACCAGCCGATAAGCAATTTGAAATGCAGCGCTTTGTAAAAGGCGAAACCCAGATAATGGTAGCCACTACTGTTATTGAAGTAGGCGTTAACATCCCCAATGCATCGGTAATGATTATTGAAAATGCCGAACGCTTTGGCCTGTCGCAATTACACCAGCTGCGGGGGCGCGTAGGGCGCGGGGCCGAACAATCTTACTGTATACTCATGAGCAGCCATAAACTGAGCCACGATGGCCGTACAAGGCTAAATACTATGGTTAAAACCAACAATGGCTTCGAGATTGCAGAAATTGACCTGCAACTGCGCGGCCCGGGCAACCTGGAGGGTACACAACAAAGCGGCGTGCTCGATTTAAAAGTTGCCAATTTGGTTACCGACCAGCAATTACTTATACAAATACGCCAGTGTGTTGAAGGTATTTTTGATGCCGACCCGCAACTGGCAAAGCCCGAAAACCAGGTGTTGCACCAATCCCTGCTATCAAAAGAACAAGGCTTAAGCTGGGATAAAATATCCTGAGGCCCGGTGTATGTTTTTACATGACATGCTTTTTACATATAAAACTCGTAATCAAGCCTCATAAATCGTAAATTCGCAGCACATCTAAAATACCACTGTGTCCGAAGGAGATCATCAGCCTCAAAAAAAAGATTCATTTGCAGCCTTACGCTATAAAGATTTCCGCGCGTATACCGCCATTCTTTTTTCCTTCACTTTTGCCTACCAGATGCAAACTGTTGTTATTGGCTATTATATATATGAGATAACCCATAAAACAAGTGCATTAGCATGGCTTGGCCTTTGCGAAGCTATACCCGCGGTTGGTATTGCTTTATATGGAGGTTATATTGCTGATAAATCTGAAAAGCGAAAAATGCTGCTGTTTATTTACACAGGTGTGTTGTTATCATCATTGGTAATGTGCCTGGTAACCGACAAAAGTATGGGAGGGTATATCCATAAAAACTGGATTGTGCCTATAATTTACTGCATGATATTTTGTAACGGCCTGGCACGTGCCTTTAACGGCCCGGCAATGTTTACCATTTATGCCCATAGCATACCTAAGGAGCTTTATCCTAATGGCAGCACCTGGGGCAGCAGCAGCAGGCAAACAGCCTCTATTTTAGGTCCGGCGGCCGGCGGCTTGGTTTACGCTTTTGCACCTCACTTTTTTGCGATAACCGGTATTACGGCCACATTTGTGCTGATTATATTTTTCATTCTTATTTCACTGGTGCTGGTGTTTTTCCTGAAAAAATACCCGGCAGTATTTAAACCGAAGGAGAAAATATGGAAAAGTTTATCCGAAGGGATACACTTTGTTTTTAACAATAAAATGATGCTGGGCGCCCTGAGCCTCGATTTGTTTTCGGTTTTCTTTGGCGGGTTTGTAGCATTGCTACCGGTATTTGCCGGGATATTAAAGGTAGGTGCCGAAGGTTTCGGCATTATGCGCGCTATGTCATCAGTAGGGGCTGTTTTAACTATGCTGGCTATGGCGAGGTTTTCGCCAATGAATAAACCCTGGCGCAATTTATTGATAGCGGTAACCGGCTTTGGGGTATCTATTATCTGTTTCGGTTTTTCGCGCAATTTTTACCTGTCGCTTTTCTTGCTCTTTGCCGAAGGCGGATTTGATAGTGTGAGCGTTATTATCCGCAGTACCATTGTGCAGCTATTAACCCCTGATACCATGCGCGGCCGGGTATCAGCAGTAAATTCCATGTTTATCGGCTCATCAAACGAGATAGGCGATTTTGAATCGGGCATGATGGCCAGTTTATTAGGCAGTGTGCCCGCAGTTATTTTTGGCGGATGCATGACGCTTACCGTAGTAACCGTTACCTATTTCAAAACCAAAAACCTGATACCGCTTTCCTTAGAGGATATTAACAGGACGGATACGGCTGTGTGATAATATTGAGAATAAAGGAAATCACTTCATTCGAGCGCTAGCGTGTTTAATATCTATTTTACTTCACCAGCGTACCAATAGCTTCACCCTTAGCAATTTTCATAAAGTTGCCCGGCACATTCATGTCAAAAACAATGATGGGCAGGTTGTTTTCCTGGCAGAGGGTGATGGCAGTCATGTCCATTACGTTGAGGCCTTTGTCATATACTTCCTGGAAACTGATCTCGGTGTATTTGGTAGCCGTAGGATCCTTTTCAGGATCGGCAGAGTAAATACCATCAACACGGGTGCCCTTTAGCACTACATCGGCTTTAATTTCAATAGCACGCAGGGAAGCAGCGGTATCGGTAGTGAAATATGGATTTCCGGTACCGGCGCCAAATATTACTACTTTACGCTCGGCCAGTTGGTGCATGGCACGGCGGCGGATGTAAGGCTCGCATATCTGCTCCATTTTTATGGCCGATTGCAGGCGGGTTTCAACTCCTATACTTTCCAGGGCGTTTTGCAGCGCCATGCAATTGATAACGGTGGCAAGCATACCCATATAATCGGCCTGGGCGCGTTCCATGCCCGATTTTTCGGCACTTAAACCTCTGAATATATTACCGCCGCCCACTACTACGGCAATTTCCATCCCGGTATCAAATACGCCTTTTATATCCTCGGCGTACTGTAAAACCTGTTTGTTGTCGATGCCGTATTGCCTGTCGCCCATTAGCGACTCGCCACTAAGCTTTAGTAAAATTCTTTTGTATTGCATGTTGAGGTAAGTTTGCCAAAAATATGTAATTAAAAGCAGTGTTAAAATATTATGTCTACTTTGTTAAGTAATTCCCTTTAAATACAGTGCCCTGCACTTCAAAGGCATTGTTAAAAACAATTAAATCGGCGTCAAAACCGGCGGCTATTTTGCCTTTTTTGGTGAGCGATGCCAGTTGTGCCGGGTATAACGAAGCCATGTTTACCGCCTCAGCCAAACCAATACCCACCTGTTCCACGCAGTTTTGTACCGCCTTTAGCATGGTAAGGCACGAGCCTGAAAGTGTGCCATCGGGCATTACATAGCGGTCGGTTTTTAACTGGTGCTGATAGGCGCCTTCGGTGGTGCCGGTAACGGCATCAGTTATCAGGAACAGTTTATCGCCCAGTTCGCGCTTTGCCAGGCGTACCATGGCAAAATCAACGTGTATGCCATCGGCAACAATGCTGGTATAAGGTTTTTCTTCGAAGATGGCGGGGATGTATCCCGGCTCGCGGTGGTGCATTTGCGGCATGGCATTAAATAAATGCGTAACCGCTTTTATGGGGTTATTTAAAAATGTTTTGCCCTGCAAATAAGTAGCATTACTATGGCCGGAAGATAGGATAACCCCATGATCGTTTAAATAATTAACTACATCATCATCCTGCAACTCGGGGGCAATGGTCATCATTTTGATGATGCCATCCGCCTGTTCAATCCAGCTTTGCACTAATGCGAGCGTAGCCTTTTTAATAAATTTTTCGGGATGAGCGCCGCGTTTTATGGGGTTTAAAAACGGGCCTTCCAGATGCAGGCCTAAAAAGTTGCCTTTACAGGTATCGCGGTATTGCTTGGCTGCGGCTATC
>Ga0302315_10004991_pt1 | contig 11446 bp, 5 predicted proteins | sample III_Palsa_N3_1_FD_200532 | JGI IMG/M metagenome (GOLD analysis project Ga0302315, IMG submission 200532) | Peat permafrost microbial communities from Stordalen Mire near Abisko, Sweden - III_Palsa_N3_1 | ecosystem: Environmental > Terrestrial > Soil > Palsa > Peat permafrost | place: Sweden... | reverse complement strand
ACCCTAATGATCTGCGTAAGTTCATAACCCTCGACAAGCTGGAAGAGAGCTCACTTGACAACCTGGTTGAGCGTTTTGTGGACGAGTTCAATGAGGACCTGTCTGATGACTTGAGAACAGCCCTCAGCATCATCGAGAGTCAGAAACAGATAGCCGATATTGAGCCACTTGACTCTTCTTATCTACACATCAAGACAGCCTCACTACAGATCGATATCCCCACCGAGATCGGTAACAACAAGTTGCCAGAGTTCTTTGACAGAGCTGTGTTGTCACCCACTGTACCCTTCATCTCTTACTGTCTGTCAGCTGAGAACAACGATCGCTGGTACAAGATCCATGAGGCTAGCAAGAAGGTGCTGGAGCCACCTATTATCCTGGATAACCACACACTCTATCTAATGGTGTCCTGGAATGACACAGATCTGGATGAGCCAGATGAGTACCAGACTATCAAGATTGGATATCATGAAGGTTTCCTTCGTGTCCATATGGTCAGCGATTTCAACGGTGATCTTGCGTCTACCACCACCGTCTGGGAGCGGCTTCGGAAGGTTATTCCTGAGCTACCTGACTACGGCAGTATCAGCAACGATAGAATCGTCCAAGATAACATTGTAGGTAATTTCTTCGTTCACGGTCTCTATGTCTACGATCAGCTGCTGATGAATCTCATCATCAACGACGATCTGTTTAGCAACTTCATTTATGTAGATGAGGCCTCTAAGTCACAGGCGGCCCGTGATAAATTCACTGTTAAGATGCGTGGTCGTGAGAGTGGTGGCAAGGCCCCGCTAGTAGCCAACATCCATCAGGAGCAGATCACTGCCGGCAAACCCTTCTTCATTGGTAATGAGTCAGTCACTGCTCACGAAAACCTGTTCACTGTTAGGGTTGAGATCAGCTATGCTCAGAGTGTGGGCACTGCTAACTCCTTCCAAGAGGTGCTAACTAGGTTACTAGCCGACTACTTCAACAGGCAAGGTTCGTTAGAAGATGAAGCTTTGTACTATGTACCCACTTATGAGACAGTGCTCAATAATCTTAAGTACAAGAAGGCTACTACCACTGGCGAGTATGTGGAGGAGATTCCTGAGACTGTTGATGACGATGGCAACTTCATCTTCGACAAGAACACTAGTCTGACTCTCAATAAGCGTCTGAGACTGTATGCTGGTGACATGTACCCGTCTAACTCAGCTAGGAACCTGTGTCAGCATGGTCGTCAACCACTACTGGTCCCTGAGTCAGAGGTGGAGGTCTGGGAGAACATCATTCCTGAGGGTAGTGGTTTAGCCAAGCGCCAGGTCTATGCCTTCCCTAAGTACCGTAGTAAAGAGTGGTTAGATCAGCACAACAATGAGAGAGCCCCTGAAGACTACTACTATTTCGTCTGCCCCGACGACAAGCGTTCTTACATCGGTGCGCGTTTCAATCGTCTAGAGAACAAGGACAGGTATCCCATGGTACTGTGCTGTTATGGTGTCAATCACTCGTCTAATCCTAACTCCAAGCTTAGAAGATGGGAGAAGGGTACTTTAGTCAGAGAGACTGAGGAGATTGCTGATGATACTAAGAAGAACTATGTACTAAGTAGCTACACGGCAGCCAGCCCTGATATTCTTGGTGCTATTCCAGCCATCATTAGAGATTACTTGGTAACTCTTACTGACTACAACTATTACCGCTATGGTGTGCCTAAGGGGCCCGACAGCTTCCTATTTGCTGTCCTGGAGGCTGTCATGCCTGAGGACTATCGGGCTATTAGATCCGAGAGTATTGTTGCTCGCTGTGAGTATGTTAAGCAGCTAAGACAGAAGCTGCATGACTTGCCTAAGAGTTTCTACAGCCAAGAGACATCAGTGCCACCAGCCTCCCCTCCTGCCGGCAACACCTGTGATCAAAGCCAGCCACTAGAGAAGGATACTTACTTTGATCCCTTGTTGTATACTCCACTAGTAGAGAAGTACTTCGGCATTCGTATCTTCCTGTTCAACATTCCTAACCCTAAGAAGCGTAACTTCGAGCCGTACTCACTACAGGTGCCTAAGGCTCAGTACTTCAGAGCTGAGACGCCAGTTACTGAAGAGCAGCTGTCACATACAGTTTTGATCCTGACTAACTGGGGCAAGGTGGCTAACATGTTAGAGTATCCACAAAACGAGCTAATCATAGCCCAAGAAGTTGAGGCTGAGACTCTTGGAGAGGAAGCAGCCGTCGAGAAGATCCGTATGTTCGGAGCTGATATTGGTAGACCGCTGCAAGATGCCTACCTGTACATGGCTCGCACCCTCCACATCGACAAGCTGTCTTCCGCCACTGCTGGAGCGAGAGCAGCGTCTACCTCTAGAGCAGCAGCAGCAGTAGTAGGCGCGGGTAAGCTGGTGATGCGTAATAATCAGTACAAGAGCTTAGACTACGGGGAGATCTTCGGTGATACTATCATAGGTCAAGGTTATGACAATGCTGGCAAGGTACAACTGTTGCAGTTGTCCCTGAACTTCCCTGCTCCTACTACAGCTGGAGCTGACACTATCGTTGCAGCCCCAGAAGAGGCCCCAATGACCACGACCAAGAAGGTGTCAGTCATGATTATGCCAGCCGACAGTATCCCAGATGTGCCAGAGGTTGCAGGTATAACTAGAGAGGTGAGTCTGACAGAGGCCAAGGGGGTATTCGGTGCACCACCTAGCGGTGTTAGTATCAATCGTGATGGTCTAGTTGACGCTGTCTGGTTCGCTATTGGTGATATACCTTATGCTGTAGCCATCTATGTAGCTCCCAGTCGCTACCAGGGTGACATTCCTCAGGTACCTGACGACGTTATTCTGTTCCAACCGTCTCACGTCTCTGGTATCAAGGAGAGTAGTCTACGTGTCTATAAACGACTGGTCAGAAGTAAGAATGTCATCTCACAGCTGGTCAAGTACCTCTATGTGATAGACAGATTCCCTGACAGGATCAAGGAGTGGTTGACTGGGTTGACAGCTGGCTGGCCTGAAAGGGTTAGAACTAATAAGGAATTCAACTACAACTCCTCAGGCTTTCCCCGTGTACTACCTTACAGGGACAACATTACAGCAGTCCAGGTACTGACTGACATAGTTGATATCCCCTACATCAAGAATGGTAAGTTGTTGATTGAGAGTAAGCCTATGTTTAACGCTCTAGTCTATCAGCTCAACAAGTTCCGTCTTGATACTGTTGGTATCAAACGTGACTACTTTATTAATCGTTACCGAGAGATTGACAACTACTACTCTTCCCTAGATGATTTCCGGGCCACTCCCGACCTACTACTGTTGTCTGATAGACAGCTGGAAGCTTGGATCCACAAGAACATCCCCAGTCCTACCACTACTCAGCGACAGCTGCAGATCACTGAGAACAACGTCAACTTCCACATTGACGCTCAATCCTTCTCTCTACAGCAACCTTTTGTCTATCAGGAGTCTGGTTCCTCTCTAATCCACTCTAGCTTGGACCCCAGCCGTGATCGCTTCTACCTAATACAGAATGTGGCCGCCGGTCCCTATGGTCTAGAGAGAGCTCTAAGGGTGGCCTCTGTCTGGGCCATTGAGCATCGGAACTTGGGTTACAAAGTTGACTACAACGCACTGACTTTAACTGTTCCTGTCCCACTGGGAGTGGGAACCAGACCAGCTCAGCCCACCCAGCAAGTGTTAGTTCACAAGATCTACATCCTTAATGTCATTGGTGAGCTGGATCTGTATGCTGACAACAGCAGCGGCCGACCCAACTTTCTCAAGATCCTAATGTATCCCGACCAGACCTCCTTTGCTGCCCTACTGCCTCTAAATTCGCCTTCAAGCTAATCGAAGAACTAGCGTAGAGACCTCAGAAGATATTACTTGTTTAACAAGTAACCACTATAAGAGATATCTGTCTACTACTTATAGGCTGTTATAAATCAGTGTAGATTATAGTAACAGAAATATCTACTTATATACATATATGTATGCTAACAAAATGCTGTATTGAAATTACCATACTACTCAGAGTAGTATCGAAGGTTAATAGGGTTACAGTCTGGTATACTAGGCTACTTGTCCTTAGTTGATAAGTTAGTATCACTGGGGCGTCTACTACCTGCATTAGTAGAGGAGGCGCTAACTTCACTGGGTCGCCTGCTACTAGCGCTAGTAGCACTAGTTGCAGACGAAGAGGTTTTGGCTAGTGACTTAGGCACCTGATAGGTCTTGCCCTCATCCAGAGTTTGAGCCTTGCAAGCATAGCGCTTGCCGTCCTTGCAGATGACGATGACGAAACGCAACTTGTCCTCGTTGCGGTGGGAACAGGCCAGCGGTTGCAAGATGGGATCATACTCAATCTTGGCGATATTATCCTTGCTGATGGTCTCGAACTGGGCCACTGGCACATTGAAGCCCTTGTAGTTGATGCTAGCTGGCATGTAGTTACCAGAGATGTTGTAGAGTTTACCAACCAGATTACGCATGACATCCTCCAAGCTGCGCTGTGACAGCTGTGGCACTCGAGTGATCTTGAAGGCTGACAGTGTGTCCTCCCCCTGACAGCTGAACACCTTAGGGAACAACATCTCTTCCACCATGACAGCTTTGCCGCTGACTATCTGACCACTGCTGTTAGCGAAGCCCTCGCTAGTCTGGAACAGTATTTGGGGTTCATCATTGTTGTTGTCGTAGCCATCGTTATTACAGCTACCCACTAAAAACTTGACTAGATAGACGTAACCGAGCAGTCGTGACTCATCAAGCACATACTCATCGTTCTTAAGCTCAACTAAGAAAGGGGTAATGATCTCTTTGCTAGTGACATTGCGGTAGTCACTAGCATCGATTTTCTTAAGGTTGAGTGCATTGTAGAGATGGGACCTATCCTTACACTTGTCTGGCACTGAGTAAATCATCACCGGCTCCTTATCCGCGGCTTCAATGTAGTAACAGCTGATAGCTTTCTGTTCCTCCATTTTTGATCGGTTATTGAGCTAACAAGTTTATATTTTATTACAATCGATATTTTGTAGATTTAGTTATTATTTCTTGTCCACTAATACTTTGTTTAGTGTGATCTTGGTGCCTGAGTGAAAGAGAGAGAGAGAAGAAGGGGTCTTCATTCATACCAAACAAGTTGTGTTCCACTAGAGATTATCTCTAGTTAAGTAATGTTGTAACTGTAAGAATATTAGTAGTTCATTCATCATGAATGAACTGTTTTGTGTGGATTGGCTACACCTAGCTCCTACGGGTGACTTATCTTTAGTCTTACAGACTGAATAGAGTTCAGTCTTACAGACTGAACTGTATTCAGTCTGTAAGGGTTGGGCTGAAGCAGACATACTTGCAGATGTCATTACTGTTGCAGCAGCTGGTGTTGAAGCTGTTACCACTAGTACCGCTGCTGTCAGTATCAACAGAAGCATGATAGGTCTTGCAGATTAGTAGGCTTAACTTGTCTTTGACGGTCACACATTTGCCAGACCTAGAACAGATAAAGAAGTAACCACGCTTAGAAGCCTCAAGTACATAGCTTGGTGTCTTGAGCTTTTCAACACTAACAATCAAGTTCAACTCACCCTGCTTGGTGGCTTCGGCTGACGACAGGATGGGGATAAAACGCAAGTTCTGCTTACTGTCGCGCAGAGCTATCCTCTCAATGCTCTGAGCTACCATGAACAGGTTACTGTTGTCATTAGTAGCTGTTGCTGCTGCTGCTGCTGCAGGAGTCATAAGGCTCTGACTAGTAGTGGTAGGAGCAGTAGAGTTTTGACTGGGGATCTGCATAGGAGAAGTAGAGGTTGTGGTAAGAGTAGGAGCTGGACTCGACATCAGAGGCTCTGACAAGAATGGACCAGCGTTAGTTGGGACTGTCACAGGGTGACCATTAATGTTACCAACTCCATTATAGGAGGAGGAGGAGAAGGAGGAAGATGATGACAGTAAAGCTTTGCTGACTACTGGACTACCGTCATAACCAACACAGGGGGATGAGTCTGGAAGCGGTGACATACGCGAAATGTTCTTCCAAGAGGCAGATGTAGACTGTTGATAAGGTTGCAGCACAGTAACAGTCTGAGTGTCCGATGGTGAGCAAGTCTTAGTGTCCACAGACGCCAAGACAGCAACAGCACCAGTCTTCAGTGTCTTGTCTGTCACTTTAGCATCTGCAGATGCTGAGGCGATAGCACTCATAGATCGCAGACTAGACGGCAATGAGAGTGTTGTCATTATTTTTATATTTTATACGTCATTATAATTTTGCAAATTATGCAACAATAAAATATACAGACAATGTCGGCAAGGATACCTAAGACCACTAACCTAGTATTAGGTAGTACTAGGGTGACAGATAACACCAGGGTGATAAAGACAGACGGTCTCGTTGTAGTCAGTGACAAGACTATCTCAGCTGAAGATATCATCCAATGTTATAACCAGATTAAAGACAAAGATGCTGAAGTAGATCTTAGGAATAAGTTTCGTGCTTTACTGTATTACCACTATATGGTTGATCATGATATCACTGATGAGGTTATGTTAGAAGTAGCTCAACTTACTAGACTAGAATTTGTCTGTCTACTGTTGGCCCGTAACGGCCTTGTCTGCTATAACGGCTGTTCCTCTGCTAGTGGTGTTAATCACAACACGGGTGTTCCTAATGACCCTGACGTTTCTAACCGAGCGTTAGGAACGTTCGGCAGATCAAGCTCTGCCAGAGCATCTGTTGCATGTAACCAGTATGGCTTTAGTGATCTAATGCTAGACAATAATCAAGCTAAGATTAGGAGCAAGGATGATCTAATCTTAGCTATACAAGTGTTTTCACAGCGAGCTCTAGTCAACTACCAGTTCAGTGAGGCTGATATTGATGTACTTCCATATGCTATCAGGCACTATAACACTTTAGCTATCGACAAGATCCTACCTTTCGCTAAGGGTACCGGTGTACTAAGTCTACAAATACCTGATCTATCCGACTATCCTAGGTTGCAAGAGGAGATGTCACGCTTCCGTAGGGATGTTGTCTGGTATCGCCAACTTCAAGAGGTTCAGAAGGTCAACAAACAACGACTACACTCATGGTCCAGACGTACTACGTCTATCTACTAGTTACAATTATATATGCATATAATGTGTATAGTGTATATGCACATAATCTATATACATGAACTGGCTTACTATAGACTATGACTATAGTTGCCTCATTAACAGTGTAGGAGGGTCACTAGTCAAACTAGTAACAGAACTTAGTATTTACACATATACACTTAGGTAGCCTATAAGTGTGCATACAGTTAGCCAAGTTTGGTCTAGTGGCTAATAGACTGTACGATAAACCTGGCTTTACCCTAATAACTTGTCGGACCCGACTACATTTCGACAATAGACTCACCGATATTTTGGTGACAAGGTCGCCGAATTATCGTAAGTCTATTTTAAGACGTATAAAAAGTTTTACTCTTAAAAGAATATTATGTCTAATGCAGCTGTTAACGTTACGTGTCGTCAACAGATGTCTGACCTCGATAAGTTAATTTTGGAATTGAAGAGGTACTACCCTTACACTGAGGCAGCACGCCCTGACTATTTTAAGTTTATTCTGTGTTACAGCCAATTAGTGGAGGTGTTGGAGAAGATCAACACAATGGTTGGTATGAACAGTATCAAGGACGATTTAGCTGCTCGCTTTCGCTCACTTACAGTATACTACGCCGAACATGGCAATTTAACTTCTGTTGTTTCAGGTACTTTGGGTGCTGCTAGCAACAGTATCAATAGCAGCATACTAATACCACATACTCTGATGATGTCAGAGCCTGGTATGGGCAAAACTCAGCTGGGTTCATACCTAGCCGAGTTCTGGACAGTGGTTGGTATCCTACGACAGAAACCGCAAGACTCTACCAACTTCAAATGGTCAACCATAGATGCTGAGGCTGAACTGCGGAACGGTCTCGGTGACAAGCACCCCGGTAACTTGACCCCTAAGCGTAACAGTAGTTTCGACATCTTCGCCGACAGCTTCACTCAAGGTCAACGACTGGAAGGTCAACGACTGGAAGGTCAACGACTGGAAGGTCAACGACTGGAAGGTCAACGACTGGAAGGTCAGAGACGGGATAGTGTGATGGTCAGTGATCGTAAGGGGACCCCGACCCTCCTATCTCAAGTTGAAGGTCAAAGAGCTGGACAACTTCAAATCGAAGGTCAGAGAACAGCCACTAGCAACGAAGTTTACACCTTACTTAATAAAACACTAGAAGAACGATCGATTACTATGGTCAATAGGATACAACGACATTCTCACAGCAAACACCCAACCATTAGACGGGAGTATCAGGAGTTGAAGACCCTAATTCACAAACTAGCCGGTAATCAGACCGCTCAGGAGCCAGTTGGGTCTGTAACGCCGCTTAGGGTGGCCCTCAACCCCTCAGCGGTGCTAGTGCCATGGTGGAAGCGATCTGAGAAGCGGGTGCACAGTATCTTCAGGGTCACTACCAAGGCTGATTTCATTTCACGTATCCAGGGTGGCAGCACCTACCAACTACGGAGACTACTCAAAGAGTGTGAGGGTGGTTGTATTATGATAGACGAGGCCTACAGTATTGTAACCTCAGAGGAGGATAGCTTTGGTAAGGAGGTGTTGGCTGAGATTGTTAGCGTTATGTCAACCTATGACTGCATTATGTTTATCTTTGCTGGCTACAAGGACTCTATCAAGGAGCTGACTCGCAAACAGCAAGGTTTGATTTCACGCTTTAACTACATCTACGAGATAGAACCCTATACCAACCAGGAAATCTATCAGATCTTCAACTATCACTGTCGCAGCATGAAGCTCAAGTCTGACGTAGCCTTCAATACTGATATCTTCAATCAGACCGTCTTTCCTGCCTATGGTCGTGATGTCAATGCTCTCGTCAAGATCTGCAGCCAATACATCTATGACCGATCCTGGAACCAGCTGTGCTCACCTCTGTCCTGTACTACTACTGTTAGTACAGACAAGAGTAACAAGGTCTTCAAGGTTGATATGACGATAGATCAGCAGCTTTTTGACTCAGCCCTCAAGACCTATCGTAGAACTAAGAACCCCCTGGGTAACAGTCAGCCTGCTGACAAGTTCTATCATGATTTCATGTACAGTTAAGCTTGCTAACCCTGTTAATTGGCTATTGCCTACTCCTACTCACGCACATAATACTAGAGTTGACTTAAAACTTTGTTTACCTCTTTTCAAATACACCAACCATCAAACATGTTTCTGACATGTCTCTGACATGTCTCTGACATGTCAGATGGTTAGTATTTCTAGAGACAAGTGTATCTCAAACAAACTACCACAACTCTATTGTTATAGTCTACGTCAGTAAGTCAGTAAGTCAGTAAGTCAGTAGGTCAGTAGGTCAGTAAGTCAGTAAGTCAGTAGGTCAGTCTACACTGTTTTAAGTTTGTCAGGTCTAGTACTTTGTTACAAAGTACCAAGTTGATAGTCAAGCCCGATCTGTGATTAGCAGAGATTTTTCCGCAGTGAAAAAGTTATTTTGTAGCAGAAAAATATGGCTCACATCTTTGCTACTGGTGCCTATATGGCTAAAGAGACTCTACTTCAGACTGTATCTCAGCTGTTCAACGTCAAAGCTTTCAACCATGAAGTTTTCAGCAACATCAGCCCTAAACAGATTGTCGGTGAGTACGTTGAGGCTGTTAGAAGCAAGAATCTGCCGTGGCCACCTGCCGGCACCATTACCTACCATACCGTGGCCAACGACGCAGGCACTGGAGCTTTTTCCTGGCACATCACATCCCAGCCAGTTTCCGCTTCCGCTCCTGTCACTGGGGCTGGGCCAGCTCCCACTAAGGCTGGCTACATCCTGTTCAATGCTGGTTCCATCTTCCGCTACAACTGGACCGAGACCCGTCGTCACCTAGGTATGGTTAGTCTGCTGTATCACGCTTATGATAAGAATGGTCAGCTACTGTCTAGCGCTCCAACTGGCGCCCCTGGTAACTATGGACCAGCGGCCATCCTAGTTCTGATTTCCCACAAGGGTAAGGCTGCTTGGATCCTGGTTCGTAACGGTGTGTCTGCCAACATCGCTCCTGTGGTGGCTTCGCTGCAGCGCTCCGGCTACATCATCACTGTGCCCAACACAGGTGCTAACACAGGTGCTAACACAGGTGCTAACACCTGTAACTATAACGGTAGCTGTAGCACATCTAGCTGCAGTGGAAACCCGGCTAGTTACATTGCGGCTGCATCGGCTGGTACTGTGTCGTGCGAGCCTAGACGGGTGGTTAGCTTCAAGGAGATCGAAGACATCAATCCCTTCTCTAACATGGTGAGTAGACAGAGTGACGGCTGTGATAACAACAGCTCGTCTAGTTACGACTCCTATGACAGCGACAACGAACAGCAGGACAACCTTCCCTCTGCTCCCTTCTGCTCCGACAGTGTTAGCAGTATTATCAATGAACAGCCAGCTGGTGCCTGTGCGGTTGCTGCCACCAACATCCCTGCTAACAGCAACAACATTTTTTCCAAAATGTTGTAAGTTCTAGTTCGGTGTAATAATAGCTCTGTACTAACTTGTTCCTAAGGTCGCACTTCTCAAAACAAGTAAACTGTCAGACATGCTTGATAGCTGTCATGACAGAACTATATCGGACGACATGTCAGAAGAGTCTATCCTTCAGTATCTTGGACGGTGTGTCTAATATTTGTGATGATTGAACCATCACAGTAACTCTACAAATCTAAGATTGTGAAACATAACAATCTCTGCGAGATAAAATGAGAGCAGCAATAACTACAGTAGGTTTTAGTGATATGGCCTATGGTCAGGTCATAGATAATTATCTATGGCACTTATTCCACAGTAAGTTGTGTCTCTTCTTGTTACTGTGCCAGGTTAGCTGGTCATTCAATTCACTACTCTGCATCTGGTTGATTTGGCTACGAACTCGCATTGAGGAGTTTAATGCTCGGGCAGCCTTGACAGCCTTAATGGTGGCCATACTGCTGACAGGCTCGAACCTGTCACTGATGCAACTGCTACTACCATTTGAAGTTGTTCGCTGGCTATTAGTTAGTCAAGCCTCATGGACGTCGATTTTAGTGCAGCAGTTGCAAGCTTGGCTACCGACTGTCAGTTACGACATTTGTCTCTTCCTGTCACATATGGCCGACACTCGATTGGTTGTTAGTGATTACGGCTGCTTGTTACTACTACCAGGCTCACGTATCCTCTGCTACAACAGCAGCAGCTACAGTTTGACTATTACAGCTGACAGCCCTGTGATTCACAGCTCTATGACTGCTAACTATTTCGGTTTTGGTCTCGGTCGCAGCAAGAGCTGCTGCGACCATCACTGCTCTAACGACAGCGAGGATCACAACCCACACTACTCAGTATGTACTGATATCAACCATACCCTGTGTT
>Ga0302315_10004987_pt1 | contig 11451 bp, 6 predicted proteins | sample III_Palsa_N3_1_FD_200532 | JGI IMG/M metagenome (GOLD analysis project Ga0302315, IMG submission 200532) | Peat permafrost microbial communities from Stordalen Mire near Abisko, Sweden - III_Palsa_N3_1 | ecosystem: Environmental > Terrestrial > Soil > Palsa > Peat permafrost | place: Sweden... | reverse complement strand
CGCTTGATATATCGGTTCTCTGTTGTTGATAGAAGCTAAACTTTTTAAAAACTTAATATGTTGAGTAATCTCTCGTTTAGAACACTTTTGATACTCAGTCACAAATGCTTGATAAAGTTGCTCCATGCACTGATAGGCATCAATGCTGGCAGTGTTTCTCGCAATAAAATATCTAAGAGATATTATGTTGTCTGGATTATTTTCAATTGATTCGAAGAAAAGAGCCATCGAACGAGCTTCTATACTGGGGAACAGCAGCACACCGCATCCACGTGGTGTTGCTGCGATTGCTTGCCCTTTCGCAAAATAAGTATCCATATTTGCCAAGCTTACTAGCCCTAGCGAGATTGCTGCCAAGTGAGAATGAGGGATCAGTAATTGCGCAGTGCCCCAGGATTGATAATGAATAGCATAACCAAGATCAAACAGTGCATGATTGACTGTTAAATGAAGGGTGTTTTTGGTTAGTGAACGTAAATTTTTATCCATTTTTGAGGCGTTCTTGCTATCAATATGTTGATATAAAGAATCTAGGGGAATAGAATCTGATATCTCCTTGTTTGTGCGAGAAGCATCAATCTCTAATCCATACTCAAAAAGACAGTCCACATAATCCATCATGACCGTTTTAGAAGGATTATATAACGTCATTGCCTTTACTAAAGAATAATATCGATCACCGTCTTTATAACCAATCTCATTTGGGTCGCATCCATGACGCAACATCATTCTAAAAGTTGATAGCTTCTGAAGTACAAAAGTATGATATAATAATGAGGTTCCAGCTGTTTCGCTGATCGCCATAAGAAATGGCACTCTAATCATCACACGGTAAAGCTTATTATTTTCAAATAAGTATTCACAAATTTTTCTTAGATTTATTGCTTCTTGACGTTCGTCAGTTTCTGCTGCAAAAATCTTGTTGAATAAGCTCATATAAAGAGCACAAGCGCTACTTTGATTCAACATTGTCAGCAATTTTTTGAAATCCTCCAGCTCTCCAGTGATTGCAGCATCCATTGCTAGCGCAAAGGGTTCTGGTAAAGCAGAAAGTGTTTTTCTGGCTTTTTTTACTAAGGATTTAGGGAATTGATCCGCCGCATTGATAAAGGCAAGCTCAAAAAGCTCAATTTTTAAACGGTCAGCAATGTGATAAGAGGCTACTGTCCAACCACTATTTTTTTGCTGTTCAAGGCTTTTTATCAATACTTCAATTTCTTGTATTTTTAATGCTGATTTAGACGGTTTTTTAATGCCCTTTGCTAAAATAGGCAAAGTTGACTCTTCCTCAATAACAAGTTCTTCGATGGCTTCTTGAACAGCAGGAATAGCGATCTTTTGCTGATAAGCCTCAATTTGTGTCATTCTTGCTGCAATAAAATCCCCGCGCTGATCTCTTGGGAAATCACCTCCAGCGTATTGGTTAATTCCTTCGATCATTTTTATGAATTTTCGACCAATGTTTAAATATTCTGCTTTGGTTTGTTCCGAGGACAAGTCAATACTTAATGCTGTTAAAGATTCCAAAAGACTATCAGAGCCTTCTATGGCTTTTTTAAGCCTCCGATCCCTTTCTACTAATAATTCTCTATATAATTCAAAACCTGCGGCAGCATTTCTTTTTATTTTTTGAATCAACTGTTCGCTCAGAAGAATAGAAACGCCTGCATCTGTTTTTGCCTGAACAGTTTGGATGCGATCAAGATAATACACATGCACAATGATACGTTCATCAGTTTGATGGGTCCAGTATTCACTAAAGTGGGCTGGCGATAACCCTGGACGATTGGTAGAATTGGAATAATCTGTATCTATTCTTAAATGTCTTTCTGTGCAAGCATAATCTTCAAATAATTCTTCGGCAGGATTCTCAGAAAATTTTAATAAATAATAACAGTCATGTTGGCTAAAAGCACTTTTTGTTACAATGGGATGACTTTCTTTAATGAGGGTCTCAAGCAGCGGATAAAGACCATTCGCTTTGATGAGGGTCTGACGTTCCCTTTTATTAACCTCTACCCAAGAGCCTTCTGATGTTAATACAGAGCCTTCATCAAATTGAGTTGCCATTTTTACTGCCTCCAACAAACAATATTCATATACACTAAGTAAGTTTGATTCATTATACCTATGGCTAAAAAAATTACAAGAGATCCTGATCTTCGTCTATTTATGTTATTGTGCTGGGTTTATTCAGTGCTTTCTTAAGATTTAAGGGTAGTCTCTCATGAAATCAGAATGGTCTTCTCGAATGACCTTTATTATGGCCGCAACGGGCGCTGCCGTTGGCTTAGGTAATATCTGGAAATTCCCTTATATGGCCGGAGAAAATGGGGGTGGGGCTTTTGTGCTCTTGTACCTTATTTTCGTGATTTTTATTGGGGTACCTATTTTAATGGGAGAAATGGTGATTGGGCGATTAGGCAAAGAAAACGCCATTAGCTCTTTAGCCCATTTAGCAAAACGTTCTAATGCTTCCCCTTACTGGCAATATTTAGGCTGGTGGGGAGCCTTTGCCTTAGTCCTCGTCTTATCTTTCTATAGCGTGGTCGCAGGGTGGTCGATTGGCTATTTAGTCCAAATGTGGACGGGTGGGTTTGGAGATAATCTAAGTGCGATTGTCGTGCAAAATTATTGGGAAGCCTTTATTAGCGACCCTTATAATTTACTGCTGTGGCATACCTTGTTTATTAGCTTAACTTTAGGCGTTGTGGTTTTAGGGGTAAAAGAAGGTTTAGAAAAAGCCATTAAAATTTTAATGCCAGGCCTTTTTTTAGTGTTGATCATTTTGTTTTTTTACAGCGCCAATGTGGGTGATTTAACTGGTGCGATGGATTTTTTATTAAACCCGCATTTTTCAGCGCTTGATGCGAGTGCTGTTATTTACGCCTTAGGACATGCTTTTTTTACCCTCGCTTTAGGGGCAGGAGCAATGCTGGTTTATGGGTCCTACTTGCCGAAAGACACTAAACTTGGCTCTAGTGTTTCTATTGTGGCGGCTTTAGATGTATTAGTGGCTATCTGCTCTGGGCTTTCAATCTTTGCGATTGTTTTTGCCTACCAGTTAACACCCGCTGGCGGGGCAGGCTTGATGTTTCAGGTGCTCCCCATTGCTTTTGGTAAAATGCCTTTGGGCCAATGGTTTGGGGGCTTGTTTTTTATTTTATTATGGGTTGCAGCCTGGGCTTCTTCGCTCTCTATGGCAGAGCCTTTAGTAATGCTCTGTATGGAACGCTTTAATCTATCCCGAAAAAATGCCGCTTTTATGATAGGGTTGCTTTGCTGGGCTTTAGGCTTGCTGGCTTTATTGTCTTTCAATGTTTTAAAAGATTTTAAGCTTTTTGGACACTTTACTTTCTTTACGTTGATGACCGATCTCACTACCAATATCCTTTTACCTATTGGGGGATTGGGATTTGCCATTTTCGCTGGGTGGATCTTAAATCCTAAAGAAGTGAAGGCTGGATTAAGGCTAGAAAGCGAAGGATTATTTCGGGTTTGGCAATTTTTAATTCGTTATGTTGCCCCAGTCGGTATTATAGCCACGTTTATTGGCAATGTTTTTTAAGGTAAAATTTCATGATCTCAATTAAACATCTTTCGATGCATGTGGGAGCAAGATTGCTCTTTGATGAAGTAAATATTAATTTATTACCACCTAGCCGATACGGATTAGTCGGTGCTAATGGAACGGGAAAATCGACCTTTCTTCGTTTGCTAGCCAAAGAAGACAGCCCAAGTTTAGGCGAAATTGTGATTGCAAACGAAGCCAGTATTGGTTTTTTAAAACAAGATCAATTTAAATATGAAAAAAATACAGTGGTAGAAACTGTTTTACAAGGCAAGCAGAAACTTTGGGATGCCTTAAAAGAAAAAGAAACGTTATTATTAACCACTGATTTTACAGAAGCCATTGGCTTAAGGTTAGGCGAGCTAGAAGAAGTCATTGCGCACTATCAAGGATATACAGCAGAAACCTTTATTCAAACTTTGCTAATGGGCTTAGGGGTTGCAGCACAATATCACTTTATGCCATTAGGATCATTGTCTGGTGGTTTTAAATTAAGAGTGCTATTAGCGCAAGCTTTGTTCGCACAACCTGATATTTTATTATTAGATGAACCGACTAACCATTTGGATATCATGAGTATTGCTTGGTTGGAAGGCTATTTAAAAAATTCTTTTAAAGGTGTTTTACTGGTTATCTCTCATGATTATAGTTTTTTAAATAATATTTCAACGCATATTTTAGATATCGATTTTGGTGAAATTCGAGAGTACGTGGGTAATTACGATCAATTTATCAAAGATAAAACTCTAAGAGTTGAGCAAAAACTACTAGAAAGTCAATCGATTGAAAGAAAGATTGCAGAAATGCGAGTTTTTGTCGAACGTTTTAGAGCCAGTGCCAGTCGTTCTAAACAAGCGCTTTCTCGCGAAAAAATGATCGATAAACTAGAGCTCCCCGATATTAAAAAATCCTCTCGGGTAAGCCCCAATTTTGCCTTCAAACAAAAGCGACCCTCAGGAAAAACCGTTTTAAAAGTTGAAAAATTAACCAAAGCTTTTGGTGAAAAAACCGTTTTAAAAAATATTAACATGACGATTAATCGGGGCGACAAAGTCGCTTTAATTGGTCATAATGGGGTCGGGAAATCGACTTTATTAAAGTTATTACTGGCACAACATGTCATGGACGAAGGTCATTTTGAATGGGGCTACGAAACCCATATTGCTTATTTTGCCCAAGATCACCATGAAACGCTCACCGGAAAACTCAATCTTTTAGAATGGTTAACCAGAGAACGAGAAAGTGATTGCTCTTCTAGTGCTATTCGTAATGCTTTAGGCCAAATGCTTTTTACCCAAGAAGATGTCTATAAATTGATCCCTACTATTAGCGGGGGAGAAGCTGCGCGCGTATTATTTTCGAATATTATGTTGCAACAAGCCAATATTATTATCTTAGATGAACCAACCAATCATCTTGATTTAGAATCCAGAGAAGCCTTAGCGGCGGGTTTACAAAAATTTGATGGAACTGTCTTGTTTGTGAGCCATGATCGGCACTTTGTATCGAGTATTGCCACACGCGTTGTTGCCTTAACTGAACATGGGATGACCGATTTTCACGGGAAATACGCCGAGTATCTTAACCGTTATGGCGAAGATTATCTCAGCAAGATGTGGTTAATGGAACAAGCTAAAACGCGTTAGGCAAGTAAGGCTGCTGCGACTTTTCGTCCTTCGGCCATTAACAGCATATAGGTTCGACAAGCGGCTTTGGTATCCATGATTTCAACGCCAATTTTTTTTTCGTAGAGGTTTGAAAATAAATCGCGGGTGGGAAAGATTAAAGATTTTCCAGTGCCTAATAAGACGATTTGAGGCTGAGAGTCTAGTAAGAGTTGAAAGTCCTCTGTTTGCAGTGCTTCAATGTTTTGAGGACGCCAAGGACTAATTAATTGATCGGGCATGATGATAATAGAACAAGAATGAGTAATTTCGTTAACTGTAAAAATACCCTGATGATAGGACTTGATACGATATTGCCCGGATCCATTGTCGAGAGAAAATTCCATACTATCTATTATACGGAAAATTTTTTAAAATTAACAAGATGACAACTTTTACTTTACCCAGTATTTCGATTCAAACAAAAGCTTATCGAGCTGAAGTTCTCCAAGACGCTTTAGCAGAAGGGCTAGATCCTGTTTTAGCCAAAGTCATTGCAGCACGCCCCATCTCAACTGAAATGCCCCTTTTAGAAGCGCTGTTCCCTAAGCTTAAACATTTGTCTTCTCCTGTCAAGATGAAAAATATGGAAAAAGCGGCCAAGCGCGTGGCTTCTGCCATTATCAAGCAAGAGTACATTGGCATTGAGACTGATCATGATTGTGACGGGCAAACAAGTCACGCGGTTATTTTCGATTGTTTAGTGAATCATTTTAAACATCCTAAAGATAAAATTCGTTCTTATATTGGCCATCGACTAACAGAAGGCTATGGCTTATCAGATTCTGTTGCAGAACGTATTATTCAGGATTCGCCCCAGGTGCAATTAGTCATTACAGCTGATAATGGCTCGTCCGATGAACCACGGATTAAAAAATTAAAAGCCTGTGGGATTGATGTCATTGTGACGGATCACCATGAAATTCCCAAAGAAGGATTGCCTCTCAGTGCTTTTACAGCGTTAAACCCAACCGATCCGGAGTGTGGCTATGGCGATCCCTATATTGCAGGCTGTATGGTTGCGTGGTTGTTAATGGCAAGCACTCGCCAAGTCTTAATGGCAGAGAATTATCTGCCTGCTAATGCACCAACCTTGGCTAATTGTCTTGATTTTGTGGCTGTTGGCACAGTTGCAGATTGTGTCAGCTTGGGGCGCAGTATTAATAATAGGGCAGTGGTGACTTACGGATTAACTTTAATTGAAAAAGCGACAAGATTTTGTTGGCAAGCGTTTAAGACCACTCATGCAGGAAAAATTTCTTCCGAAGATTTAGGTTTTAAAATAGGGCCTTTATTAAATAGCGATGGGCGTTTATCCAATGCTTTTGGCTCAGTTCATTTTTTATTGGCAGAATCTATCGATGAGGCAAATGCCTGGTTATGGACACTGCAAGATTCCAATACACTGCGTAAAAGTATTCAGCAGGATATTATTTTAAAAAGTTTAGTCGATGCCGGACTGCAAGTTGAAGAAGGAAAAAGCAGTATTTGTCTTTATCTTGAAGATGGCCATAGTGGCGTGCATGGTATTGCTGCCAGCCGAATTAAAGATCTCTTTGGTAGGCCTACTGTCTTTTTTTCTCCTAAAGTCTCTCACCCTGATTTAATCACCGGTTCTGTCAGAGGGATTGACGGTTTTCATGTGCGAAAGGCTTTACAAGCCGTTGCAACACAACACGAAAAAATCATGGTAGCTTTTGGTGGCCATCAAGCAGCAGGGGGCTTAACTATCCCCTTGGCTGCATTGACTGAATTTTCTAAAGCTTTTGAAAAGGCGGTTTGTTTGCAATTGGCTGAAAAGCAATTAGGCCCTGTTGTGTGGACAGATGGGCCTCTTTCAGTGAATGAAATCAATTTAAAATTGGTGGATACTTTAAGTCAATTAGAACCCTTTGGTCGAGAATTTGAGCAGCCTGTTTTTGAAATAGAAGGGGTGTTAAAAAGTATTCAATACGTAGGAGATGGTACCCATGCACGTATTGAGCTAGAAGTTAATGGAAAATTACTATCGGGTATTTGGTTTAAGATGAGACAATCGAAAGAAACAGTTGTTACACTAAAAATAAAAGATCAGGTTAAAGCGGCTTTTTCGGTTAAAGCCAATATTTTTCGAGGTCAAAGGCGTTTAGAAATCTACATTCTCCACTTAGAAGGTTTAGGATCTGCAAAATAAGCGTTCACATCGGCAAAACGACTTGCCTGAGATCTCTCGCATGATCTTATATAGTCTGTCAGTAGCCCTGGTTTAGCATGAGCATTAGCGGCTGCTTTTACGTTTTCCCTAGTATTTTCTGATACCCCAAGGTTATGGAGGTTAAGTTTTAGGGCACGGATTTCTGCCCGTAGCTCGCGGAGCTCTAATTCATATAGTTCAGCTTGTTGTTCAACTGCTTCAGATTTTTGCCAATGCGTTGAAGAAACTAAAGATAGTAAATAACGTGCTTCGATAATTCTGTCCTGTTCAGAACAAAATTTGGCAGCCAAAACATAGGGAGAATCTACGTTATGCAAAGCCGTTGGTAATAGCAAAGCAGTTGCTTCTTTAAATCCTCTATTAAATCCTAAGTCTTCAATGGTAGACCTAAATCTTTCAAAACAAGTATGTGCTATTGCTTTCTTGATTGCATGTATAAACTCATCAGAAAACTTTTGTTCTCCTTTTAACAAAACTTCAATCGTTTCAAAAAAATGATTGAGATAAGTTGGATCATCTTTTATTTTATCTTCAGAAAAATTAATGACTATCTCAGGCTTGGCAGGATTAATATAAATTGGCTCAACCCATCCATATTCTTTAAAGCGAGAATTTAAATCTATTTTAGCAAGTTGCGTGAGTATATCGGTACCAAAGATGCCAGATCTTTGTAGAGATACTGTTAAACGAATACCTTCACCATCGCGACGTTCTTTTATATACCGACGTGATTCTTCATAGACAATCTCGCAAACAAGATTCTTGTTAGCAGGATCAATTGCTGTTGGAACAAAACTAACTTTTGTTCTACTACTAGCCGGTAATTTATTTAGTTCAGTAAACATACCACAACAATCCTTGTCAGCAATCAACTTCGCAATCATAAAAGAAATTTTTATGTATGTACAACCTTTTTGTATGAACTAAGACAGAAATATTCAGTCAAAAAACACAATTTCTATCTCTTGTGGAGCGTAAAAAAATAGCTGTGGAACCTACAAAACTCCAAACATCAGCAATACCAGAAGAGTCTTCTATCCGGTCCATTCGATATTTAACCTGTCAAGGGGGAGGAATGAAGGGGGTTGGGGATGTTGGCGCCATTGAAGAATTAGAGCGTTGTGGGGTCTTGGCTCAAATTGAAGAGGTGGCGGGTAGTTCGGCTGGGGGACTCATTGCAACGATGCTGGCGATAGGTTGTACGCCTCAGGAAGTCAGAGAGTTTATGTTCCAACTCGATTTTAGGGCTTTTCAGGATAAAAAAGAAGCTGGGATTTCAACGATAGAACAAGAGTTCGCTGAAGGAGTATACAGTCTTATTGGTTCTATTAAAACAAAGCAAGAAGGAGCTGCACCCACGCCTTCAAAAGTATTAGGGAAATTAGAAAAATTAGGAGATGTTGGCAAGCTTGCTTTTGGAAAAGGTTTAGGCATTTGGGAAGGGGACGCACTCCAATATTGCTTGGCTGAAATGATTGCCCGAAAAACCGGTAACCCGAATATTACCTTTAGAGAGCTAGCAGCCCTAGCTGGTATGGAAGGTACGCTCTATAAAAAATTAACTTTAACCGGAACCAACTTAACAGATAAATGTGGCGAATATTATAATACAGAAACAACGCCTGATATGCCAATTGTATTAGCAACTCGTATTTCAGCCAGTTTTCCGGGAGGATTTAAACCTGTTATTGTCGGAGAGGGCGATCAAAGAAAAGTGAAAGTGGATGGTGGATTACTCGAAAATCTGCCAGATGTCTTTAATAAGCCTCCTTATTTTACAGGATCAGGTGGAAACCCCGAAGTTTTTGCTTTAACTTTCGATGCTCCAGCTGATAAAAAAGCCCGTAAAATAAAACGAGGACATCATCTATTAGGAGCGCTTTACGCCACTAAAATGGATGAAAGTGAAGTCATTAGAAAATATGGCAAAAAGGTAGCTCGAATTGACACGCTCGATGTTGATACGCTTGATTTTTCTCTTTCCATGGAACGAAAAGAAGCGTTAGCTGAATCAGGGGCAATAGCTGTTCGAAAATCAATAGAATCAATTCTAGCAGAGGAAACAGAACTAGGTGTTGAACGATATCAAACGCTCAGCATTCAAGAATTGACTCGAATAGAGGCCGACATATTATATTCGATTAGAAAACTTTTAGTCGTCGTAAAAGACATAGCACTGTCAGACAAGCTCCGACAAATTACAGTGGCGATTGAAGGAAGAGAATTCCCAGCAGAAGCGTTAAAAAAACAAAGGATTATTGCTGAAAAAAGACTCTTAAAAAAAATGGCCATTATAAAACAATCTGCCGCATCAGACGATGATGATTTGGTGGCAATTTGTCAGAAAAAACAGACGGAACTTTCAATCTGTCAAAAACAATTACAGGCAAAAATTAAAGACCTAACGCGCGCGCGAGAAGCTCTCGAGTTTAATATGTCCATCATTTCTCACGCTTTTCAAGAGAGTGAGGGAAATAAGTTTTCAGAAGCAATAGCGCGTTTAAAAGCAATAGAAGATGAAATAAAAAATTGTCGAATAGATATAGCGCATCAAGGAGCTAACACTGATGCGCTCTCGAAATTGCAAACTGCTAGAGAAGTTATGTATAAAGAAATTATCGATTTTTATGAAAAAGCCCAAGAGAATGGAGAAAATTTAGTATTGGCACGTTTTTTCAAAGATATGCAAGAAGACTCAAAAAGGCCTGAATTTAAGGCGTTGAGCACAGAAGGAGAGATACGTGACTATTGCTCTGTTGATCTTGATGTGCTGGATACTAAGATCGCTGAATGTCTTCGGTTGTCTCATGATAACGAAGAGTTGTCCAAAGTGTATCATACGCATGAAAAAAATCTTCCCGAAAAAGCAAAAAGAGCGGAGAGATACACAGCTTTAATGCAACTAAAGAAAGAGTTAGATTACGCCATTCATCGAAATACGACGCTCTTAACAAGAATAAATAACTATTTAGTTAAAAAAGCTCCTCGTTTTCAAAAACCAATTATCGGTTTTATGCAAGCAGCGACTGTATTAGCTTATATTAGTTGGGTACCACTAGCATCTCCTATTGGTCTAATTGCCTTAGCCTGTAAAAAAGCGAGCACTAAACCCGAAACGAGGATGGCTGCTGATAAGATTTTACATTACTTTAACATGCCTGATATCAGTGCAGATACTAAACGACGATTATTCAGGACTGAAACCGTCAAATTAATTAAAAAATTAGATAAAAATTATGCAGAGATTAATGCTGCTGGAGAAAATGATTGCATCGTCTTGCAGTCACAGAAAATGAAAGCATTGAAGCTAGATTTTCAAGATATTTTCATTCGAAAACCAGGCGAAAAACGAAAAGCTTATCGTGAAAGAGTCGTGGGATTTAATGGAGTTTTCCATCAGCTTTGTGCAGTTGAAAAGATTTCTCCGCCAAGCGGATCCGTCGTGAATGCCTTAGCAGATTTTGGAAGAACAGTTGTGGATGATATGCATCACGCAGCAAGTATAGAACACCCTGCAGCGCGAGATAGTCACCACATGGAAGCCATGGCTGCAACTAGAAGACAGAAAACCGACTCAAAACATTCAACAACCTTTATGATGAAAAAAAGCCACACCAATACCATTCAAGGTCTAACCGTCGTTGGAAAATTTAAGCGAAAAGGCCAGCCTAAGTCTCAGTGATAGGAAGGGTCTGCTGCCCCAAAAATTTTAGTCATTCTAACTAAAAACTGGTATATTATTCCCATGACTAATCATTTTGACGCTATCACTATTCCGGGAAAACCAGGGCTTAAATCAAGTTATGGTCAATTGACTGGCAGTGCCTTTTCCTTGGCACTGGCCAAGATTGTTCAAAAACATAACAATCTAACAGTGGTGATTACCAATGACTCTTTCAGTGCGCTCAAATTAGAACAAGAACTCAAGTTTTTTTGTGCAACCAACGCTCTACAGTGTCCTATCTTGATTTTCCCTGATTGGGAAATTTTACCCTACGATTCTTTTTCGCCTCATCAAGATA
>Ga0302315_10004986_pt1 | contig 11451 bp, 11 predicted proteins | sample III_Palsa_N3_1_FD_200532 | JGI IMG/M metagenome (GOLD analysis project Ga0302315, IMG submission 200532) | Peat permafrost microbial communities from Stordalen Mire near Abisko, Sweden - III_Palsa_N3_1 | ecosystem: Environmental > Terrestrial > Soil > Palsa > Peat permafrost | place: Sweden... | reverse complement strand
GGGCGCGCGTCGATATCCATGTGCTGCCGAACCCCGTCCAATCCCGCCTGCACCAGCATGGCCAGTGCCAGGTACGGACTCGCCGTCGCGTCGGCCACGCGAAATTCAATATTGAATTGCCGCGCCCTAAGCAACGGATCGTGGCCCACCGCCGGACACAGACGTAGCGCCGTGCCGCGATCCAGGGTGCCTACGTCCGCTTGCACCGGAGCCCAGCGATTCGGCCGCAGCCGGTAGTAAGAGGCCACCGACGGCACCGTGATGGCACATAACGCCGGCAGGTGATGCAGCACGCCCGCGACGAACCGGCTGCCCAACAGCGACAAGCCTCGCGGCTGACTCTCCTCGTACAACACCGGCTGATCGTCCGAGTTCAGAAAACTCCAGTGGACATGCGTGCCATTACTCGTCCCTTGCGGCTCCGGCAGCGGCGTGAAACTCACCCGGTGCCCGAAACGATACGCCACCGCCTGGGTCAACTCCCGTGTGATCACCGCCTCATCGGCGGCCCGTAATCCCACCGCCGGCGCCACCGTCACCTCGAATTGCTGCGGCCCAAATTCCGACAGGAACGAATCCGGCACCACGCCCGCCTGGCGCAGCGCCGACAACAACGTCTCCCCGAACAATCCTTGACGGCGCAGCGCATCCAGTTCGTAGGGTTGGGCAGGATGGGCGGGCACGCCGCTGTAAATGAATTCCTGTTCGAAGGTCGAGAAGAGCCGCAAGCCCGTCTCGGTTTGCAGGCGAGCCAACGCACGCCGCAACACATGACGCGGACAAAAAGCCCAAGGCTCGCCCTCCAGCGTCCGGATATCGCCCAAGAAAAAGTATTCGGTCGCACTGCCCTCGAAGGGCACGCACACCCGGGTGGCGGGATCGGGCACCAAGAACACTTCCCCCGCCGTGCCGAAGGGTGTCATCTGAATGGGTCCGAAGTCCGACAGAAACAGATTGGTTGGCGCCAGGCCCACGCCCCGCTCCAAGCGCGCCGGCAAATCCGCCACCGGAAAGCTCTTGCCGCGAAAATGTCCGGACAGATCGCTGGTGCCTACGAAGACGATCTGTTCACGCTGCATTCAAACGAGCTCCGAGGGCACGCGATCCAACCCCAACATTATCACCTCAAGTCCGCAAATAGCTCGCGCCGTTGATGTCGATAATGCTGCCCGTCATGGCCGCGGGCGCGTCCAGCGCACAGAAGGCCGCCGCGCGCGCCACCTCCTCCGGCAGGGCTACCCGCCCCATGGGCTGCTGCGCCAGGATATCCACCCCGGCCGGCCCCGCCAGCAGGGCGGCCGCCATGTCCGTTTCGACAAATCCCGGCGCCAGGCAGTACACATAGATGCTTTGCGCGGCGACCGCCTTCGCCAGGGACTGGCTGAGCGCGTTGAGTCCCGCCTTGCTGGCGCCATAGGCCGGCGAATCAGGTTCGCCCCGGAACGCGCCGCGGGAGGAAATGTTGACCATGCGGCCGCGGCCCCAACCCGGCTCACTCGACAAGGGTCGCGACGCCATGGCCTGGGCGGCCAACAGGGACAGCCGCGCCGGACCCAAGAGATTCGCGCCCAACGTGCGCTGCCAGGCCGCCTCCCATGCCGCAAACTCCGTCGTGAGCGGCGGATGATCCACGAAGAGGCCCGCATTATTGACGAGCACGTCCACGTGGCCGAAGGTCGCCACGACCTCCTGCCACAGACGCAGCACATCCGCCGCGTCGGCGAGATCCGCCCGACAGAGCATATGACCTTCGCCCTCGAGCAGGGAAAGCGTCTCGACGGCCGCGCTGTCGTTACTCAGGTAATGCAGTGCAATTCGCACGCCCCGCGCCGCCAGCTGCTGCGCGATGCAGCGGCCTATGCCACGCGAACCGCCGGTGACCAGTGCAGTTCGCCGACCACCCTCCGGACTTGGTGTCGCCGCGGCCTTGGGCTCGGCCTCGACCCCGGGTTCATTCACGATAGAGCTCGCCATGTCATTCCTCCGCAATCGCGCGCGCGAAGGCGCATGGTAAGATCATCGACCGATTTAACGCCATCGACATCTCATGTACCTGCTCCGCCACGGGCAAAGCCAATTCAATCTGCTGTTCAACAAAACCGGAAAAGATCCTGGGATCGAGGACCCGGAACTGACGCCACGGGGTGTCGAACAGGCCGCCCTCGCCGCCAGGGAACTTGCCGAGGTACCGCTTACCCGAATCATCATATCGCCCTTCACTCGTGCGTTACAGACCGCGCAGCCCATGCTGGCGCTGCACGATGTGCCGATCGAGATCATGCACCTCGTCCGTGAACGCGCCTACTTCACCTGCGATGTAGGAAGTCATCCTGACCTATTGGCATCGAGATTTCCGCATCATGAGTTCACCCATCTGCCCGCCCGCTGGTGGAACGAGGGAGTCGAAACCGCCGAAGAGACGGTTGAGCGCGCTACCGCCTTTCGCGCCCTCATGGTCGAACGCGATGACAGCGAGACCACCCTGGTCGTGAGCCATTGGGCCTTCATCATTGCGCTCACCGGGATTTCTCTCGAGAACGGCGAGCTACTGGAATACGACCCGCGAAGCGGTGCTCCTCATATCATCGATTGGGACTCGTAGCTTCACCGCGCGGCGGCAGCGGAAGACCGCGAGCGGCGCCTCATCGGCGAGCTCGTAATGGTCCAACTAATTGATTGGCAAAATATGCAATCGTGAAACCACAGGGCACGATCTGGCGGTAACTGTAAATCCGCGTCGCTCGAAATGAATCAACTAAAAAATTTAAACGAACCTACCTTACCCCCGATAAAATAGGTTATCAAGAGGTGGTGCGCGGGTGCGGGTCCCCAAACAGTTCCCACCCCTCGGTCTTTCGGGTGGCTACTTTGCTCTTCCGAAATTCATACCACACGGACCCGGTCTTCGCCTTGGTCACTCTTGCGTGCTTGGCCACGAAGGCGCTGGCCACGACGATGTATTCGGGCCGCTCGTCGCCGTGCAGGTTCACGAATACATAGATGTGACTTTTGGATTTGAATTTACCAGTGTGGGCACCGACCAGCCAAAAGCTCGCGGCCTTCCGATTGGTCTTCACCTGCACGGACCAGGCTCTCCGGCATTCCTGGTCCGTCACCAGTAGGTCCGCGCCGATGGCGCTGCGCGAGGTGGGGCTGACGATAAATCCCTTGGCCGTGAGTTCCGCGGCGGCTAGGTACACACCGAGCATACCTGTGTAGCTTCAGCGACTTCTGGACAAAATGATAACGCAGAAATGAGAGACTTCGATCTGCTGCGGACACCCCGCAGATGGAGCGAAGTGGATGAGCAAGCGAGAGTATCGACGATTTACCGCGGAACAGAAGCTGGAGATCTTACGCGAGGCGGATCAGCCGGGCGTGACGGTGAGCGAGGTGTGTCGGCGTCACGGACTATCACCCTCGGTGCTGTACCGATGGCGGGCGGTAGCCCAGGGCGGCTCGGCGGTGGCGCTGAAGCGCGATGCCCAGAGGGCACCGCGTAAGGATGACCCAGAAGCCCGGCACAAGGCCGAAATCGAGCGCATGCGGGCCGTGATCGCGGAGATCACGGCAGAGAATTTAGAGCTGAAAAAAAAGATCTGAGGTTGGAAGATCTATCCCGAGTACCGGCGGAGACGAAAGCGGCGGTGATGCAGATCGTAGAACAGACCAAACGACGTTCGGGGTGGCAGGCGTACCGCACGCTTGCCGCCCTGGGCGTGCCGCGCAGCGTCTTCTACGCCTGGAAGAAGCGGGAGAGCCTGGAGGATCGAGTGGGCAAACCGTGTCGTGTGTACGAGGTGCTGCCCGAGGAACGAGCCGCGATTTGCCAGTTTGCCCTGCAGTACCCGAAGATCGGCTATCGGAAGCTGACCTGGATGATGGTCGATGCCGGAAGGGCCTGCGTCGGCGAGAGCACGGTTTACCGTGTGTTGAGCGACGCGGATTTGCTGTCCCGCTGGAAGCGATCGACGGTGTCGAGCAGCGAATATAACTTCCGTCCCACCGGTCCGAATCAACAGTGGCACACCGACGTGATGTATGTCTGGGTTGCTGCCCGGTTCTACTTCCTGCTGAGCTTTGTCGATGCCTACAGCCGGTACATCGTGCACCACAAGCTGCTGATCAGCCTGGACGGCCAATCGGTCGCGGTCGAGCTGCAGGCGGCGCTGGAAACGGTCAACGGCGCCAAACCCAGGGTCGTCCACGATCACGGCAGCGAGTTCGTCAATCGCGATGTCGCGGCGGTCATCAAGACCCACAACCTGATCGACATCAAGACCAAACCGCGCCACCCGGAATCGAACGGCATCGTCGAGCGCTTCAACGGCACCGTGCGCGATGAAAGCAACAACGACTACGGAAGCAATTACCTGCAGGCCGAGGCGATCATCGCCAAGCTCATGCAGCAGTACAATGAAGAGCGGCTACACGCAGCTCTAGGTTACATGACACCGGCGACCTGGCATTGTGGACAGCCGGATGAAGTTCGAGACGAGCGTGCAAGGCGAATAGCTGCGGCCCGTGCGCATCGTAGAATGACCAACCAGCAGCGATTTACCGAGGCGGCCTAAGCAGTGAAGGTCTCTCTTTCTGGCTCAGACATTTTGTCCAAGTTGACGTGAAGCGCGACAATACCGGTCATCTGTCCCTTTGACGCCATTGCGTGCGACTCCTTCCGTGTGGGCTGAATCTTGGCAGAGGGCCGTGGAGCGGCGCAATCCGTTGGGATGATCCCGCGCTGTTAGGGATGTCGGCGCAGCCGAACTTTCCCATTGGCGAGCGTTGGTACGGTTTTTCGCACTGCTGGTTTTCTCGGAGATTTCGTCATGCGAGGGACTGAAACTCGCCTATTCCGGGACATTTATGGGAAAGATGACAACATTCACCGAGGATGTCCCAGAAAAAAAGGATGGATTACAAGCCTAGTTTTTCATTAAGCAGCTTAATCCTCTTTGCAAAGGATTGCCGTGCATCACGGTAACTCGTGTTTCGAGTTAGCGCTACAAAGGGTTCGTCCAATGCCGGTGAGTCAACTTTTTTTTCAAGATCTTCAATTCCTTGCAACACGTTTATATATGTCGAATTCCCTTGCTTTAGATCCGCCTCCTCAATTGGACTCCATTCCTTGAGAAGCCGTTCATTAATCATCGAGAGTGACTTCCAGGTGCCGATGTCTGGCGTATTGCTCCCAATCAAAAACTCGAAACGGATAGACTCGCGCTCGTTATAGAGCAGCTGCAATCTGAATACAGTTTGTAGCACTTCCCTTCGATCTGGACATTCTTTAATTGCACACGTCTCAGCAAGTACCAAAAGTGATTTTGCCCACTCCAAGTACTCACGATAAATGCCCCGGACTAAAGTTACATCGTTCTGCATATCCGTTAAATGGAGAATTACGGTATCTCTGCTATCGACAGCCTAACCGCATTCCTCTATGAAACGTTCGGTACCTCTCCGAACAACCGCGATTTTGCAGCAGTCATCATACAGGAACGCATCTTGCACACACTGGAGGTGCAACAGGACTTGCACCGTTTATTTTATTCAGAAAATTAGCTATGTTTTGCAAAATTTCGAGCCACGCGGGCGGGGGAGGTATGGTCGGAGTGGGCGGCGGCGGGACACCAACTTCCGGCGTATAGTCTGGCGTCCGTCCAAACTCATCTGGGGACACTGGCCTCGATTTGATCGCATCGAGGAAAGGATCAATAAACGGCTCTTGTGCCAGCAATGGTGGAGAAGCTGAATTGTCGTTGTCACTTTGCGTGGGCGCCGGTGTCGGCTGTGGTGGCGCCGGCGGCGCTGGATTTTGTGCCGTCTGGCTTAGCCCCAACGGATCCGCGAGCGATATCGGGTTTCCTGACGTATATGTATACGGGTTTATTCCGCCTTTTAAACCAATAGGGTCGGATTCGATATACCGCCCCATCTGCGGATCGTAGGTCCGATGATAGTTGTAATAGAGACTCGATTCGCTCAGCAAATACATCCCGGGGAGGCGGAGGTTGTAGGCAATCGTTGCGATGGAAGGGGCCACCGAGGAGCCGAACGTATCCGGGTCCCAACGCCACACGATTGCATTGGTAGAGGGATTCGTGATTTTCCGTGGCGTGCCCAAGTGATCAGTGTGGATGTAGTAAATGGCGACCGAAGTCCCACTGGGCTGGATCGTCGCCACCGGCGTATTTCCCATCCACACCGTCTCTTGAATGAGCGCTCCGGTGCTCGTGTACTCCCCAAGGATATGCCCCGCCTCGTCATACACTAGAATCGTGGTGCCGCCATTGCCGGATTTCTCAATGAGCTGCCCCACCGCGTTGTACACGTAGTTGGTCGTGCCGGCGCTGGATACGGCGACGCTCATTCGACCGCGCTGATTGAAGGTAAATGCTTCACCGGTGAAACTCGCATTGCCGGCGGCATCGTAGCTGTACGTTCGAACAATCCCGCCCGACGTCGAGTCGAGGTAATTGTTCGTCGTTGCAATCGTCTCCGTCGATGCCGTGGTACCCGTCGTCTTCGTACGATTACTGTTGGCATCGTACTGATAGCCACGGCTCTTCGCCGTGCTCGACCCGCTCGTCACGCGATCCAAGAGGTCATAGCCAAACGTCCAGGAATCGCTCGATAGTCCCGAATCGGTGATCCCCGTGATTCTCGACGCATCATCCGGGGTGTAGACATTGGTCGTGCCCGCCGAGACGATCTGACTGGGATTGCCATCCAGGTCAAAGCTCCGAGTTGTCGTGGTGGCATTCCCCCAGGTCCACCCCGTCGCCGGGCCAAACGGATCGTACGTCACCCCACTCAACAGGGTCGTGCTGCCGATCTTGATCGACGTAATCCGGTGATTGGTGTATCCGTAGGTGATGGTCTGACCGGAGGGCGTCAGCAACGAGATTAAATCCGCGTTGGTGTAGCTGTAGCCCACCGACTTGGTGATTGATGCCACCGTCTGACCCTTGCCTGTCACGCGCCCATTGGCATCATAGGCCCAGGACATCGAGTGATTGGCATCCGAGGCTCCGGTCAATCGATCGATGCCATTCGTTCCCGAGTCGTACGTGCATTTTCAAACCCCGATTTGGGAGAGGTTTTTGGCCATAGCAAGATCATCCGCCAAGACCGGCGGCCTTAAGGTCGCCCTCTATGCCCGGGTGTCGACTCATGACCAGCAGACCTTGCCGATGCAGCTCTCGGCCATGCGCGCCTACGCCAAGCGCCGCGGCTGGAAGGTGGCCCTCGAGGAGAGGGAAGTCGGCTCCGGCGCGAAGACGCGGCCCAAGCGCGAGGAGCTGCTCCGAGCCGCGCGGCGCCGAGATGTGGACGCCATCGTCGTCTGGCGGCTCGATCGCTGGGGGCGCTCCTTACTCGACCTGATCGGCACCCTGCAGGAACTCTATGCCGTCGGCGTTGGATTTGTCTCGCTGACCGAGGCGCTCGATATGACTACGCCTGGCGGCCGAGCGCTTGCCGGCATGCTGGCCGTGTTTGCCGAGTTCGAGCGCGACATCCTGCGTGATCGCGTGAAGGCCGGGATCGCCCAGGCCCGTAAAGAAGGACGGCCCCATGGTCGGCCGCCCACAGTACGAAAGCATTTGGCCGAGATTGAGACGCTGTTCGCGCGCGGCATCAGCAAGCGGCAGATAGCCGCCCGTCTTAGCATCAGTCGTGCATCGGTCCGACGGATGCTCCCGTTGCGACACACCGCCCAGCGGCCGTCCCGGCGCGACCACGCTTCTCGTTCTGCATAGCCATTCCTGAAGGACATTCACATGCTGCTGTATGTTGATTCTCAATTCGCGAGCCCGTACGCAATGTCCGTATTTGTGAGTTTGCTCGAGAAGGGGCTGCCTTTCGATGTGGAGACAGTCGACCTTTCAGCCGCCAAGAATCATGAGCCAGCCTTCGCAACAACGTCGATTACGCGGCGCGTACCAACCTTGGTACACGACGGCTTCGCGTTGTCGGAATCGTCGGCGATCTCTGAATACATCAACGAGACCTTCCCTGGGCAACCCCTCTATCCCGCTGACCCACGCCAGCGCGCAAGAGCCCGCCAGGTGCAAGCCTGGCTTCGCAGTGACCTCATGCCAATCAGAAACGAGCGCTCAACGCTTGTGGTGTTCTACGGCGCAAAAATGCCGGAGCTGTCGGCGGACGCCCGCGCTTCGGCGGACAAGCTATTTTCTGCTGCACATGCCTTGCTGCGCGATAGGTCCGACAATTTGTTCGGCCAATGGTGCATCGCCGATGTTGATCTTGCGCTGATGTTGAACCGTCTCGTCCTTAACGGCGACCCTGTGCCACCAGCCCTTATCGCGTATGCGAATCAGCAATGGCAGCGACCCACAGTTCAGCAATGGGTCAAGAAGTTGCGGCCGGCGCTCTGAATCCTGGTCGTCGCTATCCCCGCGCGGCCGCTTCCGGCGCTTAGCGTGCTAAAAAATCCCTTTCTTGAGGTGACCCCGTTAGTCTCGATTTCACCGTACACACAGCGGAATACCCTTCGATCTATTGTTTAATGATGAGCGCCGATCCGCTCTTGTCCGGCATCGGGATAGGAGTCTCCGCCTTATCAGCAAAGAACTCGTCAACCGCACTTCGCGCCCCCGGCCATGAATTGTAATCGTGAACCACTATAATTCCTCGCTTTGCCATACGAGAGTAAAAGAACTCAAGCCCTCCTCGCGTTGGTTCGTAGAGGTCCGCATCTAAATGTACAAAAGCGAAACTCTCGCCTGCCAGCGACAAAGGGATGCTATCAGGGAAAAAACCTTGGTGATAATGGATGTTGTTATTTACCGAATTTATATATTGTTTGACGGCATCTAAAGAGGTATCGGAGAACTCTGTCGCTCTATAGGACACTCCAGTGTGCTGAGTCTCCTGACTGATACTTCGTTCGGTGAAGCCGTTGAATGTATCGAACAAATGCAATTGGCGCTCGGGGGCATAGTGATGAAATAAGCTGGCTGTATGCCCCTTATAAACCCCCAGTTCTGCAAAAGAGCCGGGAATTTCGTTTGTGACTATCGTGCGCAGCAGGAGCACTAACATATCGCGGCGTGTGCTGTCGTAGGGCGATGCGTACCTGATTTCACGTTTTGTGGCATCGTTGGGAGGGTAGAAGCCACCGGTAAGCGCTGTGAAAGATGGATTATGCCAACGTGCTCTCGGAGATATATCCATTTGACCTTGCATGAAAAACGCCGAGTTCTTGAAAACGTGACATAGGGGCTGCAGCGTGCTTCTCAACAGGAGAGGTAGGTATCGGGTCGGATTGCGAATGAGCTTTTCGAGATTGCTGAGCGTCTTTTGCTCGCCTATCTCAATCGTTGGGCGATGATTCGGAACAAAACTTTCGCTCCGCCCTTTTTCCGTTACAGTTAGCCGCACGATGTCTGTGGCCTTACTCAGTAAGAAGAAAAGAGCCGGACTCCGTAATCAAGAGTTCACCGTTTTCTGTTGTAATGTTATCCATTGATAAAATTTCTCTCTATTAAAAAGTTAGAATGCCGCTGTTAGCGTTGGCGCATAAAGACGGCCAAAATAAAGTGTTACGCCGCTTGCGCTCGAGCTTGCAGCCTGCGAGAGCGTAATACTTGCAGTTCCACCCCCTGATACAACGCGCGTTCCGTAAGCTATACCGGATCCCACCACCCCGTCGCCATTTTGCAAAATCGTTATTGGTGACACGGCCGTGATGGAAGACGTGCTATGAGTTGTGCAGGTTAACGGCGTGGCCGGCGCCCAGTGGTTGAGTACGATTGCAATCTGATTCGCAATTGGTGGAGATGAGCTATAAAGAATTGGGTCGAATAGCATCGCGCATGTGCAGGTTGTGGGCCCACCGCTTGAGTACGTATAGCTTGTAACGGCCAACGACGGCATCGCTATTACACCGAGGATGGGGTCCGTAACTCCCCACATGAGTACGTCACCAGGCTGCAAAACGGTCGACTGAACAGTGAACGTCAAACTCCCGGCGCCACTGGTATGCAAAGTAACAGATCCGACAGTCGCAAAGATGGTGTAAACCGTGTTCTCTGCCGGCGTTCCTGGAGCGGACGCTGCATAGGGTTGAAAAATCAGTTCATTACTACCGTTAGGGATTCGACGTGACTGATACGTCGCGATAAATCGCCCCCCTGGACAGAATTGCGACCCGGTAGCCGCAAATGGGTATCCACGTGGATAGTCATCCGACAGCAAAAACTTAGTGCTCGCCGCTATGTTGTAAACCACACAATCAGAAGTACGAATTTGGCCAAAGGCAGTATCAAACGAAGCCAGCATGACGGGCGGCGTATAGGCAGTTGATGGTCCGCCGATTGTGCAGTGATCTAACTCCAGTGAACTGCCTTGGGAAATGGCATTCAATGCTATCCAAGGCGTTCCAGAGCCGTCTTGGACGATAGATGTACCGAGGAATTTGCTTGGACCATACGTCTGAATCAACACTGCAGCTGGCCCGATACCGAAATACGATCCATGTCCAAAAATACTGTACGTTCCGCCGCGAATCGTCAGAGGATATACGGTGGTCGACCCAGCTCCTACGCCGAAATTGCCCAGCGTCCGAATGGACTCGGCGTAACAATTATCAAGATCCATCGGGCCAAAAGAGTTGGAAACAGTAAAGACGCGATACAGAAATTGTAAGTTAACATTCCTAAGGCGCGGCGGGCTGCCAGTGCCTCCGCCGTAGTTCAGGTAATCGAGGCCCTGACGGCAGACAAATAAGTTCCCATGATCAATTACACAGTTATCCGCCTGCGTGTTGCCACACGCGTAGGCGGTATCGCAATAGAATATCTGAACGTTTCTGAACACCAAATCATCGCTATTGGCGTTTAAACCTGAAATTCCATAAGCGATGCCCACTACGAATCCTGTGATTAATAGATTTTCGAACGTGCAAAAATTCGACCCTCCAGCACCGCCATAATAGGTCATTCCCGGATATTGATTGCTCGAAGAGCCGCCAGGATTTGCCACATTCAATGTGTCAATCGCTATTCCACAATACGGTGAATATTTGTTGAGTCTGCATCCTGCCGTGATGTAGTCGCTTTGGTTGTCTACCGGGTAACCAGGCGTGCCGCCCTGATAGCATTGCTGTGGCGCTACATTCAACCCTTCGATAGCAAAGTCATGGAAATATGCGCCACCCATCGGACCACACGCGATTGCGGGCATAGTGTTGAATGTGGGTTTGATGATTGTTTTTGCAGCGCCTAAACCGACTGAGTTGGGAGTTGGTGCACCGATACCTGCGCCAAAGAATTCAATATTTGTCACGTCGGTGTAGTTACCCACTACGTTCCACACCATCAACAACGGACTGGCAATTTTGTAGGTTCCTTCAGGCAGGTATATAGGAAGGTAAAGCCTCACCCCTGCCTGGATAGCGGCATTAATCGCGCCAGAGCTATCGCTGCT
>Ga0302315_10004983_pt1 | contig 11456 bp, 8 predicted proteins | sample III_Palsa_N3_1_FD_200532 | JGI IMG/M metagenome (GOLD analysis project Ga0302315, IMG submission 200532) | Peat permafrost microbial communities from Stordalen Mire near Abisko, Sweden - III_Palsa_N3_1 | ecosystem: Environmental > Terrestrial > Soil > Palsa > Peat permafrost | place: Sweden... | reverse complement strand
CCGTGCATGCTCCGATAAGCCTTTGCTGCTTATTTCAAGGACACTGAATGACTATCGAGCTCGGCCTGATGCTTGCCGGCATGCTGATGATCGGTTTTCTGGCGCAGTGGCTGGCGTGGCGGGTGAAGCTGCCGGCGATCCTGTTTTTGCTGCTGGCCGGCATCCTGCTCGGGCCTGTCACCGGTCTGGTGGATCCGGACAAACTGCTGGGCAGCCTGCTGTTTCCGGTGGTCTCTCTGGCCGTGGCGCTGATCCTGTTCGAGGGCAGCCTGAGCCTGCGCTTCCACGAGCTTCCCGGCATCGGCCATGTGGTGCGCGGACTGGTCAGTTACGGCGCCGTGACCGCACTGCTGCTGCTGGCGCTGGCCGCGCATATCGTGGCTGGATTGAGCTGGTCGATCGCGCTGCTGTTTGGCGCGCTGGCCTGCGTGACCGGGCCGACGGTGATTGCACCGATGCTGCGAACGGTGCGGCCGAATGCACGCATCGGCAACACGCTGCGCTGGGAAGGTATCGTGATCGATCCGCTGGGCGCGCTGTTTGCCGTGCTGATCTACGAAGCGATCGTGTCGCGGCAAGAGGGCCATACCATCGGCATCTTCCTCGCCACCATCGGCTGCGGCATCGTGATCGGCGCGCTGGCGGCTTTCGTGATGGCGTTTCTCCTGCGCCGGCAGATGATCCCCGAATACCTGCAGAATTTTGCCGTGCTGGCATCGGTACTGCTGGCTTTCAGTTTGTCTAATGTCATCACGCACGAGTCAGGCTTGCTCGCGGTAACCATCATGGGTATCGCGCTGGGCAATGCGCGCGGTGTGCATATCGACGATATTCTCGATTTCAAAGAAAACCTGACAACAGTGCTGGTGTCGGTACTTTTTATCCTGCTGGCTGCCAGGCTGCACTGGCCGCTGCCGCCGGGCATGCTCGGTGCCGGTATCGCGCTGTTTGTCATCGCGCAGCTGATCGTGCGGCCGATATCCGTCGCCTTGTCGAGCATGGGCAGCGGACTGAACTGGCGTGAGCGTGCGTTAATCGGCTGGATCGCACCGCGTGGCATCGTGGCGGCGTCGGTATCGGCACTGTTTGCACTACGCCTCAATGCGCTTGGTGTTCCCGGCGGCGACGCCCTGGTGCCGCTGGTATTCACCCTGATCATCGGCACCGTGGTGCTGCAAAGTGCCACGGCGCGACCGCTGGCGCTCTGGCTGAAAGTGGCCGAGCCGGAACCGAGCGGCGTACTGATTTTTGGTTCTGATCAGGTGGCGCGAACCATCGGCGCGGCCCTGGCTGAAGCTGGCTTTCGCGTGGTGCTGGCCGATGACGACTGGAACCAGATCCGCAAGGCGCGGATGGACGGGCTGACAACGTTTTACGGCAACCCGGCATCGACGCATGCGGAACGCAATCTCGATCTCACTGGCATCGGCCGGCTTTTTGCGATGTCCACCCATCGTGAGCGCAATTCGTTGGCCTGCGTGCATTACCGTCAGGAGTTCGGTCGCCAAAAGATTTACCGGCTGCGCAACCTCAGCCCGCAGGAGAATACCGATCGTGCCGCATTGCCCGGCAGCCTGCTGGCACCGCCGCTGTTCGACGAACAGATGACGCACGCCCGTTTCGCCGAGATGCTCGAGCAGGGCTGGCGGGTCAAGTCGACAAAACTCAGCGCCACGTTCGACTGGCCACATTTCATCGAACAGTACGGTTCACATACCGTGTTGATGTTTGGCGTGGACGAGAGGGGAGCTTTACAGGTTGCTTCGACCAAGCGCGAGCTTGAGCCTAAGGCAGGATGGACGGTCATCGCCCTGGTCTGCCCGCCGCCCGCCGTCGCTTAGCCAACCACCCAAGCCGGCGGCTTGCCCCTCTGTGCGGTAAAGAACGAGATACACCCTCGTCATTACCGTCACCGATTCAATCGAGGGCGGGGGCAGAAGCATGTCAGGGGACATTTTCGGGTTGATCAGCTTTGCACCCACCGGGGTCCCGGATCAGTGCAGACACTCGTGTGCCTAAGCTTGCTACAGCAAAAAATCCGACTCTTCCACTCGCGGCAAATCAAGCAAAATGTTTTTGCTTTAAGCCAAGCAAAGCCAACAGTTGCGCCTAAACAGCTGCGCGATGTGTAGGTTTTGTGATTGCTTATTGTGTGATGCGAATCACGCTTCAGATTTGTTACTGGAAGAAGATATCTATGTGCTGCATGAAAAATCGACGAAATCCGAAGGTTTTACTACCAAACCTTACAGGTGTTTGAATCAGTAGAATAAATCGGTTGAATGACCACGATTCATGATGGAAGCATTGTGCTTCCCGGAGGTTGGACATGGGTACGGTATCGCGTCTCGGTCTATTGCGTTCGAGCATTCTGGTTACCTGCATGGCTGCCGCGGCAGTTTCGTTGACTGCTTGCAGCGGTTCGGGTTCGACTCATCACTCCAATAGTTCGAGCACAGTCAGCCCGAATCCGAGTGGTGCTGCCGGTGGGAGCGGGGGTTCGGGAGATGGCAGTGGAACCGGAGGCAGCGGTAGCGGTAGCGGTAGCGGAGCAGGAGGAAGCAGCGGAGGCAGCGGTAGTGGAACCGGAGGCGGCAGCGGCGGAACCGGAGACGGTGGTGGAAGCGCTGGTGGTGGAGCAGGAGGTAGTGGAGACGGCACGGTGGTTCCCGTCAATCTGCTCGGCGCGGTTGGTACCGCAGCAGGAAATACGATCAGTGAGGCTGGCAGTGCGGTCGGAACCATCGCTTCGCAATTGCCGAATCAGGCGCTATTGGGTGGCAACAATCCGACGACCGCAGGTCTTAGTAACGTAGTGACGGATGTCGGCCAGGCCGTATCGAGCCTCGGTAATGGGGTCACATCAGGTATCGGTCAGACCGGCAATATTGCCAACCCGGTGGGAGTGACGGTCGACAGCACAGGCAACGTCGTCAGTGCGACTGGTCAGGCGGTGAACGACCTTGGTCAGACTGTCGCCACGGTCGGCGCATTTCAAGGATCGCCTATCCAGCCAATCACATCCGCAGTAGGCAACGGTGTTTCGGTCGTTGGTCAAGGCGTCGACAGTTTTGGTGATCTGCTTGGTGCGGGTCTGGCCTCCGGGTATGGCAATGCGCTTACCCAGCCGCTAAGCGGAGTGGTCACCACAGTCGCCGGCCTGGGTCAGCAATCGGGTGGTCAATTCGGTGGTGGCAACGTCGTTGCCAGCGTATCGACCTTGGCCGGCAATGGGACGGTCGGTGGTGGTGTTCTGGTTGCCGGCATCGGTAATGGTATTTCTTCGCAATCAGTTCCCGGTCTTGGCAATGGCACCACCTCCGCGCTTGGATCTACGGTTACAACGCTCGGCGGTTCGCTGGCGACCGTTGGCGGTGGCGTTACGGCTGGCTTGGGGCAGAGCGGTGCCATCGCCAATCCGGTTGGCGTGACAGTCGGTGGCGTGGCAGGAGGCGTGACGGGTCTGGGTGCCACGGTCAACGGAGCTGGCCAAGTGGTTGCCAGTCTGGGTGCCGGTCCGTTGTCATCGGTTACCACACCCGTTGGAGCTGTGGTTGGCCAAGTAGGCAGCGGTGTGGCCACTGTCGGAAGCGGCGTGACCGCCGCGAACAATGGCCCATTGCAGCCGCTGACCCAAGGACTCAGCAACGTAGTTAACGGGGTAGCCAATTTGACCAGTGGCAACCTTGGCAATACGGCTAGCGGTGCTCAGAGTGGATTGCTCGGCACGGGGCTCCTCGGCCACAAGTCCGATTGATTGTATTGATTGAATGACCTCGCGTTAGAAGCATGACGGAGTCCGTAAAAGGGCTCCGTCTTTTTCATATGCCTCGCATAAGGGGTTTGGTTTGAACAAGATCTTGCCGATTCTCGTGTTGATGATGTTGTCGATAAGTGCGCAGGCACAGACGCGGCTGCCAGCGGCAAATCCATTGCAGGCGTTGCCAATGGCGCCGCCATTACCGTCCCACGTCAAGGTGAGTTCAAGTTTTTCGACACATCAGAATTCCGCGCTTGAAGCTTTGCTTGGCATGAAGCTGACGCCGCGTCGGATTGAGTTGGCGGATATGCACGCGTTGCCGTTTCGTGTGGTGGCCAACGACTTTCATACGCTGGTCGGCCATGAGGTCACGGTGGCCGACGTACTTGCCAAGGCCGATCGGTGTACGGCGATGTATCGCAAATTGGGTTACTCGCTTTCGTTTTGTTACGTACCTACCCAGGATTTTGCAAATGGTGTGGTGAAAGTGATTGCAGTCGAAGGTTATGTCGCCCGTGTGCAGCTGACAGGTGACGCCGGCAATATGGAGCATCGCTTGCGTGGACTGGCCAAACATATCCAGGCCGATCGGCCGTTACGTCAGGCGACCTTCGAGCGTTACACGCAGTTGATGGGACAGCTTCCCGGGGTTGTCGTGACGGCCAATGTGCCGCCGCCGACGACCACCGATGGTGCGGCAGAACTTCAGTTGAAAGTGACGCGTCGTCGCGTCGGGGTGACCGCCGGCGTCGACGTCAATCATCCCGGTGTGCAAGGCCTTATCAACATGACCCTTAACGGGTTGACGCCGCTCGGCGAGCAGGTGACGCTGTCAACGCTTTATCCCAATGGCCATGGCGCCGAACATTATCTGGCAGGCTCGTGGACGCAACCGTTAGGCAGCAACGGCTGGAGCTGGCGGCTGGATGGATCGAATTATCGTGGCAGCCCTGATACTGATCAGGAGCTTCCCGCGGGGCTGGAACACCGACTCGATCAGAACCGGGTGGGAGCATCATTGCGTGATGCCGTGTTGCTGGACAACAACCAAAGTTTGGTCGCCAGCGCAGGTATCTACACAGCCCGGCAATCCGATCACTATCTCAATGTGGATAACGGCGCGCAGCTGTCATCCGATAGCGACCTGCACGTGGCCACCTTGGGGCTGGACTGGCGCGCGAGCAGCGCGCAGACAATTCGCACACTTACCATCGGCATAGCGCACGGATTCAACGCATTCGGTGCGTCAGCCAACGTGTCGAGCAATGTGCCCGGCGCGTTTTTCGGCGAGTCGCCGGATACCGCATTCAGCCGATTCAATGTCGATGCCTCGATGAGTACGCAATGGCCTGGCCGCTTCGGATCAGTGCTTTCGTTTTCGGGGCAGTACAGCCGCAATCGTCTCGCCTCGGGCGAACAGATTGCCTTCGGCGGCCCGCGCTACGGCCTGGCTTATGATCCTGGCATCCTTAGCGGTGACTATGGTTGGGGTGCCGGTTACGAGATCAATCGTCGGTTCGGCGTGTCACAGCATTGGCTCACGTCGCTGACGCCGTATCTATCCGCGCAATACGCGCGCGCATTCGCCAACGGCGACACCGCGTCGGATGGACATCTGGGTACGGTAGCGCTTGGTCTGCGCCTTTCGGATGGGAAGCACTACAACGTCGACGTTTCGGCGGCACAGCCGATATCCAGCCAATTGCCCGGATTGCGTGAAAATTCAGTCCGCTTCAATCTTGGATTCAGCTATTCCTTTCTTTGATCGGTCAGTGCACATCCGTTTCAGCCGAAGAGCAGGTTTGGACGGCCATATGCAATAACGCCCGCTTCTCAGCGGGCGTTATTGCGCGCCACAATCACCAGTCAGGCGGCTTCGTGGTGGAACTGTGCCTCTTCGGTCGAGCCGGTCAGTGCCGTGGTCGACGACTGGCCTTGCTGGATCGCCTGGGTCACCTGATCGAAGTAGCCGGTGCCCACTTCGCGCTGGTGCTTGACCGCGGTGAAGCCGCGATCTGCGGCGGCGAACTCTTTCTCCTGCAGTTCGACGAAGGCGCTCATCTGACGGCGGGCGTAGCCATGCGCCAGATCGAACATGCCGTAGTTGAGGCTGTGGAAGCCGGCCAGCGTGATGAACTGGAACTTGTAACCCATCTTGCCCAGTTCAATCTGATAGCTGGCAATGGTGGCGTCGTCCAGATTCTTCTTCCAGTTGAAGCTTGGCGAGCAGTTGTAGGCCAGCATCTTGCCCGGGAACTTGGCGTGGATGGCTTCGGCAAACTTCCGTGCATCGTCCAGGTTCGGCTTGCTGGTCTCGCACCAGATCAAGTCGGCGAACGGCGCGTAGGCCAGGCCGCGGCTGATCGCCTGGTCCAGGCCCGGACGCACCCGGTAGAAGCCTTCGACCGTGCGCTCGCCGGTGATGAAGTCCTTATCATTTTCGTCAACGTCCGAGGTCAGCAGGTCGGCTGCATCGGCGTCGGTGCGCGCGACCAGCAGGGTCGGCACACCGCAGACGTCGGCCGCCAGACGCGCGGCGTTGAGCTTGTCGACGGCCTCGCGCGTCGGCACCAGCACCTTGCCGCCCATGTGGCCGCACTTCTTCACTGAAGCCAGCTGGTCTTCGAAATGCACGCCGGCGGCGCCCGCTTCGATCATCGCCTTCATCAGCTCGAACGCGTTCAGCACGCCGCCGAAGCCGGCTTCGGCATCGGCCACGATCGGCACCAGCCAGTCGGTATCGTCCTTGCCTTCTGCGTGATGCAATTGATCGGCGCGCAGCAGGGTGTTGTTGATCTTCTTCACCACCAGCGGCACCGAGTTGGCGGGGTACAGCGACTGGTCGGGATACATCTCGCCGGCGACGTTGGCGTCGGCTGCGACCTGCCAGCCACTCAGGTAGATCGCCTTGAGGCCGGCCTTGACCTGCTGCATGGCCTGGTTGCCGGTCAGCGCACCGAGCGCGTTGACGAAATCTTCTTTATGTAGCGATGCCCACAGGCGCTCGGCGCCGCGGCGAGCCAGCGTGTGCTCGACGCCGATCGTGCCGCGCAGGCGCACAACATCTTCAGCGGAGTAGTTGCGCTCGATGCCGGCCCAGCGGGGGTTGGTTTTCCAATCCTTCGAAAGCTCTTCAGCAGTTGGCAGTTTGTTGCTCATGACGTGCTCCATACAAAGGTAAAGACGAGGCGGCTCAGGCGAGCTGTTCGTAGGCGGGCAGGGTGAGGAAATCGCCGAGCTGATCGGCATGCGTCAGGGTGGAAATCAATGCGGCGGCGGTAGCGGCATGTGCAGCGCCGGGAAAGTCGCTTTCGCCCACGCGATGCGTGTGCGCGGCGAGGATCTGATCGAACAGCGCAAAGTCGATCGGCGCGTGGTCGGGAAATTCCAGGCCGCCGTGATGCAGCCACTGCCACAGCTGGGCGCGGGCTATCTCGGCGGTGGCAGCGTCCTCCATCAGGTTGTGGATGGGCACGCAGCCGAGGCCGTCCATCCATGCGGCGGTGTAGCGCAGGCACACTTCGATGTTGTTCTCGAAACCCTCGCGGCTGATCGTGCCGAGGCACGGTTCAATCAGCTGGTCGCGAACCACCTTGACGTCGCTGCGCAGCACATCGAGCTGGTTTGGCGATGGCATGTGCTCGTCAAAAATTTCCTGGGCGACAGGCACTAGGGCCGGGTGCGCGACCCACGTGCCGTCGTGACCAGCCTTGACTTCGCGTAGCTTGTCGGCGCGCACTTTGGCCATCGCGGCATCGTTGGCGGCATCGTTACCCTTGATCGGAATCTGCGCCGCCATACCGCCCATCGCGAACGCGCCGCGGCGGTGGCAGGTCTTGATCAGCAGCTCCGAATAATTCTTCAGAAACGGCACTGTCATCAGCACCTGGCCGCGTTCCGGCAGCAGGCGGTCGCGATGACCGCGCAGGGTTTTCAGGTAAGAGAAGATGTAATCCCAGCGGCCGCAGTTGAGACCGACAATCCGGCCACGCAGCGCATGCAGGATTTCGTCCATCTGAAATACGGCCGGGAGCGTCTCGATCAGCACGGTGGCCTTCATTGTGCCGGTTGGCAGATTCAGTTCGGCCTCAGCCACGGCCATCACGTCGTCCCACAGCGCGGCCTCTTCCATCGCCTCAAGCTTGGGCAGGTAAAAGTACGGACCGAGGTCACGCGCATGCAGGGCCTGGGCGTTGTGGAAAACATACAAGCCGAAGTCGACCAGCGCGCCGGCCATGATTTCGCCATCAACGGTGACGTGGCGCTCCGGCAGGTGCCAGCCGCGCGGACGCACAACCAGCACGGCGGGCTTGTCCTTGACCTTGTACTGCTTGCCTTCGGGCGAGGTGAACCCGATCGTTCCGCTGATTGCGTCGCGCAGATTGATCTGGCCAACCAGCTGGTTGGCGAACGTGGGCGAGGAGGAATCCTCGAAATCGGCCATGAACACCTTGGCGCCGGAGTTCAGCGCGTTGATGATCATCTTGCGCTCGACCGGACCGGTGATTTCGACCCGACGATCCTGCAACGCGGCAGGAATCGGCGCTACGTGCCAGGCGCCGTCGCGAATGGCCTTGGTGTCTTCGCGAAAACCCGGCAGGCCACCAGCGTCGTAGCCGGCTTGGCGCTCGCGCCGGGCGGCGAGAAGGGTCTGGCGACGGCCATTGAAACCACGATGCAGTTTGGTCAGAAACGCCAGCGCCGCGGGCGTAAGTACGCTTTCGTAACCGGCCCAGTCGGCGTGAATTTCGATGGCGCCTGTGTCGACCGCACGTGTATCAACATTTTCCTTGGGTACTGCCATGACCGCACCTCATGTTCGTGGGACGCTCAAGCTAGGCTAAAGCGTAGTGTTTGACAAAGTGAATGTTTCAATCATAAGTATTAGTATTATTAATACATACGCTAACGTATTGAAGAAACGCCATGAAAAAGACCGCCGTAGCCATGAATGAAGGGAAAACCATACGCAAGCGCACGGTCAAAAAAGGCGGACTTGGCGAGTCCGTCAATGAGCAAACTACGGAGCGTTTCTACTACAAGGGCAATCGCCACAAGCAGCTCAAAGCCTTTGTCGCCATGGTGAAACTGGGCTCGCTGACCCGCGCAGCCGAGTCGCTCTACCTCTCACAACCAACCATTACCCTTCAATTACAGGCGCTTGAACGTGAACTCGGTGCGAGCCTGGTCGAGCGCCGCCGCCGCCGCATCAACCTCACCGATGCGGGCGAGGCCCTGTACGAACTGGCGCGTCCGCTGGTGGAGGGCTGGGACACGCTGGACCGCGATTTTCAGACCCGAATAAAAGGATTGCAGGGTGGCCGCCTGACCATTGCTGCCGGCACCTCGACCATCCAGTACCTGCTGCCCGAGCTGGTGCGGCGTTACCGCGACCGCTATCCCGCCGTGCATCTGCAGCTTGCCAACGTTACCGGCAAGGATGGTCTGGCCATGCTGCGTGCCGATGACGCGGATTTCGCGGTGGGCTCGATGCTCGACGTGCCCAACGATATTGCCTGGGAGCCGGTGCATCACTACGACCCCATGCTGATCATGCCGCTGGATCATCCGCTGGCGGCGAAGGAAAAAATCGTGCTGGAGGATTTATCCGCCTACGGGCTGATTTTGCCGCCGCAGCGCTTGTCGACTTATCGGCTGGTCGACCTGGTATTCCAGCAGCGCCAAGTGCCTTACCACGTGGCGATCGAGGTGGGCGGCTGGGATGTGATCAAGGAATACGTGGCGATGGGGCTGGGCATTTCGATCGTCACCGGCATCTGCATCACCCCGGCGGATGCCAGCCGGCTCGCCGTGCGCAACATGAAGCAGTATTTCCCGCAGCGCAGCTACGGTGTGGTGATCCGCAAGGGCAAGTTCCTCAGTACCGAGGCACGTGCCTTTGTCGATCTGATTCGCCCCGGCCTGCTGACCCGCGACTACGACGAATCGGGACATTCGCAGCGCTGACGCTCATTCGGTGTCGCGGTATTTGCCGTGATAGCCACGGAACAATGCTCGGATGGCGAGCATGTCGGCTTCGAGGTCGCTGCTGGGGAAAAACGGTTCGCCAAGCGTGAAAGTCTTGCTTGGATAGTCGAAAAACACCGGCAACACGGGGACATTTGCCGCATAAGCGATGCGTAGGAAGCCGGTTTTCCAATGTGTCACCGGCTTGCGTGTACCCTCTGGCGTAATGCCCAGCCACATGCTCGGCTTGCGCGCAAAGCGCGCGGTCATCTGGCTCACTACGTCGGTGGCGGCACCACGGTCGATGGCGATCAATCCGATCGGTCGAAGAATCAGGCCAAGCGGGCTTTGCAGCACTTCGCGCTTGATCATGATGTTGACGTCCACACCGATGGCCACCTTCATGAGCAGGCCCCACACGCCGTCCCAGTAGCTGGAGTGCGGTGCGCCGATGACAATCAGCTTCGGAAGATTTGGGAACTCACCAAGCAGACGCCAGCCACTGAGGCGAAGCAGTCCCCGGCATAGCCAGGGCCAGAAGCGGCTATCGATACGCGGCGCCTGCGGCGGCAGTGGCGGTACCACGCTCATTCGGCCGAAGGCCGCGACCGATTCTGCTTGGTCTTGCCGCGCTGCTGTTTGCCGACCAGGCGGCGTTCTTTCGAGGCGCGCGTCGGTTTGGTCGCGAGCCGCTTCTTTGGCGGTACCAGCACGTCACGAATGATCTCGACCAGGCGCTCGCGTACGTCGTCGCGGTTGCGCCCCTGATCGCGGAAACGGCGGCCCTGAATCACCAGTACACCTTCGCTGGTCAGGCGACGATCGCGGCGAGCCAGCAGGCGTTCACGAATTGCCTCCGGCAGCGATGGCGAACCGACCACATCAAAGCGCAGCTCCACCGCGCTCTCGGTACGGTTCACGTGCTGGCCGCCCGGGCCGTCGGCGCGCAGAAAGCGCTCGACCAGCTCGGATTCCGGCAGGCTGATGGTGTGGCTGACAATCAACATGCGCGCAGTCTAGCTGGCGTGCGCGTTCGCTGCAGATGGTTCATCAGGCGGCATGACGATGCCATCGGTCAAATCCTGATCGAGCGGCGGCAACGACCAGCCGAATCGCGTCAGCAGGTCGCTGTACTCGCGATCCAGCGCGGCATCGATGACCATCGGCCGTCCATCCAGTGGATGGGCAAACTGCAGTCGCTGCGCATGCAGCAGCATGCGATGGCAGCCGAAATACTGTTTGTACAAACGATTGTGATCGCCGCGGCCATGCTGGCAGTCGCCGATCACCGGATGGTGGATGTGTGCCAGATGCTTGCGTATCTGCCGGAAACGTCCGGTCTCCGGTTGCGCGAGCACCAGTGCGTATCTTTGCTGCGGGTAGCGTCCAAGCTCGATCGGTACCTCGATGGTGGCCACGCGCCGGTAGCGCGTGCTGGCTTCGCGGCGCGGGCCGGTTTCACGCGAGCCGGGCAGGGCGTAGTCGATCACTCCTTCCTCAGGTTCCGGCCAGCCGCGCACCACGGCGAGGTATCGCTTGCGTACCGAGCGACCCATGAACTGCTCGCCGAGCGCCGCGGCGATTTCGCTGGATCGTGCAATCAGCAACACGCCGCTGGTAGCGCGATCCAGCCGATGCGCCAGATAAACATTGCCACCGAGCTGCTCACGCAGCAGGTCGATCAGGAATTCTTCGGCATTGCCGACCATTTTCGATCGATGCACGGCCA
>Ga0302315_10004982_pt1 | contig 11457 bp, 9 predicted proteins | sample III_Palsa_N3_1_FD_200532 | JGI IMG/M metagenome (GOLD analysis project Ga0302315, IMG submission 200532) | Peat permafrost microbial communities from Stordalen Mire near Abisko, Sweden - III_Palsa_N3_1 | ecosystem: Environmental > Terrestrial > Soil > Palsa > Peat permafrost | place: Sweden... | reverse complement strand
TCTCACTAACATCCAAATAAGGTAAATTAAATACTTCATTCATTGATAAAAATTATAATGATAACGCCTGCGTATAAAATTTAAATCGCTAACTAATTTTTCCCATGCCTCGTCATCGCGCACAGTATCCTCTTTATATTGCTTTTTAACCATTTCTTGAAAATTAAAATACTCGGAATATTTAGGATAGCGTTCTGTAATAGAATTTAAAGCAATTTTCAGGTTATTCTTTTCTCTTGCTACCGTAAACCGTAATACAAAAAATAACAATATAAAGGTTACGCCTGAAATTGATGCCAAATCATTAATATCAATGGCTACACCTATAAATGATACTTTTATGGTATAATTATCGTCTACGTCCGATCGTATCAGCGCCTCTTCTTTCTTCTTTAAATTTTCATTACGGACATTTATACTTAATATATCCGCAGCGGGTATTTTTAATTTTTTGTCGGTTTTTAACGCGGAACTATCCTTTTTTAGTAAAATGTCATTTTTTATTATTGCATTAATACATCCGTCTATTCGCTCCCTTGTCCAGTTATATTTCCAGTTATTGTTAAATACAGCGATCAATGCAATTACGCTAACAATTAACAATAGATATAAAACACTTCTGGTTGAGCCAGAAGATTGACTATACGATTCACACAGTTTGTGTGTATTTTGATCTATATTAAGTTCTAACCCGTTTATTTCAGTACCGTTGGGCGGTAATTTGTAATTAAATTTAGTAGCTTTTGATTTAGGCATGGCTTAGGTTAATTTAAGGTTTACAAAAAAGTATTGTACAGCAAATTATATATTGCACAACATTTAAAAGTAATAAGTAAGCCGTTATAAATCAACCCGTTAAAACACGGTATTTTTAAAATAAAAGTTTAGGTCATTCTTTAAAAACATAATTCATAAGCCGGTTTAATTGGTTATTACACTGGCCGAAATAAAATAATTCAATTAAGCTTCCTGTGCTTCTTAATCAAACTCTGGTAATCTATATAGTACAATATTTTAAGCGAAAAATTATTATTTTTGGGGGTATGGAGCGTACTTTCAAAATTGCCCGCATAGTTTTGGTACGCTTGATCATTATCTACCAATGATGAATTTTTCCAGTCGAAACTAAGTTCGCTGCCCGGGGATATTTCCCATACGTAGAGCATGTCAATATTCCAATCGTTATAATTCATGTTATTGTCCGCGTCAAAATGGGTAGAGGTAAGCGGGTCGAGTGTTCCGGTTTGCCCAAGGTCGTAATATTGCAATACGTTTAATTTAGACCAGTAATGCCTTAGTCTGAAGGTAAGGCCCATAATATCATTGAAGGTGTATTTTATATTGAAAATATTTTCAACGGTTTGCACATTACGGAGGGCGAATATGGGGTTATTGCTCACACTATCAACATTAGCGTAGCCGGTATTGTTGATACGCGGGGTGTACGATACGTTTTGCCCGAAAGAGAAATGATCGTTTATACGCAGGTTATAGTATAAAACCACATCGTGCCCATAACCGCCATGCGAATAATATTTACGGTAAAAATAATCGCCGCCCCATTGAAAGCGAGCCGCCGGGTTATTGTTGTAATAAATACCGGCATTTACATTCTCGGGCGATTGAAATACACGACCCGCAACACGCGGCTCATAAAAATCATTCCCCTGTGCATCATGGCTGAAATTGAGGCCGATGTAGGAATAATTCTTCAGCTTAAAATCAAAACCTAATATTTGGTTGAGCCACTGATAGGTTGAAGGGTAGTAACGGCGCGAATAGTAAACGTTGCCAAATACATCCCAGGTGGTAAATAATTTTGTGGGTTTGTAATCGGCATATACGGCATTAAGATTATGGTCAAAATAGTTGTTATTGTTCAAAATGCCCAGGTCGTTAGGGTTGTATTTATCATCCACATGATCTTCGGTTAACAGCCAGGTAAAATTTCCGGACGATTTACCGGCATCCCACTCGTAACTATACCCGGTTGATGTGTTTTGGCCGCCACCGTACAAATTGCTCATGAGTGCGAACCCGCGCAGGTTGTATGTATTCGCCTTGTTGTTGTACAGGTTGAAAACTACCCCACCTACATCGGCAGAGTAATCCTTGCCAAACCTGTCGACATTGGTATTGATCAGTGTTACCGATGAGTTGTTGGCCAGGTTTTGATCGAGCACCAAAATATTGTAATTGGCATAAGGTGAAGTTTGAAACAAGCGTTTATGGCCCAGGCTATCCTGAATAATGGCATTTGTGGGTTCAGTTACACCGTTAAATATGCCTATGCCCAAACCTCCTGACGTGCGGCCGGTAATTTTAAAGGCGTTCAGCAATTTGGTTTCTGTGGGGTTGCTGATCACCTGCTCGCCGGGTTTCAGATTATCATAAGCCTCTTCATAATTTATGGGCTGCCCACCTACCCTGCGCGAATAAAATATATTGCCTTTATCAAATAGTTCGGTGCCCTCGGTAAAAAACGGGCGGTTATCAACATACTTCACCTCAAATGGCGTTAAGTTTAGTACCTGATTGTCCGACTGTACCTGCCCGAAATCGGGCACCAGGGTCAGGTCAAGCGTAAAACTTTCGTTAAACCCGTATTTTAAATCCATCCCACCGTCAAACTGTGCGCTGGTGTTTTTCAATCCCGGTGTGTTGTAAGGATAATGGTTTAAATAAGTTGAAATATAAGGGTAAAAAGCCAGCCTTACCGGCGGCGTAATAGTCTGAATGCCGTTTAAAATGCCTTCCTGATTTATAAAGCCGTTCTTTTTAGGGTCAATCTCGTTCCAGAACAACTCCTTTTGCTCATATTGCCTGCGCCGCACCAGCTGCATGCCCCATAATTGCACATCCTTTTTTGCAAAGCGAAGCGCCGAATACGGTATCCTGATCTCGGCCGTCCAACCATGGTCATCAATGTGGGCTTTGCTCAACCATACGGCGTTCCAGCTGGGGTCTTCGGTATTGCCATTAGGGTTTGGCGCATATTTGGCATCGAACTGAACACCAGCTGCGGTTACATAAAAACCAACGGCGTTAATACCATCATGATAAGTATCCAAAACAATCCCGATAAAATCAGAGGTACCTACATTATCGCGGTTTACTAGTTCATGGGCTACCTTTTTGGCCGAAGTTTCATACATGCGTGCGCCCACGTATATGGCATCGTCATCATATAATATTTTTACTTCAGTCCTGTTTTCCTGTGTTTCGTGCCGCCCGGCAACGGGGTTCAGCTCAACAAAATCGGTGGCAATGGGGGCATTTTTCCAGGCATCGTCATCAAGCAGGCCATCAATTTTTGGCGGCGTTGATGTTTTTACCGCCACTAACGACTTTACAGCCGTTTGTGCCGAAACAGTAGCGTATATGAGGGTAAGTAAGAGTAAAAGTTTAAATTTCATTTAACAATTAATAGTAATGCCTATAAGATGCTAAATGCAACAAAAACGTTACAGTTTGGCGCGTTAAATTTTAGTTAAATGCTTAATTGTCTATTTATTAAAACTATTCTTTATTTTTAGCAAGGGCTGTTTAATAGTATTTTTAACAAAAAGGCTTATTATAAATCATGAAAAAAAGTTTATTAACCCTGTTGCTTGCCAGTTTATATTGTGTTTCGTTTGCACAGCATACCGATACGCTTTTAACCACATCAGGAATAAAATATTTTTTTACTTATAAGGGTACAGGCCCACTGCTTACCCCCGGTTGGCTGGCTATATGGAATTATAAAGTAAGCCTTATTGATGGAACAAAAATTGATGCCACAAGCGACCGGGACGCGCCGTTCGCATCGCAATACCCATCCACACACGTAATAAAAGGAATTAATGAGGCATTATCTTTAATGCATATTGGCGATAAAGCCACATTTATATTGCCCTCATCGCTGGCTTATGGAACAAAGGGGCGGCCGCTTATCCCGCCTAATTCAACACTGGTGTTTAATATAGAGCTGCTGAATATGAAAGCAAAATCGTTAGAGATGGTGCTGGATAGTATACTTTTTGAAAAACCTGATACATCGGAACCACACATTACAGCGGTATTAAAAACTTTTGATGAATTAAAAAAGAAAAAATTTGGCGACCTCTATGTATCTGAAGATGCACTGAATGATATTGGTTATAAGCTGATAGGGAAATTTCCGAACGATGCGGTAGAGATATTAAAATTGAATGTGGAATTGTACCCCAAATCGTTCAATGTTTACGATAGTTTGGGCGATGGGTATGCTGCTGTGGGGAACAAAGCGCTTGCTATTGTGAATTACGAACAGGCATTAAAGATAAACCCCAAAAATACCGAAAGTGCACAAAAGCTTGCCAAATTGAAAACGCCGTAAGGCGGTTTTTGTACATAGCCTGTGAAAACCCCTAAAACAAGGTTAAAAGAAATTACCTGCTAATCAAAAACGCCTGCTTCAAAAAGCTGGGGGCTTGAGTTTCAATTCAAAATCATAACTTTGCAAACTTTAATAAGCTATTACTAATGTTTGAAAATCTTTCGGATAAACTCGACAGGGCATTTAAAGTCCTGAAGGGCCAGGGAACAATTACTGAAATAAACGTGGCTGAAACCATGAAGGAAATACGCAAAGCCCTTCTGGATGCCGACGTAAACTATAAAACCGCCAAAGCCTTTACCGACGACGTAAGGCAAAAGGCCTTGGGCCAAAATGTATTAACGGCCGTATCGCCGGGCCAGTTGCTCACCAAGATCATGAATGATGAGCTGGCGGAGCTGATGGGTGGCAGTACTGCCGAACTCACCTTTCCGGCTACACCTACTGTTATATTAATTGCAGGGCTTAACGGTGCGGGTAAAACCACTTTTGCCGGAAAGCTGGCTAATTATTTAAAAACACAAAAAGGTAAAAAGCCATTATTGGTTGCCGATGATATTTACCGCCCTGCGGCAATTGATCAGCTGGAGGTTTTGGGTGCGCAGGTAGGCGTTCCGGTTTATGCCAACCGCGAATCGAAAGACCCGATAGCCATTGCCCGCGAAGGTATCGCGTTAGCAAAACAAAACGGCAATAATGTAGTGATCATTGATACCGCCGGTCGTTTAGCTATTGACGAAGCCATGATGGTGGAGATTGAGCAGGTAAAAGCCGCCGTTAAACCTCACGAGATATTGTTTGTAGTGGATTCCATGACCGGGCAGGATGCCGTTAACACCGCCAAAGTGTTTAACGACCGCCTTGATTTTACCGGTGTGGTGCTGACGAAGCTTGATGGCGATACCCGCGGTGGTGCAGCGTTATCGATAAAATCGGTAGTTACAAAGCCGATCAAATTTATAGGTACGGGCGAAAAAATGGAAGCACTGGATGTTTTCCACCCCGATCGTATGGCGTCGCGTATTTTGGGCATGGGCGATGTGGTATCATTAGTGGAACGCGCCCAGCAGCAGTTTGATGAAAAAGAAGCTGCTGAACTGCAAAAGAAGATACGCAAAAATAAATTCGACTTTAACGATTTTTACGGGCAGATACAGCAGATCAAAAAAATGGGTAACATGAAAGACCTGATGGGCATGATACCCGGCGTTGGCAAAATGATGAAGGATGTGGAAGTGGGCGATGATGCCTTTAAAGCCATTGAAGCAATTATACAAAGCATGACGCCTTTTGAAAAAGAAAACCCCGACAGCATAAACCAAAGCCGCCGTACCCGCATAGCTAACGGATCGGGTACTAACCTTACCGAAGTGAACCGCCTGATTAAACAGTTTGACGATATGCGCAAGGTGATGAAACAAATGAGCAACCCGGCCGCTATGGCAAGTATGATGAGAAGAATGCCGAAGATGTAGCCCCCCAACCCCCTAAAGGGGGAGCTTTTTAAAATAATGAAGCCCTTTACTGTTAAGTTTAGGGCTTTTGAATTAGCTTGCATAATTATGTTTAAACGCTGTTTATATGTCATATTAGTTTTGATACTTTTTGTCAAAGCAGTTTTCGCGCAAACTCCATTTCCTGATATTGATGTGCAACATTATACCTTTTCCATCATTCTGAACGATGAAAACGACGATATTAAAGGCAAAGCCGCTGTTACTATTAATTTTTTGAATGATGCAGCGCAATTTGAGCTGAACCTGGTTAAAAAAGATAACACTGGCAAAGGCATGCTGGTGAGCGGTGTAACTGAAGGAGGAAAAAGCCTGCGCTTTGCACAGGATAGCGATGTAGTAAATATTTATTCCACAGCAAAGGGCCAGAGCACACATACTTATACCATTAATTATGAAGGTGTTCCGGCGGATGGCTTGATCATATCAACCAATAAATTTGGGCACCGCACCTTTTTTGGCGATAACTGGCCCAATCGTGCCCATAACTGGCTGCCCTGCGCTGATTACACGGCGGATAAGGCAACGGTTGACTTTATAGTTACCGCGCCCGATCATTATACCGTTGTAGCCAATGGTTTAAAAATGGATGAAAAAGAACTGTCGGATCATAATAAACTTACCCATTGGCATGAAAGCGTGTCGCTACCTACCAAAGTAATGGTAATTGGCGTGGCCGATTTTGTGGTTGACCAGTCGGGCACAATTCCGGTTGATTCCGGGAAAGGCATACCGGTTTACAGCTATGTTTTTGCAGAGAATAAGAATGCCGGGTTTAAAAGTTATGCCTACGCACCGGAGATATTAACCTGGTATATTAAAAAGTTTGGGCCCTATGCTTATGAAAAATTGGCCAATGTGCAATCAAAAACCATATTTGGTGGTATGGAAAATGCCAGCGCTATTTTTTATTTTGAAAACTCGGTTGGCGACAAGGGCGTAGAGGAATTAATGGCGCACGAAATTGCCCACCAGTGGTTTGGCGATGCTGTTACCGAAACTAGCTTTAAAAACCTGTGGCTAAGCGAAGGCTTTGCCACCTACATGACCAATTGCTACCTGGAGCATAAGTATGGCAGCGATACGCTTAAAAAACGTATGGCTAAAGACCGGAAAAAAGTGATCCGCTTTGAGCGCGAAAGGCTTACACCCGTTGTTGATACGGCTGTTAAACGAAATTACCTGCAATTGCTAAATGCCAACAGTTACGAAAAAGGTGCCTGGGTACTGCACATGCTTCGCCGTAAACTGGGGGATACTATATTTTGGAAAGGTATACGCGCCTACTACGCAAAGTATGAGAACCTGAATGCCAATACTACCGATTTTGAGAAAATAATGGAAGAGGTTAGCGGTCTGGATTTATCAGCTTTTTTTAAGCAGTGGTTATATACATCGGGGCATCCGCATGTTTTATTTAAATGGGCCTATGATACTGTTAAAAAAGAGGTGCAAATAAACATCACTCAAAAGCAAAACACACTTTTTGAATTTCCGCTGGAATATAAATTAGACGGGCAATTATATACGGTTAACATAAAAGACAAAGAAACAACTGTTAATATTCCATCAGCTGATAAACCGGGAGCTATAATGATTGATCCGGATGTTAATTTACTGGCAGATTTTGAGGTGGCGGAGCACGATTAAAAAAGTAATTAAACAGGTTTCGATGCAGTAGACCGGGCTTATTAAATTTTATTGTGGTGATTGTAGCGTTAAGCACAGTAGCAACGTAACAAGATTGTTATATTTACTTTACCAATTATTAAACCCGCATCCATGAAACATTGCAGCTACATTTTTATTGTATTAACAGCTTTAAGCCTTTCTTTTACATCGTGTAAAAAAGGTGAAGCCCCAAGTATGAAAACAATAAGCCTTACTGCAGCAAATTCGGGTGGTACAATTACAGCAGTAAAGGGGCAAAGTATTACCGTAACCCTATCCAACCCCGGCGATGGCGGCTATCAGTTTAATGACCCTCAGTATAACGCTTCGGTTTTAAAGTTGAACAGCCACACGCATGCCAATCCGGTTAATTCTAATGCAGTAGGAGATTTTGGTACAGATACCTGGACTTTTACCCCGCAAAGTAGCGGCACCACCACACTTAGCATTGCAGCATCGCGCGGTACGGCCGATGTGGTAACTATGTTTAGCACTAATATTAGTGTGCAATAAATTTTACTTACACTTAGCAGCAGTATACACATTCAAACACGTCTACTTCTTCTGCATCAACCCACCCAAAATACACACCATTGTCAGTCCCAAAATCGCCGCTAATACTACATAACTCCATTTATTGGCAATTTGAGTGTCCAGCCAAGGCCATAGGCTTTGGGTACCCACAATTTGGGGTTATTTTTATTGTAATAAAACAGGCCGAATTTATAGTAATAATCTTCAGGCGTTTCCATATAACAGGTTTTATAACGCAATATACCTAATAATCCTCAGCCCGCTGCGCGGCTATTTTATCCCTCAAATAAAATCTATACCTTACGCTTAAATAAAAACTTTATCCATAGTGTTAGTTAAAACTTTTGGCAGCGCGGTTTATGGCATAGAAGCCATTACAATTACCGTTGAGGTAAATATACTGGCGGGCACCAAATATTTTATTGTAGGCCTGGCAGATACAGCCATAAAAGAAAGTTATTTCCGCATAGAATCGGCCCTGAAAAATTGCGGTTACCGCATGCCCCGGCAGCAGGTAGTGGTTAATATGGCCCCTGCGGATATACGTAAAGAAGGCTCGGCTTATGACCTTACCATTGCTACGGCCGTATTATCAGCATCCGGCCAGATCGAGGCAGAAAACCTTGACAAATACCTCATTATGGGCGAACTTTCGCTTGATGGTGGTTTGCAGCCTATAAAGGGTGCGCTGCCAATTGCTATACAGGCACGTAAAGACGGTTTTAAGGGTTTCATCCTGCCTAAACAAAACGCCCGCGAAGCTGCCATAGTAAACGACCTGGTAGTTTATGGCGTGGAAAGCATAAAAGAGGTTGCCGGGTTTTTTAATGGCGATGTACAACTTGACCAAGAAATTGTGAACACCCGCGAAGAGTTTTACAACAGCCTGTGCAATTACGACAGCGATTTTAGCGAAGTAAAAGGACAGGAAAACATAAAACGCGCACTGGAAATTGCTGCAGCCGGTGGGCATAACGTAATACTGATAGGCCCGCCGGGCGCAGGTAAAACCATGCTTGCAAAACGGCTGCCCTCCATTTTACCGCCCCTGAGCTTATATGAATCGTTGGAGACTACCAAAATACACTCCGTGGCGGGTAAGTTAGCAGCAGCCGATGCGTTGGTAACCGTGAGGCCGTTCCGGTCGCCGCACCATACCATAAGCGAGGTCAGAGTGTTGCTTTAGGGGGCTTAATTTATAATGCTTAACTCCGTGAACTCCAACAACATAATTATCAAGGTCAAGTTTAATATCATTCTTACATATACTATCAGAATTTTGTACGCTAACAATTTCGTGAACGTATTTAGGCGATTCTATCCCATTATAGTAAACTCTCTCCCCGTTATCGATACATTGCAGCATTCCTTGTTTATTCACGAACGATGTATGTAATTCGTTCATATCCGGTAATTTAGCTACAATTTGTAAAGTGTAAATTTCATCATTATCATCAAAGTCGATTATTACTTTTTCGATGAAAGCCCGGACAAGAGCGTATTTCAAGTTAAAATCAGGAGTTTTAGCCATGTCACACCATTTATTAAAGTATTCAGTTACGTCATCAATTTTTTGCGCTAAAGACGTATCTAAATCCAACTTTAAGTCAATTTGGCTAAGTTTCTCTTTAAGGTTCTTTATGTTTTCAATACATTTATCCATCTCCTGTTCCGCTTCTTCATAGGTTAATCTGCCCCCTTTTAAAAGCTTTATAACGTTTAGTTTAGTGGTATTTTCGATTTGAATTTTGTTTTCAATCACCACCTTGTTTTCTCTTAGTTCCTGAATATACTGCGGGTTTTTTAAACTTTCAACTTCTTGTTTCGCCCTCTTAGTTATAACATCACTTTGTATAATCATAAGCCAAATAACATTATCAAGAGTATCAATATTAATACTTCTTATACCGCATCCCTCACCTTTTTTGATTTTTGATGCGCAGCGGTAAACATGGTCTCTTTTGCTCAATCTTGTCCGCCCGCAGAAGTTTGAACCACAACGACCACAAACACATAAGCCTTTTAACAAGTAGTTGTGTTTAGATAAACCCGGTGCATTGGTGTTTTTCTTAATCCGTTCCTGTACGCTGTTCCATGTTCGCATATCAACTATTTTTGGAGCGGGAAATGTTTCGCCACGATGTCTTCTTTCCCCCATATAAAGGGGGTTTTTTAATATACTCAAAACAGTATTTGGTGCCCACGTTATTTTTTCATTAGGTATGTAGTTGATTCTTTCTTTCGTTATCTTATCTCTAAAGGTAATTCCGTTCGGCATTAACTTTTTGCCTTTGGTCGGTACGCCTCTTTCATTTAATATTTGCGCAATTTTACCGCTGCCGTGACCACCTATACAGAGCGAATAAATGTCTTTAATTATAACCGCTTCGTCGTCGTCAACAACTAACATCTTTTTATCGTCAGATTTATAACCATACGGTTTTAACAAACCACCGTGCGCTTTACCCTCCAATGCGTTTTTTCTTAATACTGATTTTATTTTTAACGATGTATCACGTACAAACCGATGTGCGAACAGCGTTTTAATATCACTCAATAATTCACAATCCGGGTCGTCGTAATCGATAATACCTTCAATTTTCGTAAAGATTTTTATTTTATGGTCTGAAAAGGTTTTCTTAATAATCAGTTTCGTTATCGGATTTCTTGTAAGTCTGGTTTCATCGATTGCGGAGACAGCCGTTATAGTTCCGTCTTTAATATCTTGCAATAATTTCATAAATTGCGGTCGGCGTTCTAAGGTATCATCATCCCCACTTATGTCTCTGTCTGTGTAAATTTCGTAGGGCATTGACAATTCAGCAGCCTTTGTTATACCATGCAATATTTGGTCTTCAATAGACCCTGATGTTTCTTTTTCTCTTGATTGACGAGCGTAAATTCCAATTTTCTGTATCATATTCTTTATGGGTTTTAAAATATAGGGCCAATTATGAACGAAAAAAACCACAATTACAAACCACCAAAAAACTGAATTTACTTTATTGCCAAAATTGTAAAAAGCTAAATTTAGTTTTTGAAAAGTATTGTTTTTAGCATTTTTAGGCCCCTTTTGTACGCCACAAATAAAATTGTCATTAAAGTGTCATTTCAATTTTACGCTGTCGACAAAACATAAAAAGCAGGAAATTATCTTGCAAACAAATCAAAAATTTCCAATTGACTTTTATTTAATTACAAAAATTTCTGTATTTTAACATTGATTCCTATTAAAATATCCCCTTATGTAAATTGGACATTTGAAATCCTAATTTTAGACCGGGTGGGTGTTTCGGAGATATGTTACACCCTATTCCGTGGCAAACTGACCACCCTTTTTGCTGGCATAGAAATGCAGCCGATGCTTTAGCAGCATAA
>Ga0302315_10004979_pt1 | contig 11459 bp, 13 predicted proteins | sample III_Palsa_N3_1_FD_200532 | JGI IMG/M metagenome (GOLD analysis project Ga0302315, IMG submission 200532) | Peat permafrost microbial communities from Stordalen Mire near Abisko, Sweden - III_Palsa_N3_1 | ecosystem: Environmental > Terrestrial > Soil > Palsa > Peat permafrost | place: Sweden... | reverse complement strand
AATATGTTGTTGATTCATCGGTAAACTTTGACGCAGCAGCTATGGAAAGCACTTCGCTGATACGTATGTACGATGAAGCCGTAAATATACTGACAGATACGCGCAGCGCTTTTGAAAAAGAAGATACTGTATTGGCCCGCAGCATATTTAAACGTGATGATGTGCTGGATGATATTAATGATAATGCGCCAAACACTGTAGCCGAAGTTATAAAAGCTGATTTGGACAGTTTGCCCGAGGCACTTTATATACTTTCTGTTATCCGCAAGCTGGAGCGTGTGGGCGACCAGGCGAAAAATATTGCAGAGGAGATCATATTTTACGTAGAAGCCAAAATATTAAAGCACCTGGAAAGCAGCCAGAAAACTTTACCCGGCGAAGAATAATCCAAATTTTTTTATATCAAAAGCCATTTTCCTAATTTGGACGACGTTAAAGAAGTAGTAATTATTACACTGGCTAAAAGGTAGGGGTACGGGGATATCCCCGCAAGATAGTGTGTTCCGACAGGCAAGATATCAATCTGTCGCCGGAGGGACACACTATCTTGCTATCTTGCTATCTTGCTATCTTGCTATCTTGCTATCTTGCTATCTTGCTATCTTGCTATCTTGCTATCTTGCTATCTTGCACCTGTACTATCGTTCCCACTATCCTCAATGTCTAACGACCACACTACGACAATTGGATGATATGGCAAGAAATAGAGACCATTGCAAGACTATTAAAGTTTTTTTTAAGAAATAACTTAGACGATTTGTGCGTTAAATAGTTGCCTTTTAAGTCAAACCAACTCCAAATATAAATCTTCCCTCTATAGTATTCGGCACATTCATACTCCGATAATGAGAATAAAAATCAGGATGAATCCCGGTATCCACGCTGCTGTAATAAATGTGGGATTCTTCAACACCGTTAAAAATTAATCCGTCGATAACAAATCTATTAAGATCAACAGAATATTTCCCATTATCAAGCAAACAAACATAGTTTTTCCATTCGGGCATATCCAATTGTGCTGGATAATCAAAACAATAGGTCGGCACTTTTATACATGGTCCGATAAAAACATATATATCTGACAATTGGGAAATCTCCATGTTCAAAATTTGTTTTAACACTTTATTATGTAGGTCAAGGCATATACTTTTCCATCCTAAATGTGCATAGCCAATAGTATTAGACGCTTTATTATAAATTATACAAGGAATACAGTCACCGAAAGCAATATAAAAAAAGACATTTTTAATATTTGTAATTATCGCATCGGTTTTTATTTCAACATCACTAATAGAACCGAATCCTTTATAAAAATCGTCCGTTACAACAGTAATAATATCACTGTTTTGAATTTTGAAATTGGAGGTGTTTTTGATATCTATATTAATTGAAGCAAAGAAAGTTTTTCTGTTATTGAAAACTTCGGCTTTTTCGCCAAAGCCGAATGACATATTTCCATTTACTTTGGACGAACAAAACAACTTGATATTAGGGTGATCAGGTAAGCAATTTGTTAATTCATTCATTGTCATTGGTATTCTGGTTAACTTGTTCTTTGTTCACGGCGTTTTTAGTAGATTGGAATATTATAAATTGTGTCTCAAAAGTAGGCTTTAATATTTTTATTAATATAGAGGTTAAAAATTTATAAAAATTCCTCACCTGTTTGTTATAATCTAATAAGGAGAGCATAATAAACAGAAAGGCTGCTATTAACAAACTATCCTCGGGTTTTAATGTCATAACGATACCACGAAACGCTATATAAGTAAAAATGGAAGTTATAAGGACTTTTAGCGATAGATATGTAAGAGAAATGTTTATTACCGCAAAACTATCTATAATTTCGTTATCTTTTTGAAGTTCAATTTGTTCTTTCAACCCTTCATTTTGTTTGATTAAATCATCTATTTGTTTATTGCCGAGTTTGACGAATGGGTCAAAACTGATTTTTATAGCATTAATAAAACGTGCGTTCTCCAAAATATATGGTAGTTCTTTTTCATGAAGGTTGGTAAACCTTTCGTTCATTTTTGATAGGTATTGCTCAAGATCATATTTGTGAATCAGGCCAATTCCTAACTCACACATTGCTAATGCTGCTAATCCGAAACCAAAAATATGATAGCCAGTTTTTGGATCTTGGGTAAAGAACAGATCTGTTGGATTTAAGATATTATTTAAAATAGTTTCAAAATCATTTAAAACTATTTTTTGGACGATTTCTGTCAATATCCGTTTTTCCTTTGAAGTATCATTTTTATAATAATAAGTTAACATATATGCTAATAGTGCACTCGCGCCAAAACAAGCCTTTTCCTTATTTTTAGCCGACCTGGATAAATTAAAAATACAGCCATTGTCCAATGTGATATTTGATAACCATTCCGGAACCTCATTTGAGGAACCGATAAAGGAAAGGAATGATTCTACTTGAAAAGTGGCATTTAAGTTTGGCTCATCACTTATTAACAAAGTGCCCCAACCGCCCCCCTTGCACTTTCCTGTTTCTAATAGTGATAGTCCTTCATCAAAATTAAAATCTTCCTTAAGCAGACTAATTCCTAAAAGACAGAATGCTAATTCCCCAGTTCTTATATTATCAATATTTTGATTTTTTAATTCAATAAATCGATTAGTTAAAAAACTATATACTTTGTGATTTTTTTCTTTTAAAAAAGATTTTATATCAATTTTCAAATTGAGCAGTGTAAGCAAAGCTTCCACTGTATTAATTACGTTGATACGTTGGCCTTTTTTGACGGCCCAACCGCCTTCAAAATCTGATACTTCTTGAAATGAAGATTTAAGATAAGAAACTACGGTTTGCTTGAATGTTGAAGATGATTTCATTTAGGTTAAAATTTCACATTAAAGGTATTGAATTTTAATAAATCTTAATAACCTAAGTATCTTCAAATTAAATGACGTCGAAAGGTAAATCAGTCATCCTTCTTGGAATATCTACTTGTCTTATTTGCAATTGTGCTATCGTTCCCTATCCTCAATATCTAAATCTCTTTCGTCTCTTTCACGCTGGCGTTCTCTCACCGCCTGAATTTCAGTCAGTGCAATATCTTCCTGCCTGCTATCATTCGGCAAACTTCCGTATTCATTTTCTGGCAACAGCCGGGAAAAGCGAAATTTCATACCTTCATATTCTATGCCGGTTGGTTTGCCGTTGCGTTCATAATGATGTAACTCCCTATCACGTAACAAAGCTAAAAACTCCTGCTGTGTTGTGGCTTGCGCAAAACAGCTTGTAACGGTATTAATGATCTTTTCCCGTTGCTTTGCATGCCATTGCGCATGGCTCTTATACCGCTCTCCCTTGCCATGTTCAGGCATGCTCATGGTTAATTCAGGATGTTTGCGTTTATGATATTCCTGAAACGATTGTTTTAACCCCAACAACTGGCGTTTATTCAGTCCAAATGACTTCCCTGTTCGGTAATGCAATGCAGACACGCAAAAATGTAGGTGTATATGGTTTTTGTCTTTATGTACTCCGCCCAACATAACTCCTGTCTCACCACGTAACCGCATGTATTCATGCGCCAAGTCATCAATCATAGCATCAGTTATAACTTCTTTGTTTTCCTCCGAACTGAAGGAAATAATTTCGTGAAAAATGCTCACCTGGTCGGAGCGATGCTGGCGGCGAAATGCTTCATTTGCTATAAACTCTTTTACAATTTCATCAATGTTATTTGAGCGTACATTGTTCGTATAAAACTGCTGTTTATCTCTTTTTGATTCATTACCGATGTACCGCAAAATGTATGTAATTAGCGAAGCATACGAGGGGCTATGTCTTGAAAGTATTTTGACGATTGCCATAGCTAAAGGTATGTAGTGTATGGTGCATAAAAAAACCAACGCCGCAGCGTTGGTGAATTTTGTGTTTAATTTACTTTTTTAAGAACTGTTCAAATTCTTTGGGGAATTTGGTTTGCGGCCAGCCTTGTTGCAGAGTTTTCACCACAAGCAAATAGGCATCTTTCCATGAACCGTTAAACTGATATAGTTCAGGAAAGTTCTCCGCATCTTTGATTAGATTAAACTTAAACAATGCTGTGCCATCAATCTTTAGACTTAGGTATATGCTTTTATTATCCTTGCGCTTACTATGAGCAAGCGTTGGAATGAATGAAACTTCGATAATGACATTTCTTTTCCAAAAATCATCATCGATCCACATTGCATGTACTCCAGTAAAACTCGTTTCTTTCGGTAACGAATTAAACAGGTCGATCCATTTTTCTATTTGAGGCCAGCTTTCTTCAATATCAAAGATTTTAATCTCAAATCGCTCATCAAGTGGGAATTTCTCATTTAAGAGAATTTCAGAAGGAGGTAGGCCAGCGAGGAGATTGTCCAATACATCCCGTTCATCAGAGGATAACCTTTTCCGTAGGTTGAGCTTATGCTTAGCATTTTTCAGGATTTCAATGTCCCTTACGCTTAATGTTAGTGTTGACATATTCTGTGTTATTTGGTGAGCCAGACACCCTGCGACAGATATATTAACAAAAACAATAAGTTTAAATCCCCGGCACACCAAACAACGACTACTTAAAAGAACTTATTGGTAATAAGTGTACCATTTAAAACACTCATTGTCAAATATTTGCTGTAAGATGTTAATACGAAATCTCAATATTTTCTACCTGGACTTGGTATTCATGGGCATCAGCCCAGGCAAGCATATATATTTCCTGACGGATTTCTTTGTTTATAAGCGTTTTATATACTTCATTTCCATTTAACTTAAAATAGAGAAAATTTTCCTCATCTATGTATAATTCAATCGGTGTTCCGTTATTGGGCTGTTTCTGATTTAAATATTTGTCAACGCTCGTGCGTATACCGTTTTTGTAGATCGTAACAAACAACTCCTCACTTGAATGATCTTTTCCAAAATGTATCACTAAATTATTATCGGCCGATTGGATGCTCCCGTCTCCGAACAACTTTCCGTGGGTTCTGAACAGCTTGAACCCGAAACGATAAAACGCCGAGTTTGATTTAACTATGCACTTAACCCGCTTAATCAAATCTTTGGCATTGGAGATTTTCAAAAAACTGCACCATTGAAACGCGAGAAAATTAGTCAAGGCGTTCCAATCCTCAATCGTAATTTTTCTTTCGTTTTCTTTCCATTTATCTATCCAATCCCGCCCCGCTCTTTTGTTTTTTTGTTCAAGTAATTTATTCAAATAAATATAAGTAGGAGTTAATATTTTTTTTGCCCTACCAGCCCTTAACTGCTTCTCATCGGGGTGGCAAAAACTCAATAAAAAGCTGCCTTGAACCAATGGTTTAGGGTTGAGATAGCCCTGTTTTCTCATTTCATTCTCAATTGCCGTAGCGATTTTGTTATATTTTGACAGGCTCTTAGTATAACCCTTGGGTATCCTGTCGGGATCGTTATTTTCATTCACATTTAAAATCTCAATCGCCCTCATATATTCCTTTATCATGTTAGAAAATATGTAAGCAATTGGTTCTGAAAAGGGTGTATAAGCCCCATCCTCTTCAACAAATTCTAAAAGCTCGTTAGGAATAGGTAAATCTTGCATTTGAAAAAATGTAAAAACGGCTGAAAAAATATAAAAACGGCTGAATAATGAACTTTGCAATCTTTCATAAACTCGCTGCATAATTAAAAAATGCACGAAAATGAAAAAGTTGAAAATAACTAAAAATGAGGTAGATAGCAAATCTATCCATTTTCACTTTCCCTCTGATAATCGCCATGTCGATTTTGGCCAGCTATTAAAACAGCACTTCACTACTCCACCGGCCTCACCCACAGAAATTAATCAAATAACTCATACTAAAACCAACCAACATGGAAGCCAACGCTAAATTCCACATTCCGACATTTGACAAGTATCTCGCGCACATGTTCGAGGAAATCAAAGAGCATATAAAAATCAATGCTCAAACATTCGGTCGTGGTAACCTGCCACCGTTACAAAACAAAAAGCTCAATGCGTATTTCGAGGAAGATCACCTCAAATATCAGGCACTTATTGACGAGGTAAACAAAGAACTGCAATTTAAAAGCACCTGCGACACCGTAGTCGAGCATAAAGTGGCGACCGAAACCCGATTACAGGAAAACAACGTCAAACGGTTACAAGCGGAAGAAAAATACGTTTCACACAATGCAGCCTTAAAAGGCAGAAGACCGCCATACGGCAAATGGCGGACTACGCTGGTATGGGCAGCGGTAATACTGATTACGCTGTTTGATGGACTGCTTGCCATCCCGATTTTTGGTGCCTTCGGGTACAATTTTGGTGAGGCTGTGTGCATGGGCGTACTGTTTGGCTTAACGCTTGCAATCATCGCCCATTGCTTTGAAAAAATGATATTGTGGGGCAAGACTATATGGCAACGCAGGATTATCGCCGCCATACTGGTAACATTACTAATCTCGATGTTTTCATACATGGCATACCACCGCGCAGTCTATTTGGAAACGCAGTTAGCGGAAAACGGACTGGCTCATGTTCAGGTAAGTCCGTTGCCTTTTGTACTATTATCTACATTCCTGTTTTTAGCCGCCGTAGCTCTCAATTACTTCTACTATCCCAAAGAAGAGCAACGCGAGGCTATGCACCAATACAAACACGACCTTAAAGCCAAACAGGACAATGAAACGGAGCAACAGCAAATCGCCAAAGAAAAAGCCGACATTAAAAATGAACATGCAGGTGTACGTCAAACTAATACTGCCAAACTGGAATATGGCAACTCACTTGAATTGCTTATCATTTCACATGCCCATCAAGGACTTGGGGAATGGAAAAAACATAACATGCTAAACCGCCCGGATAAAGGTCGCCCCTTCTCGTTTGACGAACCCAATTACCCTTTTATATTTCACACAAATTTTCACTCAATAAATTCTTTAAAATGAAACCGACCATAGTGTATATAATGCTTCTTTGGGCAGCCACTTATTGTCTAAACAGTTGCAATAATTCAGCCATCACAAACATAGACATAGCAGTTATTGTCGACAAAACTGACCGCATGACGGCCTACCCGAACGCCAATGAAATTATTTCGCAGTTAGGATTGCAGGATAATCCCTGGCAAGGTGTACGTATTACTGCCACCTATATTTCAGACCGTGATATAAACGATGTTAGCGTTGTAACGCTGGAAAGTGAAAATGAGTGGAGCGGAAACAAAATGATCCGTAAGGCTAAGATTGAACACTTCACCAAAGAGCTACAACAATGCCTTACAGGCATGAAATATAACGGTACGTGCCCGTATTCCATCGTGTACCGAACCATCGCCCGGCAAGCCAACAGACTGGCCGCTTCCACCGCCAACAGGAAGCTATTATTAGTGTATAGCGACCTGTATGAAAACGATACCGCGTTAAATTTCTATGATCCCCGTGTCATCAATCGACTGCAAACAAATCCGCGAAGTATTACGGCACAACTGGAAGCTACAGTGCCACTCAAACCGCTTTCCGGTTTACAATTATGGCTGCTATATAATCCGGCCTCGTTTAGCCAAAACAATCGCTATATGACAGTTGCAACCTTTTACCAGCAGCTCTTTTCTGTTCACGGTGCGATAACACATATTTCAAACAAATTTCAACCGCTATGAAACTGATACTGCAAATATTCAAATTCCTCTGCTTCTGCATCATCGCAGTAGCAGAGTTTACCCTTAAAATGTTACTCGACATCGTTTTACAATTAAAAAAACCTTTTCAATAAAAACTATGGAACAATTTATAGCAATAGTGCAATTCATACTTGCACAGATTGGCGACTTTTTCGGAGCCGTTGTTGATGCCTTTACCAAACCAAAAGGATTTAATGCTGCATTTGGCAGTGAACGCCTTATCGCATCGCGATTTAACCGGGGGCTTGTCGTTTCAAAGCACCGCAAACTGACCCGTAAGGCATCATTTTCAAATATGCTGCTTTCAGCCGTTACTGGTGCCGGAAAAAGCACTCGGATAATTATCAAGTGCCTGTTCTCACTCAAAAATTGCACGATAATTGTCAACGACCCCTCTAAGGAGCTTTTCCTTTTAACCAGCGGCTATTTATCAAAATATTTCACCGTCCGCACCCTGAACTTTTCCAATAGCAGCATAAGCAGTGGGTACAACATCTTATCGCGTATCAAAAAACCCAATGATATTAACAAGGTTGCTCATGTATTGGTGGCGGCAAGCTTGGACAAAGGCAATAGCAGTGATCCATTTTGGTCGCTCTCGGTGAAAACGTTATTGCAAATTTTAATTCGTCTGACGTTAGCGCAGGAAGAGCAATACCGAAACATGGCAAATGTTATGTATTTGCTCCATCGCTTTGCTGCTGACCCGGCGATTGTTGATAGGCTCATATCGCAAACTAATGACGCGCAACTGATTTTAGAATATAAATCCCTGCTTGCGACACCTGAGAAAACGTTACAAAATATCGTTGCTTCCGCTAAGGCAGCGTTACAGCTTTTTGACGACCCGGAAATAGCTAAAACAACGGCCTATGACAGTATCGATTTTGACCGCCTACGGAAAGAACCAACGGTGATTTTTTTGCATAACACCATCGGCGACACCAAGTACCTTGCTGTACTGATTAGTCTGTTTTTTGAACAACTCTACAATCATGTTTTAGAACAGTTACCCGGCAAAACAGATTTAGACCTGTTTTGCATATTAGATGAAGCCTCATCATTGCTCATACCGTTGTTACCCCTCGCCTGTGCTAATGGGCGTAAGGTGCGATTATCAAACCTCATTTCCGTACAATCGAAAAATCAACTTAAATCGTTCTACAAGGACGAGGCAGAGAACATTACGGCAAACTGTTTAACGAAATTGTACCTGCCTGGACAAACATCCATTGATGAACTGAAAGAAATTGAAACGCTAAGCGGCAAGTGCGTCTATATTGATGATAAGCAGACAGAACGGGTTAAGCCACTCATTACCGTTGATGAAATCAGGTTATTACCGAAATATCGTTCGCTTATCATTTCGGGCAACCATCCCATTATCAAAGGCCGTACCTCACCGTATTACCGATCACTGAAATACAGCCGTTTTGCAAAGATTGCGCCGATTGATTTACACGGAGATATTCCCACAACACCCGTACCGCTTTTGCAATGAAAATCCGCAGCAAACCCTTATATAATTATCTGCTACACGCTGGCGTATTGCATAGCACAGACGAGGTGATAGCCCGTGCAAAGCAAGCGTATAGGAAACAGTATAAGCGAGACTGGAAACGCCGTGTACAGCAACAAAAGGAAATTAGATACACGGTAACGGTAAAGCAATTTGAGGCGATTAAAAGCAAGGCGCACTCCCTTGCAATGAACCATACCACCTATGCAAAGCGCACCGTACTTGAAAGCGTAGGAGTACACATAATGGTAAATGACAGACTATTGGAAGTATTGCAATTAATCAGCATGGCAGCCATTGCCCTTGAACGTACTGCACCGTTATATCGCATACGGGAATTAGTTAATAATGCAGAATTGAAGCTTTTAGAATATCTCAACGTGGAATGATGAAACGAGATGCGAATATAGACTATGCAAGAACCCACGATCTCACCATCGAGGAAATAAAAGCCTGTCCCCTGTTCGCCCATTTCACCGATAACCAAGCCCAAGAAGTCATCGACACCCTGAAATTATTTACCAAAATCACTTATGATATATATAAAAAAGAAGGCAAAAAAGTTTGAAAAACCACTGAAAATCACTATCTTGAATGTATTGAAAATCTCATCATTATGGAAAATTTAGCCCTGTTTAAGACCTTCGGGAAAGGTGAAAAAGTACAAGTTATCCGGGGAACGAATTGTGTCGTCTATACCCGTGTCAGCGGTAAAGACCAAGTGGAAAACATGAGTTTGGAAACGCAGCGAAAAGCCTGTTTGCAGTATGCCCAGCGACACGGCTACACCATTGTAAAGAACTTCGGGGCTACCAACGAAAGCGCCACCACAGACGAGCGAACAGAGTTTAAAGCCATGATTAGCTATGTGAAGAAAAGCCGGGAGCGTATCTCCTACATATTAATTGCAAGTCTCGAACGCTTTAGCAGAAACGATAATGCCATATGGTTAAGTAACGAACTGCGGAAATTGGGGATAGAAATAGTGTCCGTTTCTCAGCCGATTGATACCACGAACCCATCCGGGCAGATGCAGCAGAAAATGCTCTTCCTATTCGGAGAATACGACAATATTTTACGAAAGCAAAAATGTACTGCCGGTATAAAAGAAATGCTCTTGCGTGGCAATTGGCCTACCAGGCCGCCATTAGGATATGATAGTGTAAAAATTGGCGCGGAACGAACGATCGTTATTAATGCAAAGGGTAAAGTGCTTCGTCAGGCCTTTGAATGGAAAATGAGCGAGGGCCTTTCATTCGATGCCATCCGTATCCGGCTGGCGCAGAAAGGCATCACCCTTTGCAAGCAACGCGTTGCTGCCATATTACGCAATCCATTCTATTGCGGACTTATTGCGCACAACATGTTAGACGGTGCCGTAGTACCAGGCAATCATGAACCGCTGATAAGCAAGGAACTGTTTTTGAAAATAAACGGCATACTGGAAAACAACAATCACGGTTACACCGTAAAAGAAGAAAACGAACATTTGCCCTTGAAACGATTTGTACGTTGTGAGAAATGTAACCAATTCCTGCACGGGTATATAGTTAAGAAGAAGCAAATACATTACTACAAATGTTCAACGCTCGGTTGTGGCACCAACCGCAATGCCCATGTGCTCAATCAACGCTTTGCCGACCTGTTAGAATACTTCCGGCTTGATTTGTCGAGCGAGGTATTGCATCTTATCAAACAGCAAGCAATCGCAACCTTTCACCAACACACCAAAGGCTACCAAGACGAATACATCGTATTACAACAAAAGCAGCGTGAGTTAGAAACCAAAATTGCACGGTTGGAAGAACGCCTTATCGCGGAAGAATTACCAAGCGAACTCTATTATAAGTATGTGGCAAAATACAATGAGGAGAAAGAAGTAATCGAAGAACAACTAAGTAAGGGAGCAGTACAAGTCTCGAACCTTGATGCATGTATCGACACGGCATTAGATTTCGCTATAAACCTGCCCAAAAAGTGGCTTTCGGCAAGTTATCATATCAAACAAAGGGTGCAATTTTTGCTCTTTCCGGAGGGTATGTCCTATAACCGGGAAAATGACCTGTCTCGAACTCCAAGAATAAATTCCGTGTTTTTGTATTTGGCTTATTTGAAGCAAGTTATGCTAAAACAAGAAAGAGGAATACCAGCTTTGCAACTGAATTATTCCTCTTTGTCTCGTTGGGTAGCGGGAGCAGGACTAAATTTTTCTTTTTAGTAAAATATTCTTATGTTTGTTTTTGATTATAAATCACTAATAATCAGAGAGTAAAGT
>Ga0302315_10004978_pt1 | contig 11460 bp, 10 predicted proteins | sample III_Palsa_N3_1_FD_200532 | JGI IMG/M metagenome (GOLD analysis project Ga0302315, IMG submission 200532) | Peat permafrost microbial communities from Stordalen Mire near Abisko, Sweden - III_Palsa_N3_1 | ecosystem: Environmental > Terrestrial > Soil > Palsa > Peat permafrost | place: Sweden... | reverse complement strand
CGATGATGACGCCCACGATGAACAAGCCGATCCCGCCGAATAACGAATGCAGCAAGGAGAAGATGGCTCCTCCCGAGATCAGAGCGACGAAGAACAACCGCCGCTCTGCTCCCAGGACAGTCAACGGGCGGTTCATGGCCTTGAATACTGGGTTCACTCTGCTACCCACTGACTGAGACATGGATCACCTCCTCTCTAGCTTGGAAAGAGCCAGGACATGAAGTTGACAGCGCCGATGGCCATACCGACGCCGAAGACAATCCCGGCGAGGGTCTTCTTGGACTGACCTTCGCCGTAGGCGAACATCAGTCCTCCCACCACGATTGCGACCAGCGATAGCCCGGTCGCAATCGTGCCGGTAAAGGCGGTTTTGAGGACGCCAACGGCGTTCTCCCACGGATCGCTGCTGCTTTGGGCATACACGGGAAGTGCCGTGAGAAAGAGCAGCGAAGGTGTTAACCACCTCCGCCAGCGCGTGCGCAACGCCTGAAGACGTGAGCGTTTCGTTTGGATGAGTATTTTCATGTGCTCCTTTCATTTGCGTTCGGTGAGTGGCACTCCCCGGTTGCAATGTATGGAGCGAAGGTAAGGCTGGAACGGGCGCATGGCCATTGCAGAATCGGAGGGGGATGTGCAGTTTCTGCACATCCCCCGAATATCAAAAGAAAGGAGTGCATCTTCAGCCCGTCGGGGTGCGCAATTGCGATCTTCCGCGATAGCGGAGCTCAGCAAAAGGTGGAAAGACGGGCTTTGCGAAGCAAGAAAAGGGCGTCCAGCCGAAGCCGGACGCTTGAATGAAACACGAGCCTTCTACGCTGCTTTACTGGCCTTCGTTATGCTTTTCGTCATGGTCTTTTTTTGATGAGCCGCCACCTTCGCTTGTCTTGCAGCAAACTCGGCCACGACGGTTGCGCGTATTTTGACCACATCCACGCGATGCCGCTTGGCCGTAGTGGTCAGTACATCTGTCTCTTCCTGTGAAACGGATTCCACGCCTCCCAGCAAGACGATTTCGACGATGAGCTTGGACAGGCCGCTCTCGTCCGATTGACGGAGCAACTGAGCCAATCCCTTCTGTACCTGTGGGTAAGTGACTTCGCTGGCAGAACCATCGACCATCTTGTGCCGCCGCGCTAGTGTCTCCCGACGCAACGGTTCCGTCCTGGCGAGTATGGCGTTGGCGATCAGTACAAGGTCGGCACGGTCGAGCGGTGCGCTTACCTTCCTGAGCACTTCGGCCAAAGTGCGATGACGAATGGTGGTTTCGAGTTTCCGCTTCTCAAGCTCTTTGCGGCGTTGCTCCCGCTCCTTCGCTAACTGTGCCGGATCAGGTGTGCGGCGATCTGGAAAGTGAACTGCGCAGGTCAGCTCCGCGCATACCTTAGTGGTACGCCCGCGCTCCACACCGTCCACCACAATCGCCTCGGCCATGTGCTTGCATGGCTTCTGGTAGGGCGAGAGCGGCTGTTTCGACTTTGCGGGATTGGTGAGTTGCAAGGCAATGTAGCGGTTGCGTGGCAGTATGCCACTACTGCCCGTACCGTGCGCGGTGGTGATCTGTACCAGTTTGGGCTTCGCAGCGATCTGCTGTTCTACGAATTTTCCTAGCTTGTGATTGAAACAACCTGCATCTGAGCAGCAGTCATGGCGATTGCCCATATCTCCGAAGAGCAGCGTATTGAAGCCCGTCCGCTTGGGGCAGTCGGCGCAGCTTCCCGCCTCCGGCACCAGCGTTGCATCGGCCTTATCGAACGGCACTTTATCGAGTGAGAGCAGGATATTCTGCTCGATCCATGCGGTGAAGTCGCGCAGCGGGATCGCCACGCGCGTGTCTTTACCGCCGTGCCAGACTGAGCGGAACGCAGCATCGAACGCTCTTTCCTGCTGCGACTGCGGCAGCTTGGCGATTTCGAGCGCATGACCGACGCCGATCTGGTCTGCCAGAAAAGCCTCAGCAATTGAGGGAATCAGTTCGACCAAACGCTGACGCTGCGCCACGAATGCCGGACTCTTGCCCGCCTTCTGCGCCACGGCTGCAACGTCGTAGCGTGGCGATTCCAGCCGCAAAAGCGCATCGAAGGCGAGGGCTTCTTCCATCGGATGCACCCCTTCTCGCTGGATGTTTTCGACCAACTGAGCGACCACACAGTCAGAGTCCGACAACGCAACGATGCGTACTGGAACGTCTTTGAGTGCGGCCAGCTTCGCGGCGCGTAGCCGACGCGCTCCTGCAATGACTTCGTACTTGTCATCACTGACGGCACGGACAAGCAAGGGCTGCAAAACTCCCTGCGCCGTAAAGCTCGCGGCCAACTCATTGAGGCTGTGCTCATCGAATCGGCGGCGTGGGTTGGTGGGTGACTCCTGCAATTGAGCGAGTGGCAGGTTGCGATATTCGTTGACGGTAGTAATTGCTTTCGACATGACGATTCTCCTTTAGGTGAAAGAAACGTGGAGGTCATGCGGACAGAGACACCTCACCTGTCCGCACTCATGGGCGGTGGTGGTGAAAGCGGCGGTTACGCCGCTTTCGTGGTGACTGTCGGTTGTCTGCGAGAACGCTGCACCCGCTTTGCCTCGGGCTGTGCTTCCGTTGTTTCCGCCACTTCCTGCGAAGCAACTTCTTCCGTTTGGATCGCAGCGAGGATGACGACTGCTGTCTGCTGGACAGCTTCAAGGCTTTCGAGCAACAGCGATGCGTTGCCCCGATACAGCTGAATGTAGCTGGCACTCTGGGCCGCATTGATGCCGATGCCCTGGGCAACGACAAAGGCCACGGCCTCAGCCTCTGTCTCCCGTACCGTCTTGGTGGTAGCCGTACGGCGTTCCTGATGCTTCAGGGCATGATGCGCCGCCTCATGCACCAGCGTTGTAAGTTCCTCTGCTTTACTCTGTCCCGGCAGAATACGGATGGTCGTTCCGAAGGCCATGCCCAATGCGGGCGCAATGCTCTCGGTGTATTCAAGCGTGATGCCCTGAGCGTGGACGAACTCGCGCATCCGGTCGAGATACACACCCGCCTCGCCTGTTACCTGCTCCAACTCCGGCAAAGGTAGTCCGTGAGTTTGCTCCTCAGCCCACACATACACGCGGCGGAACCCAAGCAAGGCAGACTGATTTGTGTCCGGTTGTTCGCTGCCCACGTCCTGCGTGTGTTTGCTACGCTTCCCGATAACGGGCGCAAGAATGGCGATACCTTTTTCACCCTTGTTGACGAAGCGGCCAAGCTGGTTCCATGCGTACATGCCCGCTACGCGCGTGGCCGAGGGGCGTTGTCTGGCGATAGCGGTCTGGTTCCCGAAAGAATATTCGCGGAAGACTGCCATTGCGCGGAGAAAGGCCGTCAGGGCTTCGCTGTGTCCCGCCTCCAACTGCTCAATGAGGTATTGCACGTTCTCACGCACAAGCTGCTGGGCTGATAGAGGCTTCCGGTTTTCACTGCCGGGAGCCGGAGTGCTGGCTATGCTGCTGGTGAGGCCATTGCTGGCGGTGAATGCGCTGTTGCCGTTGTGGTTGATGTTGCTTTGATATTCCATTGTTTTTACCCTCTGTCTGCCCGGTGGGCGTTTTTTGTTTCTCACAGCGCAGCGAGACAAAAAACGATCCGCTGGCAGACAGGGGAGAACGAGTGCAGCGATGGTGGGAGGCCGGAGTGGTGGGCGTGGCAAGTGACAAACTCGCACTATCGTTTGGCGCGCGGCCAGCGCTTATCCGAACGGGCGGAAAAGGCCCGCTCTATGGGCCGTCCACCGGAGCTGCGCGAAGTGGAGCCAAGATGCGCGTCAGCGCCTCCTAGCTCTTGTTTTTGCTTGTCGGCCCCGGATACCAGGGGGATGTGCGGAAACTGCACATCCCCCTTCAAATCTGCAATGGCTCATGGAACATTCCGCGCCTATTTTGAGGATGTCGGCAGAGCTCTGTGAGCGAAGATCCGCTTCGCAGCCAACCCGTGAGGCGCGAGACAAATAGTTCGTTGCCCGCTGACAGACACCCGAGGTGAAACGAAGATGCTGCGGAAAAATGAGGTCGAAATGGTGTCAAATGGAGTTATCGGTAGGCGGCTCCTGAATGTCAGGGAGGCCGCCCAATATCTGGGGCTTGAAGTGGATACGGTCTACAAAAAGTCCAGGTTGCGGGAGGTTCCCTGCGTCAAGGTCGGTCGTGCGTTGCGGTTCGATGTGAAGGCGCTTGAGCGCTACATCGAGCAACACACAATCGAAACCATTGACTGAAGGGAGAAGCTAAAAATGTCTGTTCACAAATTATCTGAGGGCTTGTATGAGGTCCGCTGGAGAGAAGGAGGTCGCAACAAGAGCCAGACAGTTCATGGCGGCTTTGAACTGGCGAAGAAAATCTTACGCAAGAAGATGTCGAATCGAGATGAAAACCGTCATCTCGACATGAGGCGCGAGATCAACTATCGCATGTCGGATTTGATCGACCGCTACTGGACGCACTACGGCAGGAAGAAGCTCTCAGCGGATCGGGAAAGAAGCATCGTTGAGGGTATTCGATCCGAACTGGGCCGATTGTTCGTGCGGGAGGTGGACGGCGTAGCGGTACAACGCTGGTACGAAAACCTTACCGGAGAACGCGACCTGGCCGATAACACTGCTGTACGGCACTTCAATGTCATGCACCACATGATGGAGAAGGCTTCCACGATCTGGTCGAAGGAAACCGGTCTTGACCGGAATCCGGCAGACCATGTTGAGGTGAGGCGTCCCGACGATGCCCGTGACCGTTATCTTTCGGAAGACGAACTTCGCGCGTTGAAAGTAGCGCTCGATGAACGTATATACCGGAAGGGCACAAAGGACCTCAATAAGACAAATCTTCGTCTGAGGTTGCTGGTGCTGATCTCCGTCGGAACAGGGATGCGGTCTGCGGAGATATTCCGGCTTTGCTGGTCGGACGTGATGGGCAGCGAAGGTTTGATCGCAGTCCGGGCAAAACTGAAGGGCGGCAAGATGCGTTATGTCCCGATGCCTCCAGAGTTGGCAGTTGAAATACGGAGGTATCCGGCGGTGATAGGTGAGGATCGAATTTTACCGCCGGAGCCGGGAGCAAAGAGCGGGCGGCAGCGAGTGGAGGGTAGCTTCGAAGACTTGCTCACGCGAGCGAATATTCGGGACTTCCGTTTCCACGATCTGCGTCACACCTTTGCCTCCTGGTACATGATGAAGGGCGGCGATCTTTACGAACTGGCAAAGATACTCGGACACTCGAATATCAAAATGACAGAACGCTATGCCAAGCTGGGGCAACAGCACATCGCCAGAACCGGTAACGTAGCGCGGGAAGTCTGGAAATTGATGGAGCGGGAGGAAACCGACAAGGCGAACTTCGGATGACGAATGTTCGGATATTGTTCGGACGACTAAAACTCTAACTCTGTGGTCGCCGCTAAGTGCTTTAGAATGTGGTGGCCAGAGACGGGATCGAACCGCCGACGCCGGCCTTTTCAGCGCCGTGCTCTTATGAGGGCCAGAATATGGAATCTGTCGCAGCCCGAAAACCGAATGACAAGACCTCTTCTTTTGCGTTTCCAAAGGTGTTATCGAAGGTGCTGAAACTTGATTTCTGGTGCTTTAGGATGCCTTACGGTGCCGCCGGTGCCCCTAAAATCAGTAAGTTACAGCTGGTTGGTGTTATTACAGCTTCCACACTTCTGCGCCATGATGAACCTCACTCCTCAACTCTTGTAGCCTATGGGCAATGTTGTAGCCTATCATATACAAGCAATGCTGGTTTGTGCAGAAAAATGTTCGGCAGCGATTCGGAGAACGCCTACGGCAGCTACGCGCCGCCAAGGGTTGGAGTCAGGAAGAGCTGAGCGGACGGTCTGGCATTGGACGCGTATTCATTAGTCAGTTGGAAAACGGTCATAAGGACGTGTGTCTGGGTATCATCGAAACCCTGGCAGACTCCTTCAAAGTTTCGATCTCCGAACTCATGCAGTCCATATAACCCAAAAATCTTATCGGGATATCCCTCGGAAACAAGCGCCGTTCGTAGAGTAGGGGTATGAATGGCAAACAACAGCGCGGCTTAGAGATGGCGGCCAACTTCAAGATCTTCCAGAAGCCGGACGGGACATGGTCCGTACCTTCCCAAACAGGTAAAGGTCACTGCTACGTCATCGAAATGGGCGAGAAACCCCGCCGCTCTTGTGCGTACTACGAGGTCAATCAATCTAGTGCAAGCACCTGTTCGCCGTCCAGTACTTCCTACAGCGGGAGCAGCATGCGGACGGTTCAGAGACGATCACCGAGACCGTAACACTCACCGAGAGGATTGTTCGGAAGACCTATCCGCAGAATTGGCCTGCCTATACCGTGATGCCGCTCAACGGATCGAGCGGTACGGCGGCAGCAATCTCCACGTCAAGCTCGACTTCGAGATCAAGAGCGATGTCCAGAAAGACATCTACCGCGCACGGAAGGCCGACGCCCAACACGATGTCGCCCATATCGCCTCCGCTCCCGGTCGCAAAATCGTTCATGTGGACATGGACGCCTTCTATGCCTCAGTCTATGAAGGCGACATTGGAAACATATGGCTCGATCACACTGATCTTCTGAAGCGGCGTCACAACCATCAACTGAAGATTGAGTTTGCGAAAGAGATTAAGGCCGAACTCCGCAGACTCTTCCGAACCTCGCCCGAACGCCTCATCAATGATGACAAACCGAAAAGCGCGCGACCGCTTTTCAAACTACTCCAAGCCGAACTGATAGACGAGGCTGGCCGCTAGGATCGTATAAGCCAGCTTCTCTTTTTGACCACCAGATTTCCCGCTCGAATCGGAGTAATGCTCATACTCCCGATCATCCTCGTTCCATCTCTCACTAGCCGAAAACTGAAACCAGTTACGAACATTCGTAACCAGCGTCCTCCAACGACGGTCCTCTGCAATGTACTCCTGCCGGCCTCGCAGTCGGTCAAGAATTTGCTTCACCTGGGCGAACTTTGTCTCTGCATACTGATCGTCTTCGGAACCATGCAATTCATTGTCGATACAGGCTCGAAGGTCTGCCCGAAATTGCTGCACCTCTGGATTGAAGGCACTTTGTTGAATGAGTTCGATGTGACGGTTACGGTTGTATTCAATTTCACAAGCGATCATTGATGTTCTTGACTCTTCCCTCAATCTCCTTGGCCTATTCATCCAGCTTCACATGGAACGTTGCAATTCGTTGGATGGCATTCTTCCGCGGCTCTTCGCGAAAGCGCCCTTCAAAGCGCGGCAAGTCGCGGAGAAGAAGCTGACATAACAGCTCTCGATACTCGCTTTGCGCCTCGATCGCCGGAGGCATCCACTTTCCCGACGATTTTAACGAAGAATTTCCGGTGTGAAGGCTAAGGAATTGAAGAGTTGGGGATTGATATCCTGAGCCTCAGGACTACTGCTCGGGGGCCTGTTGCATCCCGGGACTAGATTGGATTAGGCGAAGCTAACGCTCCTGCACCACGTCGCAATCCACGCAACCGTTGTAGGCTTGAGCAGCCTTTGGGGCGACGATTATAGCGATTACGGGGATTGCGAGAGCGGCGGTCGCTCCTCCACGGGCCAAAAGCGTTCGCCGTGAGAGTGCGGGCACATGTCCAGCGGCAAGCAAGCCGACACTATCGAGTTTCGTCAGCGCGTGCCAAACGGTCTCTTCACTCAACTGTTTTGCAAGTTCCTGGCCGGCGGACGCGGTGATCTCCGACATACTGCGCTCGCCATCGCAATTCTTCCAGACAGCGGATGAAACTGCGTCGAGACAAAACGCCTGGTGGCGGCGTTCGTCGTAAATCAGCGTCTCCGGTCCCACATGCTCGATGAGGAGGTGCTGCTGCAGGCGACGGGGGTAGTGGGACTGGTTCATGTGAGCTCCGGAGGGTGCCTATTTGGGGTTGACGGCAAGGCTCTGCGGGTTGGCGACGCCGGAGGTAAATTGCTGCACATAACTACCTGCGGATGTGAGTTCGGTGACCGAGTTATTGCCGAGGTTCCCGATCCAGACGTTGCCGGTCGCATCAATGGCGACTGCCGTTGGTGTGCTGATGGTGCCCGATCCGGCGAAGGGCGACCCGCTTACGGCGGCACCGGCGGTGGTGAAGGCAGAGACGGTGTTGCCCCCCTGGTTGGCGATCCAGCCATTGCCGCCGACGTCGATGGCAATAGTTGTTGGGCCGGTCAGGCCATTGCCGGTAAACGGGGAGCCTGCGACCGGAGCGCCGGTCTGGGCGAGAACGCTGATGCTGTTTCCGACCGAATTCGCCACCCAGACATTTCCGTTGGCGTCGATGGTTGTGGACTTAGGCGAATTGAAAGCTCCAGTTGAGTACCTGACAGCGAGCGTCCAGTCGCTGGGAGCTGAGGCTAGTTGCGGGACGTATGGACTTGTGGGGAGCGGGGTGTTGAATAGCGCCGCAACGTTGAGCGTGGGGTTATGGGCGATGTTTAGCGCGGCCTGGACGGTATCGGTAGGAGCGGAACCGCCCGATGGCGTAGCGAGGGTGAATAGCGTGCCGCACGGACTTCCATCGCCGGCGACTCCTCCCGGTGAGTTAATGCAGGCCGCGATGATATCAGCCAGGGTATAGATCTCATTGACTGGCGCAGTAGCTCCTGAAGGAAGTGCGCTGCCGCCGGCTTGTCCATTGGCAATATTGACCAGCTTATTGACGGAGGCGAAGGCTCGCGCCAGGCCAGCCGTGTTGGTCGCGCTCGAACCCAGCGCCGCGTAACCGCTCATGAAGGGAGCAAGCGCGAAGACACTCCCAATGGTCGTGATCTCGTTGATGCTGACGTAGGTGTTCGAGTTGACGGTGCTACAGTCGCCCAGCGCCGCCATCAGCGCGGCATTGTTATTGACGCCCGCTCCGGGATCGCCGCCGGTGGCGACAAGATAGAGCTGCTGCCCTGGAGTGCAGCTCCAGGAACTAAAGGTGAAGTTGCCCTTGGATGTCGTGATGACCGGCGTACTGAACAGGTTGACGTTCGCCGCGCTGTAGCCCGTGATTCCGGCGGCATAAAGCGCCAGAGTTGCGCCACCGATAGGCTGCTGACCGCCATACACTCTGCCTTGAATCGCCGCGCCTATGACCGGCATGGGTTGGCTGGTGAAGCCGCTGCAGCCGCTCAACAGGACTGTCGCTACCATGGCCAACGCGAGACAATTTTGGCTTGCATAAGACTTTGTACGCATCGTGGTTCTCCTTCTAGGGCCGTGTAGCCGGGATGCCGTTGATGACGCCATTGACGATGGGAGTCGTGACAGGACCTGCGACGCCGATCACTTCAACGACTGCGTTGTTGGCTGTATCGGCAAGCCAGAGGCTTCCTGCCGTATCGACCGAGACGCTTGATGGAGCACCCATTCCCGCGCTGGCCGCAATTGGCGTGGACGACACTGGAACGCCTGCGGTGGTGAACGCGGACACCGTTCCGTTGCCATTAGCAATCCAGAGAACGCCCCCTCCATCCGCCGCCAGGGCGCGGGCATCGTTCAGTCCGCCTCCGCTGGCATGGAGGCTCACAACGCCGTTGTCCGTAAAGGATGTCAGCGAAGCGCCGGCTGTATCGATGGACCAGACGTTGCCACTACCGTCGACTGCTGCGCCGTGACCACCGCCCGAGACCGCCGCGGTTTGCGAAGTACCATTTGTGAGCAGCGATGAGACGCTACCTCCTGCGTTGACGACGAACACACTCATGCCCTGCACCGTGAAGACCAGTGATTGGGTGGAGGCGGCATAGTTCGTATCGGAGGGGGCCAAGGTAGCGGTGAACTGATATTGCCCCGCCGGCAGCACAGACGCTGCAGTTACTGTCTGCGGACTGCCCGATGGAAGCAAGGCGGCCTGATAGCTGATCGGGCCGGCAACCGAGCCGCTCGCGTTGAGCAGCGGAGCGAGGCTTGTGCCGCCATGAATATTCTGTTGAGGCGGCTGCCAGGTAACGGTCGTCGGCGCCTGGGATATGACCATCGTCGCGGTGCCGCTGCCGGTGAGGCCGCTCCCGCTAAGGAAGGTCGCCACGATGTTATAGGTCCCGGCGTTCGTCGGGGCTGTCGGGCTTCCGTTATAGGTCACGAGGATGTTTATCGCCGCAGCGCTATCGGGAGTGGTGGAGTAGCCGACGTACCGCTGCTGTCCGTTGTACACATAGATCAGGCTGGAGAAACTGATGGTCTCCGCCGCTGGCAGAATCGTCATCGTCGCGGTTGCAGTTCCGCCTGTTGTGTTTGGGTCGGTGACGGTCGCAACGACAGCATAGCTGCCCGCGTTAGACGGAGTGGAGCCTCCGTTATAGGTGAAGCTCACGCTGATATTCGCAGGCGTAGTGGTATACGCCACCCCTTGGGCCTGGCCGTTATAGGTGTTCGTCAGGTTGGTGAATACGACCGTTGCCGTCGCGCGGTTGATCACCAGCGTTCCGGTCGTCGATCCCGTATAGCCTGCCGAAGTTACCGTAGCAACGACGGCATAGGAGCCTGCGCCAACCGGCGCCGTGGTACTGCCGTTATAAGTAACGTTGACAGAAAGATTCGCTGGCGCCGTAGTAACAGTAGCGGGGTGCGGATTGCCGTCATAGGTGCTGATCAAAGATCCGAGCGTAACCGTCGCAGGACCACCCGGCGACCCCGTGCCGCTCAGCAAGATGCGCTGGACGGAACCGACCGCCGTCAGGTCGTTGTCCGTCAGATCGAGCTCCCCGCTGGCTGTCCCCGCAACCGTAGGCGCGAAGTCCTCGGCAATCGTGCAGAGACTTCCGGAGGCCAGCGGCATAGATGCTAAGCAGGTGGTGGACGAGTCTAGCGGAAAGACTGCCGAGTTCGGTGCGATCGGCGCAAAGGTGAGATTGTCCGTGCCCGAGTTCACGACCGGTGCCGACTGCGGAGAACTCACTGAATTGGCACTAGCCGTAAAGCCGCTGAGCGCCGGTGCAGCGGTGAGATCAACGCGCACAATTGAGGATCCGTTGACGACATAGAGATGTCCGCTAGCGTCTGCCGTGATGTCCGCCACGCCACTCCCGGAAGGCGCGGCGACGACCGGCTGGGAGGTGTTGTATCCGTCGGCGGCGGTGTATATGTTGACGCTGTTTCCGGTATTCGCGTAGATGTTTCCGGCCGGGTCAGTGGCGATGCCCCAACCAAAGCCCTGGTGCACGACAGACGTTTGCGTCTGGTAGTTGCTGGCCGCGGTCAGTTCGTAAATAGTGCCGGCGGCGGCATCCTGCACGAACAGATTGTCGTTGCCATCCATCGCCAGGCTGAAGGCCTCGCTATAACCGGAAGAGATCACGGTCGAGGTGCTATAGCCGTTGATAGGAGAGAACTCCTGCACATTCTGGTATACAAAATCGGTGGCAAACACGTTTCCTTTGCTGTCGAGCACCAGGCCCGCGGGTGAGCTGAGAGAGGATGAACCGAAGGTCGTCATCGCATAGTTGTTGGCAGCGAC
>Ga0302315_10004977_pt1 | contig 11461 bp, 7 predicted proteins | sample III_Palsa_N3_1_FD_200532 | JGI IMG/M metagenome (GOLD analysis project Ga0302315, IMG submission 200532) | Peat permafrost microbial communities from Stordalen Mire near Abisko, Sweden - III_Palsa_N3_1 | ecosystem: Environmental > Terrestrial > Soil > Palsa > Peat permafrost | place: Sweden... | reverse complement strand
CTTGTGCTTTTTAGGGGCAGCTAAACTTACTTCTGCTTTGCCTTTTAATGATAAGCCGGTAGCGGCACCTGCCAGTAATCCTGCTTTTATGAATTCCCGTTTATTCATTTTCCTTACTTATTTGATTGATCGCGCTTTGCTGGTTGATAGTCCAGACCTGATTACTTTTGTCACTTATCAGCCCCATAAACTGGTGTTTGGTAGCCTCTAATTTTAATAAATTCGCTTTACCATTTACCACTATTCCATTTTTAATTCCGAGTTGCTTTAATAATAAAGCATACCTGTGATGCTTTCTGAAATATAGATATTCGCGGTAATATATCAACCATAAATATCGCTTTTGCAGTTCAGAATAAGGCATCGTAAAAGTATTATTACCTGTAGCACTTTTGCTAAACTGCAAATACCCCCAACGCTCCGGGAAATGCATATCAATCACCCCCTGCGCCGACCATACCCAATTATGTTCCGGTTTTAGCGCACCTGAAGCGGTGCTTTGCTTTACATATTTCCCGTTATGCACATCTATATCCCACTCCACACGCGAAAAATTAATACGCCACAAATCACCATCGGCTGGTATATTTATATTATTACCCATACTGATTGATTTGAAAGGAATAGCAATTTCAACTGTCCAACCTTTATCGGTGTCGTTAGGATTATTTACCGTGCCTTTTACCTTTACCGCGGTTCGCAAGCCCTCAGCGTTATAATTTATCATCGCGTCGCCCCTATCCCGGTATGGGTGATCAAGAAACAGATCAAAAATTGTATTCAGCGCATTTACCTCGAACTCGTAATATTGATGAATGGTGTTGTTGGGGTTAATAAATACCTCAAAATCATTATCATGGAAAACAACAGCATCGTGCTTTGTTTCATAGGCCCAAACATTGGGTTCCTGTAACTTTGCAGCTATATAAATGCAGCTATCGCCCCAAAGTATTTTTACCCGGGTACCAAGAGAAGGACGTGGCTTTTTATCGCCCTCAATATCCTGAAATTCATCTGTCCATGCGGCCTGGTTCCAGGTTGAATCATTAATATCGCCATCTATTACAGGTGGTGTTTTCGTATAATGAATAATGTAATTGCGGGGAGTTGTAAATAGATTTTCAAGCCCATGAAATGGAGATTGCGCTTCAGCACAAAATGCCATAAACAGAAGGAATATGGTTACAAGTGTTTTCCGATGGATATTTGATTTCATGCTGCCATCTAATGATCAGCTTCCTAATGCTACAATGCGGTCAAACTCTTCGCGTTTTAAGCCCATTACGGATAGCCTTCCCTGGCGTACCAATCCCACATCTTTTAATTGCTCGTCGGCTTTTATGATTTCGAGTGTTACAGGATTTTTGATGGTTTCGAATGGAACGAGATCAACCACTACCCAGTTTTTATCGTCGGTTGTAGGGTCCTGGTAAAATTCTTTTACAACTTTGGCTATGCCTACCACCTCTTTGCCTTCGTTACTGTGATAATACAATACCAGGTCGCCCTCCTTCATCTCACGTAAATTATTGCGGGCCTGATAATTGCGAACGCCATCCCAAAAGGTGCGACCATCCTCGTTAAATTTTTCCCAGCTATATTTATGCGGTTCACTTTTTACAAGCCAATAATTCATCTGCAGTATAATGTTTATACTGTAAAGATGTTAAAAAGTACTGTAATTGTAAAGTTGAATTAAGAGTAGAAAGCAGTAATAAGATGAAGCTATTACTAATTATGACCCTTTAATGTATTTTTTGTACAAGTGCTCAACGTAGCCTACGCTTACATAGTCCAAAAACTTCCAACTTTCCTTAAAATACGTACGCTGAAAATGTTTAAGAACACTAAAAAATATTACCAAAAAGATAAGCAATAGCCCTAGCGAGAATAAAATTATGCAAAAAATGATAAAAACGTTCATGGATAATAAAATCTTTTTTGAAGTAATAATGCTTATTACGAAATAATAAGACATTTTGTTACCTTCAACTTAATGTCTTTATTCTTATAAGGAATAAAAACATTGCATTTTGAATTAAAAGATAGATAAACGGCATACGCCGATATCAATGCAGTATTTTAAACATCAGCTCCTTCAATAACGCACCATCTTCGGCGTTGGAGTCAACACCTTTGCTTTTTAAATCGTACTCGCGCAGGTAACTGATGATATTCATGGTTTTCCCATAATCATAACTGCGGGCAGCCTGCTCATAATCCTTTACAAAATAAGGGTTCACGCCAATTTCGCGGGCAAGGTTTGATTTGTCCTTCACATAATGGCATGCCAATACTTTACTGAAAAAATTATTCAGGTTGCCTAACACCAAAACTATTGGGTTTGCTTTGGGGTTAGCCTCAAAATAATTAATGATTTGGTTTACCTTGAACGCGTTTTTTTGACAAAGGGCAGTTTGTAACTCAAATACATTGTACTCCTTACTAATACCTATATTATTTTGTATGAGTTCTAAGGTAATTTCTTGTCCGGCTGATATATTTAGCATTAGCTTTTCAAGCTCGTTAGCTATCTTGGAAAGATCGTTACCCAAGTATTCGGCCAGCATTGCCGAAGCTTGCTGATTGATGCGATAACCTTTGCCGGTAATAAAACTTTCTATCCAGCCGGGTATTTTGTTATCATATAACGTGGCTGATTCAAATATCAATCCATTCTTCTCTATTGCCTTGTAGGTCTTTTTACGCTTATCAAACTTGCCATATTTGTAGCAAAAAACAAGAATAGTACTTGGTAATGGGTTTTCAAGATAAGCCAATAATGGATTGATGCTCTTTTTATCCTCATCATCCTTCCCCCACTTCATATCCTGAGCCTCTTTTACCAAAACAACCTGGTAATCAGCCATCATTGGGTAACGCTTTGAAGCATTAAGTACCGACATCAGGTCGGTATCCTTACCATAAAATACTGTCTGATTAAAGCCCTTTTCAGCATCAGATAATAGTTGATGCTCTACATAATTACTAACCTGGTCAATATAAAAAGGCTCTTCACCATGTAACAGGTACAAGGGTTTAAATTTGCGGTTTTTAAGATCTTTTAATATATCGGCAGCAGTCATTTTAATTCAAAAATCAAAAGTAAAAATTCATAATCCAAAAGCATCATTCCAATCAACAATATATTATCGCAATATAAATCCGTTTTGAATTTTTACTTTTGATTTTTGACTTATAACATGGAACAACTGCAACCGCTTAACTTACCACCCTATCCCTTTAAAATAAGCGATAGCAACGGGCAGTTAACTTTGTTTGATGAGATAAGAAAAAAGCACCTGGTTATAACTCCTGAAGAGTGGGTACGGCAGCATTTTGTACAATACCTCATCAATCAAAAAAAATATCCAAAAACGCTGATAAAACTTGAGGGCGGTGTAAAACTTAACGGCATGGCCCGCCGAACAGATATTGTTGTATTTAACCCTGCCGGCGAGAAGATTTTAATGGTAGAATGTAAAGCGCCATCTGTCGCCATAAATCAAAAGGTATTTGATCAGGTTGCCCGATATAATATCACACATAAAATAGGCTTGCTCGCGGTTACCAACGGCTTACAACATTACTATTGTACGGTTGATTTTAACAATCAGAACTACAAATTTATTGAGGATTTGCCCGAGTACACAAACCCTACAAAAATTTAAATCTGGATGGCCAGATTTTGTATCTTCTCCAGCAATTCTTCGGGTTTAAATGGCTTGGATACATAATCATTCATGCCGGAATTAAATACGCGTTCCCTGATGTCAAATAGCGCCGAAGCGGTTAGGGCGATGATAGGTATATTCGCTTTTTTAGGGTCAGGTAGTTTTCTTATCTCAATAGCTGCGTCAAAACCATTCATAATAGGCATTTGCAGGTCCATTAAAATAATATCAAAATTACCGTATTGAACTAGCTGAACCGCGCGTTCCCCATTTTCAGCAATTGTTGGGGTGATGTTCCATTTAGATAGCAGTTTTTTCATCAGCATTACGTTAACCACATTATCTTCTGCAATAAGCATCCTGATGTGATTTAAGGTATCATTTGCCTGGAGCGGTAATTTATCAACCTTTGGAACATATTGTTCAGTCGATACCGGAAACTCCATATTAAATAAAAACTCCGACCCCTTACCTACAACACTGTTAACATCCATTTTTAAACCTTGTAGCTCTAGCAGGCGTTTGATGATTGCCAAACCTAAGCCAGTACCACCATACTGACGGGTAGTGGTTATTGATTCCTGGGCAAAAGGCTCAAATATGGTATCTATATTATGCTGATCGATACCTATACCAGTATCCTTAACCGCGAAGTTTACGGTAATGGTGTTATGCCTGTCTTCAATTACATTACATCTTACGTCAATATTTCCTTCTTTAGTGAACTTTATAGCGTTGCTAACGAGGTTAAAGATAATTTGTGTAATACGGGTGGGGTCACCAAATAAAACCTTATTATTCAAACTGTCATCAATATCAAGATTAAACAGTAAACCTTTTTCTGCTGCTTTAATTCTTTGACCACCGCAAATACCCTGCATCAATTCAGTTAAATTAAAGCCTATATTTTCAAAAACCACCCTTCCTGATTCGATTTTATTAAAATCGAGCACATCATTTACAATAGCCAGCAGATTCGAGCCTGAGAATTTTAATATCTCCAGGTTTTCCCTTTGATCATGACGCGGATTGCTCATCAGTAACAAATTACTCATACCGATAACCGCGTTTAACGGGGTACGAATCTCATGCGACATGGTGGAAAGAAATTCAGATTTTGCCTGTGATGATTTTTCAGCCTTATCGATAGCAGAGCCCAGTTTCTCGTTTAACACCGCCTGATCTTCAGATGTTTTTTTCAGTTCCTGTATGTTACGGTAAAACGCGGTGTAAAAATGGCTGTGTATATATATAAGTAATATAAAATTGGCAAATACCGCTATAATTATGGTTGATTGATCTATTTCCTCTGGCTTAAATTGAATAAAATAGGCATTATTATATTGTACTACCAGGAAAATCAATACCGGTATCAGGTTCAGTACGGAATAAAAAATACCATAAGTTTGGCCCAGCATGTAAAAGCTGAATATGACAACCAGAATAACCATTTGAATGGTTATTATATTTACACTTTGGAGCGTGTAAAATACATCGAGTAAATTTACAACTGTAGCCAGTATAAGTAAGCCATGCGATATAACGCGCCAATTGCCATTATAGGTTAAAAACTTAAAAGAGATTACCGTACAAATCAGCATTACTACAGCTGTGTAAGTAATTAGTGGCTGGTGCTGGTAATAAATATTGCTTAGTAACGAAACGAGGGCAATAAATACAATTCCTAAACCATAATATAATAAGCGAATTCGTGCCTGATCAAGAAATGATTGATCATCTGATAATATTTTATCAAGCGATAGGTTAAAAAAGCCAGCACTTTTGCTCATGCAAATATTGGGTATCTATAAATTAAAGCTCAGGTTGTTAAATATATAACCTCTACGGCGTACAGCCAATAGATTTGTTTAAACTTCACAACCTGATGCGATACCCTTTGCAATTAGCAAGCCAAAGCCGCCAGGTTCTCTTCAATTATCTTCAACTTCGCTTCTGCGTCGGCCTTTTTCTTTAACTCATTATCAATAATATCAGGTTTGGCATTGCTCATAAAGCGCTCATTACTAAGCTTAGCATCAACCGAACGCAAAAACCCGTCGAGATATTCTTTTTCTTTTTTCAATCTTTCACACTCAACCACAGGGTCAATAGTTTCTTCCATTGGAATGAAAAACTCATCTGTACCCACCATAAAGCTGATTGCACCGTTAATTTTATCCTCAACAGTAGTAAGCTCAGTTACATTACCCAGCTTTGAAATTATAGAACCATAAATACTATAATTGATATTACCGCTTGGTTTTACAGCAAGCTGTAATGTTTCCTTCGGCGATATTTGCTTGCTGTTACGCACATTCCTTATTTGAGTAACCACTTGCTTAATACTCTCAGTAGCGGCAAGAAGTTGAGTATTTATTTCCCCATTTTTCGGTAATTGCGCAACAATACAACAATCCCTCTCAGCACGTTCACCAAACAATTCGTCGTGCCATAACTCCTCAGTTATAAAAGGCATAAAGGGGTGAAGTATTCTGAGTATATTTTCAAAAAATGAAACGGTTACGGTATAAGTTTCTTTATCTATAGGCTGCTGATAAACAGGTTTGATCATCTCCAGGTACCAGGCGCAATAATCGTCCCATACCAATTTGTAAGTAGCCATTAATGCTTCCGATAAACGGTACTGTTTAAAGTTGTCTTCAATCTCGGTTAAAGCCTGGTTAAAGCGACTATCAAACCACTCAATAGCTATTTTATTGGGGTTAGATAGATTTTCGTCAATCTCCCACCCTTTTATCAATTTAAAGGCGTTCCAAATTTTATTAGCGAAATTTCTCCCCTGTTCACAATAGCTTTCATCAAACATCAAATCATTACCGGCAGGCGAACATAACAGCATCCCCACCCTAACACCATCAGCACCAAATTTTTCAATCAGTTCGATTGGATCAGGAGAATTACCTAATGATTTGGACATTTTGCGGCCCAGTTTATCACGAACAATACCGGTTAAATAAACATTCTCAAACGGTAGTTTACCACGGAACTCATGCCCAGCCATAATCATCCTCGCCACCCAAAAAAACAATATTTCAGGCGCTGTAACCAAATCATTTGTTGGATAGTAATAGTTGATGTCTGCATTCTCAGGATCTTTAAATCCGTCGAAAACTGATATAGGCCACAACCATGACGAGAACCAGGTATCTAAAACATCCTCATCCTGTATTAAATCAGCAGCGGTTAAATTCGCATTGTCAGTTGATAGCTTTTTAGCTTCTTCTAACGCTTCTTCGTTTGTTTTAGCGATAACGTATTGTCCGTTTGGTAAATACCATGCAGGAATCTGCTGCCCCCACCAAAGCTGGCGACTAATACACCAATCCTTCACATTCTCCATCCAATGGCGATAGGTGTTGGTGAATTTTTCAGGAATCAGTTTAATCTCACCATCCAAAACATAATCCAATGCAGGTTTAGCCATCTGATCCATCTTGCAAAACCATTGCATTGATAATTTTGGTTCAATAACCGCATCTGTACGCTCAGAAAATCCTATTTGTGATTTATAGTCCTCTACTTTTTCTAATGAACCTGCCTCTTCCAGTAATGGGGCGATCTTTTTACGTGCAACAAAACGATCTACACCAACTAAAATCTGTGCTTTTTCATTTAGCGTGCCATCATCATTCAAAATATCAATAACCGGCAAATTGTGTTTTATACCAAGCTCATAATCATTCAAATCATGCGCCGGGGTAACCTTCAAACAACCAGTACCAAAATCCATGGTTACGTACTCATCCAGAATAATTGGTATCTCCCTATTAATTAAAGGAATGATTGCTTTTTTACCATGCAAATAAAAATATCGTTCATCATTAGGATTAATACAGATGGCAGCATCAGCCATAATAGTTTCCGGGCGTGTAGTAGCTACTGTGAGGTAAGTTCTCGCTCCTCGCTCTCCGCTCCCCGCCACCTCATACTTAATATAATATAACTTCTGATTAACCTCCTTACGGATCACCTCCTCATCAGATACCGCTGTTTTCCCCTGCGGATCCCAGTTCACCATACGCACACCACGGTAGATAGAACCTTTTTTATATAGATGGATAAACGTTTCAATTACCGCGTCGGATAATTCCTCATCCATCGTAAAACGTGTGCGATCCCAATCGCAGGACGCACCCAGTTTTTTAAGTTGATCTAATATAATACCGCCATACTTTTCTTTCCACTCCCAGGCATAGCTTAAAAACGCTTCGCGACTAAGGTCTTTTTTAGCGATACCACGCTCTTTAAGCATGGCAACAACCTTTGCCTCGGTAGCGATACTGGCATGATCTGTACCCGGCACCCAGCAGGCATTTTTCCCTTGCATACGTGCACGGCGAATCAGCACATCTTGTATGGTATTGTTCAACATATGGCCCATGTGCAAAACGCCGGTAACATTTGGCGGCGGCATCACAATGGTATACGGCTCACGCTCGTCAGGCACCGACCTGAAAAACTTGTGCTGTAACCAATAGCTGTACCATTTATCTTCTGCTTCTTTAGGCTGATATGTTTTAGAAATACTCATAGTTTGCAAAAATAATCAATTAGTTTATAGTTCATGGTTAGTGGTTGATAGTAATTAAAATTTATACATAGAATTAATCAGTCACTAAATAATTCAGCTCGTTAAAAGGTTCTTATCATATTTTATTACCTTTAAGCTTTAAATTGATCTCATTATGGAAATTAAGTACTCTCATTTGGTACTTGCTGGAGTTTTATGCATTTCAGTAAGTGCTTTTGCAGTAGATGGTGGCAAAAAATCTAAAGCCCATCATCCTGCCCCTCCTGCACATCCCAGAAAATTTATTGATTCGGCTAACATGGACTTGTCCATTAAACCCGGCGATGACTTTTATGATTATGCCGATGGTAACTGGATAAAAAACAATCCGATACCGGCTAAAGAAACCCGCTGGGGCAGCTTTAACACACTTATACAGGACAACACAACCAAACTACTAAACTTATTAAAAGAAGTTAGCGCAACAGCCGCGCAGCAACCAAAAGGCAGCCTAAAACAACGTGTTGGCGATTTATATGCCAGCGGAATGGATAGCGTAACTATTGAAAAACTAGGCTACACCCCTATTCAGCCGGATTTGAAACGTATTGACAAAATCACATCTACACAAGGTGTTATTAACGAGATAGTTTACCAACGCGTGCATGCATTGGGTAGCCCATTATTCAGGTTTGGCGTTGGTGGTGATGATAAACACCCTAACGTAAACATTGTAGGGCTTGACCAGGGCGGCACCAGCTTGCCCGATCGCGATTACTATTTAAAAAGCGATCCGCGTACTTTAAAAATACAGGAAGCTTATAAAAACTATCTGATAAGCCTATTCACACTGACCGGGACCAGTGCTGATGAAGCTGCAAAAAATGCCGCGATTGTTTTTGATATTGAAAAGGCATTGGCAAAAGCACAATTAAGCCGTGTTGCGCTGCGCGATCCAAACGTTACTTACAACAAGTTTTCGGTTGTAGCATTCTGCCAAACCACCCCGCATTTAAATTGGGTACAATTGCTACCTGAGATGAAAGCACCTGGCCAGGATACCCTATTGGTAGCTGAACCTGCATTTTTCAAAGCAGCGGATAGTTTAGTAGCAGCTACACCTGTAAGCAACTGGAAAGTTTACCTAAAATGGAACATCCTTAAAGGATCAGCAGGATCATTAAGCTCTCCGTTTGTTGCTGCCAGCTTTAAATTTGGTCAAACTTTAAGCGGCCAAAAAGTTCAGGCACCACGCACCGAGCGTATGTCGGGTATGGTTGATGGAAGCCTTGGCGAATTGTTGGGCCAACTTTATGTAGAGAAATACTTTACACCAGCTGCCAAGCAATATATGGTTAACCTGGTTAATAACTTAAAAAGCACTTTGGGTGATCGCATTCAGCGCCTTGATTGGATGAGCGCCGAAACTAAAGCCCATGCGCTTAAAAAGTTAGCTGCATTTACTGTAAAAATCGGCTATCCTGATAAATGGGAAACTTATGATGGCGTTATTATAAACCGCGGTGATTATGTAAGCAATTTAAGGAGCATTGGTGTATGGCGTTATAACTACATGGTTAGTCAATTAGGCAAGCCTGTTGACAAAACCCGTTGGGGTATGACACCACCAACTGTTAATGCATATTACAACCCGTCAAACAACGAGATCGTTTTCCCGGCAGGTATATTGCAGTTCCCTTTCTTTGATTTTGATGCTGATGATGCCGTAAATTATGGCGGTATTGGCGCGGTGATCGGACACGAAATGACACACGGTTTTGATGATGAAGGTCGCCAGTATGATAGTGATGGTACTTTACGCGATTGGTGGACAAAAACTGATGCCGACAGGTTTAAAGCACGTACCGACCAGGTTGTTGCACAATTCAACGCCTTCACTGTGCTAGATACCATCCATGTAAATGGTAAATTAACTTTAGGCGAAAACCTTGCTGATTTAGGCGGTGTAAACATTGCTTACGAAGCATTTAAAAAGACTAAAGAAGGCCAATCAACAGACACTAAGATTGATGGTTTTACTCCTGATCAGCGTTTCTTCTTATCATGGGCACAGGTATGGAGAGGCTCACAAAGGCCGGAAGCTGCTGCTCAAAGCATATTAGTTGATCCACACTCACCTGCACAATACCGTTGCAATGCACCCATCAGCAATGTAGATGCATGGTATGCCGCATTTGATATACAACCGGGCGACAAAAACTACAAAGCTCCAGCAGACAGGATAAAAGTTTGGTAAGCCAATAATTTTCAGCAATAACTTAAAACAAAGCCCGGTAAAATCGGGCTTTGTTTTTTAGTTTCATAGCGATAAATTGAAACTACCTGAGGTTTTGATTACAAACCACTGACTGGCATTAACTACACCATCCAAAAGCAAACATATATCTTTGCCCCGAATATGATTATCCATCAATTTTACGATAAAGGCCTGGCACACGCCTCTTATGCGATCATCAGGACAGGGAAAATGATTGTGATCGACCCTTCCCGTGACCCTCAACCTTACTATGACTTTGCCACGCTGCACGAAGCTGATATTACAGGCGTAATAGAAACCCATCCTCATGCTGATTTTGTAAGCTCCCATTTGGAAATACACCAAACTACCGGCGCTACAATTTATGTAAGCAAACTTACCGGCGCAGCATATCCGCATGAAGGTTTTGACGATGGAGATGTGATTGAATTGGATGACATTAAATTAAAGGCCATCAATACACCTGGCCATTCACCCGATTCTATTTGTATTTTGTTACAGAATGAGAATGGGCACGATGCCGCTATTTTTACAGGCGACACTTTATTTGTAGGCGATGTTGGCCGCCCCGATCTACGCGAGGATGCAGGTAATATCACCGCTAAAAAAGAAGAACTGGCTAAGCAGATGTATCACTCTACAAGAGACAAACTGATGCACCTGCCAAAGAATGTGATTGTTTACCCCGCACATGGCCCCGGCTCGTTATGTGGTAAAAATATGAGTGCCGATTTGCAAAGCACCATTGGTCGCGAATTACGCGAAAACTATGCGCTGCAATTGATGAGTGAGTTGCAGTTTGTTAAAACACTAACCACTGATCAGCCCTTTGTACCTAAATATTTCGGTCATGATGTGGAGTTGAATAAAAGCGGCGCACCTCTACTACAAAATAGTATTAGCGTAATAAATAAATCGGCATCAATATCGGACAAAAACACACTCATTATTGATACCCGCCCAAAAGCTGATTTCAGA
>Ga0302315_10004972_pt1 | contig 11469 bp, 5 predicted proteins | sample III_Palsa_N3_1_FD_200532 | JGI IMG/M metagenome (GOLD analysis project Ga0302315, IMG submission 200532) | Peat permafrost microbial communities from Stordalen Mire near Abisko, Sweden - III_Palsa_N3_1 | ecosystem: Environmental > Terrestrial > Soil > Palsa > Peat permafrost | place: Sweden... | reverse complement strand
TTCAGGGTCGTGACGATCTGGCTCTCAGTGAACTTGCTCTTGCGCATCTTTGGTCTCCTTGGGGCTAGTTTGCCCGGAGACCTCTGTTTATGCCTGGATCAAGTTTACGGGGAGTCGACACCTTGACCTTTTTACAGTGATCTTGGTCGCATAAGCCCAGCGGATCGACAGAGCTCAGCGGGTTACCACGACATAGGCATGCGTGCTGATACCTCCATTCATCCCGAACGTGTCACTCTGCAGAAACCGCCCCGTCGCCGACCCGTACGTGCGGAACATGTAGTAGTTCGTGCCGGTCTCGGCGTCATAGTACTGGCCGGGATAACACAGATTGAATTATTGGCGTGAAATCAATACGAGATCTTCTTCCGGCTCCACGTAATGGATCAGCCCCCACATGGGGAAATTAATCATGACGCCTTTTTTCAAATAGCCCCACTGCGCCTCTGAAAATTCTTCGATATATTCTCCGGAGTCGATGGAACAGACGACAAGGCCATTCTCATCCAGACCGAGTTTGACTTTGTCGCCCACCTTTACTTCCTCGCCACTCATGTATTTCATAGGTTTCGCTCCCCAAATCAATTAGTTTGCGAATGGTTCAATCGGAATTGCGCCTGATGGTAGACCCGAAGGTGGCACAGCCCCGATCGGTTGCCAAAAGCACTTACAAGGGGCTGCTGAATTAAACGGCGCTTGATTTGCCTTTAAGATATTGTAGTGAGGCCCCGTGATTCCGTGCTGTGGTGCGGAGGGATTATCGAGAGGGCGGTAGCCTATCGTCCCAACAGGCACGATCATCCCGCTGATTGTTTTACAAGGCGGGCATTTACCATTCTTCGGGCACTCTTTATCAAACGCGGAAAGAACCAAGGCTGTCGCACCCACATCTACTGCCACGGATGCCCAACAAACTGGCTGAAGTGGATCAATACAAGTGATCTCTCCGGGATTCACCAATCCCAGCGGATCGACATAGCTCAGCGGATCATTGCCGACATAGGCATAAGTCGAGATGCCACCCATCAACCCAATCGGGTCACTCTGCAAATACCGGCCCGTCGCTGGCCCATAGTTGCGGTTGACGTTGTAGTTCGTCCCCGTCTCGGCATCGTAGTACTGCCCCGCATAACGCAGGTTGAGTACGTAGCCCGTCGTCGACGTTGGCTGCTGTTCTCCAAACGGATTGCCCTGATAGGCCCACTGCCAGATCACCGAGCCTGCACTGTTGGTCACCGCCCGCGGCGTACCCAGTTGATCGGCGGTCACATAATTGATCGTGCTTATCCAGCTGCTATTATTCCTGGTGTTGTCCACTACCCCAACCGGCAGATCACCCAGCCAGATGTAGTCGCGGCTAGTGATGCCATATTCGCCAATTAACTGGCCGCTTTCGTTGTAGGCGTAGCGTTCACTCACGGTACTCGGGAACGTGGCCACCTTGTTGATGCGCTCCCCCAGGGCGTTATACGTATACGTGCCTACGGTCTGGCCATTGAGCTGTGCCACCGTTAGGCGGTTGCGATCGTTATAGCCGAAGCCGTAGGTATTACCACCAATCACGCTACCGGTGCTGTTGCCGTTGGCGTCATTGGCTTGGGCCGCATTGCCGATGCTGGCGAGTTGGTGTGTGCCTGTGGTGTAGCCATAGGCGCCACCAGCCACACCGGAGGTCGTCTTGCTCAGCCGATCACCGGTCCGATCGTAGGTGTAGCTTTCCAGCGTGGTGCCGTTGCCCTCGACGACGGCATTGAGCCGATATAGCGGATCGTAGGTGTAGGTCTCCGTGGCCGGGTTGGCGCCAGGGGCGTTACCCAGGGCATTGATGTCGCCCATCGAATCACGGGCGAAGTGGAGCGCGAGCGCCGGGCTCGTTAGGTCGGTGAGCCGGTAATTGGCGTCGTAGGCCCGTGTGATGGTCTGACCATTACCCAGCGTGTAACTGCTGATCGGGCCAAACGGCAGCCAAGTGACGTTGCTGACCACGGTAGCTGGTGACAGCGTAGAGTTCGGTGGCGTCGCCGCGTCGGCCGTCACCACCTGTACGCTACTGACGCGACCGGTGGTGTCGTAGAGATAGCTCACCATGTCCTGGTGGGGCGAGCTGATGTTGACGTAATCGGGTGTGGTGTAGCCGTGCAGTCGATCCGCCGGCGTGTAGGAATAAAACGTTGTGTCGGTCTGGGACGGCGTCTCGTACATCTTCTGAATGACGTTTCCACGACCGTCGTAGCAGTACACCGTACTGAAGGTCCCTTCGATCATGCGTGTCAGATGACCGATCGGGCTTGAGGACGTACAACCGGTGACCGTGTTGGCTTCGTCGTAGGTGTAGGTGACGTTTAGCGTAGTGTCGGCGTAACTGGTGCTGGCCAGACGGTTAAGCGCGTCATAGGTCGAATTACTGATGTTTCCCTTCGCATCAGTGTGCATCAGGCGATCACCAGCCGCATCATAGGTGTCGGTGCTGGTGCCGGTATCTGGGCTTTGCAGCTGGATGCGATCGTTGAGCCCATCGTAGGTATAAGCGGTCGTAAGGTTCGTCGGGTCGGTGACACTTGCTACGCGATCGAGGGCATCCGAGTTGACGGTCGTGTTGGTGTTGTTTGTGGCAGGATCGGTGCCACCGAAGTTGGCGATGGTGCTACTCAGGCGGTTGAGTGCATCGAAGCTTTGATAACTTTGATAACTCCGCCCATCCTTGCTATGCGTCAGGTTGCCGTTCGCATCATAGCTATCGCTGTAGCTGGCGCTGAATACGGTCTGATTGAGGCCGTCGATTTCGGCAGTGAGCTGCCCTAAAGTGTTGTAGGTGCGCGATTGGCTTTGCACCGGGACCGTGGTGTTGGCGGCGGTGAAGATTTGCTCGTCGGTCTTATTGCCAGCCACGTCCAGTGAGTAGTGGAAATCGTTGCCCTGTGCATCCCAGATGTCGGTCAGACGATGGGCAGTGTCGTAGGTAAAAGTCGTGACCACACCATCAGGGTCGGTAATCGAGTTGACCGCGCCATATGCCGTATAGCCCAGGGTCGTGACGGAACCATCAACGGTGCGCGACGCCAGCCAACCGCGTGGCGTGTAGGTCAAATCCGTGTTGATCAAGTTGGCATCGGTGATGCGGGTGATACGTCCGTCTGCATCATACGAAGCGATGGTGGTCACATGGCCCAAGGGATCGGTGATCGATTGAAGGTCGCCCGCTTGGTAACACGCTGCTCCCGGCGTACCACAACCCGTGGCGCTGCTGCTCATGTAGTAGCTGTAGCTGGTGGTCTGGGCCTGGGTGAGATCCGTGCGTGGTCCCGTCGCGCTCAGCCGCAGGCCGACGATCGGGCAGTTGGTCGTGACATTGGTGCAGTAGGTGTAGGTCCAGCGGCGCACGCCAGACGGAACCGTGCCAGTGTTGCTACAGACGTAACCCACAGCTGCGACATTCGTCGGATCGATCTCGCAACGTGCGAGTGGCTGGCCGCTGGTGTTGTAGACCCATTCGGTGTTGGCTAAGGTGGCACCACTCGCATTGGCGACTGTGGTCTGCAACGGCACGCGCAGCGTGGTGTTCCACGTCGTGCTCGTGGTGCGTTGTGCTGCCTGCCCCTGTGCATCGATCTGCTGGGTTAGTAGGCCGACACTGTTATAGGTGGTGGCGGTGGTATTGCCGTTGAAGTCGATGGAAGTTTGCGGATTGCCATTCGCGTCGTAAGTCACGCTCTGCCACGGCTGGCCACATTGTGGATCGCACGGCTGACTCACTGATGCCAATTTGCTGACGCCCTGTACAGTCGAGAACGTCATCGTGGACGTGAAGCCCAAGGGGTACGTGACCGATGCACTGCCGTCGCTGTTGTAAGTCACCTGCGTCGTGTTGAGGTTACCTGCGAGATAAGATGAGGTTGCCTGTCCATAGTTGTAGGTTGTGCTCTCATAGCGTTTCCCAGCTTCATCAATGATGCCGGTTAATGCATCGGGTAGGCTTACGCCACCTGTTAGTGAAGATTCGTTATAAACATACTGACGGGATTTGCCATCGGGATACTGCACCGCTGATAGTGTGATGCTGCCGGTGGAGGTGTCGGTGTTATAGGTGTACTGCAATTTGCCACCATCGGGCAGTGTGACCTGCGAGATGTTGTTATTACCATTCGTACTGTTGCTGTTGTACGAGAAATTAAGCTGACGCCCTTTTGGATCAGTCACCGTAAGCAACAATCCGGCTATTGGTGCCACAGAGGATGGGGTCGAGGCGTTGCTGTAGGTCAACGTGATGCCTTGTCCCGTCTCATCGGTAACGGTCTGCAGCAAACCGCTGGTGCTGTACGTTTCATAGTGCCGCATACCGGCGATAAAGACGGTGTAGCTTATTGCTACGCCAGAGCTGTTATCCGCCTCGGTGAGGGTATCCGTGATATCGGGATCGCTTGTCCAGACACCATTGGTTTTTGTGAAGGTTTCTTGAAAACCGTCGGGGCGGAATACGATGATCGACGTTGCTGGCGAACCGGTGATTTCTAACGAGCGATCAAAGCTTTGACGCCAGTGTGGCCCCATGGCGGTAGCACCCGAAGGTGTGCTTCCGTTGTAAAAACGACGCAGCGTTAACCAACCACCGTCAGGATAATCATCCTGTTGCAGATAACTGTTGCCAGTCGAAGCATTGATAGGGTCGCCCACGAAAGCAGCAGAGCCGCCACTTGCGCCGTTTCCTGTAGCGCTATCTCCACTGCCGGAGCTGCCCTCATGGCATCCACACGAATCAAGGTTGCCTGCGTTTTTCCCGTCAATTGTTAGACTAGGCTCGTTGTACAGATAAATATAAAAATACGTATCGGGAGGATAGGTCCAGGTCGAGCCAGAGCAAGTCCCTTCGTCGTTGCACCAAAAGTAATAGGGCAAAACTTCACGAACTGCCGGTTGGACGATACAACCAGTCATTGTGTAGGCCTCCCAGGTGTAGCCAGGGCCAGGGGAAGGCACAAAAAAAGAAGCGGGCATCTGCGCATAGCATGCAGCCACAGCTTCCGTTTCGGTGTCAAAGCTTGGATATTGAAATGACTGTGCATACCCGACTCTGGTAAGTCCAGACATAAAAACACAAACTGATAACGCGCAGATCCACCACGACCAGCTGCGAACCGCTAAGTCATTCATAAAGCCCCTGCTATTTGCGTTTTCGACGGTCTAACTATTATTTTAAAGGTGCTCTGATCTATTGGGAGCGAAGTCAAAAATGCTAGCAACAGCACTTGTTGCCGTACTTTTCGGCGTACGGACGCGCGGGGAGCAGCCATATGAGGTTTGCTGCAACTACACGGAAATTGCCCGCACGACAGGTGCCGCCGCGCCAGAAAATAAAGTGAAAAGAGTCTCTCGCCGTCATTTCGCCAGCGACGTAGGCAGTTATCGAGAAACGAGAGTGTGTGATAACCCAGCCATCCCCTACCCTTGGCCGCGCGACCTTCTTCGATCTGAGCTTTGCCTTCCCTGACATCAGCCACTCCGGCAGTTGCTGGATGCTTCTTGCCATAAATGGCATGACAGAGCCTATAGAAGTAATCGCCTGAAGGGCTCGATGTCAAGAAGCAGGTTGTTGCGTTCAAGACGTCGTCAAGTACCGACCTTTGCGGAGCGCCCAGCCGCCATCTTGAGCTGGCACGGAGCGTTGCGCTGCCGATGACTCCAACCGCGCGGTTTCCCCCGCCGCACCTCCGTGGCCTATAGCGATCGATTCCGACGAAGGTATCCACAGGCACCACATGGCGCCGTCTGGCGCTCAAACAGGTACTAGACGGGGTATGGATCGAGACGCAAAACGACGCACGCAGGGGCTGTTTTTGGGCTTCTGACGGGTGGCGATGAGCGCCAGAAAGCGAGGGGCCATCGGAAAACGGTAATTCAGGTCACTATGCCGGAATACAAAGCCAAGTGCATGATGTTGAAGCATTTAGTTATTACCTTTCGAGGGTCACTTTGGGTAACCTCTGAGGTAATTTTTTACAAGTAATTGATTTATATGGGGCTAGCCGACGTGTGAGATTACCTTTTAGAGGGGTAACTAATTACCTCAAAATCACCATATAGTTACCTTGATGTTCTCGCCGTATATCTTTGATTTTTTGTGTGTTCTAGCCAGATATCTGACAAGGTTACCTAAATTACCTTTTTCCGAACGACCCTCACATTTTCCCAGCCTAGTCGAATCACGAGACCGCTATTGAACCGACACCCAATAACCCTGATCGGTCCGATGAAGCACAAGCGCGCGCGATCGGTGGTACATCTGGTGGTACAAATCGCCACCTATATCGTCAGATTGCTTCAACAGAGCCATTTATTTGGCTTTATTAGATGGGCGGACGACCCACCAAATCCTAAGCCCGCACGGTCTGTGACCATGCGGGCTTTTCTTTTGAGCGGAGCTCAGAAGTCGCCGCAGCTGTTCTTCTGCCTGGTCGATATGCAGTTCGCCAGGTTCGGCCGCGAGCGCACCCGTGACCATTGACGTGCCAGCGTGTCGCCTTCCTGTTCGCGACTGCCGGCCGCCAGATCAGGTGCCGGACACAGGCTGACCATGCCGAAGTTGCTGTCGTAGACGTAGGTGACTGGTTCGTCGCGCATCACGTCGAGCGTGTAGGTTTCCAGCTGCGGCGCAATGAGCAGGGCAGTCGCGTTGCCATTGGCCTGCACGAATACGTAGTTGGTGGCGCTGAGGCCGGTGCCGAAGATGCCGTAGGTACCGACCGGCGAGTAGGTGCCGGCCGGACTCTGGAAGCCGAGCGTGCCGGTGGTGGCGGTGGCCAGTGTGTCACCGTTGACGAAGCCGGTGACGCTGCCGCCCAGCAGGCCGTTCGGCGTACCGACCAGTCGCTGGAACGGATTGGCTACATAGGTCAATGTGGCCGGGGTTATCGACAGTGCGCCTGGAATGACGTTGACCAGATAGCCTGCGGGTGAGATGAAGCTGCCGGAGATTGCATAGCTGCCGACGTTGCTGGCTTGGGTGGCATTCGTGAAGATGCTGCCGTTGATGGCATTCGCCGCCAGATCACCCAGAATCAACCCATTGATGCTGTAATTGATCGTTCCATTCGACGAGCCGTATTGCCGTGTGCTGTTCGCCAGGTCCACCGTGACAACGGGTTGATTTACGTAGATGAATTGGTTTGCGCTGGTGGAGGGTGTGACCGAGCAGTTTGCGCCGAAGGCGCAGCCGTAGAGATTGGGCAGCGTGCCATTGCCAGCCACGCCGTCGCGAGTCTCGCCCACCCAGGTGTTGCTCCATACGTGCCAGTCGCCGGTTGCGGTAATCGTATCGCCGCCAGCGTTGTCGAAGATGCCGGCGTCGACCAGGTTGACGTTGCTGCCGCTGACATCGGCGTCGAGGATCATGTTGCCGGCAAGCGCGCGCACCAGGATGTCGCTGCCGCTGATGCCGGATCCGCTCAGCACGGTTGGTGTGTTGCTGGTGGCGCTGAAGCCGGTTGCGGTGACATCGCCGATACCCACGGTACCGGCATTGACGTAGGTGAAGTCGCCATTCGCCGATCCCGCCAGAGTGGCGGAGGATACGTTGTTGCCGGCGTTGTCGAGATTCACCAGACCGGCGCCGGATTGCACGAGCAGTGATGCTGCGGTGATCGGTGCGGTCTGGGTGATGTTGCCCGCACTGATCAACGCCAACGTGTGCGCGCCGACGTTGAGCGTGCCGTCGACCGCGATGCCACCGCCGGCCCCACTGTCGAGCGTGAGGTTGTGCTCGAAGGCGATCGGCGTTGACACGGTGATCGCGCCAGTCTGGATATCGCTGCCCAGCACGAGGTTGCTTGTCGAGATGTTGCCCAGGTCGGTGGTGCTGATCCCGAAACCGAGGGTGCCGCCCAGATTGATCGCGTCGCTCGGATCTTCGATTACGTTGCCGTTGACATCGACCCCACCGGGGCGCAGATCGATCGTGCCCGTATTGGCGAGGGTACCGTTCAGAACCAGCGCGTCGCCCGTCCCGTTATTGCTGGCTTCCACTACCATGTTGCCGGAGCCGCCGTTGACGCTGGCCCCAGCATCGATCTGCACTCCAGCAGCGCCCGAGGTGGCCTCGCCGGCGATCAGCGTGTTGCCGCTGCCGTTGAGGATGGTTGTGTTTGCGCCGATCTCAACGCCAGGGTTGACGAATCCCGCGTCCAGAGTGCCCTCGGCGCGACCGATGATGGCGATATTGCCACTCTGCGTGGTGATGTCGGTATTGGCCGTTTGTACGCCCCATTTGGCGGCTTCGTTGTTGGCCTGCAGGCTGGTGCCATCGAGCGTGATGTTGCCCGAGGTGGTGGACAACTGCGTTGCCACGAACGTATTACCTACTTCCAGGTCGGAAAGGCCGACGCCGGCACCGTCGCCGGTCAATACGCTTCCATATAATGAAATGGCACCGGTTGAGGTGGTGATGCTGGATCCCGAGATATCGACACCGGCGATGCCCTCGTCGCTGTTGTTGGCGACGCCGCGCATCATGACACTGCCGCCGGCCTGGGTATTTTCCTGATCGATCCGCGTATCAATCAGGCCGTCGTAGAACTGAATGCCAATCTGGGACGAGGACGCAAATCCGCTCGTCGGATTGCTCTGCCCGTACATCGACACATTGCCGCCGTTGGTGAGCAGGTCCATTCCGTTCAGTGCGATATAGCCGTTGTCCGGATCACCGTTGTAGACGCTGTTCGCATTGCTGTTGAAGACGACGTTGAGCGGGCCCGCACCGTCGATTGATTCGATGGTGCCGGCTGGCCCCAGGTTTAAGATGCTGTAGATGCTGGCGTTGGCATCGATGGTGAAAGTGAGCGGTGTTGTGCCCGTTGTGCGCGCGATATCCACGTCATCGAATATGACGTTGCCGACGAATTTGCCATTGGTGCCCGTGGTAATGGTGACGTTGGTGCCGCCATTGAGCGCGTTGTTGATGTCGCCGTCGTCGATCGTGCTGTTGCTGGTAGGTACGAACGGGTTGGTCGGCAGGGTGCCGGCGGCAGCGCCATGCACGATGAGCACGTTGTAGGGATCGATCAGCCACAAACCGGCGGCGCCATGGGTCGCGCTGGCATTGATCCGGATGCCATCCACGTCGACCCCGCTGCCGGATGTCTCGATCAAGCCACCGTTGCCGCTGTTGCTGCCGCCGGTAGCGGACAATGCACCGTAGGCATACAGGCCGCTGGCACCGTCGAGCGTGATGTTTCCACCGTTACCGTTGCCGAGCGCATTCGCCGAGATGGTGCTGCTGCCAGCCATCGCCAGCACCCCGCTGGCATCAACGCTTACCAGGCCGCCACCATAGCCGTTGGTGTCGAGCAGCGAATTTGTATTGAGCAGGATGTTGTTGCCATAGAGATCGATCTGCCCGCCGGCGACGCCGGCACTACTCGCGCTGGCATCGTTGCTGCCGCTGACCTCCAGTTCGTTGCCGCCGGCGTCCAGTACGATCTGACCGGCATGGTTCGACAGCGAATGCGCCTGCACGATACCGTCCTGGTTCACCACGCCGCCAATGTCGCCCATGTCAGCACGCATCACCACCTGGCCACCGTCGGCCTGCAGGGTTCCGGTATTCACGATGCTGGCGCTGCCCTGGCCGCCGCCGTGCAGGGCGATGACGAGATTGGTCAGGCCGTCACTGCCGATGTTCAACGTAAGCGCGCGACCCCAGCCCAGCGCCACGGTGCCTCCGGGCGCGTTGATGGTACCGCTGTTCGAGATGTTGCCGGCACTGAGAAACGCAATCGTGCCGCCCGCGGCCGCGGTGAGGCTACCGAGGTTGCTGATCCCACTGCTGCCGGTGTTGCCGGTAAACACGAAGGTGCCGGTAGCCACCCCATTGTTGAAATTCGCGTTGCTGATGTTCAGTGTGGAGGCCACCAGGCCACCCACGCTCACCTGGGCACCGTTGCCGAACAGCACGCCGTTCGGATTGATCACGAACACACGCCCATTGGCATTGAGGATGCCATCGATCTCCGATGCGCCGGCGCCGGTGACGCGATTGAGCACGACGCTCGTGGCGCTCGGCTGCAGGAAATTGACCGTATAGCCGGAGGCGATGTTGAAGCTGTTCCACTGGATGATCGCACCAGGGCTGGTCTGATTGATCGTCATGGTCTGGCCGCTGGTAACCGGCGAACCGACCGCGCCGTATATGTTGTTCGTGAAGCCTGATGGCAGCTTCTGCGCGAATGCGGTCGGTGCCAGCAGCAGGATCAAGGCGGCGGCAAGCGGTCGACGCGACAGTCGCAGTGGGCGAAGTGGGCGGGTGGTGGGCTGCGTATTCATGTCAAATCTCCGGGGCGGCGGCCATGCCGTGCAGGTCGTTGCGACGACCCGTGCATCAGAAGAATTTCTTTAACTGGAAGTACAACCGCGGTCGCTTGTTGCCATCGCTGGTCACCGCCGGGCGCGTGTCGCTCCAGGCGACGGTGAGGTCAAGCGAGAAATTGCCCGGCTGCGCCCAGTTCAGGCCGAGGCCGGGGCCGCGCAGGCTGCGGATCGGGCGCCCATCGGGCGAGTCGTTCGAGCGGTTGAGTTCACCATGCGAGGCGTCATAGAACGCATACGGCGTGACCTGATCACTCAGCGAATAGCGGTACTCGAGGTTGGCAATGAAGCCTTGATCCACCAGCACCTCGCCCTGCGGATAAGCGCGTACTGCGTTGTAGCCGCCGAGCGAGAGCTTTTCCGAAGGATCCAGGTTGCCGTTGCTTAGTTGTCCACCGATACCGAGGAACAGCGTCTGCTTTGGCGCGATAGCCTGCAGCCGGGAGAACTGGAAGGTCAGCTTGGTGAAACCGCCTTCGGTGTGCAGGCCATAGATGCTCTGGTCGTACGCGCGCGCCACCGGGTCGAGAATGTGCAGATTGCCCGAATACAACACGCCGTTGCTGCTGAAATAGCCGCCGCCGCCGAAATCGTCGCGACGTTCCCAGGCCCAGCCCAGACCCACGCCATGCACTTGCTTGTGCGAGCTGTAGTCCACCGCATGCAGGTTGTCGTCGAGCAGCTTCTGATCCACCGAGAGGCGCAGGAACAGGTTCTGGTCGCGCTGACGGATGACCGGGAAGGTCATCGATGCATCGTCGATCAGCGAGGTGCCATAGGCATCGAGTGGTTCGAACGCGCCACCCAGAGTGTAGTCGACGCGGGCGACGCCAGCGCCGATGCGGATGCCGTCCGTGCCGAGCGGCGCTTCATAGGACAGCCGTCCGAACGTGGTGCCGTCGTGTTCGGCGAACAATGCGCGCGCATCCAGGTTGTCACCGATGCCGAACGGGCTGTTCCAGCGCACCGAGCCGCCGGCGCGCAGGATGCCGGCTTCCTTGGTGCCGTAGTTGTCGATGCCGACCGAGGCAGTGACCGGATCGGCCCGCGTGATCTTCACCTCGAGATCGGTGGTGCCCGGTTCCGCGCCCGCGCTGAGCGAAGACGTCGCCTTGA
>Ga0302315_10004969_pt1 | contig 11478 bp, 11 predicted proteins | sample III_Palsa_N3_1_FD_200532 | JGI IMG/M metagenome (GOLD analysis project Ga0302315, IMG submission 200532) | Peat permafrost microbial communities from Stordalen Mire near Abisko, Sweden - III_Palsa_N3_1 | ecosystem: Environmental > Terrestrial > Soil > Palsa > Peat permafrost | place: Sweden... | reverse complement strand
TGCGACTGGCCTCACTGCGCAAAATCGCCAAGTCACTCGTGTAGTCGTCGAGGCAATTGGTTTGCTCTTTGTGATCGGGATGAATTTATTATTGCTTAAGTCGCTCGGCGTGCGTGCGGCAGCGATGTCGCTTCTGACGGCGGAAGTGTTCATGGCCTCTGCTTGCTGGTCAATGCTGTATTACTTTCACGGTCGGACAAAGCTGAAATAGGCCGAATTCCGCCTTCAGAACGACCCGACAACCTCTAATTTAGCGTGGCACTGATTTATGGGGAGTCGACAAACGTCGGAATCTCTACCGACTAATGGCCCGGGAATCGGGGGTGTGTCAAAAGCGACAAGCCAGACTTCGCGATCGGCGTTATTCTTCGCGAAAAATGATCTCTCAATTTTATTTTTATGATCTTCCCGAGTTATGCGGTGCAGATTATGTAGATACTTGAAGTCAGTTCAGGGTAATGCATTCCCAGCTCGTAACAGCCGTCAAGGTACGCTTGGTCTACTACTTGATGCCTTATCAGCATATCGAATTGGAAATTGGCAAATGGTTTAAAGAAGATTCCGCCGCGCGTTTGTACACGAAGTTCTGCGGCGCGCGCATCGTGCTCCAAAGTATCCAGACTGTATGTGCATCGGTGCCCGTGAAGCCGTTCTGCCTCTGTGACTGAGTGATTGGTTTCGATAATTCCCATTTTTACGGCGATCTGGCGTGAGGGAGCGTGCGCGTTTGGAACCACCAGAAAGAGCTTGCCTCCTGGAGAGAGCCACGATTTTATACGTGCCAGACTCGCGATCGGATCATCGAGGTGTTCCAGTGTATGGACCAAAAAAATAGAGTCGTATATCGCATCTAGCGACGCCGATTCGATGGTGCCGTGGATGAACGAAACACTATCTGGAACACGCGTGCGAGCGATGGCAATCAAGTCACCAGATGCCTCAAGAACTGTGAGGTCATGGAAGTGATCAGAAAACAGCTTCGTTGACTCACCTTCAAAGCAACCCAGCTCCAGCGCCTTGCCACTTGAAAAAAAGGGTGAGAGCGTTCGCATCATGTAGCGCCGAACGATAGAATCAAAGTCGTAGGCGTATTGCCTGAATTGATTATTCTGGAATTCGCTGTCGTAGTCACGCATGGCAGTTCCTCAGCCTTGGCCTGGTTTGTACATACGCTTTCCCGGGGGTTGATACCACTCGTCGTAGCTGGAAGGCACTCGGGCGTTGTAGCCGAGAACTTGCCTCAACTGTTCGTTCGGGGGAAACGACTCTCCAAGCATCCGTGGATAGTCCAATTGCTGCTTAACGAATGGTCGAGTGAACGTGAGTGTTAGCGCCATGCGTGGCCCGCTAGTCGTATTTGGCGCTGCTGCGTGCCACAGATTCGAGTCAAAAAGTAAAATACTTCCGGCTGCGCCCGTTGCTCTGATGGACCGACGTTCTAGAAAGCTGTCTTCAGGTTTATTGGCAAGTCGATGCGTGCCGGGCACCAGCTTGGTTGCCCCGTTTTCAACAGTAAAATCATCAACCATGACGAGCATGTTGATCATCAGGCGAAACTCGCCTGAGAAGGTTCGTACATCGCGATGAAATTGCATCCCGTGCTTGTAAGAATCTTCTGTGTAGATCGAGTTGTTGATGGCGCCGAATGAGTTGAGGATATACTTGCCCCCAAAATAAGCCTCTATGTAATTATCGAGATAAAGCGCGTAGAGAAAGTCGTTAAGGCCGCTTCCTCCACCAACAATATGGTGGGCGGCGCCTTCCATTCCTTTTTCAAGTCCATTTTTTTTCTGCCATTCACGGCAAACTCGTTGGCAAATCGGAATTTCGCTCCGAATTTGCTCAAGTAGGCGCAAAGGGACAATTCCTGGAAACAGGCAAAAGCCTTGATCGGATATCTCTTTCTCGAAATCAGCGAGACTCATCACGGAATTCGTCTCCGACTTGCCGATGAGCAACATTGGCGTTTTGGACGTCAGTATTAATACTAGTTGGATCAGAAAAGGACTTTTGGCCGCTACCAAAATCCAGTTTATCGAGTAGCTGGGCGTATCTGGTACGCGTGATGCCAACCAGCACCTTATCCCAGCGACGGCCGCCTCGAAAATACCAGTCTAACCTACGTCCTTCCTCGGTCCATCCACACTTTTCAATATAAGCGCGCAATGAAGCTTCGTTGTAAACAATGATGTCTGTATCGAGCCTGTGTAGTCCGAGTTCATCGAATGCATAGCTCATGATTGTCCTGATCGTATCTACGCCGTAACCCTTGCCACGCTGTTCCGTATCGCCGAGCAACATACCGTGAAAAGCCGTGCGATTCTTCCAATCGATCGACACAAGGTTCGCTGTGCCAATCAGTCCAATGCCGTCGGCTTCGACCGCGAAGCGCTGATTTGGGGAGTTGCACGATAAGGCCGAGAACCAAGCTTCCTGATCCTGCAAGTTAGTTGGAAAATGCCATCCCCCAATCATTCGTTGAATTTCGGGGTCGTTCGCCCACCTGTTGAGTACTGGTAAATCCTCGCGCTCGATCGCCCGCAACGAGACACGCTTTCCTCTGATATTCATCAAAACTCCCCTAACTGAATCATTGCCCTAGTCAAGCGCAAGAGTTCTGGTTCACCATAACGTTGGTCACAGGGTAGGTATACGGTCCGATCACGCATTCTCAAGGCTACCTGATCGTCTTCCGGAATTTTTGCATCCGCCCAATATGTTGGCGTAAAAATGCGTTGCGAGGCTAGCTCACTACGAACACGGATTGCCGCGCCACATGAAACCGGACAACAAAGAGGCACAGAATTCGGTGGTAAATCAGGCACGTCAAACCCAGATGTGGAGAGCAAGCTCGCAAGTCGCTGATAATTACTCACGCGTTTGGCAGCAATCGTTTCAACATTTGTGGACATCAACATGGCTCTGGTGATTTGCGACATAGCCACTGGCTCGCATCCGCGCAGCGATGCCTCAGCTTCCTGGAATTTTGTATATCCAAGTTCGGTCAGGTCGGCTAAGCGATAGAGGAGGTGCTGGCATCGTGCGACCGAGTCGGCCTCGACTGGGGTTTTGCTCAGTTTCAATTGCAGTGATGTGCGAACCAGTCCCCCATCTGGAACACCTAGGAATTTGCGCGGTGAATAAACCGTCGTGCAGCCTCGTTGGTGGTCAAAAAATAAAGATTGGGAAGCATCTACAAGTACCTTCTCGACGCCAAAGCGTTCAATCGCGCGGCGAACAGCTACGCCGTTTATCCCAAAGTAGTCGACACAAACCAGCAAATCGTTGGGTGCGAGCGCAACATTTTCAGGCACCTCTAGCGCTTCAGTGAGTGCGTAATGGCGCACACTCGCGTTGATTGAATGCAAGGTGTCGTTGATGACGCCGCATATAAAATTTGGTAGCCAGACGGTAGTTGGTCGGAGAGCTATTACCGCGGCTGCGAAAGCCGACCTCGCTGATTGGTAACCCGCGGAATATTCTAGCCAATCTAGGCCGCCTCCCGTTTCATGCTCTAGCGCGAAATAACCGCCAATTGCGACTTTGTTCAACGCATTGGCGCCTTTTCAGGCACAAAAAGACGATAGTTGTTGAGCATTTCTTGCGTCTTTTCGACGGAGTTGAACATTAGAACATCAATAATCGACAAAAATGGCACTGGCACTGCCCCAAACTGCGGGTAGTCGTCTGGCTTTGCTTGAAGAAATTGCAGCTGTATTCCTTCGTCCGAAAAAGACGCTTCGTCGTACAGCGGAAGGCCACCGATAGGGTTGATGTAACGGTCTGCGCCGATCTCGCGGCAGATATGTATGACCTTGGCCTGACCCTTGAGGTCCGCACGGGTATCCATCGATGACGTCGTCAGAAATTTGCACGTAAGTCCAAACCTACGTGCTATCTCGATGAGCAAGTTCGCATTGAAAGCTGCTACGTTCGAATTTGAGTAATCGAATAGGCCACACAGGAACGGGTAAACGAAGTCAAACGCGGGGGCCTTTTGATAGCACATCTGAAGACGCACTTTAATCGCCGCAATCGCCTCCGGATTAAGGCAATAGTTTCGCTGGCTGATCGGGAGCTTGAGGCTTGCGTTATGTACAGGAAGCGTTAGCCATGCCGGCGCGTGGTTGACTAATATGCGATTCCGATTGATCCAGCCACCTTTCATATACTGGGCGTCGTCATAGAGGACGAAGATATCCACAGCCTTCATTAGCTGAAAGTAGCCAATGTAGGGGAAAAAATATGGTTGCATGATGGCAGCGATCACGCTTGAGCTTTCCCCATCACGCGGCAGACGGCGGCTATTGTTTCGGTACTACCTTCAGGGAGTGTGATTCCGTTAGGCAACACCACAATACGGTTCGCAATCCGTTCTGTGTTAGCCAGCATCAGCTCCGCATGTGGAAACAGATCGCGGTATGGTTTCATGCCGTGGCAACCGGGCCAAAAGTATTTGCGCGCAAGAATGTTTTCCGCATGCAATGCCGTAATTAGCTCGTCGCGAGATGCGGCAAAGGTGTCATCTATTTCAACGACCACGTAGTGGTGGCTATTATTTTCGGCGGTATCGTAGGGCAGAACGGAGATGCCGGATACGTCCGCTAGGGCAGCGGCGTAAGCGGCGTGGTTGAGACAATTCCTGGCCACCACCGCGGCGTGACCATCGAGATTTGTTAGCCCCATCGCGGCACATACCTCGATCATTTTTCCATTGGTACCGGGGTGGATGACCTTGTCATAGTGAACAAAGCCAAAGTTGCGCATCAGGCGCATGGCTTCGGCCAGTTCGTCGTCGTTAGTAGTGACTGCGCCACCTTCGAAGGTGTTAAACGATTTGGTTGCGTGGAAGCTGAATACCTCGCAGGCGCCAAATCGGCCAATAGCCTGTCCCTTGTAAGCACTTCCGAAGGCGTGTGCGGCATCGAACATCAGCTTCAGACCGTACTCGTCGGCAATGGCTTGCAGTTCGTCAATCGGTGCAGCGCGGCCCCACACATGTACACCGATAATGCCGCTGGTACGCGGTGTGATCATGCGCCGAACCGCATCAGGATCCAAATTGTGCGTGACGGGATCGATGTCGGCAAACACCGGCGTAATGCCCTGCCAGTACAGAGCGTGGGCGGTGGCCACGAAGGTCCATGAGGGAATGATCACCTCACCTTCAAGTCCTAGCGCGCGGATGGCAATCTCAAGTGCAATGGTGCCGTTGCACATGGCGATGCAGTGCTTGACTCCGAGATGGGCCGCGATGCGTTGCTCGAACTCTTGCACCATCGGCCCGTTGTTGGTGAGCCACTGGTTATCCAAAATCTTGTTGATGCGAAGCAGGAAAGCGTCACGATCGCCGATGTTCGGTCGACCGACGTGTACTGGCTGGTCGAAAGCCGGTGGAGCGCCATTAATGGCCAGGTCGGCCCTACTACGTATGGTCTTGATTGGCACGTGGGAATTGCCCCGAAATGTGTCGCGTGGATCGTCACAAGCGTATTGTAAATAGAGTCACTTTGGTTTAGCCGGACTTGCCTCCCAATATTTTGCGATGGCGATTTCCGCCCTATCGCATTCCCGGGAGCGATCGTAACTGTTTCATACTGGCGTCCAGTCTTCCGCCGATATCCATTGGCTGAAGGCCTAGCAGGGCGGCACGTGCTTCGGCTGTACGCCCCTGTGCCGACAACATTCGCACCAGAGTGATGCGATAGGCCGGCTCGCTAGGCGCTTTCCCTACGGCGTTCGCAACCATGCGCTCACCCAATGACTGATCGTCGAGTATGTTCCATGCGTAGTCACCGTACATGGCCATCAGCCGGGCGGTCGGGTCCGGGTGAGACAATGCGGCCAAGTACGCTTGGATCATGCGCTGTTTGGGGAGATCACAGTGATGTTCTCGGTCGCACTGCGTCAATGCGTCCAATGAGCTTTCATCCTGAACACCCGGCTTGTGTGCCTTTAGCTTGGTGATCATGCTGTCCCACCATGCATCCTTAAGCGGCAGCTTCATTCGCGCATTCATGAAAATCAGCGCCTGTTCCGGAAGAATCGAGGACTTTGGCAGAGCTGCCGCTTTTTCCAGGGATGCGTAGGCGAGTTGTGTAAAAGGTGAGTCGGCGTTGTAGTGGGAATAAATAATGTAAGTGCGACCGAGTTCATATTGCGCACGCGGCGACATTGGCGCGCGCGCGGCCAGATCATCGGCCAACCTTAGAGGGTCGCCCCATGCGTAGGCGGTTAGCGCCGTAAGGAACGCCCAGCAGACCATCAATCCAGCTAAAAGCGTATAGCGGGGTAGTGCCATGGGCAGCGTGCGCACTAGCGCTTTGGGCTCAGCGCGGTTTGCGATGGTTTTCATTGCGACGTTTTGAACGTCGGCTAAGCCAGGCAATTCATCCACGCCACGTGTTTCATCCTGCGCCATTCCATGCCGGCCCGGCGCGGCGAGCAGCGGCACAATCGCCAACAGCAAGCCAAAGCTGGCAAAGTAGTTCCGGTGTTCGTAAACCAGTTCCAGCGGCAGTATGGTGCCGGTTAGCAAATGACAGCCTAGGAACAGACTGATGCCCAGTGAAACCAGCGGCAGCTGTCCGCGCATCAACAGCATTAAGGCAATCAACGCTGTCAGCACACCGATACTCACAACGGTACTGACGGGGGATAGCAAGCCCGTCGATATACGAAAGTCGTCGTGATAAAAAGACAGAGCGTGCGGCGTTGGCAGCAGTGTCCATACGGCATAGTCGACAACGATCCTTGCTTCGCTGAGGAGCCGTGTGCCTAATGTAAAGTCGCGCGTTGCCCAATTGGCGGGGCGAACAATGCCCGGCAGCAGCCAGGCCAATCCGACGATCAGCGGTACGACGACGATCAACAAGAACATGCCGATGATACGGCGGTCAAAGACTTTGCCTGAAACCAAGATGCCTGACCTGTCGACTGCGGCAAAGCGAAAAATAGCCCACTCCACTAACAGCGCGTAAAACGGCAGCATGACGGCGGTTTCCTTGGCCAGCACACCGAGTGCGGTAGGCACGGTAATGCTTAGCAAGCAAAGCAGAAATGCACGGTGTCGGTCTCGGCCTGCGCTCGCGGTGTCCATCGCGGAGGCGATTCCATAACCAAGTGATCGGCGGCGACCCATTACATAGCCGATGAGCCCAATCAGCACGAACAGGTTGGCCATACTCTCCATGCGTTGCACCACGTACAGCACTCCTGTCAAGTTAATGGGCAGAAGCATCCAGGAAGCCGCAATCAGTGCGGCGACGACGCCAGCACGCTGTGACGCGCCTCTTGCCCAGCCCTTGAAAGCAGGAAATTGCGCGAAAGCATTATTTTTCACCGAAGTATCTGGGTGTGACGCGCGCGCGCCAATTTTCGCAACGGGTATTCCTTGCCGTGGCAGCGACCGTAATAGCGCATGACTCAGCACAAACACGAGCAAGCCGTTGAGCAAATGAATAGCTAGATTGGCCAGCTTGTATCCATAAGGTTCCAGGCCACCAAAAAAGTAATTCATCGCAAAGCTCAGCGATGCGAGGGGGCGCTTGAATTCGCTGGAGGGTGAAGATAGTGCCGCACTCATTAAAGTGGCGACGTCCATGTGTGCTGGGTGCACGCCGGGGTTGTCGACGATGTTGGGGTAGTCGTCGAACAACCAGGTGCCGGAAAGGCCCGACCAGTAAACGACGGTGGTGAGTGCAAAGGCTGCCAGCAACAGCCAAATGAAACGGAGCGGATACGAGGTTCGGAAAGGCATCAATCGCTCGAGTGATGAACAGCGGCAGGGGGCACAGTATTGTGTCTGTTCGCGGCGTCGTCGAGGGTAAGCTGTCCGCGCAGCCGCTTCAATTCCTGTGGCCAGTAATGCTGACGGGCCAGTACCCATGCGTGCAGCATCGGCATACCGACGCCCGGTGCTTCCTCAAGGTTCTGTTCTTGCTCATAGTGATCAAGCAGCTGCAGGCCTTGGCTGGCGTAACCACTGGCGCCTAGGGTGGCGGCCGCTTGCAAGGCTAGGCCCGGTCGCACCTGTAGATCCAGCCCCCTCGTAAAGTCGACCAAAGCAGCGTCGGGCTGATGTTGGGCTAGCGCGATGCGGCCTAGCAAGTAGTTGAGGTCCTGGCGCGGGCCGGTGTCCGCCAGCTTTGGGTTATGCAAGCCGGCTTCGATCAATCCACTCAGATCCTGCGGTGTCAGGCCGGGACATTCGCCGGCCATGACGGTCGGCAGCATGCGGTCAAACCAGTGGACGAACAGCGATCCTGCATTCGCTGTTCTTGCCATGGCGGCGTAGCCGGCTTTCAAATCAGTGCCATCGATTCCGCCAGTCATGCAGCGGGCGCCGATCAGGTTAAATACGAGCTGAGACTGGTCGGGCTGTGTTGCCAGCGTGGCGCGGAGTCGACGTATCGCGTGTTCAGGTCGCCCCTGCGCCATCTCTATTTGCGCGGCGTTGGCCTGCGCCCTAGCTGAGTCGGGGTTTATGCGGGCCCAGATCAGCGCCTGCATTTGGACGTCGCCCCAGACCTCGGCGCGCACGTGCGTCATCAGTGCCAGGCACAGTGGCAGGGCAACAAGCAGGATAGATTTAGGTATCTTCAACGCATACATATCGGCAAGCCACAGCCCTAGCGGCCAGAACAAGGGCAAGGCAGGGATGTAGTTGCGGTGCTCAAAATACAGCTCCAGCGGAATTGAGCTGGACTCCATCAGCTGCCCTGTGAAATAAAACAGGATGGCAAGACTCAGCGCAGCATGGCGCCGCCGCAGCAACCAGCCAGTTACGATAAGGCCAAGCACGGCAAGCAGAGAGAGTAACGTGGTTGCCGGATGCAGCAGTGACGTGGAAACAGTGTACTGGTCGTTGAACAGACCGCTGGAAAAGGGTCTCGGTAGCCACAGCAACCTCAGGTAATCCATCAATACCCGTGGTTCGGTGAGTAGCCGCTCGCCGAAGGTCCAGGGTCTCGAAGCCGGTCCGCCGCTGATGATGCCATTCGCGCCTACCCAGATCAGCCAAGCCATGATCAATGCTGATGGCAGCCATACCAGCAACAGCATCAGGATGCGCTGCGTGCGGCGCGCTGCGATGGTGGTGATCGGTTGACGCGGTACCAAAACGATCGTCTCGATCAGCAGCGCAAAGAGCGGCAACAGCGCGCCGTTGGCCTTTGCCAGCACGCCCAGCGCGGTGAACCCGCCGATACCTACGACGCTCCAGCGCAAGCCCTCGCGCACGTGTCCCGCCGCCAAACGGCCGCGGCCATGTAGCCAAACCAGCAGGCCCGCGAGTACACAGAAAGCCGGCAGCATCGCTTCTCGCTGCACGATGTAAAGCGTGGTCGAAACCAGCAGCGGATGGAGCAGCCATGCCGCGGTGCCGAATATGGCAGCAAGACGGCATCGCTGCCGAGCGAAGCTCAGTACTTCGCCCAGTTGCACGAGCAGGGCGTAAAGCAGAACGCCATTACCCAAATGCAGAATCAGATTGGTGCGCTTGAACGACAGCGGATTGGCCGGCCAGTTCCGCGCGTCCAGCAAAAAGCTCAGCAGGGTCAGTGGTCGGCCGGTGGGGTCGGCGGTGCCTGCCGTGATGTAGCGCCAGAAAACTGGCCAGGTACGTACAGCGCCTTCGGCACCCAGGGCGGGCAGATTCGCAAAATCGTCAAACAGGAAGCCACCGTGCAGCCCCGGCGCGTAAGCACACCAAGCCATCAGCAATATGAGTGCCAGAAGCAGGTGCCACAATAGCTTGCAAAAAGTCACGCGCTAACGTTCCGAGGGATTGTCTAGGTATCAAAAAAGAAGGGCCGCACGCGGCGGCCCTTCGAGTGAAGCAATGGTGCTGTTGATCTTAGTTACGGCAGGAGGTTGGCAGGTACTGCGCAGCCACAGTCGTACCAGCAGATGTTCCGCATGTCCATGAAACGCTGCCAGCATGGGTGGCCGGCGAGAACACCAAAAGCAAGCCAGAAATCTTGGTGTTGGCTTTGGCGCCACTAAATGTAGCTTGGATTTTTCCGAGTGCCGGAGCTCCAATGTTTACTGCACTGACGTAGCTGCCGCTGATGGATCCCGCAACCGCTACGCCGGCGGACTGATTTGACCCAGGAAGCCTGCCGGTGTTGCTGAAAAACTCTGCCACGGCTGTCTTGCCGGCGTCAGACAGCGAAGAACCTTCACTCACCTGCGTGCGGATGAGGTAGTTCTGGTAGGCCGGAATAGCGATAGCGGCGAGAATCGCGATAATCGCAACAACGATCATCAGCTCGATCAGAGTAAAGCCTTTCTGCATGGTCTTCATGGTGTTCCTCTTTATAGGTTAGCTAACCGATTTTGATGCCCCCGAGCCCGGTCACCGAATCCCTTGGAGAGACCGGACCCCTTTCATCCTTGGTCAGGACCGACCAGGAAGCTCGGAGGTACCTAAAGCAGATTACGTGCCATCGATGAGGCCAAATGGCTTTCAACTGAATAAACACTCCCCATCATGCTGTTGGTCACGCAACGAACCGCGGCCGACAACGTCGTCGCTGGCAAAGAGCACACATCCCTACGGTGGAATGTTATGAGCAGGTGCCTTTTACGGCAATTTGTGACCTATTTCGTCGGTTTGTTGCCACTGCTGAAGACGTTGACGCAGAGAATGAAAGAACGACTTACGTTTTTCTCCGTGGCGCCTTGATCAATTTCTGCACGATGTCGGCAGATACATCGGCGCGACGGTGGACCGTCCGCAGCTCCACGAAATGGAGCCGCTATGGGTGATGGCGGAAAGTACGAAAGCGGTAGTGTTGGCGATTTTTGGGTTCGCACCTGATCCGAACGCCGCCGTGATGACGCCACCGGTGACCTTCACCGACTTCACATAGCTGCCGCTTATGGAAGCAGGTGTGGCGGGGAGTCCCGCGGAAAGGTTGTTCGACGGATAGCTGCCGGTATTGACAAAATACTCCCACACGCCGGTCTTTGCCCCCTCGCTTAAAACTGCTCCTTCAGACACCTGCGCCCGGATCAGATAGTTTTGGTAAGCCGGTATGGCAATAGCCGCAAGAATCGCGATGATCGCAACGACGATCATCAGTTCGACCAACGTAAAGCCTGCGAACGAACGCTGGCGTTGCATATGTTTTCCCCTGTGGATCTTGCGCAAATGCGTGCACGTTACGTACCAAGGTGCCCAAGGGACCCACATTACCGCGTGACGCTCATCTGAATGTGATAGATGTAACTGAAGATATTTATGCGGATGTGCGGTTGCGCTCAGATGACGTTCGCCATCGAGCAGCGGCTGCGCTAGCGCGCGAGGCGGCATAGATGGCGAGCACAATTTCCGGGCCGCGGAATGGCACCGAGTACCGTGGCTCCGCCTGAAGTGCGCTATAGACCATCGTGACAAACAGCAGCATCAGCGCGGTGGCTTTTTGCGCCGAAGACGTTTGCGCCTTTTGCAGAAAGGCTAGTGAGGCTCGGGCG
>Ga0302315_10004968_pt1 | contig 11483 bp, 7 predicted proteins | sample III_Palsa_N3_1_FD_200532 | JGI IMG/M metagenome (GOLD analysis project Ga0302315, IMG submission 200532) | Peat permafrost microbial communities from Stordalen Mire near Abisko, Sweden - III_Palsa_N3_1 | ecosystem: Environmental > Terrestrial > Soil > Palsa > Peat permafrost | place: Sweden... | reverse complement strand
AGTGTATGGGGGCGCCCTTCCTGTGTCGTCTGCCTCTGGATCGCTCACAGAGCGCATTTCGGTTCAATCAAGTGAAAAGATTCTGCTCGCGCGGACCGGTGCGCGCCTGATTCAACCGCGAGGGTTGATCTTTTTGGACGGGGGCAGCACGAATCTGGCACTGGTAGCAGAATTGCCCGAGAACAAGTTCCTGACCGTTGCGACTAATTCAGTTCCGGTGGCGAATGCTGTCCTTAACCGGAAGGGGCTCAGGCTCCTTATGGTCGGCGGCGCAGTAGAAACTGAACTAGCCGCGTGCGTCGATGCCGAGGCTGTTCTCGCCGTGCAGAAAATGAATATCGATCACTGCTTTCTTGGCGCCTGCGCAGTTTCTTTGCAATTAGGCCTTGGAGGATTCGACCCCGCAGATACGCTCTTCAAACGTGTTCTGCTATCCCGCAGCCAGAAAGTAACTGCACTCGTGACGCTCGACAAGCTTGAGACCAGAGCACCGCACGTCATCGGCCCGCTGGAGTTCGTCCATGAGTTGGTTGTTCCACACGATACCCCCTCCCATCTTTTAGCGACACTCGGAAAGGCCGGTATCACCGTTCTGACTGCCGACGAGCCACCTCAAACCCGTCGCGACGGGAGTATGACATGTCATCCGTCGCTGATCACTCAAAATCACGTCTAGCCACGCGGCTCTGTTTCGCCGCAGCTGGCTTTGCGGTGGCCTGTTGGGCTCCTCTAGTTCCTTTCGCCAAGACCCGACTCGGGATTGGAGATGGCTCCCTGGGATTTCTGCTTCTATGCCTTGGGGCCGGCTCGGTTGCCGCAATGCCAATTACTGGAATCCTCGCGACGAAATTTGGCAGCAAGCCCATCATTCTTGCTGGTGGTTATGGTGTTTCGCTCTTTCTTCCGCTTCTGGTGGTCATGGACCGTCCAGCCTCTCTCGGGGCAGCACTTATGATGTTCGGCGCGGCCCTGGGTTCCTTGGATGTCGCCATGAATCTCCATGCAGTGGAAGTGGAACGGGCTTTATCGCGCCCGCTGATCTCGGGATTCCATGCTCTATTCAGTATCGGAGGATTCGCAGGGTCGGGATTTATGACGCTCATGCTATCCAACCATATCTCCCCGTTTCACAGCTGCGTCATCGGTTCCATCGCAGTCGCATCCGCTGTCAGTGCGTCGGCTCCGCATCTGCTGCGAACAAGCAATGAAACCCCAGGTCCCTTGTTTGTCGTGCCTCGCGGTATTGTTCTGGTGATTGCCCTACTTGCGTTTGTCTCGTTTCTGGTCGAGGGAGCGCTGCTCGATTGGAGTGCTCTACTGCTGGTAACCACTAAGATGGTTGCGGCTGCCAGAGGCGGAGTCGGCTACATGCTGTTTTCGATAGCCATGACAGCAGGACGTCTCACTGGGGATCGCGCGATAACTCGGCTGGGCGATCGCAAGATATTCCTGCTAAGTGGACTGACGGCGGTCTGTGGCTTCGCGGTCTTGCTTGCTTCGCAATACACTCCGCTCGCTCTGGCTGGGTTCGTTCTTATCGGCCTTGGAGCAGCAAACGTAGTGCCAATTCTATTTCGGCGAGCGGTAAATCAGCAGGAAATGAGTGCCCCGCTTGCTCTTGCTGCCGCGACAGGTGCGGGATATGCAGGCCTGCTTGCAGGGCCGGCGTTGGTGGGCTTTATAGCCCATTCCGTTGGGTTGCGGGGAGCGTTTGTCGCTCTCGCGCTTCTTATGTGCCTCGTCCCATCCCTGAACAAGAGTGTGAACGGGTCATAGAGGCGACTTCGCGCGCCGGAATGGAGACAGCATGGGGATTTATTGGTCATCACGCCGCACACCAACGAATAATCCGAAAGCGCTAATCTTCGATATGGATGGAGTTCTGATCGACTCGGAGGCTCTCCACAAATCTACGAAGCGGCAAGCCTTGCGTTCAGCGGGCATCGAGGTTGATGAGACGATCTTCTCGCGATACATCGGTCGCAGCGATCGAGTAATGATCACGGACGTTGCGAAGATCCATGGTCGCTCCGAGGACGCAATCGAAGCAATTCTGGCAGAGAAAGACCGCCTCTTTGCCCTGGGTCAGCGCGACCTGAGAGCGGTTCCTGGCGCCATCGACTTTGTGCATTGGGCTTTTCGGAAATATCGGCTTGCTGTTGCCACCTCTGCAACCGCACAAAACCGCAAATGCGCCCTGACGTCTCTGGGAATGGCCCTATTCTTCGAAGTCGCCATCGATATCAGTTCCATTGTGCACCCTAAACCGTCTCCGGAAGTTTTTGAGAAGGCGATCGCGCAGATGGAAATGGCGCCGTCCGACTGCTGGATCATAGAAGACGCCCTCAATGGGGTAGCGGCAGCAAAAAAGTCCCATGCTTCACCGTCGCATTGACCACGAGTTTCGGAGAGTCCGACCTGCTTCGCGCCGAAGCCGATGTTGTCGTCGATCAGTTTAGCCAAATTCAAACTCTACTCCGGGAGGCCTCTGCATAAGAGCCGAAAGAATGGGGAGAGAACACGACTAGGCGACGCGCTTTGTCATAGGACAAACGGAGTTCAGAGCTTGTGTGATCCAACAATGTATATCGCAAGGCTGAGATGAACATGGAAGCGGTGATCGAAACGCAACATACCAATGGCGTAGCTGGCCCCGAAGGTGGTGTCGACCCAATAATGGTGAGGCCAAAATGCTGGCTGCAAGAGAAGCGTCAGACAACGCCGGTTACGTCTGGGCTGTTGCTCTGTAGCATACAGCCCTCCATGCAGGCACTGAGTCCAGACTTAAGTGATTCTCGCAACAGGGGCTTGCGCGACGGCGGTCTGCTTAATACGCGATGGTACTTATCCGGAAGTGAAGAGGCAAGTATTGTGATAGTTGGCAATCACGCTAGAAACCATGCCGACAGGAAGAGCTCGATACAAAGCACTGGATTGGATCCTCTCCGGCTTCATGACATAGCAATGATCGCTGCGGTCGAAAAGACCGGAGCTTTGGATTTGAGGGAAAGTTCATTGAGAATGCGAAGGAATGATATGCAGCCTAATCGAGTATGGATCGCAGTGCTTCTGGTTATGTTTTTTGCCGTTTGCCTCACGATAACGGCGGAGGCCCAAGAGAGCGGGACACCAAAAGACGCTGCCTGGCGACGCGCAGATGAACTAATGAAGAAGTTAACTCTCGACGAGAAGCTTCAGTTGATTCTCTCCAAGTATCCCTCCAATGCCTCACCTGGTGGCGGAGGCGGATATATCGAGGGTGTAACGAGGCTCCATATTCCCGACATCAATATGTCCGATTCGAGCACCGGATCAGGGAGCACAACCCAGCCGAGCTCTACTTTCCCTGCGACAATTGCTCTTGCTGCCAGTTGGGACAGGCAGTTGTCTTATGACTACGGGGGTGAAATAGCGATCCAGTTGCGCGCCCAAGGATTCGCAATGGGTCTTGGCGGAGGTGCAAATCTCACAAGAGAGCCCAGAGGAGGCAGGTCATTCGAGTATTTAGGCGAAGATCCACTCCTCGCGGGGGAACTGTTGGCGGAGCGCACGAAAGGGACTCAGAGCCAGAAGGTGATGGCGTCGATCAAACACTTTGCAGGAAATGAACAGGAGACTAACCGCATGGGTGGAGACAGCCACATCGATGACCGCACCCTGCGAGAGCTTTATTTATTACCTTTTGAAATCGCCGTTGAACAGGGCCATCCGGCAAGCGTTATGTGCAGCTACAACCGGCTGAATGGCGACTATGCCTGCGAGAATTCAGCGCTTCTTACTGACATTCTGAAGACGCAGTGGCACTTTCCGGGCCAGGTACAGTCGGACTGGGGAGCAACTCACACGACGGCAAAGGCGATCAACGCCGGCTTAGATGAAGAAGAAGGAAGCGATGCGGGCCCTTCTTACTTCGGGCGTGTCCCAGTGCACTTCGCGTTGGCCAACCATGACGTCACCCAAGACCGAGTCGACGATATGGTGCGCCGTAAACTCTATTCAATGATCGCTTCCGGCGTTATGGATAATCCTCCCCACGGTGAAGCAAAGATTGATTTCGATGCTGCGCGGACCTTTGCACAATCCGTAGAGGAGCAATCCATCGTATTGCTCAAGAACGATCGTCGGCAGCTTCCACTATCAACATCAAATCTGAAGCGTATTGCAGTCATTGGATCCCATGCAGACGTAGCTGTGATGTCTGGTGGCGGTTCTGCAGATACGATGCATCCGGTGACCGGCTCGTTCACTGGATGTGAAGGTCTGGAATTCGTCGACCATAATGGCTGCGGATGGTGGCGCAATCCGTGGCTGAAGGTTCCTGTTCCCCTGACAAGAGCCATTCGCGAATTATCACCGGCCAGCGATGTCGAATTTTCTGGGGTCCAGGATGAGCACGCCCCCTTCCGCGCCTATAGTCCGGGCGAAATCGCCGACGCAGTCGCGCTGGCACGTCAGTCAGACATCGCGATTGTCGTAGTCGCGCAGCCCGCTGGGGAGGATTTTGGAGATTTGAGGACTCTCGATTTGCAGAACCCCTCGAACCAGAATGAATTGGTAGATGCTGTTGCAAGCGCCAACCCTCATACGATCGTTGTGATCGAGAGTGGTAATCCGGTTCTGATGCCGTGGAAAGATAAGGTAGCGACGATCGTCGAAGCCTGGTACCCAGGCGAAGCGGGAGGCAGAGCGATCGCGAATGTCTTGTTTGGCAAGGTGGATCCTTCCGGCAAGCTGCCGTTTACGTTTCCTGCCCGGGACGAGGACACCCCCACCTGGGGCGCTACCGGCGCCATCTCTAAAGATCCTGTCTATTCCGAAAAACTCAATATAGGCTATCGCTGGTACGATGCGAAGAAACTTGCTCCGCTTTTTGAGTTCGGCTACGGGCTGTCGTATACCCACTTTTCCTACTCGGACCTCTCCCTAAAACGCGATCCAGATCACACTCTCCACGTGTCGTTCACGGTCAAGAATGACGGCACTGTTGAAGGTGCAGAAGTTCCGCAGGTCTACCTGGGAATTGATTACGCAGGGGAACCACCTCTGCGATTGGGTGGCTGGAGCAAGATTCGTTTGAAACCTGGAGAAAGCCAACAGGTCGATATCACGGTCTCGCCGAGGACCCAAAGCGTTTGGGACAGGTCCAACAATGCTTGGCGGTATATTCCAGACGCCGTCGCCTACGTGGGATCCTCATCGCGAGACATACTCTTGAAAGAGCGATGATCTGCGACGGAGAACAGCATCAAGACTGGATTCCACCCGAGTCACAAAAGGTTTCTGTGGGCGAGATCCCGTTCAATGCCGCGGATTACTTGCTGGGACGGCAGGAGACGCGTCGACATACCAAGAGGCGTGAATGACGAACCGCTCCATGGGCGTGCAAAGAACCCTCCATGCCGCTCTGCGTTGATCGAACTAGATGCTAAGCATACCTTCCATTACCGTGATAGCTCGCCCTGCCAGTCGCAAAACATCCTTTTCGACCTCAACCTCTAATACGCATGGGCGCTTCATCTCGTACCCTTGTTCAATGAAAAGGGATTTTCTGTTCCCGGCAATTCCGTATCTCAGCAATAAGCAGGCCAGAGGCACAGCAGCAGTCGCAGTAGCGGCCTCTTCGACGACTCCTTGTGCTAGATTGAAAAATCTCGCATGAGCAATTGAAGACGGTAACTCCGAGTCATCCAGACAATACAGGTAACAGCCCTCTCCATCTGCTGCTTGAAGTATGCGTCTGAGTCGTTGTGAGTCTGGTTGAGCCTTTGCAACGATCTCCCGATCTATTACTGGGACGAGCAGATGGGCTATTCCCGTCGAAACTACTTGTGCCGGCAAAGACAACATTATGTCCTCATCCTCTACTCCAAGTGCATCGGCAAGCTTCGGAAGATCGTCGCAAACGGCTCCGTATACAGGAGACATATGAGTAAGGGCAACCGCGACAGGGTGGCTGTGCTGGCAGCGAACTTCCACCGGCAAAAGCTCCCCTCCAATCTCCTGCGTGAAGTGATTGCGGCCTTCACCCAGCATAAGATTTCCGGACTCGGCCAGCCACCACCACGCGCCGAGCGAATTGTGTCCTGCTCCGAAGACCTCGTGGCCAGCCGTAGTGAAAGATCTCAAGCTCCAATCCGCGAAATCATTTTTGGGCGGGAGAATGAATGTCGTCGCGACCTGATTGAGTTCTCCCGCGATTCGCCGCATAGTTGGTTCATCCAGTGTCTCGGCATGAGGGACAATCGCGACGGGGTTCTGTACCAGCTGGTGTTCTGTGAATGCGTCGACAAAGGCATACCGGATTTGCATAGTGTCCTCTTTAGAGCTGGACGTTCCTCTTCTGAAGGCTGAGCGACGGAGCTTGGTGCGGATCGGCTCATCGAAAAACTTCACCGCAACCCACGCGAAGAAGATCACGAACGATGCAAGTAGCAAAGCAATGTGAATTTCTTGTTCCTGTGCGGAGTGTCTCGTCTCAATCGAATCCGCATAGATATACATGTAGTGCGTAATATAAAGCGGGTAAGAAAGGCTGCCGCCCACTTTACAAAGCCCCATCAATCCCGTGCCAGCATGCGAATGCACACCGGCGATGACGTTCATTGCGTGGTATTAAATTCCGCGTGAAGACTTGCAGTCGAATCTCCTCCGGCCCACACATCGAAATCGGAGGGTTCCACAACCCAGGTTTTCGACTGCGGACTCCAAAAATGCAGTTGTTCCGCTCCAAGAGGAAACTTGAGTGTTTTGGTCTCTCCCGCTTGGAGGAGAACCCGCTCAAATCCCTTGAGTTCGCGAACCGGGCGTGATGCCGAACCATAGCGTTGATGAATATAAATCTGTGCAACAGCATCCCCCGCGACAGAGCCCGTATTCGTTACGTCGACGCTTACCTCGTTGTTATCGCTCACGCTCATGCTGTTTTTTCTGAGATGGAGGTTGGAAAATTTGAACGCCGTGTAGCTGAGACCGTACCCGAAAGGGTAAAGCGGTTTGGAAGAGACATCCCAATAGCGCGAGGTGAAGCCAGGGCGATCTTCGGGATCATGTGTCAAAGTGTGGTTGTAGTAGAGTGGCTCGACGCCCGATGCGCTCGGCCAACTTACCGGCAGCTTTCCGCCAGGATTCACATCTCCGAATAGTACGTCGGCCACGGCATTGCCCCCTTGTGTGCCAGGGTACCAGGCCTCGAGTATTGCCGGCACGTGTTCAGAGGCCCAATGAATATCGAGTGGGCGGCCATTTTCAAGCACGAGCACGACCGGCTTGCCTACGCCAACAACAGCTTCTAACATCTGCTCCTGGATTCCTGGCAGATCAAGACTGGCTCGCGAAGCCGCTTCGCCGCTCATGCTCGCAGTTTCGCCCATTACGGCCACGACGAGGTCAGCATCAGCGGCCGCGGCCTTCGCCTTCGCAATCCATTCGGCGATCTCTTGAGGAGTAGGTGGAGGTGTAGGTTTCGTACCTGTAAACTGGTCCAACATACCAGTATAGACCTTCGACGGCTGAGGCCCGGCGACAAGCGTGATTTGCGCATCGGCACCCAGCCTATTTCTGATGCCGGCAAGCACAGTAACCGGATGACTCTTGGACCCCTTTCCGAATAGGCCCTCCACCGTCCATCCGCCCTCGATATCATGGGCAGCATCTGCGAGAGGGCCAATAACGGCAATCTTTTTCTGCTCCTTCGATAGCGGAAGAGTTCGGTTCTCATTGCGAAGCAGCACCATGGAACGCCCTGCCAGTTTGCGCTCGAGCGCGATACCCTCAGGTCGGTTCAGGACCGTATCGACACTAGCTTCGTCGACGTAGGGATGGTCGAAGAGTCCCAGATCAAACTTCGCCTCCAGAACCGGCAACACCATCAGGTCGATGTAGGCTTCGCTGACTTTGCCCTCTTTCACTACCTTCGCAAGATTGTGTGTGTAGGTGAGACTCGCCATATCCATGTTCAGGCCCGCAGTGATCGCCTTATAGGCAGCATCTTCGCCGTCGCTCGCGTAGCCATGGGTAACCAGGTTTCCGACTGCAAATGCATCCGAAAGCACAATGCCTTGGAAACCCCAATCCTTCCGGAGAACGTCGGTCAAGAGCCAATGATTGCCACTCGCTGGCACGTCGTTCAGGTCCATATAGGCACTCATAATTCCACCAGCTCCAGCCTGAACCGCTGCATGAAAAGGAACGAGGTAAAGATTGCGAAGCAATTCCTCCGGCACATAGGAAGAGTCATAGTCACGGCCGCCGTCGGCTGCCCCGTAACCGGCAAAATGCTTGACGGTCACCAGCACGCTGTCGTGTCCAAGCTTCGCGCCTTGGAATCCGCGGACCTGTGCTTGTGCCATTGCGGAACCAAGCACTGGATCTTCTCCGGCACCTTCCACGATGCGACCCCACCGAGCGTCACGCGCAATGTCGACCATCGGCGTAAAAGTCCAATCAATCCCGGCAGCGCGTGCATCCTGTGCCGCCAGATGTTGTGCCTGCTCTTCGACCGATGGGTCCCACGAAGATGCCATCGCCAGCGGTACTGGAAAGACAGTTCGATATCCATGAATCACGTCAAAACCAAAGATGATTGGAATATGAAGACGCGACTTTTCGACCGCGATATGCTGAAGGCGATTGATCTCCTTGACGTCCATCTGCCAAAGGATCGAGCCCACCCCGCCTTTGGCAATCAGATCATCTGGTTTCTCTTTAGCGATGCCAGGCGCCACCAAACCGGACGATTCATTGAGTTGACCGACCTTCTCGTCGAGAGTCATTTGCTTCAGGAGAGACTCGGCCTTCTGTTTGGCCTCGGCACTGAAGGGACTTGTCTGTGCCCCGGTAGCAACGACACCAGAGAGTGCGGTCCCTAAAAGAGCGATTGCAGAATACCTCTTCAACATCATGTTTTTCGTCCTCCGTTTTTGAAAATGAATCGGCTTCTCTGCTGCGATCATGTCGCGCTTTATGCTGCTGCCCGCTTTATGCCGTAGCGGCGGGTCAGCCATGCACGAACAGGCTCATCGAAATACTTAAGGACCAGCCATGCCAGGCCGACCACGAATGGCAGAAGCAGGAAGATCCAAGTCAACAGCACGGACTTGGCTGGATGTTTCGTATGAGCGAAGTTCGCAATGATATATACGAACGGGATATGCGTGATGTAGAGGGGATAAGAGAGCCTGCCGCTGAACTTGCAGAGCCGCATCATTCCTGCACCAGCATTAGAGTGCGCGCCACAGATGATGATAAGCGGGAATAAGAACAGCACGCACGCAGCATCGTAGAGACCATTGAAAGAAAGGCCGCCTGCGTTGGGAAACTTCGGCGCCTGAAAGATGACCACAAGAAGAATCGAAAGAACCAGGAGTCCGATTTTGGGGCGGCGGATGCGACCCTGAATACGGTATAGCCAGAGCCCCATCACGAAAGAAACGGTCAGCCGCAGGGGTGCCATCCAGATATCCGGGTATCCCCAGCCTCCATCCATCGAACCTTTCATATTCGCAACCCATATGAGCAGCAACCCGGAAACTCCGAAGATGATTCCAAGCGTGAGCGCACGCAGCCGGCGGAGAATCAGAGCGTACGCGATATTTCCGAGATACTCCTGCATGAGGGACCACGCTGGCCCGTTGAGTGCCTGGCTTTCGTTCTGTCGGCCCCCAACTGGAGGGGAAGGTAACAGGAGAAGTGAAGTCACATAGGCCAGCAGTAACATCGGCGTTGAGGTATGGTTTATCCCCTTGCCGAAGGGATCGAGAAGATAGCCGAGAAGGCCAAAGGTTGCGCCCACCAACACCAGCGGATGAAGCCGAATGAGCCGGATGCGAAAGAATTGGAGGGTAGACATTCGAGTCCATCGGTCATCGTAGGCATAGGCGACGACAAAACCGGAGAGCCCGAAGAAGAAATCGACTGCCAGGTAGGCATGGTGCATCAGGCTCAGAGGAGTATCCCAGCCGAATGAGTAATTGAAGACGTGAAAGATAACAATCAGGATGGCCGCACTCCCTCTCAATCCATCCAACACTTCAAAGTGTTCTTTCCCGGTGCTTGTCCGATCAGCTCGAACTGCGCTGCCCGTCTGCCCCAGAGTTGATACGTCGTTCATTTGAGAGGTCTCCTTATCTTTCGAGCTTCAACTTGGCTTATGAACCGTTACCGCACGTAGGCTGCAGTTCTCATAGGTTCATCGCGGTGGATTCGACAAGTGATCAATCTCAATGGATCCGAAGGCTCGCCCTCAGAGGGGTGCTCTCTGAAGACGGTCCAACCAGGATGCCATATTCGCCATTAGTCATCTTCCACGTGTTTTCCGATTCGTCGAAGGTCTGCAGTTCCTGGGGATCGATAGCAACGGTGACATCCTGTGACTCGCCGGGCGCAAGCGTGACACGCTTCCAACCGACCAGGCGTTTGAACGATTCATCAGCTTCTTTGGGAAGTGTGGCGTAGACTTCCGCGATCTCAGTCCCTGTCCTTTTGCCCGTGTTTTTGACTGTAAAGCGGACTGTTTTCGCGGATGAATCGACGCTTAGGCCGGAGTACGCGTAGGACGTATACGAAAGGCCAAAACCGAACGGAAACAACGGTTGCTTATGCTGGGCTTCGTACCACTTGTAGCCGACCTCTGAACCTTCGTCGTAGTGGACGGCATAGCTGGAGGCGCGCGTCTCGGAGTTCACAGCATAATGTCCTTGTTCTTCGTCATTCGGAGGAAGGGGCGCGATTAAAGGGCGAGGAAGATCTACCTCTCCCTTTGGGAAGGTCATCGCCAGCTTGCCGGACGGATTGACGTCTCCTAGAAGGATGTTTGCTAACGCCTTGTGCCCGGCACTGCCCGCATACCAAGCCTCAACAACCCCGGCCACCTTGTCGAGCCAGGGCATCGTAACGGCAGTCCCTGTTTCAAGAATAACGATAGTATGCGAATTGGCTGCCGCTACTCGCTCAATCAGCGCATCCTGATTGTCAGGAAGCGAAAGACTCGGCAAGTCCATACCTTCGGACTCCCACTGATAGGCGAAGACAATCGCCACATCCGCGGTCTTTGCTAAAGCTGCCGCTGACTGCAGATCCGTTCCCGGATTAAATTCAATTGTTGTGTTCGGCAACTTCGCTCGCAGCGCCTGTAAGGGGGAAGTCGGAAACCAGATATGGTCCTGCCAATGCGTTGCGCCTTTACCAGGGGGCATAATGGCATTGCCGCCCGGCGGGTCAACTTGTGCAGAACCACCACCGGAGATCATTCCGACATCCGCATGGCCGCCGATGATTGCAATGCTGTGGACCTTGGATGGAATGATTGGGAGCACAGCCTGGTTGTTCTTTAGGAGAACTATGCTCTTTTCTTCGATACGCTGCGCAACCTCAAGCCCTTTTTCGGCGTTTACCACACCCTTATGCGGAGGATCGTCCACGATTCCAGCTAAGAATTCCGCGTACAAGACCCTGCGAGCATGGTCATCAATCTCGGACAGAGGTAC
>Ga0302315_10004964_pt1 | contig 11485 bp, 9 predicted proteins | sample III_Palsa_N3_1_FD_200532 | JGI IMG/M metagenome (GOLD analysis project Ga0302315, IMG submission 200532) | Peat permafrost microbial communities from Stordalen Mire near Abisko, Sweden - III_Palsa_N3_1 | ecosystem: Environmental > Terrestrial > Soil > Palsa > Peat permafrost | place: Sweden... | reverse complement strand
CTACTCCACCGTCACCGACTTGGCCAGGTTTCTTGGCTGGTCTATGTCGCGGCCCAGTGTGTCGGCTATGTGGTAGGCGAGGAGTTGGGTGGGGATGACGGCCAGGATGGGCATGAAGGCGTCGTGGGTGCTTGGGATGCTGATGAGGTGGTCTACGGTGCGTTCGTCGAGGCCTTCGTCGCCTTGTTTGACGATGGCGATGGCGTTGCCGTCTCGGGCGGTGATTTCCTTGACGTTGGAGAGCATTTTATCGTAGAGCGCGGATTGGGTGGCGAAGCAGACTACGGCTACGCCGGGTTCGACCAGGGCGAGGGGACCGTGTTTCATTTCGCCGGCGGCGTAGGCTTCGGCGTGGATGTAGGAGACTTCCTTGAGCTTTAGGGCGGCTTCCAGGGCTACGGCATAGTCGAAGCCGCGGCCGAGGAAGAAGAAGCACGAGGAGCTGGCGAGTTCTTTGCCGAGCTCTTCGTAGATTTCCGTGTTTTCCAGGATTTCACCGACCAAGGCGGGCAGGGCTTTCAGGTGGGCGACGTATTCTTCTACGACGGTTGGCCCGAGTTTGTTGTCTTGCTGGGCGAGGTAGAGGCCGATGAGGTAGAGGGCCATGACCTGGGTGACGTAGGCTTTGGTGGAGGCGACGCTTATTTCGATGCCGGCGTAGGTGTACACGACGACGTCGGCTTCGCGGGCTATGCTGGAGCCTACGACGTTGACCAGGGCGAGGGTTTTTGCGCCTCGGATTTTTGCTTCTCTTAGGGCGGCCAGGGTGTCTGCCGTTTCGCCGCTCTGGGAGATGATGATGGCGAGGGTGTGCTGGTCGACGATGGGGTCGCCGTAGCGGAATTCACTGGCGACGCAGACTTCAACAGGTCGTCTTAAGAGATGTTCGTAGAAGCCTTTTCCGGCCATTCCGGCGTGGTAGGCGGTTCCGCAGGCGACGATGACGATGCGGTTGAAGTCTTGCAGTTTGGCTCCGGAGGCGGCGAGTTCGGGGATCTCTATCTTGTTGTCGCGGGTGATTCGTCCGCGCATGGTGTCGCGCAGGGCCTGGGGCTGCTCGTGGATTTCCTTGAGCATGAAGTGCTTGTAGCCGCCTTTTTGGGCGGTGTGGACGTCCCAGGTGACCTGGAAGATATCGCGGTTGATGGGCTCGCCGGACAGGGTCGTCAGGATGACTTCGTCGGCGGTGATTTTAGCGAAGTCGCCGTCTTCCAAAACGAGGACCTGCCGCGTGTGCTCCATGATGGCCGGGATGTCCGAGGCGAGGAAGTTCTCGCCGTCGCCCAGGCCGATGATCAAGGGAGAGGCGGTTTTGGCGGCGTAGATGACGTCGGGTTCCTGATCGGAGACGACACAGATGGCGTAGGCTCCGGTGACCATGCCGAGCGCGGTGCGGATGGCCTGCTCCATGGTGACGTCGCCTTTGGAGTGGATCGATTCGATCAGGTGGACTAAGACTTCAGTATCCGTGTCGCTGCTGAAAGTGTGTCCTTCGGCGGTGAGGGTTTCGCGGAGGGTTAAATAGTTTTCGATGATCCCGTTGTGGATAAGCGCGATGCGCCCAGGGCAGTCGGTGTGCGGGTGCGCGTTGGTGTCGCTGGGGCGTCCATGGGTGGCCCAGCGGGTATGTGCGATGACGGTGCCGCCGGATTCTCCAAGCGTGCCGAGGGCTCCCATCAGGTTGGAGAGCTTGCCCTTGCGCTTCAGCACGGTCACGGTGCCTGCACCAGGAAGCGCCACCGCAACGCCGGCCGAATCGTAGCCTCGATATTCCAGCTTCTTGAGACAATCGAGAACGAGCTTGACACTGGCCTTGCGTCCGCCGACATAGCCGCTTATTCCACACATACGTTAAAGGGGATCTCCTGGGGTTTTTGGTAGTATACCCGGTGGGTGTGTGGGGGAGATTGTCTAGGCAGCCGGAATACATCTATATACGAAGCCAACTTAAACATGTGACGGGCACGGAGGCCCATCCCACAGTTTAGGAGATTGCCGCCCGGTCGCGCCAGGAAAACGTGAGGGCGGAATTTCAACTATTAGGGCGGACCTGTTGGAACTTTAACTGCAGAATCGAGCTTACGGTGAACCATTGAAACCGTGGTAAGCAAATCGAGAGCTTCGGTTTCCTCTATTGGCCAGGAAATGTGGGGTGAGTGAGCGTGCGGATTGCGAAACATGCCAAAGATACCTTTGATAAGACTACCGAATCCTGATTGCTCAGATTTCTCACTATCTGTAGTTAATCTATTGATTGCAAGTAAGGGTCGATTCACAGAGAACGTGGCGTCGATCAAGGTGGCGCCATCATCGACTCGTCCAGTTTCCTGGCGGAGCCGTTCGGCAATGCTTTTGGTAGCCTCAAGAACTGCATGGAAATAGTTTCCATCTACGAGTTCGGCACGGCAAAAACGTAAGACTTCGCTGTGCACCCTGCGCTCGTGAAGCTGTTTCCGTAGTTTATCGGCTCGTCGCTCTGCTTCAGTTAGGGTGGACGCAGTCTTGACTGCTTCGACAATGCCGTCTTCCCTGACAGTGTAGCCGCAGAGGGCAAGCGCAACGTTAAGACTGTTACGTCTCTCTCGAAACACGTCTGGAGATTTGGTGTATCGTATAGGGCTCATCGTGTTCTGAATAAAGTTAATCACATTGTTCGAGCAGCCATCCATCGATTGACGTTGAGTTAGTGCCGCTTTCAACCTATATCTTTTGGTATTTGCAGAGTCGATGTCCGGGATGTTAGAATCGCTAAGTAGCCTCCCTATTTCGCTGCCAGTCAGACCCGTTGATGTATCCCCTAGAATATCGCATATGGCTTCCATTTGTGGCCCCGAAAGTACTTCAAGCTTAGGCATTATATACCTCCATTATCGATGTGTGAAATCGGCGAAATGTACGTTGCTTCCTTATATAGACGGTCACAACCAATTAATCCGGCGCGTCTTTTAGCAAGGCGCTTCTTTGTGCAGGGTTCTGGGTGTCGTTGATATGTGTCTCTAAGATGCTTCGTTCTTCTATCGGTAGTTCCAGCAGTATCCGCGAGTCTGGCGGATCGCCAGAGTCGATATAGCGGATGGCCGTGTCGAGCAGGTGTAGGGGCAGGCGCATCTCTAGGATCTCGCCTGCAGTTTTTTGCCAGGTTTCCAGCCAGAGTTGGCGGGCGGCGGGGCTGATTAGAGGCGATTTTAGGTTAGGTAGTGTTGTCGTTAGAGCTTGCCCCAGAATGAGTACACTTTGCTGCTGGCTATAAATCCTCATTAGAGCTTCGGATCGCTCTAGCCAAAGGGTTTGATTGCCCGTCAATAAACGGCGGACAACAGATGTTGTGCTATCTGATAGCTCCGCGGCTTCATCCTTCAGCAAGGGTAACACTGTTTCTAGCGCCCCCAGTGCTTCGGTCCAGCGATCCAAGTGAAGCAATGTAACGATACGACTGAGGCTATAGATTCCTTGGGTTTTATCTAATCCGATAGCAAGATCAAAACTTAGAAGGGCTTCATCAAAGCGCTCTAACTCATGTAGACACAATCCATTGGCGTAATAGGGCGATGGATCGCTAGTACCACATTTTTGCGCTTGATCAAATGCAGACAAAGCTTCCTCATAACGACTCAAACGATGCAAGCTATATCCTTTATTGAACCATGTAGCAGCATCGCTAGGATCCAACACCAAAGCTTGTTCATAAGCGGCCAATGCTTTGTCTTCACGGTTTAAACGAAGCAGGCTATTTCCTTTATTGAACCATACAGCAGCATCGACAGGGTCCAACAATATAGCTTGCTCATAAGCCGTCAAAGCTTGCTCGTTGTGGTTTAGGTTAGCCAGGCTAACACCTTTACCGAACCATGCAGTGGCGTAGTTAGGGTCCAACACCAAAGCTTGTTCATAAGCGGCTAAAGCTTTCTCTTCACGGTTTAAACGAAGCAGGCTATTTCCTTTATTGAACCATGCACCAGCATCGCTAGGGTCCAGCACGATAGCTTGCTCATAGGCGGTCAAAGCTTCCTCGTTACGATTTAGTTCATCAAGACTATATCCTTTACCAAACCATGCGGTGGCGTAGTTAGGATCTAACACTAGCGACTGTTCATAAGCGGCCAAAGCCTCTTCTTCTCGGTTTAAACGAAGCAGGTTATTTCCTTTATTGAACCATGTAGCAGCATCGCTGGGTTCCAACCCGAGGGCCTGCTCATAAGCAGCCAAGGCTTCCTCGTTGCGGTTTAAATTGGCCAAGCTAATACCTTTAACGAACCATGCAATTGGGTCTTTAGGTTCCAACAGGATAGCCTGCTCAATTGCAGCCAAAGCTTCTTCATCGCGGTTGAGATCGCAAAGATGTGCTCCTTTAGACACCCAGTCGTCGGCCTCGCCACGAATGGCGATCAGTTCTTCACGAACTTGAAGGGCTTTTTCGTGGTTTTCTTGGTCACGAAATACCTTGTAGTCCTCGAGACATGCGGTCACAAGTGGATTATCCTGGCCTTTTGATTGTTTTATAGCAACCTGCAGGTATCGGTGAGTTAGCTTTGCTTCTGGAGACACGGTAAGCAATCGACGTTCCAGTTCCTCACCCGAATACATAAGTCGTAGAAAGTCAATAAACAGTTTAATAGGCTCACCACGCTGTTTCTTGACCTCGAGGCACAGGCGCATTAACGGTTCTTGGAGTTCGTAGAGAGATTCCCTACCGACTTTATGCTGGGTGACGTAGCCCTTTTCTCGGAGATCGACAAGCTGGCTGGAGATTGTCTGATGGGCGGAATAGCTCCGTTGGGCGATCTCCTTTACCGGAATTGCCCCACGGGCATCGGACAGAATTTCGACGATTTTGCGCTGTTGGGGCGAGAGGTAGCGCATTTTGGATTGGTAGTAGGGCGTTAGCTCGTCGAGCATTTTTAGGAAGGGAGCGACCAGTTCATCGAGTGCATCCCGCGTAAGAAATTCGGAGAAGATGACGTACACGCGTGGGTTGCCGCCAGCCAGATGGTGAACGGCGCGTACTCGGGCTCGACCTGCGGGGGTGTTCAGGAAGTTCGTCAGTGGGACGTCTTCCTCTAGTTGCGCGATCTTTGTTAGGAGAAGGACGGCGTCATCGAGATTCAGTATTGGTAAGTGCTGCACGCGGAAGAAATTGTAGAAGGGTGCAGTCTGGCGGGAGACGCCGCCGAACAGGCCTTGGGACGTGGCCAGGATTGTAGTAAATCGTGTGTCTTGCAGGAAGGCGCGGAATTTCTTCTGGCCTTCGTCGCCAATGCCTTCGAGAAGGTCGTCCAAGTTTTCGGCAAGCAGGATTAGGGTTTTGTGTCCGACAATTTCTCGGAGCTTGCTTTTCGCTAGCCGTTCGGCTGCAGCCTCGGTGTCGGCTAGTTGGCCCGGCAGTTCGATCAATGGATCGTCTTCCGCCAACGCGCGTAGGATGCGCTGGAGGACATCCAGGAAAGACGATACTCCCCATTCTTCTTCGCGTAGCCACGCGACGAGCATCTTTTCGCGCAAATCTTCCATCGCACGCAGCCTGTGGTAGATCAGAGAAACCAGATGGGTTTTACCGATGCCTCTCGGGCCGATGAAAAGTGTGTGGGATTTGTTAGGCGTGAGCACACTTTCACGGATCAACTCGACGGTGCGATCTGCGTCGCGCTGGCGCTGGACGAAAATGGCTTCCAGCGCTTCGGAGGGCATGAGGCTGGGTGTGAAACGGGAGAGGAAGGCACCTTTCATATGAGCTCCTGTAGAGTTAAGCCGCGCTGAAGCCGCCACGACCGCTGGATGAGTGGAAAGCGGTAGCGGTATGCTCCGTTCGTTTCCAGCACGATGTAGTGGTCTCGCTGTAAGAGAGTGAGCATGTTGCGTGCTTTTTCCTGATCATCTGTTGCCATGTTAGCTTTGAGCTGATTGAACAGGGCGTTAAAGAGCACGGGGGTGGGCGAGATAGCTACGATATCGAGGATGCTCAGGGCGAATTGCTGATCCTGAGCATCCGTATAGTAGGTATTGATACGTTCGCGGTAGTGCTGCATGTGCCAACCGTCCTGCGGGTCTGTAAGACAGGATTCGATCAAAAGTTCGACGGACGCTGGGCTGGCTGGTTCGCCGGTTTGGGCAATGCGGTCGACCACAAATTGGATGTAGAAGGCGTTTCCATCGCATATGCTGGCGATGGCTTTAGCGGTGGATAGGAGATCGTCTGAGACTACTGATTCTCCTCGCAGGAGTTCTCTAGCGACTTCTTCCGCGTATTCCGGTTCAAGATTAGGCACGTCTATTAGCTTCATGTCGTTGGTGGGATCGTTCGCATAGCCTACTTTTTTGAACGAGGTGATAACACTGTGCAAGCCAATGGAGCCTGTGAACACCATGCGCAGGTTTTTGTGCTGGTTACGCAGTTGTCGGAGGGTATCCAGGACTTCCATCGCCGCATTTTCGTTAACGGTTCGGGCGATATCATAAATCATGTAGGGCATTTCATCCCAGAACAGGACGATGGTTCGTTCTTCGTGCTCGGTCAGGTCCGCTATCGTTGCCGTAAGCAAATCTTTCCAATGGTGCTGGGATACATTTTCAGGAAGCTTCAGGAAGTTGCCAATTTGAATACCTCCCAGGTGTTTGAGTAGGCTTTGCATTCGCGCGCCGGCTTTTTTCTGGGTGCTCAGGTATTGCTCGACATCTTGGTAGATATTTTCGGCGAATTCGAGCGGGGTTTTCGTACCTTCCAAGTCCCTGTAGATCGCTAACTTGTCGGTGGAGGCCTCTGCCTGCATCTTTCGTATCAGATTAGTTTTGCCGATGCGACGTTCGGCGCTCAGGATTACACTTTGCTTTTCCAACGTCCGCCAGACCGTTTTAGCTAATTTATCTCTTCCGATAACTTCTGCAGGATCTAATTGGCCGCCAACGTTGACTCTCACTGGTTGTACCTCGTTTTTAATGTACGTCAAATTCATTGTACTTCAAAAATGACGTATATTGTTTCGGCGTCCACAATTATTCTTGCTTTTCTTACAGTCTCAAGACGGGCGTGCAATCGGGCAGTTTGCGCTTTGCGACAGATTAGAAGGGTTGTTTTGCCCTCAGGCAAGCCCTAGGGAAGGATCCGTGGCGATCCGTGTCTGTGGGACTTGCCTGAGAGTTGGCGTGCTGGCGCCAGTTCGATTGCACGCCCGTCAGGCTTTGCGCTTCTTTTTGTAGACGAGAAGGCCTGTCACCATGGCCAGTCCTACAGCCAGGGCTCCGAGCGGCGATGGCTCCGGGGTTGCGACGGGAGTTTCGCCCAAGATCGTGACCAGGCCGTTTTGATCGGTGGAGGTTTCCGAGCCGAATCCATTGACGTTGAAGACTCGGCCGATTGTGGCTTGCGAGGCTTGCGAGAAGGCTACTATTCCGGTGCCTGAGAGGTTTGAGATGTCTATGTCCATCAGGAGATTTTGGCCGCCTGTGGGATCGTAGGTAAACGGAGTGATCGGTATGATGTAGTCGGGTGTGTCTGTTCCGAGGAGGGTTGCCGATTCTGTTCCGCTAAATACCTGGGTTAAAGGCGTGGTTTCGTTATCGGCGTAAGTGGTGCTAAGGGAGCCAGGTGCGACGGTGGTGGGGGCCAGCGATATGGTAAACGTGTCATCAGCAGTGGCGGTAAAGCCTGTAGAGGATTCAAACCCTATGCTGCTGATTACTATCGGTCCAGTGAAAAGACTACCTGCGTAGTCTTCCTGATACTCGCCGCCGTAGTTTCCAAACGGGAAGGCATTCCCTCCTGAAGGACTACCGAGGATGAGTGTGTCCGCGTGGGCGGAGATGTTAAGTCCTAACAATATGGCGGCGGCAGCCGGAAGAAGGATAGCCTGTGCAATGGTCTGTTTCAATGAGCTTTATTCCTTTGGTTGAATGTGAAGCGCGCGACGAACTGCACGAGGCTGCAATAATTGCTTCCTGGTTACTCAACAGTTAGGTTTAAGTATACTCTACAACAGAGGGATTTGTGTGGTTGTCCGTTACGGGGCGCGCTTCTTTTTGTAGAGTAAGAGGCCGAGTGTCATAGCAAAGGCCGCGGTTAATGCGACTAGGGGCGATGGTTCTGGGGTTGAGGCCGGGGTAAAGCCGAATTGCGTGACCAGGCCTTCGTTGTCTGCTTCTACGCCCGGAGATCCAACGGTGGGCGTGTAGACGCGGCCTATCGAGGGAGTGGCGGACATGGCGAAGGCAGGAGAGCTATAAAAGGAGCCGTTTTTGTGTTGGGTGTTTACCGTATAGGAGTCATTTGTGATGTATATGTCCATCAGAAGGTTATCTCCCGTGGATGGATCGAATGTGAACGGAGTTATCGGAATAATGAAGTCCATTGTGTCTGTTCCCAAAAGGGTGGCAGACTCTGTTCCGGTAAAGACCTGCGTTAACGGAGTGGTTTCGTTGTTTACGAAGGTGGTGCTTAGGGAGTCCGGGTTGGCAGTGGTGGGTGCGAGTGACAGGTTAAAAGTATCGTCTATCGTGCCGTTGTCTGTCAGGCCGGGGATGGAACCTACGGCGGATGCAAAGCCGATGCTGGTGATTGTTATCGGTCCAGTCGTGAACAGGCTGTTTGCGTAGTCTAACTGATATTCTCCCGTGTAGGTTATAAACGGATACAGATTTCCTCCTGCGGAAGGATTTCCCACGATGAGAGTGGTCGCACGGGCGGAGAGGTTAAGTCCCAGCAGCGCGACTGTGGCGACTGGGAGAAGGATGGCCTGGGCCGTGGTTTGTTTCAATTCGAAGTACTTCCTTGGAGCTTACGTTTGCGCAGCATCAGACCAAGCAGAGCGAGGCCGGCCAGAGCGAACGTAGTTAGTGTAGCAGGTTCTGGCACCGGAGTAGCGATAAATCCCTGTTCAAGGCCGTTGGCGTTGGTGTAGGGCCTCAGCCTCTCCGGCGATCTCTCCCGAATTATTAATGCCATTGATAATCGTTCCGGATGCGCCGGTGGCAGTATACGAAGTAAGATTGCCGGCAGTGCCGTAGAATCCGTCGGTACCGCCCCTGGCGGGATAGTAAATACCCGCGAGCGTCCCGCTGTCGTTGATGCCTGAGACGAATGTTTCGCTCGATGAGGGGAAATTGACGGTTGTGACGGTTCCGTTATCGTCCACAAAGCCCTGGTATCCACCGTTCCCAACATTATAGTAGCCGACGAATTCGCCGACGTTGTTAACGCCGGTAATGTAAGTGTTGGCTGCGCCTGTAACATCGAAGGTGGTGTACACGTAAGTGGTCTGGGCTGAGGCGGGCCGTGTTGCGGCAAAGCAAATTAACGCAAGAGCGGCTAGCATAAATCCGGCACTTTTAAGGATACGCATTATAAGTCTCCGTTATGCTAGTGCGTAATGCTCTAGCAAGCAGTCATTTGGATGATTGTACTCCGCGAGCAGGCGTAAAGTTATGAAGTTTCAGTCACGTCCGTGATGCTTCTGAGTCAGAATAAAAGGAGGATTTTCAGTCTATTTATTTAGCCTAGGATGTAGACTGGGGTAATGATATGAGACCACCGAAACGTGTCCGTGAGCCATCGATTCCGAAGCGAAGCAGGATTTCTAGACTGATTATTTAATCTATGTTGCAGACTGGAGTGGATGATATGGAATCGCGGATACTTGGCATTCATCATGTGACGGCGATTAGCGGGGATGCGCAGCGTACCCTCGGGTTTTATAGAGATGTGCTGGGGCTTCGGCTGATTAAGAAGACTGTGAACTATGAGGATACGCGGACGTATCATCTGTACTTTGGGGATGACCGCGGGAATCCGGGGACGGTATTGAGTTTTTTGCCTTACTCGGAGGGATCGGCGGATATGCCTGAGGTTGGCGAGGCTGCTGCCGTTGCGTTTTCTGTGCCTAAGGGGGCTCTGGAGTTCTGGCTCGTTCGTTTGCGTGGGATTGGGCTGGAGGTGAGCGATCCACAGACGCGTTTTGGGGATGAGGTGATCACGTTTAAGGATCCCGATTCGTTGATGCTGGAGATTATTGCGGATGCGCCGGACGGCGTGGGATACGGCTGGCCGGGAGGGCCGGTGGCGCCGGCGCTGAGCGTGCGGGGTATCCATTCGGTGACGCTGTTTCGCCGGGATATGAAAGAGACGCAGGAGCATCTCGAGCATTTGATGGGCATTCAGGCGGTGGATGCCGAAGGGAACAGGAAGCGGTTCAGGGCGGGGATTAAGTTTCTGGGGAACTGGCTGGATATTGTGGAGAGCGATGATGCGCCCGAGGGGCATCCTGGGCCGGGGGCTCTGTTTAACGTGGCGTTTAGAGTGGCGTCGGAGAGCGTGCAGGCGATGTGGCGTCACGACCTGGAGGCCGAGGGATTTGAGGTGACGCCTGTTATGGATAGGACGTACTTTAAATCGGTGTATTATCAGGAGCCCGGAGGGACGGTGCTTGAGATAGCGACGGATGAGCCGGGGTTTGAGGTGGATGAGCCGCGGGAGGCGCTTGGGGAGATGCTGGCTTTGCCTAAGGAGTTGGAGGGAAATCGGATGGGGATTGAGGAGAGGCTAGGTGGGTTGGAGTGAGGTCCGTAATCCTGAGACCGTAGGGGCTTGCCTGAGGGCAAAGACAAGGATCTCGATAAGGTGTTAGGGCTACATTGCCCGATTGCACGCCCGTCTTGAGGCGCTTCTTGCTGCACCTTTTGCTGGGGTTCGCGCTTTCGTTTGGCTCGAAGACGGGCGTGCAATCGAACTGGCGCCAGGGCGCCAACTCTCAGGCAAGCCCCTACCGAAGTGAAGACGCTTGACATTCACTATTTCTTGCGGTATAAACACTCTGAAAGTAAATGACGGCGTGTCATTTGTTTGATGGTATACTAATTCTATGGGAACATTAGAGCGTCGGGAGCGGGAAAAGCAGCAGCGTCGGGAGGATATTGTCCGGGTGGCGCGGGTGCTGTTTTTTGAGAAGGGGTTTCGGGATACGACGATCGATGAGATTGCTCGGGCGGCGGAGTTGGCTCGGGGGACTATCTATCTGTATTTCGAGAACAAGGAAGAGATTTATGTGACGGTCCTGGAAGAGGGACTGGACATTTTGCAGCGGCTGGTGCAAGAAGCTACTCGTCCGGAGTTGGATCCGTTGACTAATTTGCTGAATGGTCACGACGCCTATATGCGCTTTCACGATGAGTATCCACAGTATTACAATGTGATGATGCTGGACAAGCTGCAGATTATGGATGTACTGCCGCCGGCTTTGAAGGAGCGCATTGATGCGCGGATGATGGCGATGGTGGATTTTATTGCGGCTTCCCTGGAAGAGGGGGCGCGGGCAGGGTATTTCCGGCCGATGCCGTTTAAGGAAGTGGCGCTGCTGCAGATGGGGATTTCGATGGGATTCGCACAGATGATGGATAAGTGTGGGCGGGATGTTGTGCAGGGGAACCGGGAAGAGTACCGGCAGATTATGCACGATTTGATTGCTATGGGGGTTGTGGATAGGAGTGGGGGTAAGGAGTAGGG
>Ga0302315_10004963_pt1 | contig 11486 bp, 8 predicted proteins | sample III_Palsa_N3_1_FD_200532 | JGI IMG/M metagenome (GOLD analysis project Ga0302315, IMG submission 200532) | Peat permafrost microbial communities from Stordalen Mire near Abisko, Sweden - III_Palsa_N3_1 | ecosystem: Environmental > Terrestrial > Soil > Palsa > Peat permafrost | place: Sweden... | reverse complement strand
CTGTTCATGCTGTTCATGCTGTTCATGCTGTTCATGCTGTTCATGCTGTTCATGCTGTTCATGCTGTTCATGCTGTTCATGCTGTTCATGCTAAGCAGCATGAACAGCACGAAAAGTGCTAACAGCACAATCTGTACCAGTTAGGCCACAGGCTATCTGACGCCAACTGCTGTGATCACTAGACCAGTCAGTGAACAGTTTGGTGAGGAATGGAGTATTGTAGAGTTGACATGACAGGATGTAGTGATACTGTTGAACATGCTTAATTATACCTGACCTGAACAGGACTATCGATGCATTAACGGCCAGTGGTACAGCATCCTCATGCAACTTAACTCGTACACTAGTAAGCAGTGCAGTGCCTCAAGGTCTTGATCCAGACAGAACTACTCGATGATGTGGCGTCTAATAAAAGCCGACTGAACCATAGTTGAGACCTTAATTCTGCGCTCACTAACATTATGACTGTCAAGATTACGGCGATTGATAACCGCTCTAAACCTGGCTTTCTTTATCAGTACCTCCAGATAGTTGTTGACCCTACCGTAACTAGTACTATCCGGATCATGTAGCAGTTTGTGCGTATCGGTGATCCTGTTCTTGAGCACCACCGCCTTGACGGTAGAGTTCCCGGAAGACATTTTTACCCTTCTGATCATCTATGTTATCACCAGTATTGGTATACATCTTCTAACAGTAAACTTTGGTCGGTGACAGATAGAAGTTTCAACTGAAAAGTTTTGACCTCAACATAATTACAATCATCAGAGTAGAAGATAAAAGTTTATTATATACAAGTCATTATCCCGTATTCCAACTAGCAAAAATCAGCTGAAGAGTAGATTGCCACTGCCAAGGTGGCTGAGAAAGAGAAGCAGTGGTCTACTAGTCACAAATAGCCTCATACATCTTAGCTTGAGATATCTGTCCTGGACGGACGTATATGTATATATATATATATATAAACTATACCTAACTGCAAGTTACCCTTATGTTTTTGTCGGTCACACTTCGTAAGCAACAGACTGTAGTTATATCTGTGGTTTGTAGTTTGTAACATCTCACTGAAGTGAGAAGGTGGTAACAAACAGCAGTTACAACATTATGTTGTAATAACAAGGTAGTAGACTAGATTAACGGTTAGAGACTGTAACAATTACAAGGTTATGTGTTAGTGATAACAAGGTAGTAGACTAGATTAACGGTTAGAGACTGTAACAATTACAAGGTTATGTGTTAATGATAACAAGGTAGTAGACTAGATTAACGGTTAGAGACTGTAACAATTACAAGGTTATGTGTTAATGATAACAAGGTAGTAGTCTAAATTAACGGTTAGAAACCTTAATAGTTACAACATAATGTTGTAGTAGTAACAGTGGTTATACTAACCTAAACCTGTGGTTGAAAGTCGAAACAGACAACCTCTTCACAACATATTGTTATAGTAACAGTCTTGGACCAACCCAACGGTTATCATCTAAAGCAAACAATCTTTACAACATTATGTTGTAATGTTAATCTTGGACTAGTACTGTAGCAATTCAGCAGTCGAAGATGGTTGACAGGGTTGGAGTCATGAAGATACTGGCTGAGCTGTTAACGTGCAGTTGGCCACGGATGGCCATGAAACGACTGAGCCGGGCCTTATTGTTGCTGCGCAACATCTCAGCGTCTCGTAGGTACCACGTCTTGGGCCAGTGCACATTGCCACCAAACTTGGTGATCATCAGCTCGTTGAAATCATCAACAAACTCCCGACAACCGTCGGCCTTGGGGCCAGTTACAAACTCGATCCACATAGCCAACTTGTTGTCCCTATTGTCAGCAGCGTAAGCTGGCGACAGCAGACAGCTAGAGGTTGCTGTGAAGCGCACATTGAGACCGAAAATGGCTGGTACCATACCACCTCTGGTGTATGCATCCTGCCTGTTGTTGCCGTCGTCGTTAGTCTGAGACCCGGTAGCCTTCTTACCCTCTACCCTCTTATCCTCTACCCTCTTATCCTCTACCTCCTTATCATACCAGTAGTGGTTAACCAGCTGTTGGGCCGCAGCGATGGCTGCAGCAGCTTTCTCATGGCCATCAGTGTTACGTTCAAAGACAATGACACACTCAGGGTTGTAGACCTTAGGTGTGTAGTCAATGAAGGTCGTGTAGTGAACAGCGTAACGCAGACTCTGCACTCGAGTAAACAGTGAGAAGAAAAAGAAGTTGTTGCTACCAGCGAAGTGGACTAACTCTGAGCCCCTAAAGCTGTAACCAGTGACAGCCTTGGCCACCTTGTTAGGCCAACTGTCCTCGTTGAGCTGGAACAGGTAACCACCCATCAGGGCCATTAGTAGGGTAAAGAGACTCTCAAGTAGATACCTGACATAGAATAGCTTTTTAGCTATCCATGGTTGACTACCTCCTAGCCAACCACAGCTGGCTAGCAACCAGCGCCTCAGCCAACCATGAGTACCTGTATCAGCCACGGGCTTAGAAGAACGGTTAGAGTGCTTGACCAGCACCTGATCGCTGAAGGGGAACCAGTAGAACTCCAGCCAGCTGAAGTTGTTGAGGTAGTTGCGTAGGCAGTCAGCGTCGAAAACTGACTTGACCGGCATCAGCTGTGAGGTGGTCTCAACTAGGCCAGCAACCTCAACCCTCAGCACGATCTCAGTAGTGATACCTAGCAGGCCAAGGTTGACCCGAGCAGCCGACATAATTTCATCGTCAACCTGTTCCTCGTTGTAAACTCTAACAGTACCATCAGCATCCACGATACTGATCTCATAAACACGATCAGAGATGGTGCTGTACTCACTGCCAGTGCCGTGACTACCGGTGGCTACGATGCCACCAATTCTAACTGAGGTCAGTAGAATGTTACTGCCGATGACCAGACCATGCTTTTCCAGAAGTGTATCAATCTCCTGAACTGTGGCTCCAGGGCCAGCCCTAACAGTGTAATGGCAGCGGCCATACTTGGCTTCTGACAGCTCTGGCCCCAGCGTCACCTTGTTAAGGTGGTCAGTGTAGAGCATGTAGCCATCAGTAGCGGTGATGTTAGAGAAGCTATGGCCCTGACCTACAGCCCTAATCGTCGTTGACGTTGACTTGGCCAGTCTAACTACGTCACAGACCTGATCCACCGACTGTGGATAAAACTTTTGCTGAGGTTGACAGCTGTGCTCACCTGACCAATTATGCCACATATTTAGGCTTAAGGATAAGTTAGGGAAGATTTGGATTTTACCTTTCTACTTATTTCACATTATTGTTAGCTGCCCAGCAGCTAATAGTTGAGAGTGGTAATTCCACTATAGTCAACCGCGACCTGTAGTAACGGCACCTTAGATTGTAATTAACGATAGTCTAGTAGACTACAGTGAATAGGTCATGTCGCATTTTAACTTCATACAAACTAACTCTAGTAGTTGCCAGCCTGCATTACCAGCTAGTATAAGTTACCACTACTAGGTAGTAACTTGCGGTTAGTGTCCGGAATTAGGCGGTTCACCACTCTTAGAATCATGATATCGGCCTCTCGCTGAGAGTAGTCACCAACTCGATATACAGAGTAGTACTTGTTCCACAAGTTTTGTCACTGTATTCTCATCTCTTGCTTAAAGCATATGTCTATACGACTCAAACTATATGTCTATACGACTCAAACTATATGTCTATATGACTTAAGTAAGAGATGAGAATACAATGACAGAAACTTGAACCTAACAAAAACACTATTAAGATGTCACTTATTAGCACCTGTTGCTTGACCGCGCATAGCTGGCTCTGGTGGTACCTGCTGCCTATCATAATAACACTAGGCCTGTTTGTTATCCCCGATCTGGCAATCATAAAGTTTGAAGCAAACTGTCAGCCTAGCAGTGATGTTGGCTATAGTACAGTTATGCCATTGATCATCTGTCTGCCGGTAGAAGCTTTGGTAATGTTATGTTGGCTAACTGTATACCCCATTGAGAAGCTATACTATGGTAGTAGCAACTTCGCTGTCTATATGATGTTCGTCTTACCTTGTCTTATTAAAGACGGCTATTTCTTCATTGTGGCTATCGTCTCTCTGTTTACCGATTGGCAAACTTGCTGGTTGAACAACCAGTTAATCTGGCTTATAGTAGCTACCGTCAGCCGGCCTCTACTGATGGTCATCCTAACTATTACTGCCTGGTTGGCTAAGAGAGTGGATGACATGCAAACTGTGCTCAGCAGTAGCAGTAACAGTTCGCCTCTACTACGGGAGATCTACCCAGGTTATGGTGCCAACATCTAAAGTGTAGTAGTAGTTTTAAGTATTAACATTTTACCTCTGTACTAGCAGTATGTCTTCAAGACTTACTATCATCGTAACTGACTAGTGGCCTAACACTATGGACGGTTGGGTTAATCTACATTACTGCTATTAACTGGTAACATTACGAATGGTTGGCTGTAATTCAAAAGTGAATATAAATTATAAATGGAAATATATTGACTACCAAAATAATATAGGCCAGGAAATATGGCAGAGAGTTTGTCTGACATCTACAGCGACTGGTTGTACGCCCAGAATGTGATGACCGTGCTGAAACGTAACTTTCAGGGTCGTGATCTCTATGAGGCTAAGAACATCATGGAACGCTATCTGATCAGCTACTACAATGAGGACCCTAATGCTGAGAAGAAGATGATGAGTGAGTTCCGTGAGAAGGGTATTCAGTGGTTCCCCTATGAGAAGCGCAACGTGTCACCACGCCTTTTTGATATCAAACCTCAACACATTAAGGTCAAGCCTGTTCTGGTCAACGACCAGAGCATCAGTGATCAGACAGCTGACAAACAGCTGATCATAGGACAGTTCACCACTCCAGTGACTGATAGGATGAACTTCCTGATCAACAAGTATGGATTGGAGAGGACAGCCAAAGTTTACCTGGTCTACGATAGTATCTTGGCAGGTTCCCAGCACTGGGGTGTGCCTTGGCCTACAGCTGATGTGTTGTTCAATTACGGTTTCATCAACGAAGGTTTTGCTAGCCCAATCAACTCTCGCTACATCGACAAGCCGGGCGGTCGCTATTGCAGTCTGTTCCACTGGATAGATCCTGATAGTCTGGGTAGCTTCTTTGATGTTGACCTTCTGACCTATCCAGGCAGCTGGAGTATCAACCCACCCATGATTGAACCTCTAATTGCAGCCATGGTGGATAAGATCCTGTCAGCTGTTGCTAACAGCAGAGGTAAGGCCTACTTCATCAGCATGGCCAATTGGGGTGATATGCCAGCTTACCAGAAGTTGAACAATAGTCGTTACCTTAAGGAGAAACGCATCCTGCGTAGAGGTCAGTACTATTATCAGACACCAACTAAGGAGGTTGTTACGGCCAACTTTGACTCTGTCTACTTTGTGTTGGCTGATAATGCTTATCCGCCATTTACCGCTAGTTTCTTTGATGAGCTAGCAGCCTCATGGCTGTTGCCAGCCAAAACTGCCGACGTCGCTGCTGGCGCTAGAGAGCCAGCAGTAGCAACAACAGTGAGACTACCAGGATTTATTAGGCTGCAACAAGAGCAAAGGCTATCACCTAGTACTCGCGGTCAACTGACACCACCCGACATCTCAAACTTATCACTACAACCCAGCGCTGCTACTGCTGGCGCTAGAGCAACAGCAACACCATCACCACAGGTGGAGGTGACCCCGCTGCTCATCGAGGAGGTGGTGGAAGATGACAGATACTTCTATGTCATCAATGACGCTGAGAAGTATGAGGCAGGTAGCAAGGAGCGAGGCTTGTCAGAGCTGGTTAGGTTGTCTCAGCAGTACGGTAATCTCATCTATGCTGGCCCTAAGACCGGTTACGCTCAAATAGCCATCTCCAAGGCTGCCTGGCAGACCGGCAACAAGGCGGTGTTATTCCTGCAGAGTTTTGACAGTCGTGAGACCAGCATGACAGCCAGAGCCAAGAAGTATGGGGCTGAAATTAGGTATCGAAAGGACAACCTGAAGAACATTAGTAATGAAGCTCAGGATTACGTTAGCAAGAATGGCGGTAGGATAGTAGAGTTCGGTCTAGATCAAGAAGAGATCTGTCACCTAATCAGAGACAACTTCGCTGCTGAGGTGGCTATTACCGACTTTCCAGTTCCAGTTAAAAGACTGTGGCTAGTAGCTGGCTCTTGTGTGCTACTCAAACAGCTGTACCAGGTCTTCCCTAACACCCAGTTCTTGGTGGTGCAGGTTGGTATGCCCATCTGGGCTGACATCATCGCCGGTGAGGAGCACCGTACTACCGTCTACAAGTCACCTCTGACGTTCCCTACCCCAACCACCATCCTGCCACCCTACCCCAGCATATCCACCTATGATGCCAAACTCTGGCAGTTCGTGCTCGAGCACGGTCAGGATGGTGACTACATTCTCAACGTTGGTAAGGAGTAGTCTTCTACTTACTTCTCTACTTACCCCCTACCTATCTATCTAATAGATAAGATCACTGTGCTGTTATAGAACCATGTCTATTCTTGTTGTAGTCTATGCCTACTATCGAGTATAGATTATGAACCCCAACTTATATCTACTGTTGTAATCTACAATAATCATAAGAATGTACTTTGTAACTCATACAGGTTATAACATATAACCGTTACAATCGCTATGTCACAAACCAACCCTGTAATATTTCTGAGTTTTTTTTTGTTAGTAAACAACAGAAAGAGGCCAACATGAACCGCATGCTAAATCCCACTTACGAAGGTCCGCCTAATGAGTACGTCAATATCTGGAAGTTTGGCAATGATGATATCTACCAGTTTGTGGTAGGTGTGGCTATCAGCAAGCAGCAGGCTTATGAGATTCTTGACACTATTGCTGATGAGGGTCGTGACCCTAACCTGACCAAGTACATGGAGGAGTACAACTATCTCGGCAGGCCATTTGAGGAGATTGTGGCGTTGAGGGACAGTGGGGACGATGATGCTGGTGACTTCCTTCACAATCTGGAGCAAGTTACATTGTCTGAGTCTTGCCGCCTATATGTTGACAAGCTCAGACGTAGAGGAGCGGACGGTGAAGGACCTGTTATTCTGGGCTATGAGGCAGCTGAGGTCTCTCACGCTCTCCTAGGTGTCTCAGCTAAGAGCTTCCTAACTCAAGAGCCTGTTCCTACCCCTGAGGAGGAAGACGGATATCAGCGTAAGGAAGATGAGCTTAATAACTGTCTGGCAGAGTTCGGTTTGCCGGTTGACAAGTATATCAACATCTACGTTATCAACGCGAGGTAAAGAACAGATACATTACTTTCTTAACCCTAGGAGATCAGTATCTATCCACTCTTACAACATAATGTTGTAATAGTTCTCTACTTATATTGTCTGATTGTAGTATTGTGATATTAAAATGTAAATTCTAATACTATTCCAATTCTGGTTTTAATACTATTCTAATACTACTCTAACTCTAAGTCTAATGCTACTCTAACTCTAAGTCTAATACTACTCTAACTCTAAGTCTAATACTAGAATAGTATTATCTCTTATAACAAGTTTTTGTTACTCTATCTTAGATAAAGTATTAAGGTATTTACAAACCTTGTTAGCGGTATACTCTCTCTCTCTCTTACTTTGTATGATAATGATAACAGTACAGTTTGAAACTGTATTGTAGTGATATTAGATCGACATTGTAGTGTAACAGTGTTATTCTTCCTCCGACTCATCATCAGACTGCTTGGCAGCCTCGTCATTGACAATATAATTCTGCGTTTGAACTACAGACGTAGCAATAGGTTGTTGTTGTTGTTGTTGTTGTTGTTGTTGTTTAACACTGATACTAGATGGAAAATCTGTCGAGGTCAACATGGCAATGGTACTGGTACACAACTCCACGTTACCTGTGCATGTCGCAAGCACACAATTGTGAAATAGGGTAGTGACTAGCCGAAGAGCCTCAGCTATAACCTCATCACTGGTGTCGTTGCTAGCAGTAGCACCGCCAATATCACTTCGTTGTCTAACTGCCAGTTGCACACAGGAGTTAACAAACTTGTCAAGCGGCAACTTAGCGTCCAGTTCATGGCCAAACATCATCAGAATGTCATTGATGTTGTCGTAAAGCTTGACATTAGAGCGTAGGATAAACTTACCTCCCTTCTTCAGTGGTCGGTGAGCACTGATGTAGCTACCATTCTCAACACCATTTTCGAGTATTTGCATGAGCAACTCATTGAGGTGTTGAATAGACTTAATTCTGTACTGGCTCCTGATAGCTTTAACTAGAGTGACAGGTTTGGCGCCATAACCACCATTGATCGAACCCAGCAGCTGATCAACGACCACTGTCACAGCCGGTAGTGTCAAGTTGAGCGCTGACCTGACTGTACGCTTGTTCCGCAACTTCTTTGTAGAGAAGAGGTCATGACCAATAGCCGGTACTATATTGTAAGCTTTGGTCAACAGTTGTCTTAGTCCACAATGCACCATAACATTACCAAGGCTTACTTCAAGAATATGATGTCTAAGCTTGAACATGATATCTTGCACTGCTTGTGTTACATGCACTGTCAAGGTCTCACTTGAGGTTTTAGTTAGGACCTCATTTGAGACCTCAAACGAGGGTGACAACTGCTTCAAAGCTTCGGAAGATAGTTGTTCGCCATTGAACTCTCGAGTACGCCCAAGCAAGTACTGATCGAGTGGTACAACAGCCCGAAAGTCGCTGCCAAATATGTCCAGCAAGCATTTTTCTATCTTGTGGAGATTATCGGCCAACATCACTGGGGTAAAGTTACTAACATCAGTTGATGGTGTAACCTTGGATGTCAAGTAGCGACCGTCAACAACTCCACTATTCACTGTCGTCCTCACAAGTTGAGTGAGGGTCTTGGTGTCATTATCAGCTGTAAACGTAGATGTATGCTTCCTTTTGACGTACCTGACAATGGCATAGAAGTCTGCCCCATAACCATCATTGATCTGTGTCAAAGCTTCGTTGACATCAACACTGATATCAATGTTGATGTCAAGATCAGTGTTGATGTCAAGATCAGTGTTGATGTCAAGATCAGTGTTGATGTCAAGATCAGTGTTGATGTCAAGATCAGTGTTAATGTCAAGATCAGTCTGATGGCTGGTACTCTCCATAATGTCAGTAACAGTGCTATGTTGATAGAGTGATTTTCTTCTATCTCATATCCTCAATTTTATTCGTAATATAATACGGCTTATCTAGTAACAATCTTGTTGTGATATAGGATAATAAACCTGTTATGGTTGCTATAAATGTCTTGAAGGTAGTAGTAATAAAATTTACTGTTGTAGTGGTAAAACCCTAGAGTCGTAGTCACAGTAAGATTTTTGTGGTAGTTATAACTCTAAGTAGTAATATATATAACAACTGTGTAAGTTATAAACAAATGTTATTATAACAACTTCGAGTATGAAGAGTTTTATGAGGAATAAGCAAATGTCTGTTATACTACTACTACTACTCGTAGTCGCGAGACGATGTCTACAGTTATACTAGTATAACATCTCTTGGGGGGATACAATAATTATGATTATTATTGATAAAGATATTTCTGAAGTCAAAATAAAACAGGATGTCAGTGGTTTTCCGCCTTGATAACGGAAATACAGAAGTTGTCCCTTTTGAACTTCTGACCTCTTCTAAAGTTCTCGAGGCTGTCTTGTCTGATCTTCACCTCAAGGAAGACATCGACCTAGACGTCAAACCCGACTTCACTGAGGCTTTTCACTTCTATGTTGACTTCTTATTGGGTCACAAGCCAACTATTTTTACTGCAGAAGAGTTATTACAGTGTTTGGCTATCGAAGACTACTATGAGGATAAAGAGTTCCTAATCTATCTAGTATCCCAAGCTTATAAGTTCTGGTCTACTATCTTCCCCTACCTTCCTGATGACGATGAAGTCTGGTTGAGGACTCCGTATGAGTTTGTTCCCGTTGATCTCAGAAACCAAGAAAAGTTCTTCAATGACTGGTTGGAACTTAATGCTAACAAGCAAGTTGTCTTAGATCATGACAATGTCTATCATACAGTCTTAACCTATTATGATACAGACAAGAAGCAAAGGAAAGAAGTAGACATTTACCACACTGTCAATGGTCACAATGTAGGTTACTCCTTCAAAGTAGGCTGGTATGCCAATCCCTCCATTCAAGGAGGGCAAGCTATGTACCGACACAACTACAAAGATGGTAAGCAAGATGGTCTGCAGGAAGCTTGGTATGAGAGTGGACAGCCTAAGTACCGACACAACTACAAAGATGATAAGCGAGATGGTCTGTGGGAAGCTTGGTATGCCGATAGACGACCTAAGTACCGATTCAACTACAAAGATGGTAAGTGGGATGGTCTGCAGGAAGGTTGGTATGCCGATGGACAACCTGAGTATGTCCAAGAATATAGAATGGATTTTCTTATCTCAGAACAGCAATTCTAACACAGAAAGACTACTTACTTCATGATGAAGTAAAGATAAAAAGCGGGTATTATATTGTGGGTGTACATATGTGCCACTAATAAAGACTTTTTATATTAGTTGATAAAGACAAATCTCTGTAAATCTAGAGATTAGGAGATTTGTCTTTATCATACTTATATACATATATGTATAAAATGTTATTACAACTTCCAACAGTAGTTAGTAAGAGGAACTTATAATAGTTTTGGTTGTAACCTCTAACACACTAATATAACGACTGAAAGATATAAGATTCTGACCACTTGTTGTTGATGGTAAAATTCACTATGGATCAAGCTCTAGTACCCAACTATGAAGGTCCACCCAATGAAAACATCAATATCTGGAGGTTCGGACAGGGCGACAGTTTCTTCTTTGTAAGGGGAGTAGCTCTTGATAAACAACAGGCCTATGGACTTCTTGATATTATTGCTAATAGTGGTCGTGATCCTATGTTAAGACGTAACATGTCTGACTATGGTTACTTCGGCAGACCATTCGAGGAGATTGTGATATTAAGAGACAGTGGTGATGACGATGCTAATGACTTCCTTTCTACTCTAGAGACAATTAGGGTATCTGAAACCTGTTATCTCTATATTGACAAGCTTAGCCGTAGAGGTATAGACGGCGAGGGTCCTGTTATCTTAGGTTATGGACTAGCCGAGATCCACTCTAGTACAGACAATCTCTATGTTGAGAACTTTTTAGTCCGAGGCTTGACTATTCCTAATACTGGGGCAGATAACCAGTATAAGAAAGCCGCTCTTAGAGCGTGTCTGGCGGAACTTGGTCTGCTGGCAGACCAACCCCTTGAGGTCTACGTTATTAACTCAAAATAATATCTTTTGTGTTGGTAACTTTGTTGTTTATATATATACACAGATACACCAAACAACTCTGAGATGTTCGAACTAGCAAGATCATCTATTATAAGTGCTTATAGTTATACTAAACTTTATTCTGTTACGATATTGAGAACACTATTATACTAGTACTAGAGTTGGAGCAGTTTGT
>Ga0302315_10004962_pt1 | contig 11487 bp, 10 predicted proteins | sample III_Palsa_N3_1_FD_200532 | JGI IMG/M metagenome (GOLD analysis project Ga0302315, IMG submission 200532) | Peat permafrost microbial communities from Stordalen Mire near Abisko, Sweden - III_Palsa_N3_1 | ecosystem: Environmental > Terrestrial > Soil > Palsa > Peat permafrost | place: Sweden... | reverse complement strand
GCAATCATGGTGCGTGAGGAGGATGGCTTTCACAGCCTGGGCGACACACGCGGCGGCATCGCGGCAGTCAACGATGTGCAATCGAATAGCGGCATGAATTTGCTGCGCCACGCGGTTGCCCCGCTTTCGCGCAACGGCGCTTTCTTTTCCAGCGTGAAGTATTCGGGCAGCCATGCAGCCAGCCTGGCCATGCTGCGCAATGGCCACGCAGATATCGCGGCCATCGATTGCGTGACGCTGGCCTATGTCAGGCAGGAACATCCGGTGTGGCTACAGGGTTTGACGGTGCTGCAATATTCCGCGCGGACGCCGGGTTTGCCTTTCATTGCCTCGCATGCTTTGTCGCAGGATTGGATGATCCAGTTGCGCGGCGCGTTGCTTGAGCCTGATGAGGATATCGCGGCGTTGATGCAGGTGCTGCATATCAGTGGATGCGCGTATCGGGCTGATGAAGACTATGCGGCGGCATTGCGACTGGAGTGGGAGGCACGAGATTTTGGTTATACGATGCTTGTTTGATCATGCATTTGCGCGCGAGAAGCATATAGGTCTCCGAGCGTCTGTCGTTTCGATGTCTGATGCTTGGCAGCGCGACAAAAATTCCGCCAAAAAAATTGAGCGATTTTTCCTAGCTGAATCAACCTCAAAAACCAGCCGGTGGAATCTTAAAAGAAGCTCCTTTCTACAACTGCAAAACTCTTATAGTTGTTTTTGAATAGGTATTCATCGAGTAGTATAGGAGCCTCGATTATCCCATGCCACCCTCGAAGTTCTAGTCAACAACGGTCAAGCTCGTCACACCTCGCTCCTTCTTTGCAATGCAAGCGACAAACCGAACATCATCAAGCCGCCGATCGCGAGCAGCGCGCCGACCCACCCGAGCGAGGTCCAGCCCCAACCCACAGCAATCGCTAACCCACCGAGCCAGGCACCAAGCGCGTTGGCGAAATTGAATGCCGAGTGGTTTAGCGCTGCCGCGAGCGTTTGCGCATCGCCAGCGACGTCCATCAACCGAATCTGCATCGCTGGCCCGAGCGCGACGATACCGCCGAGCAGAAACACGCCAAGCAACGCGGTAGGCAGGTACTGAGCCAGTGCACCGAAGCTCGCTAACAGCATCGCCGAATAGACCAATGTGCCGCCGATGGTAGGCATCAGCGCGCGGTCGGCCAGGCGCGCGCCGATAAGGTTGCCCGTGACACCGCCGAAGCCGAATAGCGACAACACCAGCGGTACTTGAGCGACGTCCATGCTGCTGACTTCGATCAATGTTGGCTTGATATAGCTAAAGACGCAAAACTGCCGCTGAAGCCAATAGCTGCAATTGCGAGCGTCAACCAAACCTGTGGACGCAGTAGCGCACCGAGTTCACGCAGCGGGTGCACGTTGGTGTCCGAGGGCAAGTCCGGTACGCAATAGCGGATCAATACCATCGCAAGTGCTGCGATGATGCCGACCAACACGAATGCGGCACGCCAACCGAAATACTGACCGAGCCACGCCGCCACTGGCACGCCCACGAGCAACGCGGTTGTTAGTCCCAGCATCACGAAGCCGACTGCACGCGCACGCCGATTCGGCGGCGCGATTCCGGCGGCCACCAGCGCTGCGACACCGAAGTAGGTGCCATGCGGCAGACCCGACGCGAAGCGCATGAAGCCGACTGCCAGATAGCCGGGCACGAGCACGGTTGCAAAGTTGGCGACTGCGGAGAACGCCATTAGTGCGACCAGAAGCGCGCGGCGCGGCCAGCGAGCACCAAACAGTGCCAGCAGCGGCGCACCGACCACAACGCCGAGCGCATATGCGCTGATGAAGTGGCCCGCAGCGGGGATGCTAATGCCAACGTCGTGCGCGACCTCCGGCAATAGACCCATGATAACGAACTCACCTGTACCGATAGCGAATCCACCAACGCCAAGTGCCAGTAGCGCGCGGGTCGAATCAGTCGAGCCCGCAGGGTGGCCCGGTAGGGCCGAGCGGACGGAGTGAGCGTTGGACATGCAGTTCCTTAGTCCCGTGTCGCCACTGTGAAGCGCGCGCGAACGTGGCGCGGCCGTTCGATTTCGTCCGCGATTGCGACAGCAAGGTCGGCGACCGAGATTCCGGCTGGTTTGTCCCCGGCCATCAGCAACTCCTCACCACCAACACGGTAGACTCCTGTGCGCACTCCGGGCGCAAGGAACGCAGGCGGGCTCAGGAAGGTCCAGTCAAGTACCTCGTTGTCACGTAGTGCACTGAGCGCGTCGCGGGCAGCCCGCGCGCCGGGGATTATGTTAGCAGGACAATGGTCGGCGAACTCCGGAGTGTCTACCAATTGCATACCGGGCGCGACGAATAGGCTACCGGCGCCACCGACCACCAGCAGCCGCTTGACGCCGCTCGCCTCAACGCCGTGTTCAATCGCGACGCTGCCGCGCAGGAACTTGTCGTAGAGATCTGGTTCGTTCCAGCCAGGGTTAAAGGCGGATACGACAGCGTCATGATCGCGCACGGCAGCAGCGATGGATTCGGCATCATAGGCGTCTGCTAATACGGTCGACAAACCGGGGCGTAACGTGAGTTTCGTCAGGTCGCGCAAGAGCGCAGTGACCTTGTGCTTGCGCTGTAATAGTTCGTCGAGTACGGCTTTGCCGACAAATCCAGTGGCGCCAATCAGGGCGATTTTCATCATTTTCTCCAGGTAAATAAACGATGAGGTAACTATACTGGCTTCACGATCAGCCGATTAGTGGGTTAAAATCACTAGCACCTTGAAGTCAGGCTACAAAATGGATGAATTAAAGCCGTATGCAGTATTTGCCGAGACCGTCGCTGCTGGCTCCATGAGTGCGGCTGCGCGACGGCTCGGGATGAGTCCGTCGGCCGTCAGTCAAACCATCCGCGCCCTTGAGCAGCAAGTGGGGGTAACGTTGCTCCATCGCTCGACGCGCAAGCTCGCGCTGACTGAGGCTGGTCAGCGCTGCTATCCGCATTGTCGCCGGCTGCTTGAGGCCGCCCGCGGGGCAGCAGATTCGCTGGCGCTGGCGCGCGACGCCCCGTCCGGAGAACTGCGCGTCGCCGCACCGGTCGGCTTCGCTGCCCATATCGCCTCCGCGCTTACGCCACTACTTGCACAATCGCCGCAACTCCTCCTGAACCTGCTGGTTGACGACGCGATGATAGACCTAATCGACGCCCGTATCGATATCGCTATTCGCGTTGGTCGCATCGCCGATTCGGGCTGGATCGCGCGCCGACTGTGCGAAGGCGAGATGATTTTGTGTGCAGCACCTACCTACGTCGAGCGCCATGGTGCACCCGACTCGCCACACGACTTGGCTAGTCACCACTGGCTGGCGTTCGCGCACGAAGCGGTCGACCCACCGCAAGACGATATCGCAGTAGCGACCGAACGTCTGCCATTGTTGACCTTGGACCTACATGGCGCAACCGGTGAGCGCCAACGCGTACAGGTCGGCGTGCGCATCGCGAGCAACAACCAACTTTCGTTGCAGCAGATGTGCGAGCACGGCCTTGGTATCGCCCGTCTCGGCTATGCTGACGTGCTGCCATCGCTGGAGCGTGGCGTGCTGGTTCGCTTGCTGCCACAGTGGCGATTCGCGCCAATGCCAGTTACAGCTATTACGCCTCGGCGCGACGGCGAGCCAGTTAAGGTGCGGGCTGCGCTGGAGGCGCTCAAGCGCTATTTCGCGACGCTGCCTAGCATGGTGCCTGACTAGGGGCTGTTAAGAGAAAAGAGGGTTTTTCCGAAAGCCAAAGTTCCGCCATCATCTTTCCACTTGCTAGGATTTCGCAATCGTTACTCAAGCAAATGGCATTTCGCCGTCGCGGCTGTAATTTTTTAAAACCCGATTTCAAATACTTTGCGTTTTGAATGGCCGGTTCATGGCGCCACGGACCTTGGCTATCGGATGGTCAGGGATCATACCCGACCCATTGCCGTTCTTCGCAGTTCTAGAAAGCAGACGTTCAAAGGCTGACCGAATAACGGCAGGTCGGAAAAGCGAAACGCCCTCCGACGTATGTGCTTTCAATCTTTCATGATACGGCCGTTCGCCCCCATTAGATTGCAAATAGTTTCCAACGGCCTTCGGAAACGACTTCGACGGTTCCGTCGACCACCTTGATGGCGGTCTGATCGTCAATTGCGTACGCCGGGCCTCCGAGACTGGCCGCCCATCTTTCCGCGTCAGCCATCGTATTTTCCGGCAGCATCTCATGGTCCAGGTGCGGGAAGATCGAGAAGTCGACGACTCCCAGCGCGCCATCGCCTCCGGTGGGTGGTTGCCAATGGACGAAGTCCTCCCCGATGCGTGGGGTCATCACCATGCTCCCGCCGCTCAGTCCCACCCACACCGTGTCATGCAGCGATGGCAAGAGATCCGCCAGCCCGGACTGCTGCATCCAATGGCATAGGTACAAGGCGTCGCCGCCATTGACCAGCAGGACGTCTGTCTCCCGGACCCAGGTAACCCAGCGTTCCCGTTCGATGCTGGGCAGCGCGGTGAGCTCCAGCACGCCCAGGGACTTCCAATCAAGCTCGCACATGGGGCAGTTGGGTTCCTGCCCGCTGATGAACCGCCACGCGTGGCCAGGCGTGACTTTGGGATGCCCGTATCCCGCCGTGGGAATACAAAGGGCGTTGGATTCGGCAATCGGTTTGCCCAGGAGGTCGATCAGTGCGTTGTGGATACTGGCGTTCTTGATGCCGGCCGAAGTGAGAAGATACTTCATGATGCATCTCCTTATCGATGCGATGTAATGAACCCACCTACATGGTTGAAGCTATCGAGCAACAGGTTGCCGTTTTGATGATTTCCAGCCGAGCATCATGAGGCGATAATTGATGATACACAATCAAATATGGATCGCAGAGCATTGACCGCTTCTGGCCCGGTGCGCTCTATCCCTTGCAAAATTCGTTCGACCGTTATCGACGGGAAGGCGGACGTTCCTACTTGTCAGCAATATATTGCCCACAAAATCCTATGCCGTCACCCGACGCATTGTGTCGGATTAAATGATGACTCATGCAGATGAGGCAACGAGTTATTTGTAAATTCCTGAGCCGACGATTAGGTCGCCTCCGGCCTTTTCAATGTAGGCAGACTTTTGTTCGACTGCTTTTGTCACGGGATTGGGCCACTTGTAGTCCCACCATCCTTTTCCCTTGGATTGCACGACGTCGATAAATCCCTTGATGATTGGCTTGCCATCGGTATCCTTCATGTCGATCAGGTTTTTTCCGACCATTCTGGGATTGTTGCCATGGGCAAGGACGACACCATTCATGTCGTAAACAAACACATACAAATCGCTGTCATGAAACTGCTTGTTGCCGGTATCAGCTATGTCGGAAAAAGCCTTCTCGCGGCCGTTTTTATTGATGTCGTCGATCGCTTTATGCACCATCGCTATCGCTTCCTCGGCTGTGCCTCTATCTCCCGCAGCAATGGTGTGTGTCTGCATCACGGACAAACATAAGGTCAAAATAATCCAACGCAGAAGGTTTTTCATGGCATGTCTCCCAATTATGAATTTCCAACGTAAGCGATCAATCTGCAAGAATGTTACCCCCTATTGCTATGCGCATGCAAATCCGACCGCAGCGGATTGGATTCGTGTCAATCGCGACATCAGGATCATCCAGATTCCCATTTAGCCTTCCGCGATGTTGATCGAGAGGGTATTGTGCCGAGATCGTGCGTCCGCGAATATAATGTCGTTTACGAATATGACGCATAACGAAATTCCCAAAAATACGGATCGGCACATTTTGCCATGACACAAAGAGAAATTATCGTTATTGGCGCCGGCATGGTCGGCGCCAGCACAGCGTTAGAACTGAAATTGCGCGGTCACGCCGTAACGCTGATTGATCGTCGGGATCCTGGACTAGAGACTTCTTACGGAAACGCTGGCGTCATTCAGGCTGAGGCCGTGGAGCCGTATGCCTTTCCGCGCGATTGGGTCACGCTTTTCGGAGCGGCATTAGGCCGGCGCCTGGGCGTACGATATCAAGTGACCGGTTTGTTTTCGGCTTTACCGCAATTGGCGCGCTATTGGTGGAACTCGGCGCCTGAGCGCCACCGACGCATTAGTCACCAAGGCGGGGTTGCTGAGCGCAAAACGATGATTGACCGTTCCCACGACCTGCCGGTGGTTCGGCAATGCCAGATACTGTCGCTGGCGCGATCAACCGCCTACTATCGCCCTCAGGAAGCCAGCGAGACAGATCTGGCGCTGATGCGCCGGATGGACGAATTGCACCTGGAGTTTCCTTTTGCCGGCAACTGGATGTTGCGCGACATACTGCAACGAGAAGGTCATCAGATCGGGCGCAAGCACGTCGCCACGCTGATGAAACGAATGGGCATCAAAGCGCTATACAAGAAGCCCAACACCAGCCGCCACCACCCTGCGCATGCGATTTATCCGTACCTGCTGCGCAATCTGGAAATCAGTCGTGCGAACCATGTCTGGGCGGCAGACATCACCTACGTACCGATGAAGCGCGGTTTCGTCTACCTGTTTGCCGCGATGGACTGGGCAAGCCGCCGGGCGCTGTCGTGGCGCTTGTCCAACACGCTGACGACGGATTTCTGTACTGAGGCATTACAAGAGGCGATTGACCGTTACGGCACGCCGGAAATCTTCAACACCGACCAAGGCAGCTAGTTCACCAGCCTGGAATTTACCCAACTACTCAAGGACAACAAAATCGCCATCAGCATGGACGGGCGCGGCTGCTGGAGCGACAACGTGTTCGTCGAGCGGCTGTGGAAATAGATCAAATACGAGGAGGTTTATTTGCATGCCTACGAGACGGTGAGCGCGGCACGAAGCAGAATCGACCGCTACCTGCAGTTTTACAATTCGCGCAGGCCGCACAGTTCGCTTGACAAGCGCACGCCGGATGAGTTTTACTTCAGCAATCTTCCTGTGCTTCAAGAGGCAGCGTAGATGCTGGGCCGAGTTACCCACCGCGCCGCACGCTCTTGCCCTGCACATGGGGCGGCGAGCGGCGCCGTGGATAACTCTACTTCCGCAAGGCTCCACTTAACGGCTGCGAATTTCTGTCCAATCAAACGGGGCCACCTCTTTCACTCAAATATGCAGCAATTCGTTTCCGTTTACAACTGCTGAATAGTTACGTGGGAAGAGAAATGGGCAATGACATATCGATTTGGGGCCTGGCTTCAGATAGCAAGCGGCAATCTTTACAGCATCTCTGGATTCGATAGAAATATCCATAGCACTGCAATGACCATCATTCTTCCGAGGAAAGATAGACGGTCACAGCTGAATTTTCCAAGATCGGGGGAACAAGTGGTCGATTTTGTGCCGAATGCCGTCGTTGCCGACGACCAGTCGTTTCGGTTGTCAGTGCCGGTATTTTTGGCACACTCATGCTTTTAGTCATTGTCGACATCATGCGTGGCACCGGTCGCAAGGTGCCATCGGGATGGCCACCGGCATTGGTGCTTCACTGAGCGGTCTGGTTGCAGGTGTTATTGTTGATCACTTCGGGTATAACGCGGCTTTTTTCTTTGCCGGCGCCGCTGCGGTCGTAGCTCTGGTCGTCTTTGCCGTTCGGATGCCGGAAACCGCCGATTTTGGGAAGTCATTACCTAAGTCTTGATTCCCTCGTCGAGCGGCAACGGAAAAATGCGGACTACTTACTGCCTTCAACCTCTTTGAAATCGGCATCGATATCATCATGTTTGGCATTCGATCCCGATGTGTCCGCTTGCTGAGCACCGTCCGTGCTGCCCGCCGCTGCTTGCTGTGCGTGCATGTCGGCGTTCATCTTGTCGCCCAGTTTCTGCGCGATGGAAGACAGCTCTGCAATTTTGGCGTCGATCTCCGTCTTTTCGTCGTTCTTCAACGACGTTTCCAGTTGCATGATCGCCGTTTCGATTTTTTCCTTCTCGCTCGCTTCCAGCTTGGCTCCGTATTCGATTACCGATTTACGGCATGAATGCACTAAGGCGTCGGCCTGGTTTCTGGATTCGGCCAATTCCTTCAATTTTTTGTCTCCTTCTACATTCAATTCGGCATCTTTCACCATCTTTTGGATGTCGGCTTCCGTTAGCCCCGAATTTGCCTTGATGGTGATCTTGTTCTCTTTGCCGGTCGCCTTGTCTTTTGCACCGACGTGCAAAATGCCATTGGCGTCAATGTCGAAGGTAACTTCTATCTGTGGCGTGCCTCGCGAAGATGGCGGGATGCCTTCCAGATTGAATTCACCCAACCCCTTGTTACCGGCAGCAATTTCGCGCTCACCTTGAAATACCTTGATCGTCACAGCGGACTGGTTGTCTTCTGAGGTAGAAAACACCTGACTGAATTTGGTAGGAATCGTCGTGTTCTTTTTAATCATCTTGGTCATTACGCCACCCAGGGTCTCGATGCCAAGCGATAACGGGGTTACGTCGAGCAGAAGCAAGTCGCTCTTTTCACCCGATAGTACCGCTCCCTGAATCGCTGCCCCTACTGCAACCGCCTCATCAGGGTTCACGTCCTTGCGCGGATCCTTGCCGAAGAATTCCTTGACCTTCTCCTGCACCTTCGGCATGCGGGTCATACCGCCGACCAGGATAATGTCGTCAATGTCGACGACCTTGACGCCTGCGTCTTTGATCGCGATGCTGCATGGTACGATAGTTTTTTCGATCAAATCCTCGACTAGCGATTCCAGCTTGGCACGGGTAATCTTGAGGTTTAAATGCACGGGAGCGCCGTTCGCCATGGCAATGTATGGCTCGTTGATTTCAGTCTGTTGTGAAGAGGATAATTCGATCTTGGCGCGTTCGGCCGAGGCCTTGATGCGTTGTAGTGCAATGGCATCCTTACTTAGGTCAATGCCGTTGATCTTCTTGAACTCGTCGATAATGAAATCGATGATGCGCTGGTCGAAATCCTCGCCGCCGAGGAAGGTGTCGCCGTTGGTCGATAGCACTTCGAATTGCATTTCGCCTTCGACATCGGCAATTTCAATGATCGAGACATCAAAAGTACCGCCGCCCAAGTCATATACCGCTATCTTGCGATCTCCTTTACCACTTTTATCCAAACCGAACGCCAAAGCGGCAGCGGTCGGTTCATTGATAATGCGTTTGACGTCCAGACCAGCGATGCGGCCTGCATCCTTGGTTGCCTGACGTTGCGCATCGTTGAAATAGGCTGGGACCGTGATCACGGCTTCGGTCACTTCTTCACCAAGATAGTCCTCCGCAGTCTTTTTCATTTTGCGGAGGACTTCCGCCGAGATCTGTGGTGGCGCCAGCTTCTTATCGCGTACCGCGACCCAAGCATCGCCGTTATTGGCTTTCATTATTTTAAATGGCATCAAGCCGATATCTTTTTGCACTTCCTTTTCGTCAAACTTGCGTCCAATCAAACGTTTGACCGCGTACAAGGTGTTTTTGGGATTTGTCACAGCTTGTCGTTTGGCCGGTGCGCCAACAAGAATTTCGCCGTCTTCCTGATAGGCGATGATGGAGGGCGTTGTGCGCGCGCCTTCTGAATTTTCGATAACCTTGGGTTGGCCGCTTTCCATGATGGAAACGCAGGAATTGGTCGTGCCCAAGTCGATGCCGATGATTTTGCCCATGATATTCATTTCCTAGTTTGTTAGGGATAAAATGTTTTCTCTGTTCTGGAACGTAATGTTGCGGTAAGTCTTTCCTGGTATCGCATTCAACGTTATTTGGCTTGCGTTGCGGTCACGATAGCCGGACGGAGCAGACGGTCGACGATCATGTAGCCTTTCTGCAGGATATTAACCACTGTATTTGCTTCCTGATCGGCCGGCAGTATTGCAACCGCCTGATGTTTCATGGGATCTAATTTGTCTCCACGCACCGGCAAAATTTCCAGCAAATTATTTTTCTCGAACGCAAAAGTCAACTGTTTCAGTGTCATTTCGACGCCTTCTTTCAGTGATTCGATGGTTGGGTTTTCAACCATGAGTGCCATTTCCAGGCTGTCTTTCACCGGAACCATCGCTTCAGCGAAATTCTCAACAGAGAATTTATGCGCTTTTGCGACGTCTTCCATTGCCCGTCTGCGGATGTTTTCGCAATCAGCTTTGGATCGTAAGAATGCATCTTGCATTTCAAGGAGCTTCTCCTCAGTGTTTGCAAGCTGACTTTTCAGAGCGGCCTCGGCGGGAGTCGATAATTGTTCTGGCATCGGTTCGGGCCGAGAAAAAGGTGGAACTTGATCTTCCTGGAATTGCATTTGAAAAACTCCTTCAATCAAAGATTTCTCCGCGCTAGCAGGCGCCAATATGTTTGTGGTCTAAGCCTGTGCTGAACACGCAAACCCATCTGTGCGGTGGTGCGCTTAGACGCTGTATTTCATTTCATCATTGAAATGGTCAGCCAAATGCTCATTGAACGGCGCGAGAAATTTTTCTGCTGATAGATGTGGATGGTAAGACTTGGGCACGCGGCCCATTTGATCTGGATCAAAATTGCTGGCATTGCGAACGCGCGAATCGTTAATCGCTGCCATTCGCGATTAACGGGAACCAACACCTTGGCTTGCGGGCGTTGAGCCAGGATTAATGGAAGATCAAACTACATTTTGATCCAGATCAAATGACATGCGCTTCCATCGCCCTACCATCGCTACTCATAACTGGACATCCCCTATCGAGATTGTTACAGCCAGACGATTTGATCTAACGCGTGGTAACGCACCGATGGCTCAACTGAACAATCGTATGGTCAATCCGCTTAGGTTCAACCACTCGGAGACCATGATGCATTCGCACCAGCATACTTACCGACTCTCGACAGCAATCAAGTCAAAGCTGCCCATGCGAGCATATTCGTGTCCCGGCGGCATGTGATGAACCAAGACAATTTGAGTGCACCGCCGTCAACCTCATACAACTCCTCGCTGTTCCCTCGTAAGACGGATTTTCACCCGGCTTTCTTGATCGCATGGGTATTTTGCTTGATTTTTTATTTCGGGCAATATGCGCTGCGTTCGGCGCCAGGCGTCATGATGCCGGAACTGACCCAGGCTTTCACGTTGTCCGCGCTCGGAGTAAGTTCGCTGGTTGGTCTTTACTACTATACATATTCCCTATTTGCGCTGGTTGCCGGCGCTTCGCTTGATCGCTACGGTGCGAAATACGTAATCCCGCTAGGCGTTGCCATGCTTGCCGGTGGTGCGGCGCTGTTCGGCGTTGGTTTGGCAAGCGCCGCCGAAACAGGGCGCTTACTACAGGGAGCGGGTGGAGCTTTCGCTTTCACCGGCGCTGTCTACCTCGCAACCCACGGTTTTCCGGCGCGATATCTGGCAACTGCAGTCGGTTTTACACAGTGTTTCGGTATGCTCGGTGGGTCAGCCGGGCAATTCCTCGTTGCTCCGCTGATACACGGCGGCATCACCTGGCAACAATTCTGGCTGTATTCAGGCATTGCAGGTGTGGTAATCGCAGTGATCATGCTGATAATGACGCCGGGC
>Ga0302315_10004960_pt1 | contig 11491 bp, 7 predicted proteins | sample III_Palsa_N3_1_FD_200532 | JGI IMG/M metagenome (GOLD analysis project Ga0302315, IMG submission 200532) | Peat permafrost microbial communities from Stordalen Mire near Abisko, Sweden - III_Palsa_N3_1 | ecosystem: Environmental > Terrestrial > Soil > Palsa > Peat permafrost | place: Sweden... | reverse complement strand
GACATTGCTTTTGTTGTTGTTGTTGTTGTTCTTCAGAGGTACCGCAAGAAACTTGACGAAGAAAGGAACAAGTTGATCGAGGCTGCGATGAAGAAGAGCACCGATTTCAAGCCCCCCGCTGATTATAAGAAGAGCAAGGTGTCAGAGAAGGTGTGGATCCCTCAAGATGAATTCCCGCACATCAACTTCATGGGTCAGCTGCTTGGCCCACGCGGAAACACCCTGAAGAAGATGGAAACTGACTACAACGTGAAGTTGTTTATTCGTGGCAAGGGGTATGCCTCTCTTTCTTCTTCTCTTTCTCTTTCTTCTTCTTCTGGTTCTTCTTCTGGTTCTTCTCTGATCTTCCACTGTCCATTAGAACTGTGAAGGAGGGAAAGGTGTCAAATGGACCAATTCCAGGAGAGGATGAGGACATGCATTGCCTTGTGAGTGGTGACTATGAGGATGATGTGAAGAAGGCTGTCATGCGTAAGGATCTTTCTTTCTTTTCTTCTTTCTTTCTTCTTGGGAAACCATATGAACATATTCTCATCATCATCTTTCCTTATAGAAATTGAAGAGGTTCTTACACTGGCCAAGACTCAACCTGAGAATCCGAACAAGATGAACCAACTTCGCGAACTTGCCGCCCTCAATGGGTAAGTTTATTGTTGATCCTCGCCAGTTTCTCATTTTTCCTTTGCATTCACCTTTCTCTCCCCTTCCCCCCCTTTTAATGATCTGTAGAACTCTTCGCTATGAAGATACCCGAATTTGCAGGAACTGTGGAGGTCAGGGTCACATCACCCGAGACTGTCCTGAGAGGAAGAATGTCACCCAAACCATCTTTTGCTCGCTTTGTGGAGTAAGTTTTTTTCTTTTCTTCTTTTCTTCTTTTCTTCTCTTCTTTCTATTCCTTTCTCTTTTTCAACCTCTCTTCCCTGTTCCCTGGTTCCATTCATTCATTCATTCATTCCTTTTTCTTTCTTCACTTGATCAGAACGCTGGTCACTTCAAGAGAGATTGCCCAATGAACCACAATCCAGAAATGAGGGAGTCAAACCGTGAGATGGACTCTGAATACCAGTCACTGATGAAGGAACTGGGAGAGGACAACCCGAACACTTCTGGTTCCAACCAGTTTGGAGGAAGGAGACCCTTTGGCGGTGGTGGTGGCGGTGGCGGTGGCGGTGGCGGTGGCGGTGGCGGTGGTGGTGGCCCAGGAGGAAGGGGAAGACCCGGTCAGAACTGGGGTTGTAAGTTATCTTTCCTCCTCTTTCTTTCTTCTTTCCTCCTCTTTCTTCTTTTTATTCTTATTCTTTTCTTCTTTTATTCTCATTCTCATTCTCATTTTCCGCTGTGATAATATGACTGTAGCCAACACTTGGAGGCCAGGACAACCGAGTGCCCCCCCTCCCCCTCCGCCTGGAATGGGAATTTCCACTCCATGGCTAGGAGGATCTGCTGGCCTGCCCCTTCCACCTGGAATTGGTCCTCCAGGAATGGCCCCCCCTGGCATGGGTCCTCCAGGAATAGGTCCTCCAGGAATGGCTCCTCCCCTCCCCCCTCCGTCATCTTCCACCACTCCAGCTGGAACAACTGAAGGAAGTAATGACCCAGCGGCGGCAGCAGCGGCGGCGGCCTACTATGGCTATGGTGGTTATGGCGGATACGGAGGATACGGAGGATACGGAGGGTATGGAGGGTATGGTGGATATTCTTACCCTGGATACGATGCCAATGGAAATGCTCTTCCTGCTGGCGGTGATTCCTCTGCCACCCCGACTTCCGCCACCGATGCCCAGGGCTCTTCCACCACCACCAGCAGCAGCAGCAACACTGCCACCACCAGCACTTCCGCCCCTGCCACAGGTAATGATGGCAAGACGGGTGAGGGAGCGGCGGGTCAAGGTCGGTGCTTCGAATTGCTTTTTCTTCTTCTTTTTTCTTTTCATCTGAGTTACCTCTTCTTCTTCTTTTTTTTCTTCTTTTTTTCTTTCTTTCATAATTTAGATGCGACAGCAAATGCTTGGGCGGGATATCAGTGGGATCCCAGCCAGATGTATGGTGGTCAGCAAGGTTATTGGAATGGGCAGACCTGGCAACAGTACTAAAACTCAACACCATACTAACCACCACCATTATCTCACAATCCGAACAGTCCAGTCCCCCCTCACCAAGGTTTGCTTTCGCTATTTCCCCTTCTTTTCATAATCATCATTATCATTGTTTTTATTTATTTATTTATTGTTGTTTTTGGGGTGTGGTATCACCATACCCTGATTTCTTTCTTTCTTTCTTTCCCCTTTGACTGATCAATCCCAACTAACCCCTCAACCACAACCTTTCTTTCTCTCATTACAGCACAGCCTTCCTAACCACTAACTGATTTGTTTTCCCCCCACGACTAACTCACCACACCACCACAGCAGAAGGCAGCAGCGGCATTATTTTAGCCACCCCCCTCGTCTCTCCCTGTCTCGTGGGTTAGTACTACTATTTATCTTTCTTGGATTCCTTTTTCTACTTTCTTTTAGTCTTCTTTCTGTCTAACTGTTTTTTTCTCTGTTGTGGTTGCAAGAAAGAAAGAAAAAAAATAATACTCTCCTTCCATGACAACCAAGGGGGGGAAAGAGGGGGCTGGAGATGACAAAAATAGGTGTGGCGATATCAAAAATGACAGGGGGTCGTAAAGGGGGCTGGTGAAAAGACGGAGGTGTTTGTTTGGAATATTTTTGAAGTGGGTGACGAAATCACAAAACAAATAAAAAAAACAAAAAAAGAAAAAAGAAAAAAAAAAAAAAGAAAAAAAGTCTTCATCAAAAACCATCTTTTCTCTTCTTCAAAGATCTCTTGTTCTTTCTCTTGTTCTTGTTCTTTTTCTTTTTACTTTTAACTGTTTCAACACAGATCAAAGACCAAACAGGTAAATTATCTTTTGACTTTTGACTCTATTTTTATTTTTATTTTTACATGATATCATGGTTTTTTTCTTCTTCCCATACTCCTCCTTCCTCTCTCTCTCCTCACCCACTTATCTTCTTTCTCTTCTTTCTTTCTCTTCTTTCTTTTTCCTTCTCGTCCTCCAAAAATGCAGAATGGAATTCGGAAGCGAGTACGTGTGGCTGAGGAGGAAGGAAGACGAGAAGGAGGCGATCGAGGAGGAGGCTGAGGGTGAGGCCGTGGCCCAGAGACACCAGAGACACCAGATGTCTGCGGGAGATGACGGAGAGACCTGCCTGGTTGACCTTCTTGACACTGCTGGCCAGGAAGAATACAGCTGCATGAGGGATCAGGTACCGTACCCTTTGCCTTATTGGTTTTCCTTATTTGTATTGTCTTTCACAACTTTTCTTCTTCTTCTTCTCCTAATGTAATTAGTACACCCGCACTGGGCAGGGATTCATCATCTTGTACAGCATCACCTCCAGGTCGAGCTTTGACGAGGCCAAGGCGCTGCAGGAGTTTGTGCTGAGGATCAAGGATGTTGACTTCTTTCCCCTGGTGCTGTGCGGGAACAAGAGCGACCTCGGGGGGAGGGAGAGGCAGGTGTCGTTCGAGGAGGGAAGGAAGCTGGCGTCGCAGTGGGGGGTGCCATTCTACGAGACATCGGCCAAGACGAGGGTGAATGTGGACGAGGCGGTGAGTGACCTGCTCAGGCTCATCCCGAGGAGTGGCGTGGAGTACAAGGTGGTGGTGCTCGGTGCTGGCGGAGTCGGCAAGTCCGCCTTCTGCATCCAGTTCATCCAGTCTCACTTTGTGGAGGAGTACGACCCCACCATTGAGGACTCTTACCGCAAGCAGATCAGGGTCTCTGGTCTTCCCAAGCAGCAGCAGCAGCAGCCTTCATCATCACCCTTGTCTTCTTGGCTCTACTCGTCATCTTCATCTTCATCTTCATCTTCATCTTCATCGTCGAGGAGGAGGTCGAGTGGCCTCTTTGGATCACTGAGGGGACTTCTCTCATCAAGGAACAGCGGCAGCAGCACTACCACCACCACCTCCACCACCACCTCCACCACCAGTAGTGCACCATTCACCCCGAGGACGGGACTGGGACAGCAGAGCAAGCCAGAGGTGAAGAAGGTGACAAGGGAGGTGAGGATGGCCGACACGAACTGCCTGGTGATCGACCTGGGATGTCTGGCCGAGGAGAACTTTGCCCTGGAGGAGGTCGAGAAGGTTCCGTATGGTCCCACCTGCTGTGCCAACTGCTCTGTCACCCTCTCTCACATGAGCACGGTCAAGTCCACCCTTACTTCTGGTGCCTCCGCCTCCGCCGCCGCCGCCGCCGCTGGAGGAAAGTACTGGTCTTGCGAGTTTTGCAAGCACACCAACACCTTCCCTTCCACCGCGACTCCTTCTGGGACCTCCCCCTCGTCATCAGCACCGTACAAGCCCACCCGTGTCTCCCAGGAGTACATCCTCACCGAGGCCCTTGTTCCCACCCCGACCCCAGGTGCTGACGCCACCAAGTCGACCATGAAGATTGCTGTGACTCCCTCGTCATCATCCAATGGATCAGGAACACTGGCCATCTTCTGCATGGACATCAGCGGGTCTATGGGAGTGACTCACGAGGTCTCTGACATTCAGGGGGAGTGGAATCATCTCAAGATGAAGCACGCCGGGCAGGCAGCCACTCAGGGCCAGACCAAGTTCGTCTCTCGCCTCGAGTGTATCAAGGAGGCCATCAAGATCCAGCTGGAGAGGTACTCTGCCCTGTTCCCGGAGAAGAAGGTTGTGATCCTGCCCTTTGAGAACTCCCTTCACTACCTCGACCCGCACACCCGCTCCCTCACCATGCTCGGGTCCAAGTCGTCGTCGTCGTCGTCGTCGTCGTCGTCAATCAACTTCCATGACTTCAGGTCCCTGGTGAGCTGCGGAGAGAAGTTTGATATTGAGAACGTCCCCACGGCGGTCAAGTCGAGGGATTCCCTCACCCAGGGCCTGATGAACATCGCGGTGATGGGAAGCACCGCCCTTGGCCCTTGCCTCTCCGTGGCCCTCGGAATCGCGTCTCAGGTGAGACAGGCCGAGATCTTTGTGTGCACTGACGGCCTCGCCAACGTGGGAGTTGGGTCTTCCGAGGCGAGCCACCAGTCCGCCAAACTTGCTGGCAAGGCCTTCTACACCGAGCTTGGAGAGCTGGCCCAGAAACAGGGCACCACCATCTCGGTTATTGGAATTGAGGGACAGGACTGCGCCCTGGAGAACCTCTCTGTTTGTGCCGAGCTGACCTCTGGATCCGTCAACATCGTGAGGCCCCTTGAGCTGCGTCGGGAGATGAGGGCGATGGCGCAGAAGAGGATCATTGCCAAGGATGTGGTGGTGAAGGTGTTTGTGCAGGCCCCCCTCCTCATCACCGGCGACCTCCTTGGAGACACCGCCACTACTACCAGCAGCAGCAGCAGCAACAGCAACAACGGCAACGGCAATGGAGGAAGCGACCAGGTTCTTCATGATGGCATGTGCCTGAGGAAGGAGGTGAAGACCATCACTGATGATTCGCAGGTGGCGGTGGAGTTCCAGGTCGACCACAGCGCCTACTCCAAACTCGTCAAGAAGGCCACCTCTTCATCGAATCCGCAGGTGGTGCTGCCGGGCGGTGAGCCCCTGATCTTTCAGGCGCAGATGACGTACACCGCGGCGGACGGGTCAAGGAGGATGAGGACCATCACCAAGGCCCTTGACGCGACCAAGGAGCGTGAGGAGGCTTGCAGGACGGCCAATGTTGCGGTGGTGGCGATGGCGGGAGTTCGTCGTGCTGCCCGACTGGCCCAGAGGAAGAAGTTTGGCGACGGGAGGGATCACCTGTTGGCCATGCACTCGATGCTGGAGAAGGGATGCCAGGGCGACACGCAGGTTGAGGAGCTGGCCAACTTTGTGAGCTTCTCTGCTGAGCTTGAGGGTGAGCTGGTGAAGGGCCAGAAGCACGGCGGGAGCAGCAGCCGGTACGACGACAATGCGGCCAAGGTGTTCTTCAAGATGAGGGAGTACCCGATGAACGACTTCCTCTCTGGTGGGAAGAAGGCGGCGCTGGTGAACAGGAGGAACGCCTTTGTCAAGGAGCTGAGGGGCTGTGCCTAAGTGGTGACGAGATGATGGTGACGAGATGATGGTGATGGTGTTACTATAGCTTGGTGTTGTACGACTTTTTTTGTATTGTATTGTTGTTTGTGCTCTTCGGAATTGCAAGAAATAAAAAACAAACAAAAAACAAAACAACATCTTCATCTTCATCTTCATCTTCTATCGATCACTCAGCGGGTGTCTCCTCCTCCTCCTCCTTGGGCAGTCCATCCTTGGTCTGGGCGCGTTGCTTTGCTTCCTTTCCTCGTTGATCTCTGGCGAATAAAAGTAAACTAAACACTGAGGAAACCAGGACCCACTTTTGTTCCTCCTCCTCCTCCTCCTTCTCTCCTCCCTCCTCCTCCCAGTGGATCGGACCCAGGCTCGAGGATTTGCTTTCTTCAAGGGAAAAATGCCGAGTGCCCAGATGAGGATCCCAGCATTGTCTGGATGGGTTGTGTGTGGTGCCGGATCTATCGGGAGTTTGTGGGGATTCGCCCTGAACCGACACCTTGCTGCCAAGGATGGTCTGATCAATGGCGGACAAAGGAGGAGTGTCCTGAACGGTGGTGGTGGCTCTCAGGCGCCACTCTCTCGACAAGACCCAAGGGTGATCCTCTTGGGAAGGAAACCTCTTTCAAACCAAACTGTGAGGACCCCCACCTATCGTCTGTCAATGGAGGATCCTTGTGGCGGTCATCCCAGGATGATCTCCCTTCTGCTTCTGTCTGTCTGTTCTGGAGCTGATGCCCGCGGTTTCTTTTGGTGCAACCTAGGGCTTGAATCAGGAAATGGTGTCTGTAAAGGTGTCAGTCCAGTCTTCGCTCTTCCGCGATGGCGACTCGCCCTCCCCGCCGCAGGAGATCATGTATGGTTCAACCGCTGCCATTCCACCTCGTACGTTCCCTCGATTCACTTGTCGGATGGCTCCCTGTCTCACTTTCTTCCCCCCTCGGGTGGCAGACTTTCCGGCGATTTCAAAGTTGCTGCTGACCACCAAGGCTCCAGACACGGTTGAGGCCTTTGAGGCTGTTAGATCCAGGCTAACTCCGGGTGCTGTGGTGGTCCTCCTGCAAAACGGAATGGGGAACCACGAGGAGATTCACTCCAGGTTGAAACCTACCCAGTCGCTTCTTGCGGCCATCACGACACAGGGATGTTACCGACTGTCTTCCCCGTCTTCCGTGCGCTCATTGCATGCCTCTGGAGTTGCAGACGTGAAACAACAGGAGATTCAAGTCATCCACGCCGTTGGGGGCACGCATGTTGGGTGGTATCCACCGTCAGCCTCGACGAAAGCGGCCACGGAACCTTCTGAGATGATGAAGGAGGTGCTGAGTGATCTAGCTGGCTGCGGGCTGGGAGCCACTCAACTCAAGGGAATTGACTTGGAGGAGCGATTGTGGCGGAAGCTGGCGGTGAACTGCTGTGTCAACCCGGTGGCCTTGCTATTTGACTGCCCAAACGGGGCGCTGCTGGACCAGTATGCCAATGAAAGCAAGAAGTATTTTGAGGGAGTGTGCGCCGAGATCAGCGCGGTCATGAAGAGGAGCAATGAAGTGACGGGCAGTCCAGAAATTTTGATTGAGCCGCAAGATATGGTGAACGAGGCTCAAAAAGTGATCTCGCTCTCACGGGGGAACCTGTGCTCCATGGTCCAGGATTACAGGAAGGCCGTTGCGGAGTCATCATCCGAGGGATCAGAGGGGAACCAGAAGGTGATCAGCGAAATAGACTTCATCAACGGGTTTGTGGTCAAGAAGGGCCAGGAGCTCCGAGTTCCCACGCCCTGGAACCAACAACTGGTCGACCTGGTGAAGCTGAAGTTCCACTTTGTCTGAAATAATGACGATGATGAAAGGCTCTCTTCGTTTCTAAGATACAGCACTGTTTCCTATCGTTTCCGCTGAGTTTGCTGTATTGGTTTCCTATGTTTTCCTATTGTTTTTGCCATTTCTCCTCCTTCCACTCTGAGCAATGGATGGACCATCCTCCGCCGAGGCCCAAGTGTCTGCGACTGCTCCAACGGACCTCAGGGTGGCCCCACTGCTGAAATATATTCGCGAGAACCTGCCTGAGCTGCAGCTGAACCGCAAAGTGAATGTCATCAAGGTGCCGCGTCTGAACCCGGGAAAGATCGCCGAGTCGCACAGGATGATGGTGGCGACAGAGGCCATGAAGCCCGGGGAGGTGCTCTTCAAGTCTCCTCCCTTGATCCCGGTTGTCCTGCAGGAGGAGGAGAGATCCACTCGGTGCTCATACTGTCTCAAGGCGAATCTGCTGCTGCTGCCGCCCCAAGGTGGTGGTGGTGGTGGTGTCGCCAACCCTGGTGCCTCTAATGGATTGAGGAGGTGCTCCAGGTGCAAGACGACGTACTACTGCAACCAGAGGTCGCGCTCTTTCACCTCTGCACTTGGCGCATCTTCCTCGTGGTTATTGAGATCTTTTCTTTCCCCCCCTGTTTCTTCGGCTGTGGGTGTAGCTGCCAGACCAGTGACTGGCCAATGCACAAGCACCTATGCTCAGAGGAGACCCAGAGACTGGCGGCCAACCCTGACTTTCATTCCCTGTTTTTGCTTGGATGCGAACTGGTGAAAACTTGTCAGAGGCAAAAATCAGAGCCCTCGGGGCTCAAGGATGAGCTGGTGGCGTGTTTTCGAACCCTGCCTGGTCACATTGAGGAGCTCAGAGCCCGCCCTGATGATGGGAAGGCGGTGAACGGGGAGGAAACCCTGAAGGGATACAGTCACCTGGCCGAGGCGGTTGTGAAGCACCTGCACAAGATCTTCCCGGCTGCTCAGGGCGCCTTGCCAACTCCGAAAGAGCTAGTGGAGGACCTTGGCAGGTTTGGGTGCAATAACTTTGAGGTTCATGATGAGGAGCTTTTTGGGTTTGGCTGGGGCGCGTACCCTCTTACCTCACTGATGAACCACTCCTGCGAGCCCAACTGCGTGATCATGTATGAGGGAAGTCACCAAGTCCTCAGGGTGATCCACAACGTGTCTCGTGGCGAAGAGCTCTGCTTTTCCTACATTGATGTCGCGCAACCGCGCAGTGAAAGGAGAAGGCTCCTCCTTGACAAATACTTCTTTGAGTGCTGGTGCCCACGCTGCACGGACGAGACTACGTACAGCCTGGACGGCTGCCTTACAGATGGTGTTACGCCAGAACCGGATCTTTCATCAACAATGGAGAAAATCCACCTGCTCGGGGATGATGAGCGGAAACAAGCCTCCCCGCTCCCCTTGAAAATTTCTGGGCCTCTTACTCTCGGACTAATGAAGGTAAAGGGAACTTGCGGCGAAAGAAGAGACCTAGCTCGGTCGGTTTGCCGCGCTTGGGAGGCTGCGATCTCAGAAAGGCGGCTTCCCAGCAACGATATGACGAAGAAGGTCAGAGATGCCGGCGATCTTGTGGCACGAATTCGAGCCGCCCAGCATGAAGAAGGACCGGATGGTGTCGTCCGATCCATAGTCGAGGGCCAAGTGTCCCAACTCTCTCAATGTTTGAACCCTGTTAGGTCTTCGTGCTATTCGCGTCTAAACCGGGCTCTTTACCTTTTAGCTTATAATGACCTCCTGCAAGGCACCAAATCACACTATTCCTTACAATACCTCAAGTTATGTCCGCTTTTGATGACCAGGGCGATGGATTTGGGCCAGTGGGACGTGGCGGAAGAAGCCTGCGCCCACGCCTTGCTCGTCTACCATCTTGTATACCCTTGGAACCATCCAATGATTACACTCCACCTGGTAACGCTCGGAAAAATCCAGTGGAATGGCTTGAAAAGTAGGTTCAACTTGACCGGCTTGCCTCTCTTTCCTGCGAACCGCACTTAATGTTATGTCCCCCCCCTTTTTCTAGCAAACGAGGCAATTAAGACGCTCGAGTGGGCTCTGGGAACCTCGAAGATCTCTCACGGAGGTCAGAGTAACCTCTTTAAAGAGGTGACTTCCCTGTTGAAGGATGCCAACTCGGAGTTCGAAATGCTGCAGAAAGAAGGGAAACAATAAAAGTCTATTGATCGATCAAAAAGGTTCTGTACAAAAAAATATCAAATTTTCAAGGAGAGCAGAGGAGGGAAAGAAGGTATCGAAGGAGTACGTGCTGGTGGAGGGTGAGGTAGTGGATGTTGTCCGTCGACACCTTGAGGGGAAATGTCAGGGAAAACACGTCCAATACCTCGATCCCCGCCTTTCGCATCTCCCTCGCGGCGAGCTCGTTCATCAGCTCCAGCCGGACATTGTTTCTCCAGTCGTCAGTCAGCACACCAATCGGCGGCCTCCCATCAGCGTCCACCTCTTGTGTCATCCTCTCCGGAAAAGCTGGGGTGGACATCCATACCACCCGACCTCTCTGCTTTGACCCGGAGATACTCTTGGCCAGCAACCTTGCCCTCTTCCAGTACTTCTCCAGGGTCCAGTGGCCACCGTGGCGGGTTTTTGTAGCCGCGGGCCACTGGCCAAAGTTCACCAAAATAATATCGTACCCGGAATATCCAAGAACAGATGGTTCTCCGTAGCGGGAGAGGGCAAAAGACAGTGAGACTTCTTGCTCCGCACGGTGGCGGTAGACGCACGTGAGAGACAGGGGAACGCTCACGGTGCCGCCTGGTACCTGGGTTGAATTACCTGGCTGCCCCAGATCTTTGCAGACCGAAATCAGGTGAACATCAGAGGGGACTCCCAAAACCCAGTGGCCAAAGCTCATCAGCACCTGCTGCAGGTGGCTGTCACCCTGAAAGAGGACAGACTTTCCTTGAAGGCGACACTTGCCTTCCAACACCGCCGCCTCGCCTTCCCTCGCCTCCTCCCACTCGAAGAGGCCACATTGCTCCTTCTTCTGGCCTGTCTGACTTTCAGGAGTGTTATCATCCCGTCTTGTTGTGGGACTCCATAAGATCGCGCCTGATGACGAAGTGGGATTCACCTTGGAGTCTGTCAACGGTCTGGTCCAGTGACCGCCAAAAGAGACATTCACGAGTTCTGCCTGTTTCTCCAGCAGACACCCGGGAAGGCAAGGAGCGGCCCAGAGGAGACTGCGATTTTCGCCGGTAGCCTCGACAATGTTGGTTGCGGAGGGAACTTCGACATATCTCCACGACCCGCTCACTTCATGACAAGATTCGAGCGACTTGGAACCATCCGGTGGTGATGTGGAGGACTGGGCGGGGTGCAAAAGGGTGTGCTCCCTTTCAAAAATCACCCGGTTCATCACTGTCATCAGGGCTCCCATCTTCTCTTCCTCGAGAATAGCCTGATATTGCGCGAACATGTGAGTCACTCGGAACACATAGGTCCCCGGAACAGTGAGATGCACTGTGAAGACGTAAGAGACGAGGGACTCGGCACTGGCGTCCGCGGTGGTGTGGGTTTTGGGATGCCAGAGATGTTGGCACTTTTGGGTGGCAAGGACCTCTGGCCCGATGGCCTCAACA
>Ga0302315_10004957_pt1 | contig 11497 bp, 6 predicted proteins | sample III_Palsa_N3_1_FD_200532 | JGI IMG/M metagenome (GOLD analysis project Ga0302315, IMG submission 200532) | Peat permafrost microbial communities from Stordalen Mire near Abisko, Sweden - III_Palsa_N3_1 | ecosystem: Environmental > Terrestrial > Soil > Palsa > Peat permafrost | place: Sweden... | reverse complement strand
AAATCACCCACCTCCGGAACCACGCCCATCGGCGCAAACGTAATCTCAACCCCTTGATCCACAAGGGTAGAATCCGCTTTTACGCTGGAAATCACCGTTCCAACCGCCCCCGCCGCTTTCCCCGAAATCACCTCATACTGCGCCCCTTGCAAAAAGTTCTCCGGCCACTGCGTCCATTGATTTCCATCCGTGCAAGTCGTTGATGTCACAGCCTCACAACGCAGAATCGACTGCCATGTCTCGCCCTCAAACCCAGGGTTGATAAACACCAAATTCTTCAGCATTTGCCCGGAATCGTAGTAATTCTGCCCACCCAAATTCATCCCCAGCCGCTTCACGCCGCTCTGAATCTCATGGTTCGTAACAGCAATATCAGTAACGCCGCCATCCTCTGGCTTGCTATGCTGCGCCCCACCGCTCCTGCATCCTGCCAGCAAAAGACAAGGCAGCATCACCACAGCAGTTCGCGCGAAGATAGACATACGAAAGACCACCGCCTGAGCACGTTCTCGCAACATCAAAATTTCGTTTCTCAACGTTCTCGGCGTTCGCAGGTCGCAGAATAGCAGAAGGACGATCACACCTTGCCTTCAGACTCTTCCACCGCATCAAGCAGTACACACCCCATCGCATCCGAGTGGCAGCCCGCCCACGCCTTCATCCCTTTGCAACCCAACGAAATCCAAATCTGGCGCATCGATCTCCCCCAACCAGCCTCAACCTTTGAAGCCTGCCTGTCTCTCCTGAACGCAGACGAACTCGCACGCGCCAACCGCATCCGCCACGCTCTCACCCGCCAGCACTTCGTCCTCGGCAGAGCCAGCCTGCGTCGCCTTCTCGCCCATCATCTCAGCATCACCCCTGAAGCCATTACCTTCACCACAACCTCCTTCGGCAAGCCTGAGCTCTCACTCCCAAACGCCGCAATCTCCTTCAACGTCGCTCACTCCGCCAACACCATCCTCATAGCGCTTAGTCTTCACGGCCGCATCGGCGTCGACGTCGAACACATGAACCCCACCACGGACTTCCTCAAGATCGCGCAGCACTCCTTCACCGCCTCCGAAAACGCAACCCTCAACGCCATCCCCAATCCCCAGGACCGCCGCACAGCCTTCTACCGCGGTTGGACCCAAAAAGAAGCAGTCGCCAAAGCCGACGGTCGCGGCCTTTCCCTCGCCACAACTTCCTTTGAAGTCCCACTCTCTCCCGCACACTCATCGCCTGTAGCCATCACCACTTCCACGCACGGACCCACCCAAACCTTCTTCCTCACCACCCTCCCGCTCGACGAAACCACTGCCGCCTCGCTCGCCACCGATACGCCCGGCCAAAAACTTTGCCTCGTCCGGTTCCCTGTTGGTTAACGAATCAGTCAACATATTGCTTATGATGGAACCAACGCCGAGAACGGAATGGGCCCGGGGTATGAGATCAGCTATGGCGAGTGTTCGGGTAAGCCCATGCAGTTGGCTGTTGCTAACGGCTCTCTTTCTTTCGCCACTGGCCTGCCACGCGCAGTCTGAAACGGCATCAGACCCCGTCCTCAAACCCAACCCCATAGCAGCCCTTCAAGCCTTCGAGCCGCCAGCCAACCAGCCCTACGAACTCGGTCGCGGCGACGCCATCACTGTGGACGCCATCGGCAGACCCGAGATCTCCGGCAAACACGTCATCGGTCCCGACGGCAGCATCACGCTCCCCATCGTCGGCTCCGTACAAATCGCCGATAAGACCCGCGAAGAAGCCTCCGCCGCCATCCAGCACGCTCTAAGCCCGTACTACTCTGACGTCGTCGTCTCCATCAGTGTCGACCTGTACACCTCCAACCAGATTCTGTTGCTCGGTGCCGTGGAACACCCCGGCATCCTGACCTTCGACAAAACTCCGACACTCCTCGAAGTCATCTCACGCGGCGGCGTTCTCCCAGAGAACACCATCACCGGCGGCGGTGCCCCCGGTCCCAGGCCAACCGGAGTTCCTGAAGAGTGCATGATCTACCGCGGCAACGACACCATGGTCACCGTCAAGCTGAAAGCACTCCTTGACTCGGGCAGCCCCCTCGCCAACATGCGCCTCCGTCGTGACGATGTCGTTTACGTCACCGGCCGCACCAGCTACGTCTCCATCCTCGGCCAGGTCAACCACCCCGGCAATCTTCGCCTTCAGACCTCCTCCAGCCTCGCCGACCTGCTCGCTGAAGCCGGTGGCATCACCGAAAAGGCTGGCCGCAGTCCTGACATCGAAATCATCCACGCCGTCGGCTCCCCAGGCTCCGCCAAGACCCAGGTCGTCCCGTTCAAGAGCCTCCTCACGCACAACTCCTTCGACGTAACCCTGCAGTCAGGCGACATCATCTATATCCCCGAGAGCGGATTTAACGGATTCGCCTACACCTTTGAGAAACTAGCGCCACTCGTCAATCTCTTCACCGTCGCTTCACTCTTGAATCAGCAGTAGTCTCTATAAAGCCCGCTGCGCAACGCGGGCCTTGGAGTCATCGTGTTCGACAACATCCGTGAAGACTGGCAAGCCCACGACCGTAGCTGGAATCGTCACGGCTTCTGGGTCATGCTCATCTATCGCTTCGGACGTTGGCGTTACACCATCCAGCCGCGGCTTCTTCGCATGCCGTTTTCGTTTCTCTATGAACTCGGCAAGTTTTACTCCGTCGGCTTCCTCGGCACCGAACTCCCCGCAGAAGTCACCCTCGGCCGACGCTTCGTCATCGAGCACGTCGGCGGCATCGTCATCAGCGGCGACGCCTCCTTCGGTGACGACTGCACCATCCGCAACGGTGTCACCGTAGGCCTCCGCCACAAAGGCCAACGCGGTTCACCAATCGTCGGAGACCGCGTCGATATAGGCGCCGGCGCCAAGCTCCTCGGCGCAATCCACATCGGCAACGACTCCTCCATCGGCGCCAACGCAGTCGTGCTCTGCGACGTCCCCGCGAACTCCGTCGCCGTCGGCATCCCCGCCCGCATCCTCGCCCGAAAAACACCCGCACCCGACAGCGTGCCAACCCCATGACCGCCGACGCTCAAGCCGCTCTTCCCGAAGAAGTCTCCGGTCTCGTCTCCGTCGTCGTCATCGGACGCAACGAAGGCGAGCGCCTCCGCCGCTGCCTCGACTCCATCAGCCGCATGGAACACCCCGGCTTCGACGTCGAAGTGATCTACGTGGACTCCAACTCAACCGACGGCAGCCTCGCACTCGCGCAGTCCACCGGCGCACGCGTCATCGCACTCCAGCCCGAGCGACCCTCTGCGGCACTTGGCCGCAACGCCGGTTGGCGCGCAGCACGAGGCGCTACCATCCTCTTCCTCGATGGCGACACAGTCCTAAACCCCAGCTTCGTAGCCGCGTCCCTACCCGATCTCGCCACCAAAGACGTCGCCGTAGTCTGGGGCCATCGCCGCGAACTCTTCCCCCAAAACTCGCTCTACAACCGCGTCCTCGATCTCGACTGGATCTATCGCCCCGGCCTCACGCTGTACTGCGGTGGAGACGCTCTCTTCCGTCGCAGCGTCCTCGCCACCACCGGCGGCTTCGACGAGCATCTCATCGCCGGCGAAGAGCCCGAGCTATGCCGCCGCATCGCCGCACTCGGCTTCACCATCCTGCACGTCGATCGCCCCATGACCGGCCACGATCTCGCCATCACCCGCTGGCAGCAGTACTGGAAACGCTCCACCCGCGCCGGCCACGCCTTCGCCGAAGTCTCCGACCAGCTCAGCGCAACCGGTCACACCTTCTGGGTCGGCGAAGCGCAACGCAACCGCAACCGCGCCCTCACGCTCATCGGCCTGGCTTGTCTCGGAGTCGTCGCCTTACTCCTGCTCAAAAGCGCGCTGCCACTCTTCGCCATCTTTTTATTCTTCCTTGCCATCAGCCTTCGCTCCGCCTGGAAAGCCCGTTGGAAGACCAATGACACCATCGCCCTTCTGCTCTACGGCGTCCACTCTCACCTGCAGCAGATCCCCATCTACTGCGGCCAACTCCAATACAAACGCAACCGCCGCCGCGGCAAACGCGCACAACTCCTCGAGTACAAACAGCCTTAAGCATTCGCTCAATAAATCTCTAACCCATTAATTCAACCGACCTCAACAAACAACGATTACTCCCTGAACCAATGCCTGCAACGAATTTCTTACAATTTGAACTCTCATAATCCAACAAGACCCTTGACTTTCCAAAGTACTCATGGCTCAATAATTGAAGCAATGAATAAGTCTTTCACAATATCGTCTGACTCCAAGTTCGCTCCCAGCGCGACTCCCCGTCGCCTTTGTTGTTAGTACTCTGAACTAAACCCCTCCAAAAAAATATTTCTAGTTCTGCAAAATTGCGGGATATTTCCGTCGATTTTCCAGCTGCATCTACCTCCCGCGCGCATTGCGTGCCGGTTTTGCGTTCGTGTGTTCAGGGTTTATGAATATTCCTTCGAAAAAAACCATCCTGGCCCCTCCGGGTCTTATCGTTGCAGCATTTTCACTCGCTGGTCTCGTAGCCATCGGCCTCACCAGGCCCGTAACAACCGCGCACGCCGCGCCGCAAGACAAGCCCACACAGCAAGCGCCCACGCCTAATCAGGCCGCATTCTTCGATCAAAGCATTCAGCCCATCCTCACGAACCATTGCTACGACTGCCACTCCGTGCAGACGCGCGCTGCGGGTGGCCTGCTTGTAGATGATCGTGATTCCTTACTGAAGGGCGGCAGATCAGGCCCTGCGATTATCATCGGCAAGCCCGACGATAGCCTTTTAATCCAACGCGTTCTATCGACGAACGCTAAAGAGCGCATGCCCAAAGGCGAAAGCGATCCCCTCTCCGACAAAGAAATCTCCGACCTGAAAGCATGGATTCAACAAGGCGCTCTCTGGTCCACAAGCAAGGCCTCAACTACTCCAAGTATCTCAACAACAAAACCTGTCCATGCACAAACCATCGCTTACCCAAGGCCAGCGACAGCCGAGCAGTTAGCTTACTTTGAAAAAAATGTTCGCCCTATCCTCGTCAATCGTTGCTACAACTGCCACTCCGACGCCTTCAAAGAAGCCGGTGGTCTGCGCGTCGATGTAGGCATCAGCATCTTCACCGGCGGCAACGATGGCGCCGTGATTATTCCTGGCCATCCTGAGCAAAGTCTCCTTATCGATCGCGTAAAAACCACAGACCCCAGGAAGCGCATGCCGCAGGAGACCACCGAAAATCTTCCTCCCGAAGAGGTTGCAATCCTTGAAAAATGGATCAAGGACGGCGCAGCGTGGCCAGACGAAACCGAAAAGCTACCACAAACACCCGCTCGTCTCGCAGCAGCTTATCCAAAGTTGAAAGCTCACTACTGGTCCTGGCAGCCTCTCACCAACCCCGCTGTTCCCGCAGTGGCCAACTCCTCATGGTCTTCCACAAACATCGACCACTTCATCCTGGCCAAGCTTGAAGAAAAAAAGCTCACCCCCGTGAGTGATGCTGATCCAGCCACACTGATTCGCCGAGTGAGCTACGACCTCACCGGTCTTCCTCCCACGCCGGCTGATGTAAAAGCTTTCCAAAAGGACCATTCACAAAAGGCTTACACCAACCTTGTAGATCGCCTACTAGCTTCACAGCAGTATGGCGAACGATGGGGCCGTCACTGGCTCGATATAGCACGCTACGCTGAGTCTTCCGGGCCTTCACGCAACATGCCTTACCCCAACGCATGGCGTTATCGCGATTACGTCATCGACTCCGTCAACCGCGACGTTCCTTACAATCGTTTCATCCAGGAACAGATTGCTGGCGACCTACTTCCAGCAGCAACGCCAGCGGATCACGACCGTCTCCTCATCGCAACTGGCTTTATTGCGCTCGGACCAAAGGATGTCAATCAGCGCTTCAAAGCCCGCTTCAAAATGGATAACGTAGACGACGAGATCGACACCGTCACTCGCTCCACAATGGCCCTCACCGTCTCATGCGCGCGTTGCCACGATCACAAATTCGATCCCATCCCAGCTACCGACTACTACGCTCTCGCCGGCATCTTTACCAGCACGGACGATAACACGGGCCTTGGCAGCAAAATGGGTGGCAGCAGCCTCGACTACTACGAGCCAAAACACTTCGGACATCTCAGCACCGCGTCTCAGGCACCACCAGTTCCGCAAGACAAGATCGACAAACTGAATGCGGAAATGGTTGTCGCCAAGAAGAACTTCGATGCTCTTCAGGCTATCCAGAAAAAGGAAGAAGACGCCAAAAAAATAAATCCGGTCCAACCCCCACTGAGTGCTACTGAAAAAAGCAGGCGGCTGGAAATACGCAAGAATTATCTACAACTCAAGGAAGATCAAGCGCTCATCAATGACCTGGGCGAGCGAGGCTATGGCGTACACAGCGTGCATGATGGCGTAGTTGCCGATACAACCGTACGCATCCGTGGTGTCGAAGAACGTCATGGCCCAACCGTTCCACGCGGTTTCCTCACACTGATCAGCTTGCCAAACACCCCACAGATTCCAGCCGATCACAGCGGCCGCCTCGAGCTAGCGCAATGGATCACTCGTCCCGATAACCCACTAACCACTCGCGTATACGTAAACCGCGTATGGCAACATCTCTTTGGAGAAGGCATTGTCAGCAGCCTCGATAACTTCGGAACTACCGGCGATCAACCCTCCAACCCGCAGTTACTCGACTACCTCGCACAAGACTTCATCCGTAACGGATGGTCCACCAAGAAGTTAGTCCGTGAAATCGTTCTAACTCGCGCTTACAGACTAGGCTCAAACGTCCCAACAGGTTATCGAGACATCGATCCCGCAGATCACTTCGTCTGGCGTCACGCTCCACGTCGCCTTGAAGCCGAAGAGATTCGCGACAGTGTTCTCGCAACATCGGGCCAACTCAACCTCAACCATCCTGCGGGTTCGCCTTCCATGGCCTTACGCATGATCGAGATACGTGACGACGGCCCTGTCGTATCCTCCATCTTGTCCGCAGCAGATCGCAGCCCCTATCGAAGCATCTATCTGCCACTACTTCGCGATGAAACCCCGCGTCCGCTCGCGGCTTTCGATCCCGTGACACAAACCCTCGTCACCGGCAAACGTGATGAGACAACCGTTCCTACACAAGCTCTCTTCATGCTCAACTCGCCATTCATTCGCCAGCAATCCTCGGTACTCGCTGACCATCTCCTCGCAGAGCAACGCCACACAGATGCCGATCGAATTCGCGAAGCCTACGAACTAGTAGTTGGCCACAACCCAACCCCACAAGATACTGCACGAGTTACAACTTTCCTCGCGCATTATTCAGCCACTTGGTCTAAGTCACATCCTGAATCTTCGACTTCAACCACTGCTCACCTTGCCTTGGCAAGCAGTCCCACTTCCTCAATCACATCAGGCATCGTCCGCTCCGATGGCCTCGCCCAGGATGATTTCGCTGACACCTCAAACAATAAGCCCACCTCATCTATCGCTCAACCAAACACCGCCAGAGAAGCGGCTTGGTCCACCTTCGTGCAGTCGCTCTACGGCTCCGCTGCATTCCAGTTCGTCCGCTAGAACAGTTTTCAAAAAGATTCATGGAGAACCCAGACATGTCGGAATATAAGCCTTTCATCACAACACGCCGCAACGTCCTCCGTGCAGCAGGCGCAGGATTCGGCCATCTCGCACTAGCCGGTCTTCTCGGCTCCATCGCAAAGAAGGCCTCTGCCTCAGAGTTGAACGCTCTAAACCCACTCGCTCCGAAAAAGCCTCCGCTCCCCGTAAAGGCCAAGCGCATCATCTTCCTGTTTCAGGAAGGTGCCATGTCCAGCGTCGACACCTTCGAATACAAACCCGAACTCGAAAAACGTAATGGTAAGTCCGGCCCCGGCGGCGGAACTGTCACTGCTTCAAAGTTCAAGTTTAAGCAATACGGTCAGTCCGGCGCATGGTTCTCTGAACTAATGCCGAACATTGCTCAACATGCAGACGACCTCTGCTTCTTGCGCGGTCTTTACACCGATACACCTGCGCACCCACAAGCTGTCGTGCAGCTACATACGGGCAGCGCCAACGCATCGCTAACTCGCCCGAGCATGGGTTCGTGGCTTCTCTACGGCCTCGGCACTGAAAATCAAGACTTGCCGGGGTACGTCACCATCAACCCGCCGGTTGCCTTCGGCGGTGCCTCAAACTACGGCAGCGCATTTCTTCCAGCGTATTACCAGGGCACAGCCATCAGCGATGCAGGCAACATGCCCAACATCGCTCCTTCCACCACGCGAGACTTGGAGCGTCAGCAGATTGATCTCATCCAGGATCTCAATCACGAAGTAGCTTCCTATCCCGGCGCGCCGGAATCTGTCGATGGTGTTATCAAGTCCTACGAGCTAGGCTTTCGCATGCAGGATAGCGTTCCAGCTTTGCTCGATATCTCCAAAGAACCACAACACGTTCTGGATGCATACGGGGTCAAGCCAGGTTTGGAAGGATCATTCGCCCGCCAGTGCTTAATGGCTCGCCGGCTAAGTGAAGCTGGCGTTCGTTTCGTCGAAATTCGTCAACCCGGTTGGGACCACCACACCAATCTGCACAACGGCCTCATCGATCAAAGCCGCATGATTGACCAACCTACCGCTGCCCTTCTTGCAGACCTCAAACAGCGTGGATTACTCGACGACACACTCGTACTATTCGGCTCAGAGTTTGGCCGCTTACCAACGTCTCAAGGTGCCGACGGCCGCGATCACAACATTACCGGCTACGCCATGTTTATGACCGGCGCAGGCGTCAAGAAAGGCTTCAGTTACGGAGGGACTGATGAAATTGGCATGGCAGCCGTAGAAGGCCGCATGCATATCAATGATTTGCATGCCACCATCCTCGCTCTCATGGGTATTGACCATGAGCAGTTAACGTATCGCTATGCTGGTCGAGATTTCAGACTGACCAACGTAGCCGGTGTCGTCCAACAACAAGTCTTCGCCTGATATGCGGACCATGCTTCTAGTCGACTAAAAACAATTAGCCGTAGCAATCAATTCTGTAAGTACTTCTGATCCCATGCCAATTTTCACGATATATGTGCCACGTTGTTGTCCCTTACCTCTGCACTCAGCAGATAAGAGCGGCTCCGTGGAAAGCATCACCCTACCTATTTAGCAGTCAGGCAAGCCTATTGAGCTATGCCCTGCATAGGCCCACGAGATCGTCTCGTGGGCTTTTTCACTTTAGCAACAAATCTCAGGAGGCACGTGTGAAGCACCTTCGCATAAGTAGACTCACGGCTATGTCCGTAAGGACTACTTTGGCAATTACGTTTATCATTCTTGGTTTCAACGCTACTTTCGCAAACGCCCAAAACACTTCAGCGATTTCAGGCGCCGTGCTTGATACACAAAAGGCACAGATCCCCGACGCACTCGTTACTGCAATACGCTCCGAAACAGGCGACATCCACGAAGCAAAAACGGATAGTTCTGGCTTCTTCTCTTTTCCCGTTCTGCTTCCCGGACACTACGACATTAAGGTCGTGAAAGAAGGCTTCAGCCCACAGACAAAATCAGGAATTCAGCTCCTCACTGCTCAAACATCGGCTGTCAGTTTCACCTTAAATCCTGGCGCAGTCGAAGAGCATATTGACGTTCTAGCCGATGCTGCGCAGTTACAAACGGCTACGTCCGCAGTCACAGACGTGGTAGAAAACAAGACCATCACCAACTTCCCATTGGTAGACCGCCGCGCAACTCAGTTACAGCGCCTCAACGGTTTTGTGATCGGTGGCGGCACCGGTTCAGGATCGTATTTTGCCATCGCAGGCGGTCGCGGTGGAAACGCAAACTACACAGTAGACGGAGGCACAACACAGAATCTTTTGCAGGGCGTGCCTACACAGATGTTTGATCTTCCCATTGATGCGCTCCAGGAGTTCAGCTTAAGCGTTAGTGACTACACAGCCGACCTTGGTCGCTCTGGCGGTGGCGTCATCCAGATGACCACCAAATCTGGCACGAATAAATTTCACGGCAGCGCCTACATTTACTACCGCAGCCAGAATCTACAGGCAATTCCGGAATTTACGCCACTCAATCCCCTGACAAATCAACCGATCAATCCTCCTTTGCAATACAAGTTATTCGGAGCCAGTATCGGTGGTCCAATCCGCAAGGACAAAACATTTTTCTTCTTTACCTATGAAGGAAAAGTAGAAACTATCAACAATGCAATCAACATTAGTGTTCCTACGGCCGCAGAGCGCATCGGTGATTTTTCGGCCATTGCAGCACCCATTTATGACCCAAATACCGGTGCCCAGGTGAGCAGCAACGGTGCGCTCAATGTTATTCCGACCAGCGAACTCGATCCCTATGGTCTAAAGTTGGCTGCTTACTATCCCTTGCCGAATGTCCCGAACGCAAAGATCAACAGCAATAATTACTTTGCCAACGATCCAGAGCCTGAACTTTACAACGACTACGTTTTACGCATCGACCATACTTTCAGTGAGAAGGACTCAATCTACGGTCGTTTCCTGGCTCAGCCTGATCATGAAAATGTTTCGGATGTCTACCCCACACCCGGAACCGACGTTTACGGTGTACTTTCGCATAACTTCTACTACAACCCGTCCGCAACATGGAATCACGCCTTTAGCCCTACATTGCTCAATGAAGCTCGTTTCACCTTCACCAATCGGCAGGCTCTTTCTATCAGTCACGGAGTCAACGCCGCGGCAGCAACCCAATTAGCTCTTCCCGGCACAAATCCCTCCTTCTTCCCCGGAGTTTCTGTAACCAGCTTCGCTGCGATTGGCAATAACTCCCAGCAGCAACGTCTACAGACGCCCATCATCAGCAACGAGTACACCGACAATCTTTCCTGGCAACGCGGCAATCATCAGCTCAAGTTTGGTGCGGACTACCGCACCTCGGCTGACGGTGATTTGTACTCCCCTTCCGCAGGTGGTTTTTTCACCTTCACAAATACTTACAACCCAACTCCTACAAACGCTAACGGCCCATCGCACGGCACAGTTAACAGCAGTGCTGCCGTAGGCAGCTTGGCAAACCTATTGTTTGGAAGTGTTACCACCGCCAGCCGTCAAGAAACCGAATATCTTTATTCGGAAGCCTGGAGCTGGGGTCTTTACGCACAAGATAACTGGCACGTAAACGACAAGCTCACCTTGAACTACGGTCTGCGCTGGGACGTCGACTCTCCGCGTTACCTAAGCAATAACCGTCAAAATGGGTTCAACCAAACCCAGCTCAACCCCGTCTCAGGTACTCCGGGCGTTATCACCTTTGCCGGCATCAATGGTCAAAGCAAGTACTCTAACGATTTCGATGATGCTCTATTCGGTCCGCGCTTCGGATTTTCCTACAGCCCACGGGAACGCACAGTAGTTCGTGGCGGCGCTGCGATCCTTTATCCCGGTGAGTTCGATCAAGCCACCCCGATCGTTCTCAATACAGGATTCTCCAACTCCGTCACGATCAATAACCCATTA
>Ga0302315_10004955_pt1 | contig 11498 bp, 6 predicted proteins | sample III_Palsa_N3_1_FD_200532 | JGI IMG/M metagenome (GOLD analysis project Ga0302315, IMG submission 200532) | Peat permafrost microbial communities from Stordalen Mire near Abisko, Sweden - III_Palsa_N3_1 | ecosystem: Environmental > Terrestrial > Soil > Palsa > Peat permafrost | place: Sweden... | reverse complement strand
GCGATCCTGCAGCTCTCGACCAACTGACTGGCTCGCCGACTTATCTGCAACAAAGCCAATTTCCCAGAGCTCCTTGCCAAGTAGCTCTGCGACAGAGTAGCCAAGTAAATCGAGAAGGAATTGGTTTGCGTCGCTAATTTTCAAGGTTTTCGCGTCGAGCACGATTATTCCGTCTTTGGCGCTTTCAAATAAGCGCTTGTATGGAACCTCGGAAACCAAAGCGGAGGTTTCTGAACGACGGCCACCAGTGATATCGTCAAAGGTCACCATGATCGAGTGCCCGCCGCCGTCATCCGCTCCCAGACGCCGGACATTCAGCGCAATGATCCTCCTTCCTACCCCAGGAAAGTCCACTTCGACACAGCAATTTCTGGTGGTACGATGGCCCGATTGGATTTCATCTAGCGCATCTCGGAAAATTGGAGTATCCCATTGTTGTTCGTTTAGCTCATAAATCCCGAGACCCTCCGCATTTACTTTTGAAACGGCGAATGCCTCGCAGAATGCTGCATTTACCCGTACGACACGAAGATCGCCATCAAGCGTGAGAAATGGCGTGCGAATACTTTTGACCAGGTCGTTAGCATCATCGAGAGCAAGCTGCATGCACCCCGTTTGCTGAGCGCGTTCAGTAGCGTCTCGAAATACAACCACGATTCCCGACAGACCTCCAGCGGCGTTGAAAATCGGCGCTACGCTGCCGTCGACCTGTCGTCGAGAGCGCGTTCTCCCGATCATTATCGAGGTCAACCTCATTCTAACGACCCGGACTTCCTTCTGCGCCTTCGCAATCGGATTCTCTGGTACAGAACAAGTGTCTTGATCAGCTAAATTGAATACCTCCGCGACCGGCATTCCCGCCGCCTTCGCTTGCGTCCAACCGGTTAAAAACTGAGCCGGCGAGTTCAGGAAGGTGATATGTCCCTGCGCGTCCGTCGTAATTATGCCTTCACCCATGCTTGCGAGCGCGGCGTGATATTGGTCGAATTCAACGGGCAACGCTCCGGCCAGACATTTATCAGATGCAGTCATACTCCCCCAACCTCGTATTGGATTGCTTTCTAAACACATTTTTGACATCAATCCCGCAGCCCAGTACCCATATCCAAATATACTGACCACGATTGCCATGGGCTATCTGGTCAACGTTGCGCGACAAGCTGCGTGCACTCTGTCCTCTTATTCGAGCGGCGTCGCCCACTAGGACGATAGCCACTGCATACTCTGTTCAGCAAAGCGAAGAACGGTCCAACGTGGATTACTTGGTGTATCGAGTGCGGCGAACAATATATATGTAATACTAAGTGAAAATTCTAGCCTTACCCCTTGGAGCCGGAGAAAGGACTGCGCATCCAAGTTCCGGACAATCCTTACCTACAACGTTCGGGTTTGCTCGTCCCTGCACTGACCAGCGCCGTTGTTTTGACCGAAATCCGAAGTCAAACGGGCATTGTCCGGTAGAGAGCCGGCAGACCTCACGAGATCCTCAGCCGAGCGAACACTGGGATCTTTATCACGTCCAACCCAAATAAAAAGACTATCGCTGCCAAAAGTACGCCCGCGACCACGCTAACGGGTAACGGCGTCATTGCAATTCCGGTGACAGCCAACGTTGAGGCGATCAGCACGTCTGCAAAAGTCGAAGCGACTAACCAGTGGCTCGGCCGAGCCCGCCACAAATGTTGGCGTTGACGCACGGCGTATACCGTCGCCTGGCCACCGAAAACGAGAACAATGAACGTGAGAGTACACAGCGCTCCGGTTCCGAGATTAAGGTTGAATTTCCCAATGCCGAGCACTGCTACGCAGAAGGCAAGCAAGCAAAAGCCAAGGATTACGCCCGCTATGGTCAAATTGCCAATGCGCCACGCATTAGGGTAAGAAGATGGTTCGACGTTGTCGGTGGTCAACGACATCGACAGGAAATCACCGGTGATCATCACGATGACCATGAGTAGCGGAGTAAGAATGGCATGCCCGGTCATGATCAACCCGATCGCCAGGAAGAGCACGGTCACGATCTTTTTGATAATCGAAGTCAACGTATAAGTGAGGATGCGCTGGAATGTAACTCGGCCCTCCTTCACGGCGGCAACGATACCGGCAAGCCCCGGTTGGATCAGTACCATACCTGCGGCCGATTTGGCTACGTCCGTTGCAGTTGACACCGCAATTCCGATCTGCGCCTGTCGCAAAGCAGGCGCATCGTTGGCGCCGTCGCCGCACATGCCGACCGTATGTCCGCCTCTCTGGAACTCTTTGACGAGCTTGTACTTATCCTCAGGCATAACGCCCGCGAATACCGCAAATTTTTCAGGCTCAACGCCACTTGGAATGGCGCCTGCGGGGCAGACCGCACCGTTGAGTCCGACCGCGCGGGCCACGATCGCTGCGGTCGCCGGCGCGTCGCCCGTTACCATTACCGGCTGGACACCCAAGCCGTGTAGTTCTGCGATGAGTGCCGTCGAGTCTGGTCTGGGTGGATCGCTGAGCGCAATAAGGCCTGCCAGCGTCATGGCTCCCTGCGTACCCACGGCTACGGCCAATACCCGGAAACCTTTTTTTTCGAGGTCATCGGCAGACGCACTCGCGCTCGTAGACGGCTGCGTGAGGGCGATAACCACGGCGTATGCTCCCTTCACAATACGCACTTGTGCTCCGCTTGCATCGGTCGCGGTCGCTTCTGACATTTTCTTGGCCGGATCAAATGGCAAAAAGTTGATCATGTCTGGCGCATCGGAGACACAATTCTTGGAAGCTTCCGTCCGGATCGCGGCGTCGACCGGATCTTGCCCGCCGTCAGCGCTCGCTAGGGCTGCGAGCGCCAGCACGTGCGGCGAGTCAAAACCGCTCATAGCGCGTACCGTCGTCACCCGCAACGCATTGAGTGTCAGCGTTCCTGTTTTGTCGACACATAGGACATCCATTGTCGCCGCTTCGTCAACCGCCGATAGACGCGTAGGTAATACACCGCGTTTCGCAAGCGCCTTCGCACCGAGTGCGCCCGCGAGCGTGAAAGTTGCTGGCAATGCCACCGGGATCGATGCCAGTACTGCAGTCAATACAAGCGGGACAATCTCCGCCAAGGGCAGCCCTAGGAAGTATGCGTAGACCATCAATACAGCGATCACAATGCCGTTGAACGCGGCGAGATTGCGCACCACACGCAGAACAGCTTTCTCTTGGGAGCTCGCTACCTGAGCCGTTCTGACTAGCTCAGCCGTGCGGCCAAATTTGGTACGTACCCCAGTCGCGGTGATCTCTGCCACGGCCTCACCCCGCCTTACCAGCGCGCCTGCGAACGTCTCCACGCCAGACCCAGCCTCGATCGGAACGGACTCTCCCGTGAGCATGGACTGATCCAGGAGAACCTCGCCCGAACTCAGACGCATGTCAGCGGCAACCACACCACCGAGTGACAGCTTAGCTATATCGCCAATCACCAGTTCAGTTGCGGGGATGTTGACCCACCTGCCGTCTCGCCGGACCGTTGCGGTAAGCGCCAGCCGTGACTTTAGTGCAGCGAGAGTCGCCTGTGCACGGCTCTCCTGGACAAACCCGAGGGCCGCATTGAACAACAAAAGCGCTCCAATGATAGCCGCTTCGACATACTTACCGAGTGAAATTTCGAGCACAACGGCGGCTTCCAGCATCCACGGGACCGGTGCCCAAAATTTGATAAGCGCCATGCGCGCCGGGTGTACCGATGTATCGGGCATAGCATTCCGACCGGACGTCGTTAGTCGGCGTTGTGCCTCATCAGTAGTCAGTCCGGCAGGTAAGCCTTCTTTCAAAACCGGGAGCGAGTCATTCTTTGGGGCGCTGACTGTCGCGGCGGCGGGGTTAAGCGTCATAAATAATCTCGTCGATAGAGCTTACGTTCGCCGAATCGTTGAACAACAACGACCTTAGGAGTGGTCGGTGTATTTTCAACAATCTGCTCGGGAACCTTGCAGGCAATTGTTGCTGTCCTAAACGCGCATTGATAGGGAACCAACCCCTCTGCGTTCGCGACCCTCTTCGAATTCCCATAGGGTTAATGCACTACGACCGACGCGTAGTTTTCCTTAATGTGCAATCTTTTCTTTGGAGGCAGCGGCCAGAAGTTCATTGCGACGCTGCCACGGTACGCCATAGATCGTTGACTCGTAAATTACGGTCTACCGCACTCCGAATTTAGATGGCAGACGTAACTTTCCCGTGTATCGCGACACGTCCCTCGAGACATGTGTCGGATTGACCAAATGACCTCATTCGAGTGCCTGCTAGATCTTCAACCCACTATGCAACAACGCCATCAAATACGTTTATTGCTATCGCAAACGAGAATTTCTTTTTCGTTGCTCCTTGCGTTTTTCCAAATCTGAAATGACCGTCGCCCAACCAATGAATGCCAAATAACCGATCAGCAGCGGGAGCAACATCACATAACTCAATAATATCCAGGAACCGCTTACTTCATTTTGCACGATCACCCCCCACCTCGCGCGCCGCAGACCTCGACTCTTAAAAGCGAAGGTTGATCCGTGACCGTAGTCCGCTGGTCATACCTCGACCGTACTACGATGATAGCTATGATTCCTCGGAGCGAGCAGGCTCGGAAACTACTCAGGAGAGGTTCCCGGTGTGCTGGGTCGCGTGCAATGTATTCGGGTAAGAGCGAATGCAACCCGACGTCCAACTGGTGGGTATGGGGTTGACCAATGATGACCCTCAAGAAGCGGCAACAGATAGAGCGGAAAATTGATCGGATCGGGACGCTGTAAGAGAGCGAATCAGAGATTCAAGGTGAATGATATTTATGGTTTTCTGTCGCGCCGGAAATCAGTTGGATAACCGAACCGGGAGCACGCGGTGGAATAAGGAGCTCAAGCAGATCGCCGACCTAAGCAACTCGCACAATTGCCATCTGGATACCCGCACCTCTCTGCCTGGACAATTCTTTCTACGCCCTGAAAGAAGTTCGAGATGTACTTAAGGTTGCGATGTTGCAAGCGCGGACCGCCTGTTGACGCCGATCGCCTCTGCACGGTGGTGCGGCTGTGCGAAAAATCATGGCAAGTCTGGAACTGCCCCTTACGCCCAACGTAAAACAGCACCGGGCCCGAGTTCGAGCGCGCCAAGCTGAGTAGTTTCCGAGTCTATCGGGGCAGCTTTCAACACCCTATCATCAAAAGCATCAACGTTGATCGATCACCGTCGAGGAGAGAGGGGACATGGAATACTGTCCGCTGGGTCCGCATGTTGAAGTGTAGCGTTCTCTCCTCACATGCATTACCTTTGCTTATCCTGGAGACATCATGGCAGTTATTTACGACGACACCGAATTGCAACAGGCAGTCCTTTCCGAGCTTGCCTGGGAACCCAGCGTGATCGCTGCCCACATCGGTGTTACAGCTATTGCTGGCATCGTGACGCTGACAGGGCGCGTAGAAACCTTCGCAGAAAAACATGCAGCCGAGGCTGCTGCATCACGGGTAAAGGGAGTCGAAGCGGTCGTGGAGAATATCGAAGTCCGACTTGCCTTCGATGCAAAACGCAGCGACGGCGATATCGCAGCGGCAGTCGTGAACCGGCTAGAGTGGGATGTCGCTGTTCCGAGAGATGCGGTTGAGGTGAAGGTGGAAGACGGGTGGATAACACTTAGCGGAGAAGTAGACCGGAACTTCCAGAGAGAGGCCGCCGCTCAGGACGTTAGCCGACTTCATGGCGTAATCGGCGTGACCAACCAGATTACGCTCAAGCCCCCTATTAATGTCTTACAAGTGCGCGGAGACCTAATGCACGCCTTAAGTCGTTCGTGGTCGGACTCCCGCAACATTAACGTAACGGCGAACGGCGCGACGGTCAGGCTAACCGGAAGCGTCCGGTCCCCGCATGACCGTGACTTGGCGGTCGCGACCGCCTGGTCCGCTCCCGGCGCTACGGCCGTGGAGAACGACCTTATCATCTCGCGTTGACGAAACCGGCATTTAATCGTACGTTAGCGAAATATTCTAGACGGATAAATCGCTTTCCTAACGGTACAAAAAGTCGTCTACAGACATTCGATGCAAGAACAGGAGTCGATCATGCCTTCCATCCAACTCGAGAATGCTGCGAACGAAGCTTCGGTTTCGAGCACGCAATCCCGCGGTCGACTCCCCATTTTTCTGCATGCTGTAACGAGTCGCGCCAACGGCCCGACGGCGAGCCTCCACGTCGCAAAAGCTTCCTTCCCGCTGGATCTCAATCGTTTGGATTCGGTCCTATCCACAACACGTAAAGTAAAGCGCGGCGAGGTTCTGTACCGTACGAATGATCAATTCAATAGTATCTATACCGTCCGTGCCGGTTGCTTCAAAACAGTCGTTACTCATCGGGACGGCGAAGAGCAGGTAACGGGATTTCAGCTCACAGGCGAGACACTTGGCCTTGACGGCGTATTCGCCGAACAGCACAACTGTGACGCGATTGCCCTCGAAGACAGTGAGGCATCCGTCATCCGCTTCACGCTTTTGGTGTCGCTGTGTCGCGAAGTCAGCTCAATGCAACACCACTTACTTCGCCTAATGAGCGGTGAAATCGTGCGAGAGTCCGGTCTCCTTTTGATGCTTGGAACGATGTCTGCGGAACAACGCGTTGCGGCGTTCCTTCTTGATATATCCGACCGGATGAAGTCGCATGGATACTCTCCAAGAGAATTCAACCTTCGCATGACGCGGCAAGAAATGGGCAGCTACTTAGGAATCAAACTGGAGACGGTGAGCCGAATGTTTTCAAAGTTGCAAAAGCGAGGGCTTGTTGACGTCCAAGGCAAGGAAATACGAATTGTCGACCGTCTCGGTTTGTCACGCATGTAAAACGCTGTGCACCGTATCTTCGACGGACGCTGCGGCCTTGCTCAAGTTATCGACGGCAGCAACAGTCTTAGCTGCACCTTGGCATATGTCGCAACTCTACAATCCCTCGGCCACCCACGCCTTAAGACGAAGAGCCTTGTATCGGCAACTGCAATCAAACGCCTGCCAGATTTATCATCTTTACGGTAGCAACGATGAGTAGTATCCGAGGCTATCGCGCTTGAGGCCGACGGCGCATTGTGTTGCAACGAGGGCTAACAGCATAGGTGGAATGAATATGAAAACAAATCACAGTGAAAACGCGCGGGAAACTTCGGCTCCGTCGAGTCATGAGCATGCAGCACGGCTTCACATCGACGCATCCAGGCACTACCTTGCAGGAAAAGACTATTCGCATGCGGCACACCAAGCTCTCGTAGCACATGGTCATGCGTTGCTTGCTCTCGCCCAGGGACAGGCAGTGTCCGATCGTTACCGGGAGAGGGCGAGTGGCGAGATGGCGACCGTCAAAGAGCCCATTTCGCATTCTGATCCCGTGTCGCTCGGCTCTTCCGAAATAGTGCAAAGCAGCCTGCACGTAGTGGAACATCATGATGCGGCAGCAGAGTTGCATGAGCATGCCGCCCGATACCTACGCCAGGCTGCTAAACACTACGAAGATGGGGACGTAGCGTTAGCGGCTCATGAAGCGCAAGCTGCGCATGCCATCGCGCTTTGCGCGATTGATCATAGCAATGAAGCTGCAAAACATCATGCGATTCGTTGCTGTCTCGTCGAGGCCGCCTCGAAAAGCGCAATCTCGGTGGCCGCCTAGGTTTCCCTCGCAGCCCACTTCAGGCTGCTCGCGTTCTGATGGTCGCGCCGTCGGAAATCCACTTGGGGGCACCCCTGGACCGAAAACAGGCTTTCAACCTTGTGGAACACCATGCATGTTCAGCACTGCCAAAACCCCGTAAGCCATCCAATGGATCTGAGTGAACCCCTCCTCCGTCGTCAACAAAGTGCGAAGAACGATGTTCGAAAAAATTCATAGATTATCTCGGACAGATCGCACCTCGCCTCGATGCTGAAGTCATCTATCGTCGGTCTTATAGCTTGGTCGGTCCGTCATCCGGCGCGAGTCATCGCGCTTGCGTTCGTGCTCGCCGTTCTGAGTAGCTATTATGTCGCCCACCATTTCAAGATCAATACTGACATCAGTCGTCTCGTCAAGGCGAATAAAGAGTGGTCTGGTCTCGACCAAGCAATGAGCCGAGCCTTTCCACAGCGCGCGCAGACGGTCCTTGTTGTAGTCGAAGCGCGAGCCCCTGAATTTGCGGACGTTGCAGCTGGTTTGCTGACCACAGCACTGCAGAAGCAACCCAAAGAGTTCGTTAGCGCCGTGCAGCCGGCCGGTGGCCCATTCTTCGAGCACAACGGCCTGCTCTTCCTGCCACTCGAGAAGGTCCGATCCACCACCACACAGCTCGTCCAGGCGCGCCCGCTCGTCAACGCATTGACGCACGATCCGAGCGTGAGCGGACTCGCCGGCGTGCTGGCAACGAGTCTGTTGCTTCCACTACTGACCGGTCAGGTGAAGCTCAGCGACATGCGCCATCTGTTGTCGCAAAGTGCCGCTGTGATCGATCGGGTGCTGGCCAACCAGCCAGCGGCGTTTTCCTGGCGTGCACTGGTCGACGCGGGTGCCTCGATAGAACCAGCGCGCACGTTCATAACTGTGCAGCCGCTAGTCGACTACGGCGCGCTCGAACCAGGCGCGCGTGCGTCGCAAGCGATCCGCGCAACCGCGGCTTCGCTGGAACTCACCGCGCGCTATGGCGCGACAACCCGATTGACCGGCGAACAGCCGCTCGCCGATGAAGAGTTCGCATCAGTAAAGGACGGCGCGGCGCTCCACGGGGTCGCCGCTCTTATCGTCATGCTGGTGATCCTGTGGTTCGCGTTGCGCTCGGGACGCATGATCGCAGCGGTGTTCATTGCGCTGTTCGTCGGACTCGCTGTCACGACGACACTCGGCCTGATGATGGTCGGCTCATTCAACATGATTTCAGTCGCGTTCATGGTGCTGTTTGTCGGACTCGGGGTGGACTTCGGCGTACAGTTCAGCGTCAAATATCGCGAGGAGCGGCATTCCGACGACCGGATTGCAGCCTCGCTGGTCAAGACTGCGCACAGCATCGGCGTGCCGCTCACGCTTGCTGCGGTGGCCGTATCCGCTAGCTTCTTCTCGTTTCTGCCGACGGCCTATCGAGGGGTGTCGGAGCTCGGCGAGATTGCCGGCATAGGAATGCTCGTCGCATATGTGACCAACATCACTCTGCTGCCCGCACTATTGAAGGTTTTCAATCCGCCATGGGAAGCTGTTTCGCCGGGTTTCAAACAATTGGCCCCCGTCGACGATTTTCTTGACCGCCACCGAAAGCCGGTACTGGTTACGACACTCGTGGTGGTGATTGGCGCGTTGCCGCTGCTGACGCATCTCCAATTCGACTTCAATCCGCTGCATCTGAATGACCCGCATACCGAATCGATGGCAACGCTGCTGGCACTGAAGAATTCTCCCGAGGCCGCAGTGAACAACGTACAGGTGCTGGCGCCGTCGCTCGCGGACGCGGACCGCGTTGCTGCGCACTTGAAAACCTTACCGGAGATCGGCCGCGTCACAACGCTCTCCACATTCATTCCCTCGGAACAGCAGCAAAAACTCCTGCTGGTCGCAAGTGCCGCGCAGCAACTACTGCCTGCCCTCACTCAAGCTCCGGCGCCGCCTGCGACCGATGCAATACGCGTCGCCGCGTTGAAGCGCGCGGCCAATCAGCTGTCGCTCGCCGCAGAAGATCACCCCGGCCTGGGTGCCGCAGAGGCCAATCATCTGTCGGCGACGCTGCTAAAGCTCGCTGCCGGCAACGCTGCCACGCGCGACCTCGCCGAAACCGCGATGGCAGAGCCGCTGAAGATCGCACTTAAACAACTGTTGATGCTGCTTCAGCCCAGCGAGATCACGCGCGACAGCCTGCCCTCAGATATCGCGCGCGATTGGGTTTCGACCGATGGCCACGCGCTCGTCGACATTGAGCCGAAGGTCCCACCTGGCACCGACCCAGGCGACGACACGATGCTGCGCCACTTCGCGCAGGCTGTGAAGACCGCCGCGCCAAGCGCGATCGGTGGACCGATCTCCGTCCTGCATTCGGCAAACACAATCATAAAGGCATTCATGCAGGCGGCGGGTTGGGCTTTGCTGACAATCACGATCCTGCTGTGGCTGACGCTGCGCCGCTTCGGCGACGTATTGCGCACGCTGATTCCGCTGCTGGTTTCGGCGACTGTCACGCTTGAGTTGTGCGTTGTGTTCAGCATGCCCCTCAACTTCGCTAACATCATCGCGCTCCCGCTGATGCTCGGCGTCGGCGTAGCATTCAAGATCTACTATGTGATGGCTTGGCGCAGCGGGCAGACTGGCCTGTTGCAGTCGAGCCTCACCCACGCTGTGGTATTCAGTGCGGCCACCACTGCAACCGCGTTCGGAAGCTTGTGGCTGTCGCACCTTCCGGGCACCGCAAGCATGGGACGGCTGCTCACGCTGTCGCTGTTCTGCATGCTAATTGGCGCCGTGGTGTTCCAGCCCGTGTTAATGGGTAAGCCACGCGAAAAGAGTGTCTCGAAGAAATGAGCCTGCCCCGCTGAGCTTGGAACCGATGCGTATTGCCAGACCGCGCGACGGCGGGGCTGAGTCATCTGATCCGTCAATCAGCGCTTTTGCTCCCAGCCCGCGCCGCCCAGATTCGAAGTTCGCAATGCACCGGTTTGAGTCAGCGCTTATCTCTCCGCCCCTTGGGCAAGATAAGCGGGTCACGATCGGAGTTTAGGCATCTTACGGTCTGAAAGACATTCCGGCGAAGAGGTAATCAGGACCGCCGGGTTTTGCAACCAAGCCCGCAGCGGGCCCGCATCATGGTTGGTCACCCGGAAAATACGCCAGTCGCGAGACTACTGGGAGCCAACCAGCAGCCGTGATCTAACAGGCAGTGGTAAGCCAGTTTCGCGCGCGACGACAGGCGAAGGACCGTTCTGGACGGAGAAACCTGTCTGGATCACCTCATCATTCGCATCGGAAAAAATCAGCTCTGCCCCTTACTGCCTTCTGAATGAGGAAACAAAAAGTGACCAAATCCAGCGATGAGAAAGTTGTGGAGCAGATAGCCAGAGAAACACGCACATCGGTGCAAGCCGTCTCAAAGATGTATAAGGACACGATGGCATCCTATCGAGACGGAGCACGCATCCTTGACTATATGTCGCTTTTGGCAGCAAAAAGGGTTCGCGCAAACCTAAAACCGCCGAAATATTGAGAAGCTAGCCGCTCACCAAAAGCCGGTGGCGACCGGTATACATTCGGTCCGCTCGATCGAACCGAACCAGTGTCAAAGTGTCATTTCGGTGCAGCCAGTCGCTTGAACTCACTCCACAGCGTCTTGAGCTTGCCGTAGTCCTCTGCCATACGCGACGCTAGAAATCCCCTCGCGTATGCCGCACTAACCACGGTATCGGGTGCGGTCGCAGCCAGATCTCGAAGTAAGCGGTCGGCGACCGCCAAGTCATTGCGCCACCCTAAATCATCCTGCAGTTGCGCGAGCGTTGCGGCGTAATTTCGAA
>Ga0302315_10004952_pt1 | contig 11499 bp, 12 predicted proteins | sample III_Palsa_N3_1_FD_200532 | JGI IMG/M metagenome (GOLD analysis project Ga0302315, IMG submission 200532) | Peat permafrost microbial communities from Stordalen Mire near Abisko, Sweden - III_Palsa_N3_1 | ecosystem: Environmental > Terrestrial > Soil > Palsa > Peat permafrost | place: Sweden... | reverse complement strand
TTCCTCGTGAAGTCCATCTTTTTCTTGCCCAGCTCGACATACCCGTTGTCCATCACCTTCGGGATGATGTAGGTGCCATCACGGAGGTCGTAGTTGATAAGGTTCGGCTTGCCGTCCCGCATCTCGTACACGCTGAATTTCTCCGGCGCGTCGGTCTTGATATAAGTGAACTTGTCGTCGTGGTAGATCGACTGGATATCGAAGGGGGCCTCGTTCGCCTTGAACGTGTAGTCAAACTTCAGGGCAAGCGGGTAGGCGCTCTTATACTCATCAACGGTCGCTCCGACGTGAGATTCCAGCGTCGCTAATTGTTCGTGGGCCTGTTCAAGCTGGGCTGCTGGCACATATTGGGCTGGTCCATTGGCTGCAACGATGTTAGATGCGTCGGCTGGCTGAATGATGACCTTGAGATCCGGTTCGCCTTTCGTGTCGGTGATGTCGGTCAGGGTGAAACTGTAAATATTGCCTTTGTCCGTAATGAGATTGAGGTTGGAACTGATTCCCGGCTTGGCCGGATGAACGAAGCAGAAGTTGCCAACCACATCGACAATCCAGAAATCCTTGTCCCCGGTCGCGGCCTCCATGATCTTCTCGGTCGCCGGTAGGACGATAAGTGTCGTGTACTTGACCTTTGCGCGAATCGGCACAATGTCCTGGGAGTGATAGGAGACATTGCGCGAGGTGGTCTGCGCGTGCATCCCGAAGCATCCGAGTGTTGCAAGCGCGATGGCGATGGCAGTTGTCTTGAGACTCTTCATGGGGAACTCCTTAGCGGCGCGGTTGAAATGGGTGAGTGGTAGCGAGTTGGCGAACACCTGCGGCGATACCGTATTGCGCGAAAGCCTCTCGCTTGAGCAGGTTGTCGCGGGCGTTGTTGGTCGCAATCCAGTACGAGACGGAATCGACGTTAAGCCGGACCTTCTTGCTCGATTGAGCCTTACGAATCAGCATCTCACCGGGCGGGATGAGGTCGGCGATGATGTCAATTTCGGTGTCATTGAGATGAAACGCTTCGCGGTAGACTTGGGCGTTCATCTCCGGGTTGGCGAGGAAAATCTTGGTCGGGCAGCTCTCGGCGACAATCGCCAGCATTCCCGACTCCTCAAGCTCCTTGATGGATTGCGTGGCGAGAATCATTGCAGCGTTATGCTTGCGCCACGTCTTTTGAGCGGCCACAATGTAGGCGCGGATGGTCTCGTTCTTGATGAAGAGCCACGCCTCGTCCAACAGAAATGTCTTGAACGTCGCTAACTTCTCAGGGTTCGCAATCTCATTGCTCGCGCGGTGAAGGACGTAAAAGAGCAGCGGCTCCAAGACCTCTGGAGCATCCCCCCACCCGGCGAAGTTGAAGGTTTGAAAATTGGAGAAACTGAGTGTGTCTTCCACGTTATCGAAGAGGAATCCGTACTGTCCCTCTTTGGTCCAACGGTGCAAGCGCTCCTTCAACTCCCCGATGATCTGGCTGAATGTCGATAGCGTCCGTTGCTCCGGCGCAACAACGTACATCCGCTCGATGGCCTCCCATAGCTTGCGCTCTTCTTTGAAGTCGAGACGGTAACGCTTGTCGTTGCCCTCGACGAGCACGCGGAAGAACGAAAAGAGAAATTGCAGGTTCTCCTTGCTCTCTGGCAGGCTGAATGGATTGATGGTGAAGTCCCGGCTCTCCTGGCCGACGTTCAAATAGGTTCCACCGAAGATCTCGGTGAGTGACTGGAAGGAGCCGCCTATATCGAAGATGTAAGTTTGTGGCCGGTATTTCTGAGCATTTGTGAGTAGAAAATTGCACAGGAAACTCTTGCCGCTGCCCGTCATCCCGAGGATGAGGGTGTGCGCTACCTCGCCGTTATGGAGGTTGAGGTAATACGGCGTTGCATTGTCCGTCTCCAGGACCGCCAGATACTCCGAGCGAAGGTGCGGGTTGGTCTTGTCGCCGGGGTGGATGGTGAAGAGAAACGACAGGTCGGCGTAGTTAGAGTTGAGCAGGTACATCTTGCGGAGGTTCTGGGCATAGTTGCCGGGAACGTTAGCAAACAAGGCATTGAGCTGGTTGTATGTCTCGGTGAAGAGAGCGCCGTCTGCGTTCGTAAAGACGCTGGTAAACTCGCCCATCGCCCGATTGATCGTCGGAAGGTCAGTGCTATACAGGACGACCGTCAGCGAGAAATCACCCAACGTCTGGCCGTCTCCGAGTGCCCGCAGACACTCTCCCAGGTTCTCAATATCAGCCTGCTTGGACTCGTCGATCAGAACGTCTCGCTGGTTCACCTTGGACGGGTCGCTGCCCATCTGCGACACAAAGCCGGACTTGCTCATGTTGAAGTGCCGACGGCGCTTGTCCACTTCTTTGCGAGCTTTCGCCATCGTAAGCGGGGTCCACTCGGTGACGACGTAAAAGTTGCCTTCGATCTTGAAGAGCCGATCAAGGACCAGGGGCCGCGTCTCCGCAATGGCCTCTTTCATGGTGAGGATGCGGACGAAGTGATCGCCGACGCGAAGGTGGTCGCGCTCCGCCTCGATGTTGGAGTTCACCACTTGGAAGTCGAGGTACTGGGTCGATTGTGGCTTGCCCGCAATCCGCCAGTCGTCGAAGTTCAACAGCCTCCGAAAAAACCGGAACTGCGCCTGTTGCCCCTGCACCTCAATGGGCATGAGGTCGGCGAGGTGCCGGGTAAAGCTCTGGACGCACTGCTCAAGCCTCACCATGTCGACGTTGATCTGCTTGTGCAGCAGAACCTTCATGTTGTCGCTGGTGAACTGTGCCTTCAGTTCGCGGATACCGCCCTGGGGGTCGCGCGGGATACGGAGAAGAGCAGGCATGATGCCAGTCTTCGATCGCGCGCCCTCCAGGACAATCACATAGAAGAGTTCGACCTGATACAACCGGTCGCGCTTGGACTCGAAGAATTTCCGCCTCTGGTCAATCGCGGCATCGATTAGCTCGTCGTCGTAGGTGGCGAACGGAATCTCGGGACGGTTCGTTTTGAAGAGGTACTGGTAGACGTGGAAGCCTTCACCAAAGGATTTGAGCGCGGATTCAAGCCGTTTCACCGCATATTGTTGTTCGTCGTTGTCGAGGCTTTCATAGTCGACGCCTGTGACGCTCATCACCATGCCAAGATCACCGCTCTTGGTTAGAAATGCTGTCTCTGTCCAAAATCCATAGAGGTTAATGTGGGCGCTGAGGGCGTCCGACTCCTTCCACGGTTTGATGACTCGCGAGAGACTCAGCATCACCGCACCTCCACGTTCGGAACCTTTTGCTTGGCCGCGTCATAGCGCAGTTTGAACTTTTCCGAGCGTCCCAGAATTCTGAGGAAAGCCGGGTCAGAATTCGTCACCCAACGGCCGAAGATCCAGCCGCCGATGAACACCAGGATGGCACCGATGATCGAATTGAAAAGGTTGAACGTCCCCACCGCCGACACCGCAATCATGAAGAAGAGTGTGCGTTCGATGCCCATATAGGTGAGGGGCTTATGCAGACTCTTGAAGACTCGGTTGCGGCGCTTCTGAGTTATTTCCGGCATAAACCCCTCACTGTGGAACATCGTTGGAGGTGAAGTAGGTGAGATCGCAGGACATTGGCGAGTTGGCGGTTAGGAACCCCAAAGCCAAGTCAGTACATTCGTCGCCATGATCGCGATACCGGTTCCGGCAGCGACACCTGCGAGCGTCTTTTTCGCCCCGGGTTCGCCATGCGCGAAGGTGTAGCCGCCGATTACAATCGCGATCAGGCTGGCGGCCTTTGCAATCGTCCCGGTAAAGAGGGTCTGTATGGAGCTGATACCGCTATCGAACGGTGACGCATTAGCGACGAGCGGGAAGATCAATACGCATAGGAGCAGGGCCGCTCCGCGAATGAGATAGAGCTTTGCCCGTTCAATCGCTGATGCTGGGATGATGATGCGAATACGTGTCATGAGGCACCTCCAACGACCGGGATGGTCGTGATATGCCCCTGACACTAGGCCGAGCTTTCCAGCGCGTCCAATACTCATTCCCTATGGCCGAATCGGCCTAAATCGTGTTTCCCATAGTCGGCGACTATGGGCTTTCGTCAGGCGAAGAGACGAAGGTTTCCGTCATCCTTTAGTTGGCGAACCGACCGCACAGGCTTGGACTTTGGCGGAGTTGATTGCAGCCGCACCCGTTTGCGCATCTCGCGCACCAAATACGGAATCGTTCTTTGCGCCGTGGATCTACCCAGGATCAACGCACTATCGACGGTCCAGGTCACACCCCTAATCGGCCGCGTGACGAGTCCGAGCTGCATCTCCGAACCCTCGCGGACAAGTGCATAGCCGCGACCGGATTCGACCATCCATTGAATGTTGTGTGGTGTGTTCGTGGTGGTGGCAACATCGCATTGAATACCCACTTCAGCCAACATCTCCAACAAACGCTGATGCGCTTCGGGATGTTGCTTGGGTTCCTGAAAGATCGTCAATTTCGCCTGAAGTTCCGATGGCGCTATTTCAGCGAGGCGAGCCAATGGATCGTCCGATTTCATGCAGACGACAAGACGGCTACTGGCAAATGGGTAGGTTTTGAGACCCGTTCCCGCCACCGGAAGCGTGAGCAATGCGGCGTCGATCTCTTCCCTTTCGAGCGCGTGGAGCAGCTCGACGTTATCGCCACTCTTCGGTGTAATCTCGCACTCCGGGAAGAGTGATGTATGGATGGAGCAAACCATCTCGTAGAGAGCGTGATCGACGAAGGGAGAGAATCCCAGGCGAAACGGCAAGAACGTCACGAGATGCAATGCACGAGCGATCGCAATCAATGCGTCGCGCTGCCTGATGAGTTCACGACCGCCTGTAACCAATATCTCTGCGGCGGGAGTCGTGCGGACTCCATTGTGGCGGCGCACAAATAGCGGAACCTGCAACGCTTCTTCCAGATCTTTGATCTGAATGCTGAGAGAGGGTTGCGATAGGTAAAGGTTCTTCGCAGCTACGGTCATGTTTCCTGCATCTGCAATTGCAATCAAATGCTTCAGCTTCCTGAACTCTAGGAGATCTGACATATTGGGGCCCGCCTTCTTTGCTTTTTATCCGGTGTAATGAGCAATTTGGAACAGCTTAATGTCAAGCCTTATGTCTCGAAATTGTGGCCCCAGGGTAACTACAAAGTCAACATGTCGTAATACCCACAAATCCTCGCTGCTCAGGGCGGGGGCATAGTCACAGACTATGGCGATTGAAAACAGCCATAGGGAACAAGTATTGGACAGAAGTTTGCTTCGGCCCGAAGGTACTAGTATGCCCGGAAACACCGCGCAACCCCAGCAAACGAGTACGCCAACGCGAGGACCCACGCAAATGACTTCAGCAGAGAGAATGGCGACGGAAAATATGAAGAGTCCAGCGATGTCAGTGCTGGTGAGCGCAGTGGCCAGCGAAGTGGCGTCGTTGCTTAGGCTGGAGTTTGCTCGCCTCGCTCCTTCCGATGTTCAGCCCGTTTTGCTGAACGTCAAGCAAGCTGCGGTGTATCTGGGACGCACAGAGCAATCCGTTCAGCACCTGATTTTCCAGCGCGATCTCCCCGTAGTGAGGATGGGACGCAGGGTGCATCTGCATCGCCGAGATCTGGATGCGTGGATTGAAAAGAATAAATATTGAGCGGTACATGGTGGCTGCACTGTTATGCCGCCACGTGGTGCAAGTTTATGCCGCCACCGTTTCGCTCGAATCCAGCCAGCCAGCGAGCGGGGAAATTTGAAGTTGCTCAAAACACCGTTTTGCGGGAGGAAACGTGTATTCTCGGTCGCTATCTAATTTCCCGAGTTGAGCCCGGAACGCTCGGCAGCGAGGTTGTGTATCTCCTTTCCGGTCTGGCTTTGATTGATCGCCAACTGGATTGCAAGGCTTATGACGTTGCCGGTAATCCAATAGAGTGACAGCCCCGAAGCGTAATGCCACAGAGAAAATCCCATAACAGCGGGCATCAGCAGTCCGAGCATCCACCGCTGTGAAGAAGTCATGGTGGGCGCGGGCGTAACGAACTGTGTCACGATCGAGCTCGCGATGATGAGCAGCGGCAAAATGTGCAGTGGATCCGGCGACGAAAGGTCCTTGAGCCAATACCAGTGAGCTTGGTGCAACTCGGGCGCGCTCCGGAGCACCCTCATGTAGCCAAACAGGAGCGGCATTTGGAAGACCAACGGCAGGCACCCGCCGAACATACTCGCCCCCTCGGCCTTGTAGAGTGCCATTGTCTCCACATTCATGTCTGCCCGCCGCGGGTCGCTCAGCGCGAGGTGTGCATAGCGCTTCTTGATGGCGTCGACCTTTGGTTGAATGCGCATCATCTTCAAAGAGGACTTGGTCGAAAGCACGCGTGGCCAAACGGTCAGCAAGTTGAACACCACGGTCAAGACGATGATGGCCCACCCCCAGTTGCCAACCCCGTGACTGTAAAGAAATCTGAGAGCCAGGTAGAGCGGTTTCGCGATGAACGCAAGCCAGCCAAAATTGTCACGCGATGCGATGGAATCGTCGCCATCCGCAAGTGCCGGCGCTTTGGATGCCCCGGGTTGAGGCATTTGAGCTTGCATCGGAACAGCGGTTGCGGGAGCTGAAGAGACGGGAGGATGAATGTATCGGTAGCCGAACACAAGGGTAAAAAACAGCACGATGAAGACGAGTACTAAGGGCGAGTCGCTAGTACCGCCAGACTTCTGAGGCAGAGGATGAGGGCGATGTATTTCAGGCAAAGGACACCTTTTCCCTCCGGCGTGATGGCCCGGAGAACCACTGAACGCGACAGGCGTGCATGGCGATTAAGGATCGCCACGCGCTTGCAATCAGCTGGGATTAGGAAAAGAGGGGTGGGGGACGCTGGAAGGAGGCCGTAAGACTCGGCCCGAAACCTACAATTTGAAGGTGCGCGGAAACCCATCGAACTCTGCGATCAAGAATTGGTGCAAGCCAGACCGTCGACGCGGCTCTCAGACTGGCGCTTACCCTCTGATGGATCGCTTGCGAGCCAGCCACAACGAACAAAAGCAAGAAAGTCAGCAGAAAGAATGACGCCGCACCGCTGATGCTTGCAAACAGCAGCGTCTGCCAGTAAGGAAGGCACAGCACAAGCAACCAGGACAGTTGCTCTTTCGCTGCTTCGGTGTAACCTTGCGGCTTCGTCATGCGCCCTCCTTTCGAGGTCATTCTACGCCATGGTAGACACAGGATGACATCAGAGCTCCCGCAGGAGTGCTATAAGGTGGCTTACTCATTCGCCTTCATGAAGTTTCGCAAAACCACGTTTTTTCGACAGCACGGATAGCTTCTGCGATGGCTAGCAATCAAGTCGGTGTATTCTTTTTGGGAATTCAACATCTGGGGATTTAGCATGCAAAACGTCCGCCGGTTCCTTGCAGGCCTTAGCTTGGCCTTCGTCAGTCACGTTGTCCTGGGGCAAGCCTCCATGTCGATCCAGATGAACAAGCCGGAGGCGCCGGTCATCGGATTGCCGTTCAGCGCAGATCAGAGCGTCAGCATGGTGCAGCATCTCGCCAATGGAATGGAACTGAAGTCAGAGATCAAGGGCCATGTTTATCGCTCCGCCGCGGGGATAGAACGCTACGACGGTGTGATGCCTCCGACCCCCGATCGTCCCGACCCGGACACCCTGGCCTATATCATCGACCGGGCAAAGCGCTCCGTGGTGTTGCTCAACCTCAAGTTGAAGACCGCCACGGTCGAACAGCTGCCAGAGAACGCTACCGTTTCGGTCAAGTTCCTTCCGCTGCAACGATCTCGAACCGGGGGTCAATTCATCAAACCGGGAGATCTTGTCAACCTCGATCTCGGCAAACGAACCCAAGGAATGATGACTCTGGTCGGCAAGCGTGTGAGCGGAACGATCAAGACGGGCAGCATTGGCAACGACCAACCGCTCGTTGAGAGCACGGAGGTGTGGTTCGATCCTGAATTGAAAGTGAAGGTTAATGAAGTTGAGCAGAATCCGTTCTCCGGAGAACGCACCTTCGAACTGAGTAACATCCGTGGCGAAGAGCCTGACCCTGCGCTGTTTGCGATCCCCGAGGGCTATACCGTAAAGGAGAAGGCCGCGATGCCGATCACCCTTCCCCCTCACCCTCGAACTCCCGAGCAGAGCGAACAGCAAATTCCGAGCGCTCTCAGCAGTACCGATCCGAGCTTCAAGAATAGCGTTGCCTACGCACTCGCCAATAGCAATAGCCACCTGACTGAGGCCCAGACTCTGGCTGAAGATGCTGTTCGATTGATGGAACAGCAGACCGCCGCGATCGCGTTGAAGGGGAATCAAGACGAGGACTACCAGCAATCGGTGATTCTCACCAGCTACTGGGACACTCTGGGTTGGGTCTACTACCGGGAGGGAAAACAGAAGAGGGCAGAGGTGTACCTCCTCGCCGCATGGAAGCTGAAGCCAAACCCGGAGTACGCTTTGCATCTGGGCAGCATCTACGAAGCGCAACACCGGCCAGAGGATGCTGCGGCGATCTACCGAATGGCCCTGAGCGGAAAGAACTCCCCCATCTGGCAGGACGATTTCCAAACCCGGCTCGCGAAGCTGGGAGAGGCCAATGCGGAACAGGTTCCCATGGAAGTTACCACCACCTTGCCGTCGTCCTTGGCTCGACTCGGCCCGAGAGACAGCGAACCTCTGGTAGAGATCCTCATCACCGCTGCGGCAACGCCGGCCGTAACGTATCTCAACGGCGAACCCACCGATGGAACTTCATTAACGCATGCCATCCAATCCGCAGTTGCCGGATTCCTCCCCGACGGAGGGCCGGAGACTATCCTCCGCCGCGCTCGCGTAAGTTGTACGACGGGGCAGGGTTCTTATTGCGCACTCCACTTTCTCACCCCAGGCGGACAGCAGGCGGCTCTCTCGGTTCCTGCCCCAGTCAGACAATGACGTCATTATTGCGTGCAACCCCGTGGGTCGATAATTCGGAAGTTACAGTTCATTTTCTCGGGTGGCGAATAATGCACGCAACGAGGACTGGAGAGCCATCTCCCCGGTCTCCTGAAAAGTCGGGTTTAGGCAACTACGGTTCTTGAAGTTCTCAAACCTACCAAACGGCCACATCCCGTTCCATTGGATAATGGGCATGGAGAGACCGTGCAAAGCCCATATCCGTTCTGGCAGCAACTGCTCATAATCCTTCTTCTACCGCCGATCGTATCTCTCGTGTTCGGCGTGCTCGCGCGCGGTCGCGGAGACAATACTGAAAGGACAATAAACAGACGACGCACAGCGATTTGGGCAATGATGTTTGCCGGATGGATTGTGGGATTCGGAGAAATCATATTTGTACATTTCCACGGCGTTCCTCGGTTGCGTTGAGTTAGGGCCTACAATGTCGCATTTTGAGAAACTTCGATTGGCCGACGATCGTGGGATAATTCTCTGGAAGTGAAGTGCTTCTTCATCCCTTTGGCAAGGACGGCCTGCGGAGGCAGATCATTTAGCGGCGGTAAGGGAGACCGCTGCCATGCGACAGAAGAACAAAACCAAACGTAGATCACCAAAGACCGTTCTACGCCTTCCGGACCTCGACCATTCCAAATCCTCGGTGCTGCAGACCCTGGGATCGGCCGCATCCCAAAAGACCTATGCCTTCGCCATCGATGACTTCATCAGCTGGTATTGCTCGGAACCGCGGCTGGCATTCGGCAGAACCGTCGTTCTACGGTATCGCTACTACCTTGAAGCCCGTCAATTGGCCCCCGCGACCATCAATCTGCGTCTCGCGGCGGTCCGGCGGTTAGCGTATGAGGCGTCGGACAATGGATTGCTCAGCCCGGACCTCGCCGCTGGCATCCGCCGGGTGAAAGGCGCCAAGCGGCTCGGGATGCGGATCGGCAACTGGTTGACACCCACACAGGGGAAAGAACTGCTCGGTATGCCTGACCGGGATTCCGTTAAGGGCAAGCGTAATTACGCGATGTTGGCCGTGCTGATGGGCTGCGGTTTACGTCGAGCGGAACTTACGCGTCTGACCGTGAACCATCTTCAGCAGCGAGATAATCACTGGGCAATCATCGACCTGTTTGGAAAGGGTGGACACGTCCGTACCGTTCCGGTACCTGAGTGGGTCAAGGTCGCGATGGACTCATGGCTTGCCGTTGCATGCATTGAAACAGGGGTTGTCTTCCGGTGCGTCAGCAGAACTGGCCACGTTTGGGGTAGCCGTCTCAGCGAGAAAGCGGTCTGGTGGGTCGTGCGCGAATATGCGAAACTGGCGGGCATCGAGCATCTGGCTCCGCACGATCTCCGCCGGACTTGCGCCCGTTTGTGTCACTCCGCCGGAGGCGAACTTGAACAGATTCAGTTTTTACTCGGCCACCGGTCTGTCGAAACCACTGAACGATACCTCGGTTCGCGGCAGAGGTTGGTGCAGGCGGTTAACGATCACATCGGAATCGAACCGGAGGCTTGTCACGATGCCCCCTTTGACTCGGTCCAGGAGTAGAAGCATTATGGGGGTGACTACTGAATGGAGGGTGAGCGATGCCCGACAGGGAGCGGAACTTGCCGAACATTGACTACGACCGCGAGAAGGTGGAAGAAACGGTTCTGGCTCTGTTGTGGCTGACGCTTGATGGCCATCGCCGGGCGTGGAAGAGCCACGATTGGGGTGTGCTGGATCGGCTGCACGAGCGGGGTTACATCTCAGACCCGAAGAGTAAGGCCAAGTCGGTGTTGCTGACCGACGAGGGCGAGCGGCGGGCGCGAGAGCTATTCGAGCATCACTTCGGCATTGAATCACTGCGGGAACGCCGACCGCCCTCTGACCCTTAGTACGGTCGCCCAAACGTGTAAACGAAGTTTCTCAAAACCCGACTCTGCAGGCGAACGGAGATGAAGAGCAGGGGGCGTCCGTCCTATACAGTGCGATTAGTCAGAAGAAAAAGGACATTCACAATGGTGCCTACCAAAGCCCCTACTGCCCCCGCGGCCCGTTTCTTTCCGCGGCCATCCGCAATGAAGATCACAAGTGAAAAGCGCAACCGAGCCCAACCGCGGGGCCAGCCACACGAAATGCCTATCCGGCTTGCCAGATCCAAGCCACAATTCTTCACTAGATGGAGCGAGGTGATCGAACCGATGTAAAGAAGAGACTGCTGCGTAATTGGGTCCAAAAGGACTCGCTCGCTAAAGGTCGAAAAACCGAAGTCCCAGAATATACCTGCTGCCGATCACTTCTCACCAAGCCAAGTAACAGATGATACGTTACCGTCATCTCCCAACTCATAAACCATACCGACCACGGCATACCCCAAAGCGCCAAACTGTGTCAGATCTCCGCCGGCCATTGGATAGACGCTGAGAACCGATCGTGCAAGTGCGTCGCCATGTACTTTAGTTCCAATTAGCATTATGCCGATCTGCTGATTGCCGCCAATGGCTGTAACTATGTAGCCTTGTGCCCCTAGGCTTGTCAGCGCGGAACTCAGGCCGGAATAGCTTGTTGACATAACTTCCGTGTCGTATGTTACATCT